>Ga0335078_10007084_pt1 | contig 16616 bp, 13 predicted proteins | sample Lox_Sample_32_FD_206711 | JGI IMG/M metagenome (GOLD analysis project Ga0335078, IMG submission 206711) | Soil microbial communities from Loxahatchee National Wildlife Refuge, Florida, United States - Lox_Sample_3.2 | ecosystem: Environmental > Terrestrial > Soil > Wetlands | place: USA... | reverse complement strand
GCCGGCCCGGTCGTGTGCCGGCCCGGTCGTGTGCCGGCCCGGTCGTGTGCCGGCCCGGTCGTGTGCCGGCCCGGTCGTGTGCCGGCCCGGTCGTGTGCCGGCCCGGTCGTGTGCCGGCCCGGTCGTGCCGGCTCCGCCTATGCCGGCCCGTAGCCGGGATGCCTGATTCACGTCCCCAAACCAGGCCTGGCCGCAGCCCGACCGATCCTATCCGCGCGCCGGTGGCCGCTGCAGGCCGACGGCGGCGTGCAGCCGTATCTCAGGTACGGGCGTTCCCATATCGAGCGCACGGCGAGCACCATCCGGTGCCCAACCGGCCGACTCGAGAAACTCCCGCAGGTAAGTGTTGGACTCAAGCGCCCAGGCGCAGAGCGTGTGGAAGCCGTCATCCCGGACGGTGTCAGCGAGGGCGTTGAGCAGCCTGCTGCCGTGTCCGCGCCTGGTCAGTTCCGGCTGCACGTGCAGTTCGTAGAGTTCCGCGTCGGTCGCAGGCCACAGCTCCTGATCGGTCGCGGGGCCGAAAGAGGTGAAGCCCACCACCTCCCGGTTGTCGCCGCGCTCGATCGCGACGAGTACTCGGTGCCGGCTGGTCGGGGGCCTCGTCACCGCCGCCTCCCATTGACCGTGCCAGCGCCTCGCTGCCTCCGCGCTTGTGAGCTCGGCAAGCACTGGCCGCGGTACCAGATCCGCGTATCGGGCCTGCCAGCTTGCGATCTGGATGCGGGCCAGGTCGGCGGCGTCGGCAGCCCGCGCCGGGCGTACGAAGCTGTCTGCGCTCATTGGCCGGACGCTCCGCTCGCGCGGCGGGCACGGTACGCGCGGGTCTTGGACCGGTTACCGCACTCCTGCATGGAACACCAGTGCTTCGAGCGGTTCTTGGAAGAGTCGAAGAACGCCCACTGACAGGAATCCTCCGCACAGATCTTCAGCCGTTCCCAGCTGTGGTCGGCCGTGCTTGCCACCATCGCCGCGGCCAGCCGCGCCAGGCCACCTCGGACGCCGCTTTCCATCGGAACCAGCGCCGGGTTTCCTGCTGACAGGGTCACCCGCAGTGGCAGGCTTGCCGTCGCGGCGTCGAGCCCGGGCTCTGACCTCAATGCTGGCGTGATTGGCGTGGCCAAGATATCGGCGGCCACAGCCGCTCCCGTGGCTGCGGCGGCGCGGCTGGTACCGCCTCCTTCCCGTCGCTGATGATGTGCGCGCATCGCCGCGCGTACGGAGGTTCGCAGGGAGATGGCGCCTTCGAGGTCGGCTTCGCCCGCGCCGTCGTCGCCGTGGCTGCCAGTAGCGTCAAGCCCGTGGTCGAAAAGCCACGTTGCCAGCGCGGCCGGGTCGCTGAGCGTGTCCGTGCCCTCATCCATGTCGACTGTGTTGGCGAAGTCACGCAGCAGCGCGGCGTGTTCAGGCGGCGCGCCGGTCATGAACGTCTCCAGGTAAACACGACACCAGTGTACCGAAATAGCAAGTTGCGATACCTAGTTGAGATACCTAACAGCTCGACGGGAGGTTAGGAGCCGCCCAGCTGAGCCACGGCAGGCGCTGACCCGCCGACCCACTGGGTCTGCTCGTCGTCCCCGCCACCGGGGTGGGCGCCTGACCGGGCAGGAGAACCTGCTGCCGCGCCGGTGCCGGGCCCAATTGCCGGCCCCGAAACAGCCCCGGCGTAGGCGCCGACGCTGGAGCCAGCGCCAGCCGCTGCAGCGGATCCACGGTCACACCCCGGGCCATATCGAGCGCCAGCTCCGCCGCCTTGAGCAGAACCGGCGAGGTCCGCGCCGAAGCTGGCGCCGCTGCCCGTGGCGACCCGCACTCGGTTGCGGCCCGTCTGCTTGGCCTGGTATAAGGCCGCGTCCGCGGCAGCGACCAGGTCGGCGAGCGTGCGCGGCTCGCTGCCGTCGAACGCGACGACCCCGACGGAAACGGTGACCTCGATCCCGTCGGCGTCCGGCCTCGAGCGAACGTGCACTGGCAGGCTGGCAATGTGTGCGCGCAGCCGTTCAGCAATACCGTGGGCGTCATCTGGCGCGGCGTGCGGTAGCAGGATCGCGAATTCCTCGCCGCCGAACCGGCCCGCCGTGTCGTACTCGCGTAGGTGATCACGAAACGTGCCGGTGATCGCCTGCAGCACCTCGTCCCCAACGAGATGCCCATACGTGTCGTTGACGTTCTTGAAATGGTCGATGTCCACGAACGCGATGGCCAGCGGGGTCTGGTTGCGGATCGAGCGGGCCACTTCAAGTTCGGCCTGCCGTTCCCATTCAATGGCGTTGAGCAGTCCGGTCTTGGGGTCGAGCCTGGTCCTGCTCAGCAGTTCAGCATGCATCATGAACCGCCGCTGCAACAGCACGGACGGTGCCGCGAAGGCGAGCAGGACAGGGTTGACGGCCACTACCACCGTTACCACGACCCCGAGGCAGAACTGAACGAAGTCACCGAACATCGCCTCGCGGCCGAACACCGCGCCCGTCATGGACGCCAGTGGATCCGAGAGCTTGATGGCGGCGGCGGTCAGGCTGTTGTTGACGACCCAGGCCATGATGTCGCATACGGCGACCGCGAGAGCCCAGCGGACCGCGTGCGCGGGCGAGCCGGGACTGATCCCGCCGACCGAGGCGGGCAGCGAATGGAAGGCGACCGATGCGCTGCCGTAGGAAAGGCCGACCGCCGCCGCGCTGAACACGCGGCGGTGTACAACGCCACGGTGCACGCGCCACTGCGTGAACGCGAGTAAAGGCACCGGCGCGACCAGGACCCAGAACGGCGGCAGGAGAACCGCGATCGGCAGGCACCAGACCGTGAGCAGATCACGGATCAGGGTGCCCTGCGGCTCGTCGATCCGCCGTGTCGCCTCGACGGAGGCGAGGCCGCACAGCAGCAGGGCAAGAAAAATCGCGAGCAGGCCAGGGCTGACCGGGGTGCGTGCCGCGGCGACGACGAGGGCGGCCGAAGCGGCGAGGGGCACCGCGCTGACGTAGCCGAACGCGGCGGGTCGCAACCTGAGCGACGGCCAGTCTCTTATTCCGCTGCCGCCGGTCCTGGCGCGGAGAGAGAGCCGGGAACAGCCCATGAGCACCACCTGGGGGCAGGGGCAGTAGCTGATGTTAACAGATAGTAGGGGATCGGTCTCATATTGCCACCCTCAACCTTCATATCCGGAGGGAACCGCTCGCATCGGCGTATCCAAGAGCGGCATAGCGGGCAGGTGGAATGGTGGCAAATAGCACAAAGGCCAAATTCAGCTCTGGCTCAGGTTACCCGCCGATGAGCAGGTCACCCGCCGATCAGCAGGTCACCCGCCGATGAGACAGACGTCGCGTACCGCGCCCGTCGAAGCCGACGTGGCCATCGTCGCGTAGACGCGTAGCGCGGTGCTGACGGCGCGCTCGCGGTGGGCGGGCCGGTAGCCGCGATGCGCTGAGGCCAGCCGGTCACGCCTGGCCGCAATCTCCTCGTCGGGAATCGCGAGCCGGATCTCACGGCCGGGGATGTCGATCTCGATTACGTCGCCGTCCTCCGCGAGCGCGATCGTGCCGCCGGCGGCCGCCTCGGGCGACACGTGCCCGATCGACAACCCGGTCGTGCCGCCGGAGAAGCGGCCATCGGTGATAAGTGCACACGCCTTGCCGAGGCCCTTGCCCTTCAGGAAGCTCGTCGGATAAAGCATCTCCTGCATCCCAGGTCCGCCCTTGGGACCCTCATAACGGATGATCACTACCTCGCCCGCGTGCACCTTGTCGGCGAGGATACCGCTGGCCGCGTCTTCCTGGCTCTCGAATATCCGCGCCGGGCCGCTGAACCGCCACAGTTCCTCGTCGACGCCCGCGGTCTTCACGATCGCGCCTTCGGGCGCTAGGTTGCCGTAGAGCACGGCCAGCCCGCCGTCCTTTGTGTAGGCGTGTGCCACGTCGCGCACGCATCCGGCCTCGCGGTCCAGATCGAGCGTCTCCCAGCGGGTGTTCTGTGAGTAGGGCCTGGTGGTGCGCACGCCGCCTGGCGCGGCGTGGAAAAGCTCGACGGCGTCAGGTGCCGCGGCTGGCGAGCGGATGTCCCATTGGGACAAGAACTCGCTCAATGACGAGCTGTGCACCGAGTGGACCCCGCGGTTCAGCAGGCCGCCGCGGTCAAGCTCGCCGAGGATTCCCGGAATGCCACCGGCGCGGTGGACGTCCTCGACGTGATAGCGGTCGCTGCTCGGCGCGACCTTGCACAGGCACGGCACCCGCCTGGACAGCTCGTCGATGTCCTTCAGACCGAAGCCCACATGCGCCTCGTGCGCGGCGGCCAGCAGGTGCAAGATCGTGTTGGTCGAGCCGCCCATTGCCACGTCGAGCGCCATCGCGTTCTCGAACGCGTCCCTGGTGGCGATCGACCTGGGCAGCACCGATTCGTCGCCGCCCGCGTAATACCTATGGGTGATCTCGGCCGCAAGCCGGCCCGCACGCTTGAACAGGTCGCGTCGCGCCATGTGGGTGGCCAACGTGGTGCCGTTGCCTGGCAGGGCGAGGCCGATGGCCTCGGTCAGGCAGTTCATCGAGTTGGCGGTGAACATGCCGGAGCAGGAGCCGCAGGTCGGGCAGGCGGCTTCCTCGATCTCGCTGAGCTCAGGGTCGGATACCGCCGGGTCCGCGGAGGCGGTCATCGAGTCGATCAGGTCCAGCTTGCGCTCGGTCGCCTGGTCCGATCCGGCCACGGCAACGGCTGTGACGATCTTGCCTGCTTCCATCGGCCCGCCGGACACGAACACCGTCGGAATATTCAGCCGCAGCGCGGCCATGAGCATCCCTGGGGTGATCTTGTCGCAGTTGGAGATGCACACCAGCGCGTCCGCGCAGTGCGCGTTGACCATGTATTCGACCGAGTCGGCGATGAGCTCACGGCTGGGCAGCGAGTACAGCATGCCGCCGTGACCCATCGCGATGCCGTCGTCGATCGCGATCGTGTTGAACTCCCTTGGCACCGCGCCGGCCGCTCGCGCGGCATCGGCCACCACCTCACCCACCTCGCGCAGGTGCACGTGACCCGGCACGAATTCGGCGAAGCTGTTCGCCACCGCGATGATCGGTTTGCCGAGATCCTCGCGTGCCACCCCGGTCGCGCGCAGCAGCGCCCGCGCCCCGGCCATATTCCTGCCGTGCGTCACCGTGCGGGATCGAAGTGGCGGCATGATGGGCTCCTCGTCGCGGCTTCGTGCCATCGGGTTAGGGCCGCACGCGCAGCGCGTGCGGGCCTGATGGGTCAGATCACAGGCTACCCGCACGCGAATCAGCGGTGCGGGGGATCCGTGGGCGCGGCACCCCGCAGCGCCCTCGGCTTGCGCGCTTCGCTTGCGCCGCGCTAGAACCGCGCTGGGAGGACGTTCGACGCGGCGTCGTGGATCCGCATGGCCTGCGCGGGGGTCAACTGCCTGCCCCGGCCGGCCTTGAGGCTGCGGCGCAGGTACTTGCGCAACTGGTTGGCGTCGATCACGTCCACATTGCGCACCGTAAGCACGTGCCAGGGAATTTTCGGACCGTAGATAGCGATCGTCGGGCGCACGTCGACCTGTTCGCCGAGGGCGCCGCCGATCAGCTCCGCCGCACGCGCCGCCTCCCAGCGTGCCTCCGTCACCCGCTCCTTCCGGCTGAACGGGCCATGGAACAACTGCTGCTTGCTCCCTGGCACGCGCACGGGCATGCGCTTGTCCCAGCGCTCAGAGTCGATCGCGTAGACGCCGGTCGGGCCGACCACCAGGTGATCGATGATGTTGTCGCTACCCGGGATGGCGCGCTCGTTCAGCGTTAGGTAGCCGACTCTGGCGAGTTTGTGCAGCTTGCGCTCGGTCTTGCGCTGCGCCGAGCCGCGTCTGGCGGGTGGCGTCGCCGCGCTCGACCTGGACCGCTGGATCGTGTCGGCGATCGCCGCGAGCACGGCCACCGTGATGCCGATCCGCCAGCCGAAGATGAAGGTGACGGCGATCCCGGCCACCAGGGCGATCGCGACCCTGCGTTCCCAGACCGGCAGCCGCGGGTCCGACGAGATTGCGGCCAGGCTGCCGCGCCGGAATCGCCCGCCGCGGCCCTGCTGATCGCTTGGGCCACCTGACGTGGCCGCCTGCGCAGCGGTACCCACGGGCTCGACGTGTGCCTCCGGCTGCTTCTCGTGCGGGCCCGACGACTCGGAATTGCCCGCTCCCGGCCGTGTCACCCGGTCCACATAGCAGAGCGTAACGAATCTAGAACGGATCGCCTAGCCCCGGCGCGGTGCACAGTATTGTCGCCGTCCGTAGCGTGTTCGCCAGTCTCCCGACGGGTACACATAGCAAGTTGCCCTAGTTTTCTCCGAACATTTTGCCGTTAACCTCATCCGGGCCTGGACCGCGGCACCCGCGGCATCTACCTTTCGGTAACGTGACCCAGATCCATGATCTCACAGCGCTCGAGCAAGCCGCGGCGATTCGCGCTCGCGAGCTTTCACCCGTGGAAATCCTCGATCACTACCTGGAGCGCATAGACCGCCTCGGCCCGCAGGTCGGCGCCTTTTTCACGATAGCCGCTGATCTCGCGCGCGAACAGGCCCGCAAGGCGGAGCGCACGGTCGCCGAGGCCGCCGAGCCGGGTGACCTGCCACCGCTGCTCGGGGTGCCTGTTCCGGTCAAGGACCTAAACATGGCCGCGGGAATCAGGCTCACCTTCGGCAGCACCGTCTTCATTGACAATGTCGCGGATACCGATGATCACGTGGTCGCCTCGCTGCGCGCCGCGGGCGCCGTCATCCCTGGCAAGACCGCGACCCCTGAGTTCGGGTTGCCCTGCTACACCGAGACCGATGTCGGGCCCCCCGCGCGCACACCGTGGGATCTGTCCAGGTCGGCCGGCGGCTCGAGCGGCGGCGCGGGCGCCGCGGTGGCGGCGGGCCTGGCCCCGGTCGCACAGGGCAGTGACGGCGGCGGGTCGATAAGGATCCCGTCCAGCGTGTGCGGCCTGTTCGGGATCAAGCCGTCGCGGGGCCGGGTGTCCCAGGCGCCGCTGGTGCCCGACCTGGCCGGCCTGTCGATCGATGGGCCGCTGGCGAGAACCGTGGCGGACGCCGCGCTGCTGCTCGACGTGATCACCGGCAACGAGCCCGGTGACATGTACACCCAGCCGCCGCCCGGCGAATCCTTTCTCGGCTACGCCAGGCGTGACCCGGGCAGGCTGCGCATCGGCCGGGTGATCGAACCCGTGGTGCCTGGCGCCGAGGTGCACCCCGACTGCCGCGCCGCCTGGGAGGACGCCAGCGCGCTGCTCGCGGATCTCGGGCACGAGGTGGAGGACATGCCGGCGCCGCTCGGTGCCGATGCGGTGCCGCTGTTCGAGACGCTGTGGTACGGGATGGCTACCTTGATGCCGGTGGATACCGCGCAGGAGGGCGAACTGCTGCCGCTGACCAGATACCTGCGCGAACGCGGGCGGGCCACGAGCGCTGCCGAACTGATCTTTGCCCAGGCCTTCCTGCAGATCATGGTGCGCGGCGCCCTGCCATTGCTTAACGCCTACGACGCCGTGCTCACCCCGACGCTGGCTCAGCCACCTGTGCCGGTCGGCTACTTCCACCAGCAGGAGCCCGCGGAGAACTTCGAGCGGCAGAAGCGCTTCACGCCGTTCACCGCCGCCTACAACGTGTCCGGCCAGCCGGCGGTGAACCTGCCGTTGCATTGGAACGCCGATGGCCTGCCGATCGGGGTGATGCTCGGTGGCCGGGTCGGGGACGAGGGCACGCTCATCTCGCTGTCCGCGCAGATCCAGGCCGCCAGGCCGTGGCAGGATCGCCATCCGGCGCTATGGTGAGCCTGCGCCCATGGTTGTGCGCCTATGCTGGCGCGGGTGAGTAACACCGCGGACCCAGCGACCGGCTCGGCAGCCGGTCACGTCGGCGTCCGGGCCAACGGCTCCGCTGACGGTCGTGCGGCCGGGCGCGGCGACGATCCCGCGGCCGGGCGCGGCGACGGTCCCGCGGCCGGGCGCGGCGACGGTCCCGCGGCCGGGCGCGGCGACGGTCCCGCGGCCGGGCGCGGCGACGATCCCGCGGGCACCGCGGTAGGCACGCGTGAATACCGGATCGGGGAGCTTGCGCGGGCGGCGGGTATTTCCGTTCGCACGCTGCGCTACTACCAGGAGCGCAAGCTCCTTCCGCCGCCACGGCGCGAAGGCAGGATCGCCTGGTACTCACAAGCTCACCTGAGCCGCCTGCGGGTGATCGGCCAGCTACTCGACCGCGGCCACACCCTCGGCGGTACCGGTGAGCTGCTCTCGGCCTGGGAGCAGGGTTACGACCTGGCCGAACTGCTTGGTTTCCAACGGGTGATGACCGCACCGTGGTCCGATGAAGTGCCAGTGCCGGTGACCGTTGCGGGCATCTCGGAGCTCTTCGGCGGCCAGCTCACGCCCGAGGTGCTCGATGACGCCGTACGGCTCGGGTACATCGAGGTCGATGCCGATCGCGTCGGCGCCCACGTCAGCCGCAGGCTGCTCGACACCACGATGATCATGGTGCGCGAGGGTATACCGCTGCGCGCCATCCTCGACGCCGGCGCCGAGCTGCAGGCGGGTCTCGACAAGCTGGCGTGCTTGTTCGTAGAGCTTTTCACGACCCACATCCTGGATGGCAGCATCGGTCCGCCGCCGCCGCGTGACGTCGCGCGGCTGGCCGAAACCGTCGAGCGGCTGCGCCCGGTCGCGCGCATTGTGATCGACGCGGAGTTCGCCCGGGCCATGGACAGGCGTGCCCGCGCGACCTACGGCGAGTTCATCAGGCTGTTCGCGGCGCGCGAACCCCCCGCTGGGACAGCCGGTCCTGACACGTGACCGTAGCGCTTACCCGCGTGCGCGGGACAGGCCGTGCGTCGGCAGTTGTGTGTCAGTAGGCCCTTACCGCAGGACGATGGCTGGGATATGATTCGACAATGCCAGTAATTACTGGCATGATCCTCACCCAGCATGAGGGCGGGCCTAAGGATGGCACGAGCCAGGCATCTTGCCGGTCAGGTCGTAGTTGTTACCGGAGCCGCGCGGGGTGTCGGCGCGCTGGTTGCCAAGAAGCTGGCCGATCGTGGCGCGCGGGTGGCCGTGCTCGGGCTCGAACCTGATGAGCTGGCCGGCGTGTCCGCGTCCTGCGGACCGCGCTCGCGCTGGTGGCAAGTTGATGTCACCGACGAGAGCGCCCTGACAGACGTTGCTGCCAAGGTCCTCGAGGCCTATCACGAGATCGACGTGGTCGTCGCCAACGCCGGGATCGCCATCGGCGGCCCGTTCCTTTACTCCGATGCCCGCTCGTTCGCGCGGGTGATCGAGGTCAACCTGCTCGGCAGCATAGCCACCGCGCGCGCGTTCATGCCCGCCCTGGTCCAGAGCAAGGGTTACCTCCTGCAGGTGGCGTCCATGGCCGCGCTCGCCCCGTCCCCGATGATGGCGGCGTACTGCGCGAGCAAGTCCGGCGTTGAGGCATTCGCCCATTCCGTCCGGGCGGAGGTGGCCCACCACGGCGTACAGGTTGGCGTGGCGTACCTGAGCTGGACCGACACCGACATGGTGCGGGGCGCGGACGCGAACGCGGCGCTCAGGGAGATGCGTGCTGAGCTGCCATTCCCTGCGGATCGCACCTACGCGCTCGAGTCCACCGTCGACGCGCTCGCGCGCGGGATCGCCAGGCGCGCACCACGGGTGTATGGGCAGCGGTGGCTGCCACCGGTTCAGCTAGCCAGGGGCCTGCTGCCGATCGCGGCGAGGTTCGCGGCCCGCACCATGCCTGAGATCGAATCGCGCTGGCTCGCGACGGGCGCGAAGACCGATCCCGTCGGCGCGGGCGGCGCCGCCGACACCGCCGCGCGGGCGGCGTCTGGCCACGGCACACCATCTGCTGCCGCGGGGAGCCAGCGATCGTGACCACGCCAGGTGTTCCTCGACTGAACTATGAACGCAGGGGATCAGGTCCCCCACTTGTCCTGCTGCACGGAATCGGCCATCGCTGGCAGGCATGGGAGCCGGTGCTGGACAGGCTCGCGGCCGAGCACGACGTCATCGCGATCGACTTGCCCGGCTTCGGTAAGTCGCCCCCGCTGGCGGGCCCATCAGGGATTACCGAGATCGCCGCCGCCCTCGCCGCGTTCTTCGAGCACCTCGGGCTGGACCGCCCGCACGTGGCTGGCAACAGCCTCGGCGGGGGGCTCGCCCTTGAGCTTGCGGCCGCGGGTAAGGTCGCATCCGCGACCGCACTGTCGCCAGTGGGATTTTGGACTCCGTGGGAGTTCAGGCTGGGGCTCGGCTCGCTCGTCGTCCTCCGGCGCACGACGTTCCTGCCCGCTGCGCTGCTACGGGCGATGGCGCGCTCGAACTGGTTGCGGGTCGTGGCCTTCGGCGCGGTCATCCGCTGGCCCGAGCACCTGACGCAGGAGCGCGCGATGGGCGACATCCTCGCCCTGCGCAACGGCGCGTTCGCTAGGGTCGCCAGCGGCGCCCAGGACTATGCCTTCCACGGCAAGCCGAACGTCCCCGTGACCGTGGCGTGGGGGACCCACGACCGGATCTTGCTGCACAGGCAGGCGGACCGCGCTAGGCGCAGGCTGCCCGCCGCTCGCCACGTTGACCTGCCCGGCTGCGGCCACGTGCCGATGAGCGACGCGCCCAACCGGGTCGCGTCGATCATCCTGGCGACCATCAAGGAGTCAAGCGCATGAACCCCAACGACCCTGCAACCTCCGACCCGGCGATCGTCATCATCGGAACCGGATTCGCCGGCCTCTGCATGGCGATACAGCTGAAAAAGGCAAGTTTCCACAACTTCGTGATCCTGGAGAAGGACGACGATCTCGGCGGGACCTGGCGGGACAACAAATACCCCGGCTGCGCGTGCGACGTGCCATCGCATATGTATTCGTTCTCCTTCGAGCTCAACCCCGACTGGTCGCGAATGTTCTCGCCGCAGGAGGAGATCTGGGCGTACATGCGGCGGTGCGCGGACAAGTACGGCGTTACCGCACACATCCATTACGGCTCCGCGGTGGAGCGCATAGAGTGGGATGACGTCAAGCGGCGCTGGCACGTCACCACCACATCGGGTGACGTGTACACGACTCGCGCGATCGTGTCGGGCAGTGGCGGCCTGCACGTGCCGTCGATCCCCGAGATTCCTGGCGCGGACCGGTTCGCCGGCCCAGCCTTCCACTCGGCCCAATGGGACTACTCTTGCGACCTGGCTGGCAAGCGGATCGCAGTCGTCGGAACGGGCGCGTCGGCGATCCAGTTCGTGCCGCAGATCGCCAAGCAGGCCGGACGGGTGGTTGTCTTCCAGCGGACGCCGTCCTGGGTCGAGCCGAGGCCCGACTTCGAGTTCCCACCCGCGGTCCGTGCCATGTTCCGCGCCGCTCCGCCGGTGACGCGGGCATTCCGTGACGGGCTGTACTGGTATCTCGAAGCGCGGGGGGCCGGTTTCGCTGTGCACCCCAGGCTGCTTGCGCCATTGCAGCGATTGGCCAAGCGCCAGATCGAGCGCCAGATCGACGACCCTGCGCTGCGTGCGAAGGTGACACCTGACTACACGGTCGGCTGTAAGCGGCTGCTCCTGGCCTCCGACTACTATCCCGCTCTGAACAGGCCAAACGTCGACGTCGTGACGGATCGCATCACCGAGATCACCGAGACCGGCGTGGTCTGCGCCGATGGCAGCACGTACGACGTCGACGTGATCATCTATGGCACCGGTTTCAAGACAGTCGAAGTGATCGAGGAAATGAACCTCTCCGGACGCGATGGCGTCAAGCTCCAGGACGTCTGGCGCGGCGGCGTCGAGGCCTATCACGGTATTACCGTCGCCGGGTTCCCGAACTTCTTCATGCTGCTGGGCCCCAACACCGGACTCGGGCACAACTCGGTCGTATTCATGATCGAAATCCAGGTCCAGCACGTGATGAGCTGCCTGCGGCTGCTCGCCAAGGAGAAGGCGGAGACGATCGAGGTCAGGGCGCCCGCCCTGCGCCGCTTCAACGACAGGGTGCAGCGCCGCCTGCGCCGTGCCGTCTGGAGCACGGGGGGCTGTAACAGCTGGTACCTGGATGACAAGGGCGTCAACCGGGCGATGTGGCCTGGGTTCACCTTCGAGTACTGGGCGAACACCAGGCACGCGCGCCGTGCCGATTACGAGATCCGCTGACCGACGTCAACGCGATCACGAGGCATCGGCCATCGCTCACCAGTTACTCTGCGGTCGCAGCGCGTCGACTGCTTCGCGGACCCTGGCGCGCAGGTCCTCCGCGTTGCCGCGGTGATAAAGCGGCCCGCTCGCATCGCCCAGCAGAACGCTGGCCTGGGCGACACCGCGGGCAGCGACAGGACCGGGCGTGGACAGGCGGCGGATCAGTTCACCGAATTCCTCGGCGGCGTGTCTGACCCGGTCACGGCACACCGGCACCGCCAGCCGACGGGAAGCGGAAGGCTGCGTGGCCGCCGCCAAGATCCGCTGCGCGCCGCGAGCAAGATCGCGCCGTGCGGATACTCGCACCAGCATCTGGGCGCGCAGCGCAAGCTCCACATTGGTTTCTGGACGGGCGCCGCACGCAAGATCGCGATCAAGACGGCCCGCACGCAGACGTACCAGGAGCCGGTCCCAGGGGCGGGCGGGCTTACCTGCGATCGGGCCACCACTTCCGTCGTCTAGCAGTAACAGCATGGGGCACCTCCCTTTGGCCGCGCCCCGGTGCGGGCGGGCGGGCAATGTGACCTCCAAAGCAATAATATTGGTCACGTCTAACCAGTCAATGAATTTAACCGGTTACAAGCGGCAGGCGTGCGCGGGGCCGTGCTGCTGAGAAAGATCTCATAGGTGCGCCCCAGCCTCCGCTGAGAACCGTTCCCGACAGTGGCTCCATGACGATCTACCAGAACCTGCTGCCGGTACCCGGCGCGGCACCCGCCGCACCGGGTACCGGCAGGCCACAGGTGGAAATTGTGGTGCCGGTCCGTAACGAGGAACGGGATCTCGGCCCGAGCATCGGGCGGCTGCATCGCTACGTGCACGGCGCGTTCCCGTTCTCGGCACGGATCACCATCGCCGACAACGGCAGCACCGACCGCACCTGGGCACTGGCCGTGGCGCTGAGCCACAAGTATCCGGGTGTCCAGGCCGCGCGGCTCGAAGAGGCCGGACGGGGCAGGGCGCTGCACGCCGTCTGGACGGCCAGCGACGCGGAGGTGCTCGCCTACATGGACGTCGACATGTCGACCGACCTGAACGCGCTGCTGCCGCTTGTTGCCCCGCTGCTTTCCGGGCACAGCGACCTGGCCATCGGAACCCGGCTCGCGCGCAGCGCAAGAGTCGCCCGCGGCCCGCGCCGCGAGATCATCTCCCGCTGCTACAACTTGCTTCTGCACGCCGCGCTTGGCGCCCGCTTCTCCGACGCCCAATGCGGCTTCAAGGCGATCCGCGCCGACCGGGCGAGGGCGCTGCTGCCCCTGGTGCGGGACACGGGGTGGTTCTTCGACACAGAACTGCTCGTGCTCGCCGAGCGTGCGGGCCTGCGCGTGCACGAGGTACCCGTCGACTGGGTCGATGATCCGGACTCGCGGGTGGACCTGGTCGCCACGGCCGTCGCGGACCTGCGCGGCATCGCCCGTCTTGGTCTCGGGCTGGCACGGGGCACCGCCGGGCTGCCGGTGTTCGATGACCGCGGCGACTGGGCCGGCCGCCTGGATCGCTCCGCCGCTCCCGACCGCCACCGGCGCCAGCCCGCTGGCGTGCCCGGCGGTCAGTTGATCCCCTTCCTGGTGATCGGCGTGGCGAGCACGGCTGCCTATTTCGTGCTCTACCTGCTGCTACGCGGCATGATGGCCGCCGAGGCGGCGAACGCGGTCAGCCTGTTTGCGACCGCGGCAGCCAACACCGCGGCGAACAGGCGGATCACCTTCGGCATCCGCGGCCGGGCTCGCATCGTGCGCCACCAGGCGCGCGGCCTGCTTGCCTTCGGCGCGGGCCTGCTACTCACCAGTGGCGCCCTCGCCCTGCTGCAGGTGGTCGCGCCCCATCCGTCCCGGCTAGCGGAACTCGCCGTGCTGCTTCCCGCGAACCTGCTCGCCACGCTGCTCCGGTTCGTTCTGTACCGCGGCTGGGTGTTCCATCGCGGCCAGCGGGAACATGGCGCGAAGCCGGTGCTGCGCGCACGCGATGCCAAGGTCGCCAGGCAAGCACGCCTCACCGACGCCGCTGGGGGCCCCCGATGACGACGACGGCACCACGAACTGAGCCTGACATTCGCCGGACCGGCCGCAGCGCTAGCCGCCACCGGTGGCAGTGGCGCGGCCGGACCGGCCGCAGCGGCAGCCACCACCGGTGGCAGTGGCGCGCTATTGAAGGCGAGCCGCGGTGGGCGCGGCCCGCGCTCGCGGGCCTGCTTGCCGCCACGGCCGCGCTCTACCTCATCGGCCTCAGCCGCAACGGCTGGGCGAACGACTTCTACGCGGCCGCCGTGCAGGCAGGAACCAAGAGCTGGAAGGCGATGTTCTTCGGCTCCCTTGACAGTTCGAACTTCATCACGGTAGACAAGACGCCCGCATCGCTGTGGGTAACCGAAGTGTCCGCTCGCATGTTCGGGCTGAATTCGTGGAGCCTGCTCGCACCGCAGGCGTTGGAGGGTGTCGCGGCGGTCGGGTTGCTGTACGCGACGGTCACGCGCTGGTTCGGCCGCGGCGCCGGGCTACTGGCGGGCGCGGTGCTCGCCAGCACGCCCGTGGCCACCCTGATGTTCAGGTTCAACAACCCAGACGCGCTGCTCGTGCTGCTGCTGGTCGCCGCGGCGTACGCGGTAACCCGGGCCATAGAGGACGGCAGGACACGCTGGCTCGTGCTGGCAGGCGCTCTTGTCGGCTTCGGTTTTCTCACCAAGATGCTGCAAGCATTCCTCGTCCTGCCCGCGTTCGGGGCCGCCTATCTCCTCGCCGGGCCACCACGGCTGCGCAGACGCGTCCGGCAGCTTGTCCTCGGCGGGCTCGCGACGCTCGCGGCGGCCGGGTGGTGGGTCGCGATCGTGCAACTGACGCCGGCGTCTGCGCGTCCCTACATCGGCGGCTCCACCAACAACAACGTGCTCGAGCTTGCCCTCGGCTACAACGGCCTCGGCAGGCTCACGGGCAACGAGACCGGTTCGGTCGGTTTCGGCGGCGGCAGAGGCAGTGCGTTCGCCGGAACGCCGCGGCTGACCCGCCTGTTCGGCGCGGATATGGGCGGTCAGGCCAGCTGGCTCATCCCCGCTGCGCTCATCGCGCTTGCCGCGCTGCTCTGGTCGGCGCGCCGCGCGACCCGCGCAGACCGCGGCCGTGCTGCGGCGGTGTTGTGGGGCGGCTGGCTACTGGTGACCGGCGCCGTGTTCAGCTTCATGGCCGGGATTATCCACCCCTACTACACGGTGGCCCTCGCGCCCGCGATCGCGGCCCTGGTGGGCATCGGCGCTAGCGTGGCATGGCGCGCCCGCCGTCGGCTGGCCGCCAGAGCCACCCTCGCCGCGATGATCGTCGTCAGCGTGATCTGGTCGCACGTCCTGCAGGGCCGCAGCCCCGAGTGGTACCCGTGGCTGCGTGTCTTGATCGTCGCCGCCGGTCTGGTGGCCGTGATCGGCCTGTTCGCCGAGGAGATCGTGACCCGCATGGGCACGGCGGTGCCGCGGGGCGCGGCATCGGCCGCCGCCGCAGGTGTCGTTGGACTGGCACTTGTCGGTGTGCTCGCGGGCCCGGTCACCTACAGCCTCGAAACGGCGGCGACGCCGCACGCGGGTGCGATTCCTGCGGCCGGGTTCGGGGTGACAACGGCGGCCGGCGGCCCGGGCGGATTCGGCGGCCCTCGTGGCGTCCGCGGGCCGGTTGGGTTCCGCGGCACTGCGGGCGTGCGGGCAGGCGCGGGCAACGCGAACGCGCCTGGTGGCCCACGCTCTGCAGGCAACCGGGGCGTTCCAGGCAACCGGGGCGTTCCGGGCAGCTCGGGTGCTGCGGTCGGCGTCACGGGTGGCCGGGCAGGCGTAGGTGGCCAGGCAGGCGCGGCGGGCGGCGCACGCGCCATTGGTGGCGCACCAGGCGGCCTCGGCGGTGCGACTCAGGTCAGCAGTGCCATGGTGACCCTGCTGCGCTCGGGGGCATCCGGCTACCGTTGGCCGGCGGCCATCGTGGGTGCCACGTCGGCCTCGTCCCTGCAACTGTCATCCGGCGAACCGATCATGGCGATTGGTGGCTTCAACGGCACCGACCCGGCGCCCACACTGGCCGAGTTCGAGAAGCTGGTCGCCGCCCACAAGATCCACTATTTCGTCGGCGCACAACGGGGTGGCTTCGGTGGCGCCGCGTCTGGCACGTCCGCGCAGATCACGTCGTGGGTGAAGCGGCACTTTAGCTCCACCACAGTTGGCGGCTACACCGTTTACGACCTGTCCTCAGCCTCGTGACGGCTCCCTTCCCGGCCAGACGCGGCTAACATGACGCGGCTGACATGGAGATCCCGCAGCGCTCTCGGGGATGCGCAGGCCGTTGCAAAACCCGGATCTTCGTCTGCCGCGCCGCCCGCTCCTGCCCAGGCGACCGCGCGCGTGCTTGCCGCCTGGGCAGGGGATATGACCGCCGCAGGACAGG
>Ga0335078_10007083_pt1 | contig 16616 bp, 11 predicted proteins | sample Lox_Sample_32_FD_206711 | JGI IMG/M metagenome (GOLD analysis project Ga0335078, IMG submission 206711) | Soil microbial communities from Loxahatchee National Wildlife Refuge, Florida, United States - Lox_Sample_3.2 | ecosystem: Environmental > Terrestrial > Soil > Wetlands | place: USA... | reverse complement strand
CCAACGGAGGCAGACGTCGGGCGACGCAGGGCGACGTCCAGCGACGATCAGGCCAGCTAGCTGGCACTTCAGGCGACAGTGAGCGACGTCCCGCGACGGAAGAATTGCGCCTTACAAGCGAGAAGCCGGTGGTTCGAACCCACCTGCGCCCACCAGGCAAAACTCCGGACTTCATTACCGCGCGGCTAACGGCTGGCTGGGCTTGGCCGTCGTACGATTCCGCCATGCCCAACACCAAGGAGGCCGGGGATATCACCGAAGCTGTCGTGCTCGCTGAATTTCTCAGGGCAGGCTTCCCGGTAGCACTCCTCGATCAATTGCTCAGCCGTCGGCACGCCGCTTGATCCTCACACCGTGTTCCGCGAGTTCAGGAAGATCACCGCCAGGTGATCCGCCGCGGTGTTGCTCCCGGCCGACCCGGGCCGCAGCATCCCGGCGGCTCGCCGGTGTTATCGCAGTAGGCCAGCAGCGGGTGCAAGCCGGATCCTTTGAAATTCGGCTCAGCCCCTTCCTTGCCGCTGTGACAGGTGACCACCGAGGCGTCCAGCCGGATGCAGGTCACCCCGTCCAGCGCCTTGTCCGCGATCCGGATGCCGGGAATGGCACCGTGCCGGGCCGCGATGCCCGCCCAGGGCCGCCGCCGGGCCGCATTCACCGCCGCGGTCACCTTATTCAGCGCCCGCTCCCCGCCGCCGGCGATCTCTGCCAGAGTGCGCCACGCGGTAGGCACCGACGCGACCGGCCCGAACAGATCATCCTGGTCGCTCATCACCCGGAAGTCGCTGATCACCTCGCCACCGCCGGCGATCGCGCAGGCCAGGTCGGCCAGCACCCGGCCCCGGTCATGGACCAGCAGCCGGTTCGAGGCCAGCGCCTGCGACAACCCTGCGGTCAGGCCGGTGTTATCCGCTAGCGCCCGGACCAGCGCCACCCCGGGCATGCGACACGATCCCGGCACCATCCGCGGTAACCCGCAGACCCTTCAGCCAGCCGGTAGTGTTCGCCTATCAAGTGCTCCTCGGACTCGGGCCAGATAAGGACTTCGACACCCCTATCGTCCCAGTTCAGGGGCACTTCTTATTGTTGCCGCACCGGCCAGCTCACACAGCGGCGTGAATTCTCAGGGCTAGCAGCCGGTTGACGCCTGAACCTCAAGAACCGGATCCCGGATACAGCTGGCAAGTACAGCAACCTGTCCACCGAGCGCTGACGTCATTCGACCGGCGCAGACCCTTGACCTGCGCCAGCGACCGGTATCGACCTCTATGCCCCTCGTTCACACCGAGGTGATCAGCAGAGCGGCAACCGAAGAAACTGGCGAGGCTGATCAGCTAGTTTGTAGTCCATGGAACAGGCCGAATGTCAACTTGACGAGGACGAGCGGGCTCTGCTCGAGCTGCTGCCAGCAGATGGAAGCGAGGCGGCCAGCGAGGGGATCCTGGGCCGGCTCGGCTGGGATGCGGACCGCTATGCCCGTGCCTGTATCCGGCTGGAGGAACGAGGATATGTGCAGGCCGGGCAGGGCCGCGCTGAGACCGCTTACCGGGATCTGACAGCGGTACCGCCTGAGTTCCGCCCCGCCTGCGGACGGCCCGGCTCTCGTGTCACGGTGCGCCAGGTGCCCGTCACGGTCCCGCACGCCCTGTGCGACCTGACCGGTGTCACGCTTTCATTTCCCGGTCACGGTGGCGCCGTTGTCCCATCTCCTGGGGAGGGGGTCGGAAACAGCAAGGGCTGTCAGGTCCAGGTCGATGCTCGCACACTTGACGTCACGATCACCGTGTCTGGCCTTAGACGTAATGCGTGACCTGCTCGCCAAGGGTGGAGTTGACGCTTCAGCGTCAAGCCATAGCAAGGCTGAGTGACTAACTGAGTGACAATCGCCACGAACACTCACTCACGGACCTCCACGGATTCTGGCGTACTTGTTTCCCCAGGTCCCGTCCGAAATGTTCCCTGGTTTCGCTTCGAACAAGTTTGCGCCTGCGCGTGCTGACGTGCAGGTAGCACATGCAAGAATGGCTAGCCAGCCCAGGTGATGTCGAGGATGATGACTTTCCTGGTGACATCGTTTATTAAATAGGTGATCAGGCCCGCGTCGCCGAACTCTGCGCGCCTGACGTAAGGGTCACCGGTCGGGAAGGTGCGGAGCGGGTCGTCGGGATAGTCGATGACGTCCGCCATGGCCTCGATGAGCCTGTCGAATGCCGGAGTGGGAAGCCCGCGCATTTGCTTCAGTGCCCGGCCGCTAAGTTCGGCCCGGTAGGTCACCGGCGGCCCCTGGCCGCGGCGGCTCGCTCGGCCCAGTCCGGGATCGCGTCGGTGACCGGCACTGTCGTGGCCGTTCCCGCGCGGGCGGCGGCGAGTTCCTCGTAGTAGCCCGGCTGGCTGGCGGCGATCGCGGTCAGGCTCCACACGCGGAGAAGGCGCAGCAGTTGCTGGTAGCCGGCTGGGTCGTGCGCAGCGTCCACCGCCCGGTGGTACTGGCGGAGGAACTCCTCGCGCTCTGGTTCGGGGAGGTCTCTCAGGATCACCAGCGGATCGGCGGGATCTTCCGTCGGCTGTGCGGTCACGCGACTCAGCTTACGCCCGCCTACCAGCCTCAGCCTGCCCGCCGCACTGGCCAGGACGCATATGCACTGGCAGGACCGGGTTTAGGCCATCAGCCCGGCATCCACCAGATCCGCCGGCCGCTTCGCTCTCATCTCAGCCAATGGTCCGGAAATTAATTCTGATCAGCAAGGCTAACGAGTCTCCCATCCCAGCCGCGGAGGAGAGCCAGCCTCGGCTACATCGGCGCGGCCGTGCGATACCGCGCCTATCAGAGAGGTAAGCGGCCATTACTTCTGATAAGCCGAGTACGCCGCTGGTCGCCACCGTCGGCTCGGCGCTGTAGGAGCACATCAGGCCGATGCCATCACTCGTCGCGATTGAGAAGCAGGCTAGTTCCTCGGACACGGGGGAGTAGGTTACCGAGGCCCAGGGATGCTGCTGCTGACCTGCAAGCGGATGGCCGGAGGCCGCGGCGTTCCGCGGCTTGACGTAACGGGCCGTTATCGGCGGTTGCCGGTCCCGGTGTGCATCGGGACCGGCCGCCAGGGTGAGGGGACCGCGGTCAGCGCCGGTCAAGCTCTGGTCGTGGCATGGCCCAGCGGCCGGGCCGGGCTGTGCCGCACCAGCAAGACGATGGCCAGCACCGACAGTGTCATGCCGAATCCGCCTACGACGGCGAATCCGACGCCGGGACCGGCCAGGATTCCCAGGGCCGAGCTGACGGTGTCCATGGCGCGGCAGATGATCGAGACCCGGAATGCCCACCGGCGGTCCTGCCGGACGCCGGGCAGCGAGGCCAGCGTCGTCAGCCCGATCAGCGCGCCGAGCGCGATGGCCGGCAGCGGGGGCGTCCCGGCCGGTGCGGTGGTTGGCGGCGATCATGAACGGAACCATCACCAGGTCGCCGAGGCCGAGAATGAGCAGGCTTGCTAGCAGGACGTTCTTTCCGTATTTCATCGTGTGCTCCTTCGCTGAGAGATGGTGCTCCCAGCGTGCGGCCCGGGCCATGGCGGCCGCGTCTGCCGCGGGACAGAATCCTGGTCCCCGGGCTCCGCCTGAGGACGGACCGGCAGGCGCGCGGCGACCAGGCCGGGTCGCTGCCCGCGAGGCGCTGGCCGGCGCCGGCCTGGATGACCATGACGCTGATGTTGTGCGCCACGATGTCGTGCAGCTCCCGTGCGATCCTGGCGCGCTCGTACCGGACCGCCTCGGCCGCGAACAGCTCGCGCTCGGCTTCCAGCTCGCGGCCGCGGGCGGCGAGCTGGCCGGCGACCCGGCGACGTGACCGGACGGCAAAGCCGAGCGCCCACGCGCCGGCGGTCGCCACGACGTTGAACGGGTTGAACACCGTGATGCCGGTCGCCAGCTGAGTTCCCGCATAGAGCACCACCAGGACCGCCGCCGCCTGCACCGCGTCGTCCGCGGTCCCGAGGGAGTACGCGATAAGGGCGAGCGGTATGAAGAACAGATTTCCCGGCGGCACGTTATTGTCGCCGAGCGCGGTGAGCCCGAAGCAGCAGGCCGCTGCCAGCCCGGCCAGCTTCGGATAGCGTCCCCTGATCCCCACGCACGCGCATGCCGTGAGGCCGCAGGCCAGCTGGAACAGGTCATTCGGGCCGTGCAGCGCGTCCTGGCTGGCGGCATAACCGAGCAGGGAGGCGCCGAGGACGGCCGCGACGACCGCGTCAGCGTGCCAGCTGCCAGAAAGACGCGCGATGCGCTCAGGGAGCCGCATATCCGGCATTCAGCGGCAGCCTGACCCAGGCTGCGCAGCGCCCGGTGTCCGCCACCACACCGAGTGATCCGCCGATGGCACCGGCCCGGGCCCTGGCGGCCGCCAGCTCCGCGCCGTTGCCGGCTGATCTGCTGGCGGGCCCGGAGATTTCGATCTCCAGCGCGTCCGGCGCAAACCGGACGCGCACATCGATGCGAATGCCCGGAACGAGCCTGGTCGGCGGCAACGGCCAGCTCAGCGGTCCGCTCACGCTGCGCCCGCAACTCGGCGTTGCGGGCCCGCAGCTGAGCGGCGGCGATGGCGCGAGAGCGCACCACCCGCCCGGCGACGCAGGCAAGCACTACCGCCGGCAGGCCCGCCACCAGGAAGCTCGGGCCCAGGTGCGGGTCATAGAACGCCTGCAGCGTCATCCCCGCCGCGCACAACGCGGCCGCGGCGGCGAACCTGAGACCCTCCAGCCGGGTTGCCGCGAAGTAAGCGGCGATGAGCACGGCCGGCAACGCCGGACCGCAGCGGATCATCGGCCCGATGATCAGCTCGTTCGCGAGCGTGCCGAGCGCGAGGGCGGCTGCGACCGCCAGCGGGGCCCGGCGCTCCCAGGCGACCGGCACCGTCATCAGGAGCGCGAACACGGCGGCCAGCGCTCCCCGATGGGGATTGCCGGTCACCGACGCGGGCAACCCGCCGACTAGCAGCACGACGTAGATGCTGAGCAGGATCGCGAGCGCAACATCCCCCAGCCGACATCCCGCGTGCCCACGGCCCGCCGCCATGGCCGACTGACCCGGCTGATCCCGGTCACCGGAGCTCCTCTCAGCCGACGACTCATTGTCCTCCAGCCGCCGTGACCAGGCCAGCCCCCTGGATGGCGCCCTGACATGCGGTACCCCAGGAACGGACCTGAGCGTACTCACCAGGCACCCCCCGACCGGGACGCTCCCGACGTCACGCTGCAGGCGGACGACGCCGAGAGCGCCGCCGTCGGCCGCGGGCTACTCCACGCAGCCTTGACCGAAGCGGGCAATGAGCAGCACGCCGCACAGCCGCACCCTGATCGGCGGGCCTCGGCCGGACGTCAGCAGCCGAACTGACCTCCACGACCATCCAGACCCCCAGGCCACCGGCTCGCCGCGTGCCATCGCGTTCATGTCCGTCGCTAACTAAGGGTGATAACCCGCTGTTGCTCACTTACTTACTAGGTGCAGCGGGCCGAGGTTGGGGGAGTGGCGCAGCTGAACAGGCCGCTGCTGGCCACCGCCGTCGGCAGGCGGCTCTTAGAGGGTCACCTTGTGGGAGCTGATGCGTCTCCTGGCCCGCATGGCCGTGCTCGGCTGCGCGATCGACACAGCCCCGCCCGGACCTCGGCATACCAGGCCCGCTCGTCTAAAACGGAGGCGCTGCAAGGGGTGCTCTTGCTTCCATTTGAGCGTCGGTCGCGTCGGCGAGGTTCCGAATAAGAGCCATTTCCTCGGGGTTAGCGTCCATGCGGGCCAAGGCAATCCTGAAAGCTGTTATTGCCTGATCAATGTCGTATCTGCTGTCCTGGCTGGCCATCTGGGGAAGGCAGGCCCACGCCGAGATCCTAGTCTTCTTGACTTGGACCCGGACTCGTCTGAAAACTTCTGGGCTGACCGGGCTCGGATGGTGTCGCATGACGAGGCTTTGGTGCACCAGGTCCGAGACGATCAGGACCAGTTCGGCACCGGAATCCGCCAGTGCACGCTTGAGCAACCGTGCTTCGAGCATACGGAATAGCAGGTTAATATCTCGGCTGACGAAGCCGTGGCCGTCATGAATGACCGGCCCGACATGCGCTGCCGCCCGGAGCTGGATCCTGGCGGGGCTGGAAGACATACGGTTGTGGACGCGCAGGAGATCGCGGAGTTGGGCGCGCAGCGAATCGACGATGCTACTGCAGGGGACGTCAGGGGGCGCTACGATCAGGACGCCGTCGCCACGGTCTTCCCAGGAACAGGCAGTCCAGGAAATCCCAGAATAGTCGAAGGCCTCCTTGAGCATTCCGTATAGCGCCTTGCGCAGGTACATGAGGACCTCGTGGTCGCGATCCGGCCGGGTAAATCCTGCGATGTCAACCGCCACCATGGCACATACCTGACCGCTGACTAGTTTTTCAGGGCCAGCATGCATGCAGGGCCGGGCGTCCACTCCGACTACGCAGGACTGGGCAGCCATACCTACGTGGTTCATACGATTTCCCTCCTCCCAGGTTTCGCCTCGCTCCGCCTTGATCTAAGTCAGCCGTCACAGCTCGGCCTCGGTAGTGGAACCCACGGTTCATTTGGCCATATCGAGAATTGCGGCTGTCTCCGATGATGAGATTGCCTAGGGAGCGCAGTTGGGTGACTTGCCGTCGGCGGCGGGAAGCCCTTGACCGCCTATAGGATCTGACTCCCTGAAGATCTGGAGGTGGTCCTCGCCGGGCCGTTACCCGTGGCCAGATCAAACCAGAAGTGAAGCTGCCCGCCGGCAGTAATCTGGCCCCGTCGGTCTATCGCACAATGGTGCAGTCATTCCGGTGTCCTTCCGTCTCCCAGTTCGGCAGGTCCAGGTCCGGGACGTCGAGTACCCACAGCTCAGCGGATCTCGCTGCGCTCTCCTGAAGCATCCGCGAAAGTGGCCGCTCGGAGATGATCCCGGCGTCCGTGAGCCGCTGCTTGACGCAGGGGCGGGATGGTACCTGGGATCGGTCCTGCCTGGGTTTGGCGCCAGTCGGCAGCCTGTACGGGGCGACAGTGATGAAGCCTTGCCCCTACTGCTACGCCATTGCCGAGCGAACGACCTGCTGAAAGGTGCTTGAGGGGGATGGGGGAGGCTCTTTCCACGGGTTACGCGGAAGTCCGCGTCCTCGTCGGCCTGCTGAACCAGGTCCGTGTGCCGATCGTGGTCCGCGCGGCCAAGGATCTCTCGAAGGCGTTCGTCCACTTCGGCGTCGGTGATCCGCGCAGCGGTCTGGTCGATGAAGTCGAGGACATCGTGGGCTGGGCGCGCAAGTGGCTCGTCATCGGCTGGCCGGTGAGGAGACATGCCACCGTTCATACTGCTCATCGTGACTCCTGCCTGGAAGAGCATGCCGATGTGTGACGTGTCCGCTTGTGCTCGCCATCTGGGTGCAGTTCATCAGCGAGATGGACGCGGGCATCGCACAGGCTGCGCCGAACCGCTTCCTTGGACTTGCCCAGCGTGCCAGCGATCTCGTCGCGGTGGATGCCTCTGGCGATGCATTCCATGACCTCGCGTTGGGCTGGCGGCAGGCAGCTGAGCACGTCCGCGATCCATTCGTCGTCTTCCCAGGCGGTTAGCCGAGCGTCGTGGGCACCTTCCCCAGGCGGGATATGCCCGCGCTCGATGAGACGCCAGGCCACCCGGCGCGTGCCGCGGGTTTTGTCCTTGATGAAGTTGTGAACCACGGCCCGGCGCGCGTAGGCGAGGGGATGTACCGGTACCGGCCAGATGGGGAGCATCTCCGCCAAGGTCTTGGCGGCTGCGTCTTCGGCTTCTGCCTGGGTGGCCCCCGCGATCATCGCGGATGCGACCAGTTCCCGGTATGAGGCGCGGAAGAATTCCTCGAACCCATCCGGTTCGGAGTGTCTGGTGCCAGACGCGGAGGAAGCAGTGACCTTCGCTGCGGCTTGCTTTGGCTCTACCAACGAGGCGCCCTCCGATCGCGATAGCAGGGTAAGGCAGCTCATGTGTCTAGTCCGGGAACTGGCCCACCCGTGAGGACACTAACCGGATTTCAGGACAGATCTGTCACTCGGGCTCCTGGACAGGAAGCAACTACCGCTGAAAGATGAGCGCCATGTCGGCGAGCGTGATCGTCACGACCATGGCGACCGCGTCTAGTGGCGAAGCCCAAGAGCCAAACTAGAGCCAACGACCGCAGACGCGAGGGATCACCAGGCCACGTCCAGCCACGATCGTCGCAGCTAGGTGCCATATCAGCCGATATCAGGCGATGTCCGGCGACGGTGTGAACGCACCTTACAGGCGAGAAGCCACAGGTTCGAACCCTGTTGCGCCCACCAAGTTTGTGCAGCTAGATGGCCTTTTTGGAACGCTGATTGGGGACTCGGGAACCATGGCCGGGAACCACCGGTGCATGCTCCCGGACGGGAAAGGGTGTCCAGCGGCCAGGGCAGGATCCCCTTTCGGCCACCCGGGCACGCGTGCGCCGATGGCTGGCACCACCGCCACCGGAGCGGCCCGCAGGGCTGAAGGATCCGTGGCGTCCGGCCTCGCTAATGCACGCCTACATTGTGGTGAGCGTGATGGCGTGCGTGCGCCCGAGGTTTAGACGAGTAGAAGTCGTTGGAGATGATCAGCTGCCGCGGCTCGTCCCCGTCTGCGGCTAGCTGCCCGGCGGCCTCGTCGATGCCGGTGTGCCGGGCCAGCACTACCCCGGACCGGGTGGGGTCCATGACAAAGCAGGTGGCCTATCCGAGCGCGTACCGTACGATCAGCCACACATCCGCGTCTGCCGAGCGGGTTAGTACCTGAGTCGACCCTGCTGGGTCAACAGGGGCCTTGAGTGCGCAGCTCCCCTCGTCGTTCAGCGCGCTGGCCGTCGCCTCCCATAGGTCATGATCCCCGACGATGTGATGTTTCGGCGCGCTGGTGCCTGCCAGCCTGTAGAGCTCGAAGCCGGCGATGCTGATCGTCTTGTTTTGCGCGAGATACGGGAAGTGGTCTTTACGCAGGATTGCGGTGAAATCGTCCGCGCCGTTGACGAATGTCGCCCACTCGCTGGGGAACTCACGTCGCAGGCTGAAGAGCAGCCCGAGTCCCGTCTCGTTCGCGTCGGCGATCAGCTCGTTCAGGTTCTCCTCGGCCGCGGCGCGCAGCTGCTCCCCGCCCGCACGCGCGGTGTACCGGAAGTGGAGGATGGCATCGCTGATGGAACCGTAATCGACCTGGCGGAACCTGGCGGGCAGCTCCAGCGTCCAGACGCTCTCGGCGCCAGCGCCTTCGAACGGGAGTAGACGGGCGTCGCCCAGGCTTGCCTCGAACAGACCGCTGTCGTTCTGGGCGCTGCTCGTGACGATCGACTGAGTGGCGCTGAAGTAGTCGGCGAAACGGGTGTCTTCACTGCCCTGGCGCGCGTAGCCGTCGCCGACCAGCGGCGAAGTGCGCAGCGAGTTCTTCGTCAGCGTCAGCGTGCAGCTGAGGCTGGTGTAGGGGCCGGTCACGCACGGGATGGTGATGCTGACGCTTCTGATCCTACGCATATAGTGGCCGGGAGTGTCGAGATCGAACACCCATTCCGGGATCGTCACCTGGCAGGTGCCGGTCGTCTTGAGGGCCAGCAGCGCCGCGGGAGCCAGCTGCCGCAGCGAGATATGCCGGGTCAGTTCGTATTCGCGCTTGTTGTTCTCGTGGTAGGCCAGTTCCATCCGCTTGACGTCGAGATACAGGGCCTCACCGGATAGCAGTCCCTTGCGGCCGCCGTCCCAGTAGTTGAATTTCACGAAGTCCTGGGCGTCCACCTCGGTGCGCATGAGTTCGCGTTTCATGGCCTGCTCGGCCTTGCGGGCCGTGTCGAAGGCGAAGCGGTAATACTCGTAATAGAGCCGCGAGATCTCCCCCTGCATCCACGCGTAGAGCTGCTCGTTCGTGAACTTCTCGTGCAGGAAGCGGTCGGCCTCCTGCGCGTCGGCGATCTGCTGTTTGATGGTGAGGTAGTCATGGTGGGCGACCTGCTCGGCGATCAGCGAGGTAAGAATCTGCCTGCCGATCTGCATCAGCTCGTGGGCGGCCAGGTTGTGTTGCAGTAGCCACTCGCCTGCGCGGCGCTCGTAAGACGCGTATCGCGATGCCATATTGGCTTGGCTTTGCTCCCATGTCGCAGTGATCCCAAGGATGTCTCCCGCGATCCTCGCAGAGTTCTGAAGTGCGGTTCCGGTCTTAAAATCAATGGTCCCGCCGAGCCCCCAGAAATGAACGTTTGCCTTCGCGTCCGGGACGAGGGTGAAGGTGGCTGCGATGGAATGAGCAAGGGTACTGAGCAGGGTTGAGTCCCTTGCCGTCGGCAAATGAACATTCAGCTCAACGTCTTCGTTATGCGACAAGTAGACTTTGCCGCTGCTGGAAAACCCTGAGATAATGGTGGGGTCTGAATCCTCGGCGAGTTTGGGCATGAACACTTCTGGCACCGTCAATTGCTTGTCGTACTGGCTGACGAGTGCGGCGTAGGCATCGGCGAAGTTCGCCTCGTTGAGGTCGAGCCCCTCGAAGCTCAGCGGCAGGTCGTCCGGTGCGTTGTCGTCAGCGGAGAGGCCGAGTAGGCGTTGGTAGTAATGCAGTCGTTCCAATGCGGATTTGCGGGTGGTGAGCAGCGATTTCGTCGCCTCCTGGGCGGAGGCCCACTGGAGGAAGCGCACTTCCTGCTGCATCTGCTGGATCTGGATCTCGTGGCCCTGCCGGACCATCGCCAGATGTTCGCTGTCGCCCTTCTCGATCGCCGCCAGCAGCGCGGCGCCGAGGCTGCGCACCTCGCCGCACAGCTCGAGGGCCTTCTGGATCAGGAACTGCGCACGCACCGGGCTGACCGGCTGGTTCATGCCGGTGACGATCGAGCCGATGTCGATCCCGGCGGCGGCCGCCTTGACGAGCATGCCGGGGTCGAGCGGCGGGTCGAAGAGCGCGAGCTGGCGGACCACGCCCTCGATGTTCATGCAGTTGCGGATTTTGAACAGCCGGTCCGCGACCGTATCCCAGTAGCCGAGCAGCTTGTCATTGCGGGGGATGCAGAAATACAGCGCGCGGCCGATTCCGAACAGCGGCCCCGAGGCGTCGGGATTGTCGCCGGCCGCCTTCGGCATGCCGAGACTGAGCGGCATTTTGCCCTCGAGTTCGACGAGCGTGTTGCCCATCGGGTCGAGTCCTTGTTTCCTGAGCTCGCCGAACGTCCGGGGGCGGGTGGGACCGGCCCGCGGGATGCGCTGGGGCCGCTGGCCGAGCAGGTTCGCCGCCAGCACGTACAGCTGTGTCGCCTCGTTGATGCTCTCGATCGTGTCCTGCTGGAACAGGCTGTCGCCCCAGGCGATCAGGTTGTCGAGGTACTTCATCACGACGCAGTACTGGTAGGCGAGCTGGCGGGTGCGCGCGACCGCGTGCGGCTGGAATGGCCGGTTCTTGATCGCCTCGTAGCCTTGCAGGATCGTATTCTTCAGCTTGAGCTCATCTGACGTGCACTCGTTCGCGGGCTTGCTCAGAATCGCGAGCTGCTCATCGATCTGCTTCACCACGCTGGCGTTGCGAAAGGCCAGGAACCTCCAGAATCGCTGCGGCACGGGCAGCGACGTGTCGGTCGATGTGGGATCGAAGATGTGATGGAACCATCGTCGTGCCTCGGCGAAGCGCTGGTTCTTGCTCAAATGCACCGCGATCGTCAGCGGCACATGGAACAGCAGCTCCCAGTTGTAGCCGGAGTACGGTCCGCCTTCACCAAGGTCGATCTCCTTGGGCCAGTGCGTGATCTTCACGAGATCGCTGGTCAACTCAGAGTAGTAGGTATCGAAGAACTCGGCCTTCAGGCTCTGGTGGAAGTTCGGGTCGAGCAGGCCGTCGAGTGACTTGCGGTTGAGCTGTTCGATGAGCTCGCCGATGAATGGATGGAAGAAGTTGCTGAACGAATAGGTGAACTCGGTGTCTTGCTTGATGGTCCAGTCGCCGAGGTAGTGGCGCATCACGCTCTCCGCGACGACCTCGTGAAACTGCGGCGCGCCTGCCAGAACGGACTTCATCGATGTTCTCCTTCTGCTATCCGCGCTGTTTCATGATCGCGCCGGCCGGGCCGAACTCACTGCCGTCGAATTGCACTGTGCCGCTGGTGCCCAGGCCTTTGCTGATGTAGGCGTCCTCGGTTACGAAGCGCTCTATAGGCGCCGGGTCGGTGATCGCGCTGCTGTGCCCGCTGAGCGCCGGCCCGATTCGGTCGTGGACGGCGGGGGCAGGAGCCAGCACCAGAGGCGGTATGTGCGGGACATGGCCGGACGGTTCCGGTGCCGCCCCGCCGTAGCCGTGCCAGCTTCCGACCAGGACGGGCCGCTGGCCGGTGGTGACATAGAAAACATGGTTGCTGTCGCTGTAGAAGAACGGCGCGCCCCACCGATCATCAAGATCATGCGTCGGCTCGGCGACCGACGCGTCGATCTGGCTTGTGAGGATCGGCCTGCGTAGCGGCGGGCGATCGAGACTCAAGAGGGCGAGCCAGGCCGAGAACCGCAGGTAGGTCGCCGTCAATGTCCTATTGCCGACGCTGAGGTCGCGGTCATGGCGGTCCGAGACCCCAGCCTGCGGCAGGTCTTCCCTGCGCACCGGGAGACTGTGGGTGTTGTAGAGCAAGAACCAGGAGCCGCTGCCCTGGCCGCTGATCCCGATCCGCAGCTGGCCGCCCGTCGCAGTGGCCGACAGCCTGAGCGCTGAACGATGGAATCCCTGCGGATCGAAGACGCCCAGTTCGGTGGGGCGGCTGGGGTCCGAGGTTCTGGCCGGCTGCCACGTTCCGTTGTAGTACTCACTCCAGCACAACTGCGCCCGGACGGTGAGTTGCGGCGGAGGAGGCTTGACATCACTGGAGCGCAGTTCGCTCAGGTTCTTATCCTTCTTCGACGGGGAGGACGATGCCTGCTTTTTGATGAAGGGAGACTCCTTGAAGCCGTAGGTAAAAGCGGACGGCAGCGAAGCGCTCAGATCCGGCTGCGGCAAGATCTTGAGCCAGAACAGGAACAGCCGGTTCTTCCAGACCACCGGGATCACGGGGTTGTCCTCGATGTCGAGCTTGATCTGCTCCCAGGGCGTCCAGGAGCCGTACTCGCACCGCCGCCAGTAGTAGGCGCGGCTGCCCGCCGCGCGTGCCACCACGTACGCGATGTCATCGGCTGTGCCCGGGTCGCTCTCGGCCAGGTGGATCCCGCACGGCTCGAGCTTGGCGACAGTATCAAGTTTGGCCAGGTAATTGCCCATCGCCGTGGCCGCCCGGTCTTCGGTGATGTCGCTTTGCAGCAGCTCGCTCATCAGCTCCTTGAAGAAGGGTGACTGGTCGTCGCGCAGCTCGGGTTCGAGCCAGTTCTCCGGCCACAGGAAGACCTTGCGGTTGGCTTCCCACACGCGGTAACGCTTCATCCACTCCCATTGCGCGGCGTTGATCGCGGAGGAGGCGACGCGCGGCTCGAGGTTCATCAGGCACCGCTCGATGAACAGTTGCGCGGCCGAGAGCGCGTGGCGGATGCGCGAGGTCTGCATGCACGGCTCCATCTGCACGTCCATCAGGAAGTACTCGAAGAGCTTGTCGGGTGTGTCGATGTGTGCCGAGGAGGGGTTCGAGCGCATCTGGTGCAGGACATAGGCGACGAGGGCGTCGCGCTGTGCGCCGCGCAGGCTGTCATTGATCGGCTTGACGACGCTGAGCCAGTCGCTGGTGGCGTAGCGGGCGCGCAGCGCTGCTTGCAGGTCCCGCACCGTGTCGGCCGTCGGCTCGTTGGTGGTGGCGGCGAGGAGGGCCTTCGCCCCGATACCGAGTGCCGCCAGTTGCTCGAAGGCCGCGTGGAGCCGCTGGAACACGGCCAGATGGGCGAGGCTGGCTGTGGTTACCGCGAAGCGGTCAAGCAGCACAGCGAGCGAGCCGGCGTCCCACCCGGTGAGAGCGGACAGCGCGCCGTCCGGCTGGGCGGCGGTCTGCGGGTCTTGGAGCACGGCGAGCAGGCGTTCGTCGTCGGGCGAGAGCGCGGCCTTGAGGCGCGCGAAGTCCAGCAGCGCGCCTAGTGCGGTGGTCAGCGCCGTCCCGGTCCGCGTGTCCGGCTGCCCGGTGACGGGCAGGATGTTGAGCCATCCGTCGCCGCCGATCTGGTAGTCGCTGTGGGCGCCCAGGTGCGCCAGTTCGCCGGCGGTAAGCTTCAGCGCGCTCGCCAGCGAGGCGGCCTTGAAGAACCGCGTGTAAGCCTGAAGCAGGTGATCGCGCAGGGTCGCCGGGTAGAGGTAGCGAGCGGGAATCACCTCCCAGCCGCGCCCGGTCGCCTGCCAGCGCACGCTGAGCGCGTCCCGCACCTTTTCCACGGTCAGCGTGATGGCGTACAGCGTCCCGGCGATCAGCTTGATCGGCGAGGCGCTGCTCCACTGGCTGCTGTCCTGCGCGAGTTCCACGGCTGCATCGCCGAGCGTCAGCGTGACGATGGCGCCGGTGTCGGCCTCGACGCGCACGTTGTAGAAGTCGCTCGCGGGCGCCTCTAGGTAGCCCCTCCAGATGCCGGAGATCGGGTTGCCTCCGTTGGTCGGCAGCGTGGTCGTGCCCGCGAGGCCGTAGTCCAGCGTGGCCTCGGTGTCACTCCTTCGATCCGGGGTGCCGGTGGCGGTGTCCCGGAAGAAGAACGTCGCGGCCAGGCCGGGCCGTTCGGCGGCGACCAGGTCGTCGAGTGCGGGCAGTGTGGTATCTGCGGCCGCGTGCAGCACCGTGGCGTCGTCGAGGACCGCCGCGGCGAAGGCGGCGTCGGTCTTGGCCGCCGCGCTGATCGCCTGGAGTGCCTGCTGCCGTTTGCGCCGCTGGCTGAGCGCGGGCAGGAACTGCTCGAGCAGCGCGGATCGCTTCTTCTCAGGCGGGTCATCCGAGGCGACGTAGGTCTCATAGAGCTGCTGGAGCTCGGGGTACCGGGCGAAGAACGGTCCGACGATCTGCTGGTTCTCCTGGTACAGCGTGTCGATCGCCTTTTTGAACGCATCGGTCGTGCCAGCGGTCTTCAGCGCGTCGCGCATGCTGCTGGTCATCATGCCCGCGAAAGCCAGCCGTTTGCGGAAGTCGTCGTAGGAGATGCGCCCGGGCGCGGCATCCAGGATGGGCTGCTCCAGGTCCGGCTGGGGGTGGCTGTAGTCGGCATCGGTGACCAGGGTGTTGTTCAGCAGGCCGAAGAAGCGGTCCGTGGCGGCGTTGTCGTATACCAGCGCCATCCGCGCGCGGGCGATCTGCCCGTCCGGATCGTCGGTGATGCCGAACTCGCTCTCCACGGCGGCAAACCCAGCGCGCAGGCCGCGCATGAATTCGTTGATCTGCCCGGAGGGCGGGGCAGACCTGCTGCTCAGATCCTCATTCCAGATCAGGTAGAGCGCCTGTGCCGGCTTCAGCCCCGCAGCCCGGAGCCGATCGGCAAGGTCGAGCAAACCGAGCACCCCCGGACTGGCCGGATCGATCGCGGCGAAGGGGTCAATGCCGGTATACCTGGTCAGTTTAAGCAGCTCTGCGACGCTCAGTTTGAGCTTGCGCGCGAGCCAGCCACGGCGGAAGACGGCGCTGAGGTTCTCGACCGTGAGCGGCGTGCTGGGATCGAAGCCGAGCGCCTGGACGATGCTGGCGATCTCGTCGCGAGTCAGGGTGAGCGCGGCGCGCAGCGTCTCCTGGTAGTCGAGCAGCTTTGCGGAGCCGTCGAGGACGTTGCCGTAACCGTCTTCGGCGAATACGGCATCCTGCGTGAGCAGCGACGGGTTCAGGAACAATGCCCGGTAGAGCGAGGCCGCGCCGTAGGTGTCCATCGGGGCGAAGCAGGCCAGCAGCGGCAGCAGATCGCTCTTCGCCTTCAGGCCCAGTCGCTCGATCACCCGCGCGAGTACGCCAAGGCGCGGCAGCAGGGCCAGGAAACCAGCATCGAGGCGCTGCATGTTGATCGTGTCGTCCGCCTGATCGGGAGCCTGATCGGCCGGATACAGCACGGTGATGACCTTGTCGGTCTGCTCGATGGTCCAGCCGAGTCTCCTCCACAGCCGGATGAAGCGCAGGAGCCGGACGAATTCGAAGGGACGCACCGTGTCCGCCAGCCTGGCCGGGTCGGCGTAGCGGAACTCGAGGGCGTCGAAGCCGCGCGCATTGTTCGCGCCGGTCGGCTCGGCCAGCACGAGCAGACCCATGATCTTGTCGTAGTTGGCCTGATTTTTCACCCATGCCTTCACGTCGCCGCCGTACTGGGCCTCGTCGGCCTGGGGCGCGAGGGCATCGTCGAACTGCTGGTCAGTGATGGTTCCCTCTTTGAGGGCTTTCAAGGTCGCCAGCGGCACGCCAAGGCGCTCCAGTTTCGGGATCAGCGCGCCGTTCGGGTTGACGAAGCGGGTCTGCAGCAGCGCTATCAGATCGTCGTAGCTCACCGCGAGCCTGCGGCTGAAGTCTTTCGCGTTCGACAGGGCGGCCAAGGCGTCGGCATCGGAAGTTGCCGCGGGGAAGCCATAGAGCTGCTGGAGCGTCAGGGCGCGATCGGTGAGGATGCGGTACTCGGCGCGCGAGAGGCCCAGTTGCTCCATCCAGATATCGCGCCATCCGTACCCGGTGTCG
>Ga0335078_10007082_pt1 | contig 16617 bp, 11 predicted proteins | sample Lox_Sample_32_FD_206711 | JGI IMG/M metagenome (GOLD analysis project Ga0335078, IMG submission 206711) | Soil microbial communities from Loxahatchee National Wildlife Refuge, Florida, United States - Lox_Sample_3.2 | ecosystem: Environmental > Terrestrial > Soil > Wetlands | place: USA... | reverse complement strand
CTATAATCTACGGCGATTTGCGAACGAAGAATTGCTGCTTATCCATTCCAGCCGGCACGGCCACGTCGAAGAATCCCACCATCATCTCGTCATACGTCTGATCGCCCCAGTGGACGGCGGCCGCCGCGTCGGGGTTATGGGGATTTCCGCTGGAGTTGTCGTACCACGCCACGGCCTGCAGCTCCGTGCCGGCCTTGAGCTGGCGCGGCTCCGCGAGGCGGTAGCTCAACTGCCAGTGGAAATCGTAATTCACGCGCAACAGCGTCTCGATCTGTCCGTCAGGATTCACGATGTTGTACTCGAATCGCTTGCCGCGCAGGTGCATGTGGGGCAGAAAGCTGAGCAGGGTGCAGTCGTTGGGCAGCGTGCCGTGAACCTCGACGCGGAAGTTGTCCACGCCGGGCGGAATTACAAAATGGTCATTGGTCAGCTGCAGCGTCAAGACGCGCTCGGCGGGCGCAAGGTCCCCGCGCTTATCGAACACGAGCCCCACCGCGCTGCGATCCGTCGCCGCGTGGCCGTTGCTGGTGTAGTGCATCTGAAAGACCAGATCGGATCCGGCCGGCACGAGCTTGCCCATCGTGTCCGGCCACTGATCGGGCGAGCTGCCGGGCGCATAGACCAGCAGGATATCGCTGTCGGTCCATTCGGCATCGTGGCGGTCCGCGGGATCCTTCAGGCTCGACGCCGTGAACGGCACGCCGACAGGCGCGCGCCTCAACCATCTCGAGTCCGGCGGACGAATATAGACGACAGCGTGATGGACGTGCTCCGGGCTCGACGGCAGCACTTGCGACATCCGCACCCAAGTGTCGCGCGCGAAGCCGGTCGGGACGATCTCGTAGGTGTACTCCACGTCGCCATGCGCCGGAATCGTCGCCGGCGCCGGCATGGTGATGATGCGATTGGGCCGCGGAATGGTCCAGCCTTCGAACCAGCGCCGCGGCGGAGGCGCATCATGCGGATCGCCGGCTGGCGCGCCGGCGCTCGCCCAGGTTGCGAGGATTTCGATTTGTTGGTCGCTCAAGGAAGGATCGCTCGAGAAGCGGCCGAAGCGCGGATCGGCAAACCAGGGCGGCATACGGCGCGTCCGCGTCTGACCGGCAATGGCTCCAGCCCAGCGGCGGACCTGCGGGTACGCCTGCAAGGGCATAGGCGCGATGCCGCCCGAGCGATGACATCTCTGGCAGTGGTCCTGAAGAATCGGCAGGACTTCCCGGTAAAACGTGGGAGTGACGCCCACGCCGGGCGCAGCAGTGTCGTGGTGGCTTGCCCCGAAAGCCACGACCGCGGCCAGCCAGCTCAGGATCATGCCCGCCGCGGTCGCACGCTGTTTCCAGTTCATCAATTAGTCGTCGAAACTGCCGCTTATGCCCTGAAACGCGCGTCGCGTCTGCCTCAGCATCCACTTGATCACCCGCTTGTCGTCATAGCAGTAGCCAAGGTTGTGATTGAGCGTGGAGAAGCAGTGGCTCTGGCAGTCCTGTTTCATGGTGTCGAGTTGCTGCGACTCGAACTTGGGATTCTCGATCACGCCCCAATCGTAGGTGGCGGAATACATCGGGAAGCACGGGGCCAGCGTGCCGTCCACGCGAATGATGACGTTGTTCTGCCCGGCGCGGCAGTTCCAGGGCTTGAGCTTGCCGCGCATGAAGTCCTTCATGTCGTTCAGGCGCTTCACCGAGTTCACCATCTTATAGCCCGACTTGTTCTTCTCGATGATCCAGTCGACCACGGCATCGACCTGCGGCCAGTCCCCCTGCGTGATGAACGTGCTGTTCTCATCCAGATGCTGGAAATGGGGCTGTTCGAGCATCGGCGACTCGTTAATGTGATAGTCCGTGGCGATGCCGTGCTGGTGCGCGATCTCGGTCAATTGCTTCACATCCTCCAGGTTATTGCGGCAGATGTTGATGTTGAAGAACACCGCGTATCCGTAGCGGTACTGCTTGCGCACCAGGTACTCAAAATAGCTGCGCACGGCGTTCAGAGCTTTCGGCAAGCCGGGCTTTTCGTCCACCACGTCTACCGCGAGATTGAAAATAGCGGCGCCGGCGTCGGCCAGGCGGTCGATCACTTCGGGCCGCAGCAGGCGGGCGTTCGTTGGGATGTAGACCCAGAATCCCTTCTTCGCCGCATAATCCACGACTTTGTGCGCGAACTGCGGACGCAGCAGCGGCTCGCCGCCCATCAGCGCCAGCACGCGGCAGGTGGTAGAGTGCAGCCAGTCGATGGATCGCTTGGCTGTTTCTTCGCTCATTCCCTTCACGCGGTTGTCGAACGCCCAGCAGTAGTGGCAATCGAGGTTGCATTTCCACTCGGTGAAGAGGTAAGCGATGATGGGGTGAAAGTCCCCGGGCAATACGCGCGACTTGATGTAGGGAAACAGCCACCCTCGCATGCCGCGATACACCAGCGACGGCGGCCAATGCCGCTTGTAAGGATCGGTGGGCGAGCCGTGCTCGTCGGCCGGGAGCCAATTTTGGGTCAAGAGTTCGGGGTGCCGGGGAAACTCGGGTTCCGGCAGTTTCTCTCCCCGGAGGGGGAACGCCGGACCTGAAGCGGCCTGGGACGGAGCCGTCTTTTGCAGCAGGTCCTGAAGTTGAACGTCAAGCCGGAATGGTCGCGGATTGGAATTGGACTCGGTTCGTCGCAGTTCAGTACTCACGTGCGCACCTCTCTGACGCACCCCCTGCAGGTCCGTTGACAATTGGTGATTTCCCTGACCGGACTTCGCCGTTCCGTTGACAGGGGTTCACCTGCCGGTTGGATGCGCCGGGCAGGAGAGAGGTTCCAATTCGAGGTTAGTTACTGGTTTGTCAAAAACCGCTTTCGAACCGGCTGAACTCTACTTCCTCTTTCCGCTCGATCCGGGCTTTCTGGCTGGCATCGAGAAAGCGGCGGCAGCCGGCCGAAGCCGGCTCCGGAATGAGGTTCTCACCGGCGCAAGTCGGAGTCATGGTGAAGCGTTCCGGAGCGCTCCAGAGGCTCGCGCCAGGGAGGAAACTGTGGTCCAGGCTGTCGCGAACCATGCGCTTGAGCGTGGCGTAGTCCAGGTGATACGCCTCAACCGCGCGTTCGTATTCCCAGGTCAGTTGGGAGCGCGAGACGCCCTCATCATCGGTCGCCAGCGCCACCGGCACGCCTGATCGCAAGTAGACGGGGAGAGGATGGTCGGCGCCCCGCACTCCAAGGATGACGTCATTGCTGGTCAGGCAGATCTCAACCAGTACGTGCTTGCGCGCCATCTCCGCCAGCAACTCGCGGGCGTCGCGCTCGTGCATCACATCCACTCCGTGCCCGATGCGCTCCGCATGGCCCAGTTCCACGGACTCGCGAATGTGGAAGCTGAGGTCTCGCGGACGCACCAGCCCGGGTGCGAGTTCGCCGGCATGCAGCGTGATGTGGACCTTGGGATAGACGCCGTGCAGGTAGTCGAGCATTCGCATGTGGAGATCGAAATCGCGCAGGGCCACGAGATTGTCCTCGGGCTGTACGAGATTCAGCCCGACCACTCGCGGATCGGCGCCGGCGGTCTCGAAGCCCGCGACCATCTGGGCAAAGACGGATTCTTTGGGAAAGGCGCGCAGCACCTGGTAAATGTAACGTACCGTGAGGGCGCAGCCGGGATCGGGATGAGGGCCGTCGCAGCCGAGCGCCTGGCGCATCTGTGCTTCGGCCTCATCGAGATTGCGGCGTCCGTCGGCCACCACCTTTGCCATGCCGTTCGCGAGCAGCGTTGACCGCATGGAACCGAAATCGTCGCTCCAGGTCAGGCTCGCGGCCAGCTTCCTTGCTTCACCTTCGTCCGGCGTCAGCATCTGCTCAAGATAGGTTTCGTTCTGGGCCGCCGCGCGGCGCATCACTTCCGCCAGCATGTCGCCGGTGTGGCGGTCGGTCGCAAGGCCGAACTTGGCGAAGGTGCCGAAAAAGTGGTCATGCCCTGAGCGGTCGTCAGGAGCGGGATGATAGTTCCGCATGGACCACGCGTCGATCAGCTGGTTGCGCAGGTCTTCGTTCTGCAAAGCCAGCGCCGCCGGCGGATGCTGCCGAGCGACGTCGCAGGGTGGAGCGATCAGCGACACGGTCTCCAGGTCGACGCAGAGCCCGTCTTCCGCGGCATACTCCACGTAGCTCTCCGCGTAAACGGCGCCGCTTAGGTGATTATGCAGATCGCCGCCCTTGGGCATGCGCGCCAGGAAGTCGACGAGCAGCGGCGGAGACTCGCGAATGGAGTCAAGGTATCGCGCGGTGCGCACCTCGTGGCTTTCCGAATGCCTGGCAGGCGCTTCCCCGGTACGGCCCTGTGCGGGCGTTGCGGCGGCTTGCCATGCGACGGCTGGCGCCCTGGCGATACACAACGCGGCAAACACCACCACGACCGTCAAGGGTCTTGACTTCATTGAGCCTCCTCCGAGAGGCCAAGGATATCGGAAACGGGGGTTGAAAGTCAGCGCTCTGTTTGGACGCTGCGCCCAGGACCGCGATCGCCGCCGACGTTTGCACGTTCTGCCAGCCTCAGGCTATGACGCGTCACGCCTATTGGACTGCGTACACCAGTACCTCGGCTGGAGTCGAGCCTTGCGCCGGCGCCGCCACGAAGAACTTGCTGAGTTCGGGCACGAGCCGTCCGGTTTTGGCTGCGGGACTGGTCGCGACCTTGCCGAGCAGAGTGTAATGATCGGGTTCGTCCTGCTTATAAACTTCGACCGAGCCGCCATCGCCGCCGCAGGTTGCGTAGATGCGCTTGCTCGCCGCATCGAACACGAGATCGTCCACGCCTGTGTTGATGGGGAGCGCCGCAATTTCCTTGCCGGACTCCGTGTCGAAGACCACAATCTGCCCGCTGCGGCAGCCCACGAAGAGTCGATGCGAAGGTTCATCGAAGGCCATCGCCACGTTGACTTTGCCTTTGGTGACCGGCCAGCTTGTGGTCAGAGTACGCTTTTCGCGATCGACGATCGCAATCTGATTCTTGGCCCGATTGTTGACGTAGAGCCGTTGACTGGAGCGCTCCACCGCCATGGCCTCGAGCGTGTCCCCGTCGATCTTGATGTCAGCAAGCTTGTCGCCGGAAGTGGTGTCGATCACGCTGATCGTGGAAAACGTCTGGTTCGCATCGCCGCCCCCGCTTACGACGTAGAGGTATTGGGTCGCGGGATCGTAGGCAATGGAGTCCGCGTCCACCAGCAGTTTCACGCTCTTCTCGAGATCGTATGTCTTCGAGTCATAGATGCGCAGCGCGCCGGCGCCACCGTCGGTGATGTACAGGCGGCCCAGGTCCTGGCGATAGAGTATCGCGTGGGGAATTCCGATGCCTCTGATGATGTGAATCACCCGGCCGGAGTTCAGATCGAACACCAGCACAGCTTTGTAGCCTTCCGCCGTTGCGAACAGCCGCTTCCCGGCGAGGTCCACGCCGAAGTGGTCGAAATGGCCCTTTAGGTCGGCCGGCATTCTAAACGTGTTCACGAGTTTCAGGGGTTCCTGGGCGGCGGCCAAACCTGCGGCCGCGCATGCCGCGAGCAGAGCCAGGCACAAGGTCAGCAGCTTTTTCATCGCGCCTCCATCAGGACGAAATCTCGTCGATTCGAGTACACTAGCACGCGAGAGCGCGCGGAGGACGAAGCTGAATGAAAATTAATCCGGCGTTCGGCTCTGACTCATCCATGATTTCGCGCCGTCAATGCCTGATGACGCTTGCCGCGGCCGCGACGGCGTCTCTGCCGGGACGAGAGCTTCGTGCAGCCCCCTCGCGAGTGCAAATCGGAGTGTGCGCCTCGCCGCGCGACTTGGAAAAGGCCGAGAGCTACGGATTCGACTACCTTGAGCCGGCGGCCGCGACCGTGGCGGCCATGAGCGAAACGGTCTTCCAGGCGTTCAAATCGCGAGTGTTGACCTCGCGCCTGCGGTGCACGAGCTTTAACAGTTTCGTCCGCAAGCAGCGCGTAGTCGGTGCGGACGTGAACACGGACGAGGTGCGGAATTATCTCGATCTGTGCCTGTCGCGCTGCCGGCAGTTGGGCGGTGAAATCGTGGTGTGGGGCAGCGCCGGATCGCGCAACGTGCCTGACGGATTTCCGCGCCAGCGAGCCTGGGACCAGATCAAAACATTTCTGCGGGTGGCGGGGGACGCTGCGAAACCTCACGGGCTGGTGATCGCCATCGAGCCACTGCGGCGCCAGGAATCGAACATCATCAACACCGGCGCCGAGGCGTTGCGCCTGGTGCGCGAAGTCGATCATCCGAATGTCCGCATGATTGTGGACTATTATCATCTGCGGGTTGAGAACGAAGACCCCGAGATTATTTGGAAAGCGCGGCGCGAGATCGTGCATTTCCACTTCGCGAATCCCCAGGGACGACGCTGGCCGAAAAGCCCGTCGGAAGACCCCGAATATGCGACCTTCTTCGCCCTGGTCAAGAAGATCCGGTTTCGCGGCGGAATCTCGATCGAGGGTGACGGCAGCTTCGAGCAGGACGCGCGCGCCAGCCTGGCCTTCTTCCATCAGGAACTCGCATAAGACCATGAACATCGTCTACTCCGACGCCTACGATCTGCACCTCGGCGATCACGTCTTTCCTTCAGTCAAATACCGGCTCACCCGGCAGAAGTTGCTGACGGAGCACTGGGCGCGCCCGGAGGATTTCGTCGAGCCCGAGCCGGCGAGCGATGAAGACGTGGCGCTGGTCCACGACCAGGACTACATCTATAAGCTGAAGAATGGCACGCTCGCTTACACGGAAATCCTGCGTCTCGAGGTCCCGTATTCGCCGGAGTTGGTCCGTGCTGTCTGGTTATGCGCCGGAGGATCGATTCTGGCGGGCCGCCTCGCGATCGAGGCCGGAACCAGCGTCAATCTCGGCGGCGGATTTCATCACGCCTTTGCCGATCACGGCGAAGGCTTTTGCGTGCTGCACGACGTGGCGATCGCCATCCGGCGACTGCAGAAGGACGGCGCGATTCGCACCGCCATGACCGTGGACTGCGACGTCCATCACGGGAACGGGACGGCGGACATCTTCGGCGCCGATCCCGACGTCTTCACCTTCTCAATCCATCAGGAGCACAACTATCCCTATCCCAAGCCTCCGAGCTCGCTGGACATCAACCTGGAAGACGGCGCGGGCGACGACGAGTATCTCGCGGCCCTCGAGCACGGACTCGAGAAGTCATTCGCGGCGTTGCGCCCGAACCTGCTCTTCTATATCGCGGGCGCCGATCCTTATCGCGAAGATCAACTCGGCGGCCTCAAGCTCAGCCTGCACGGCCTCGAGCATCGCGATCGCCTTGTCTTCGAGCAGGCGGCGAAGCACAAGGTCCCGGTTGCCGTGACCCTCGCCGGCGGATACGCGCGCCATGTGTCGGACACAGTGCGAATTCACGCCACCACGGCGCGAATCGCGCGGGAGTTCGCGTGGTCTTGACAACCGCTGTAGCGGCGGCGTCCTCACCGCCGTCATTTCATCGTCGCAGGCCTGACGCGGCGCTCCATGAGCGCCGATGCTGGCTACGAAGGAGTCGCCGCCCGGAGGTTCGCTTTGGACCAGCCGGCGCTGCGGACAGCGCCAGTACAGGGCAGCTACTGCATGACCTTCTTCAGGTCCTTCCAATGCACCAGAATGATGTGATTGTCCGCGATCGCCTTGCGGAACTCCGGACTGTTGACGGCTTTGAAATCGCGGGCGCGCCAGGCGGCGCCGTAATCGGGATGTCCGGCGGTGATCGCCTCCAGCTCGGCATCGTCATGGCCCAGGTGCACGATCATCTCGTTGAATCCGGGCTTGAGCTTGTTCAGGGCATCGACGTAACGTTCGGTCCAGGTCTCCGGCTTCACGCTGGGCGTGAACATGACGAGCGAATCGAGTACCGGGTCGTTGGGCTGCAGCATGGAGAGCCATTTCTCGAGACCGAGCACATGAAGGGCGAGGAACGGCAGATGGTGTTCGTGGGCCACCTTGAGGAAGACCGCGTAATAGTCCTGGCGCGCGGCCAGCGTTCCCATGTGCATGTCGAGGTGAGTGGGATGAATGCCCACCGCGATGGCGCGCTCGATCTGGGCGCGGATTTCGTGCTCCACCTCGTCAGGCGTGGCGTGCCGGACCACCGGTACGACTTCGGGCCAGAAGTATCCCTCGGGATTGAGCAGCGACGGCACCTGGTCGCGCGGCGCAACCGAACCCCAGCGATAGTCCTTCCACTCGCTGGTGAGCGTCAGGTGGATGCCCAGGTCGGCGTCCGGGTGCGCTTTGAACCAGTCCGCCACTTCGGTGAGCCACGGGCAGGGAACCATCACGCTCGCGGACGTGACGGCGCCGGACTCGAGCGCGGCGAAGCTCGCATCATCTGCGGAGTGCGCCACGGCGAGATCGTCAGCATGGATGATGAGAAGCTTGGAGTCGGCGGGATAGCCTAAGCGCTCGGCGATGGTAGGGGCTGGAGTTTGGGAATTCGTCTGGGCGCCGGCAATTGTCTGCGCGAATACGAGTACTGCAAGTCCCACGGAGATTCTCAACAGCGGCCCTCCTTCTGTAGCCAGGTTCCGAACCCCGGGTCCCGAACCCCGGCCGCAGCAGCCCCGACCCCGTCATCCCCTGATCTGCGTCAACTCCGAATTCAGCGACCCTTGGCGGTAGCCTTCGAGATCGAGCGTGACGTAGGTAAATCCCAGCGCCTTCAGCGCCTCAACGAATCGTCGAGCCATTTCGGGATCGAGCGCGCGGGGCAGTTCTTCGGCCGCGATCTCGATGCGCGCCAGCTTGTCGTGATGCCTCAGCCGGAAGTGCGTGAATCCGAGGGCGCGCAGAGCTTCTTCGCCTTGTTCGACCACGCGCAGGCGCTCCGGCGTCACCTCGATTCCGTAAGCGATCCGCGAGGCGAGGCACGGCGAGGCAGGCCGGTCCCACACCGGAACGCCGGCGCGACGCGCAAGCTCGCGGATATCGGACTTGGTGAGGCCGGCGCCGAGGAACGGCGTCAGCACGCGATGATCGCGCGCCGCCTGCTGGCCGGGGCGCCAGTCGCCCAGATCGTCCATATTCACGCCGTAAGCCACCGCGGCGTATCCGCGCTCGGCCGCGAGCCGATCGAGTTCGGAGAAGAGCTCGTCTTTGCAGAAGAAACACCGATTCGGAGCGTTAGCGCGATAGGCGGGGTTCGCGACCTCGTGCGTCTCGATGAACTCGTGCGGCAGCGCCAATTGCGCGGCGCAGTCGGTCGCTTTGCGGCGATCGTCCGCCGAGTAGCTCTCGCTCAGCGCGGTGACGGCCAGCATCCGGTCGGCGAGCACTTTGTGCGCCGCGTAAGCGAGGAACGCCGAGTCCACCCCGCCCGAGTAGGCCACCACCAGCGATGGCACGGCTGCGAGTTCCGCCTCCAGGCGCGCTTGCTTGGTCTCGAGGTCGCTCATAAAAACTCAAGCTCAGGATAACCGCGCGGCGAAGTCAAAGCAATTCCGCGACGCATCGAAAGACTGCGCGCTCGACAGGCGACAGTCAACAGTCGACGGTAACAGGCTGGGCTGGGAGGCTCTGCGCCTTCGACTTCGGCTCTTAACCTTCGAGCCTTCCCCGCTCGTTGCCACGCACGTTTTCGACATCTGTGGCACATTTTCGACCCAAAACGGCCTCCTCTGTTCGGGTGAGAACGAGGGATGCCGCTGCCCGATCGAAGGGTTGCTGAAGGGTCCTTGCTATTCGTGGCGCAGGGCCGTCACAGGATCCACACGCTTAGCCCGACGGGCCGGCACGTACGACGCCAGGATTCCCACGGACATCAGCAGCAGCGCGACGGCTCCGAGCGTGACCGGATCGGTCGAAGTGACCCCGTAGAGGAAGCCCCGCAGGATGTGACCGAGCGCTAGCGCCGCCGCAAGGCCGATGACCACGCCCGCGAGCGCAAGCCGGGCCCCGTGACCGACGATAATGCGGAGGACGTCGGGGGCCTGCGCGCCCAGCGCTATCCGAATTCCCATTTCGCTGGTACGCTGGTTCACAGAGTAGGACATCACCCCGTAGACTCCTACGGCAGAGAGCACCAGCGCGAGAGCAGCGAAGATGCCTAGCAGCCAGGTGTGAAAACGGGGTTCCGCGACGGTAGACGCCATGTTGTCCTCCATGGTGCGCACATTCACGACCGGCTGATTGACGTCTATCTCCTTTACGGCCGCGCGCAAGGCCGAGGCGCCGCCGAGCGGAGCCGTCGCCGTGCGCAGGACGAGGGATAGCTGGAAAACCGGAAGAAGGGGGTCGGCTTGCCTGTACGGTAGATACATCTCGGGCTCGGGATCGGCGCCGAGGCGGGAGCGCACGTCCCCTACCACCCCAACAACTTCCATCCACGGACTGTCCTTGTCCGGAGTTGCGCCGATTTGCAATCGCTTGCCCAGTGGATTCTCTCCATCAAAGTAAGTGCGAGCCATGGTGTTGTTCAGAATTACGACCGGAGCGGACCTTTCCTTGTCCGCATCGGTGAACAGGCGGCCCTTCAGCAAAGGTAGCGCGAGGGTTTCGAAATATCCGGGCGTGACGGCGCGATAGCTTGCGACAACAAAATCGTGCGCGCTCTTGGGCGGCCGTCCTTCGATATTGAAGTGCATGATCGATCCGCCTCCACTCACCGGGAGGAACGTGGCCGCCCCCGCGGAGCGAACGCCGGGAAGTGTACGCGCCTGCGCGACCAGTTGATCGAAAAACAGATATCGTTGGCTGGGCTTGGCGTAGGTTGTCGCGGAGATCGGCAGGTCGGCGACCAGAAGGTGGTCCGGCCGGAATCCTACAGGCGCCTCTTGCAGACGTCGAAAGCTGCGGAGCACCAGCCCCGCACCGGCCATCAATACCATTGCCATGGCCACTTCTGAAATCACCAGCGCCGAGCTTAGACGGTGCTGGCTGGGACCGGCTGTCGATCCCCTCGATCCCTCATTCAAGGTTTCGCGCAGATCGAGCCGGGTGGCGCGCATAGCTGGAACCAAGCCGAAGAGGATTCCCGTCAGCAATGAAACGCCCGCGGTGAATGCCAGCACCGGTCGGTCAAGCCCAATGCTAGTGGCGAAGCCGGGAAGACTGGTGGCAGCCAGCTTCAGCAAGGGTTCAAAGCTCCACTGAGCAAGCAGCAGCCCGAGCCCTCCTCCTGCCAGACCGAGAACGGCGCTCTCCGTCAAAAGTTGCAAGATCACCCTGGAGCGGCTCGCGCCGAGCGCGGTTCGAATCGCAAGTTCGCGTTGCCGCGATGAACCCCGTGAGAGCAGCAGGTTGGCCACATTGGCGCAGGCGATCAACAGAACAAACCCGACTGCGGCCAGCAGCATGATCAGGGCCGGACGCACGTTTTGCGCCAGCCTCGATTGCAGGCCGGCAACGTCGGTGCTCACGCCGGAGTCGTAATCCGGATATCGCTGCTCCAACCCTTTCGCGATGGTCTGCATCTCGACGCGCGCCTGATCCATACCGACGCCGGCCCGCAATCGGGCCACGGCAACGATCCCGGGGTGCCAGGAGCGATCGTCCGGCAAGGTTCTTACCCACGGCCCGAATGGCAGGAAAATGTCCGCAGGCTGCAGGATCTGGAATCCGGGCGGCAGAACGCCGATCACCGTATAGGGCTGTGCATCGAGATCAATGGACTTGCCGATCATGTCCGCAGCGCCGCGGAACCGCCGGCGCCAGAGTCCGTAACTGAGGAGCGCCACCGGCGGACCAATTCCGCTGTCCTCCGTCGTCGAGAACGTGCGGCCTACGGCAGCATGGACACCGAGCAGCGGGAAAAGCCCCGCCGTTGCCATGCGCGCGTTGAGGCGCTCCGGATCGCCGCTGCCCGTGAGGGTCAGCGTCGTGGCCCGCGTGGCCTCCATGCCCTCAAAAGAGCGGCTCTGGTTTCGCCAGTCGACAAAATTCGGATAAGAAGTTGATAAGACCGGAATCTGGCTCTTCTCGAGGACGAGCACGAGCCGAGAAGGGTCTCGGAAGGGCAGCGAGCGTAGCAGGACCGCGTTTACAACACTGAAAATGGCGGTATTGGCTCCGATGCCGAGCGCCAGCGTCAGGACCGCGACTACGGTAAGGCCGCGATTCTTTCTGAGCATCCGCACGCCGAGCCGGAGATCCTGCCAAATCGTCCCCATCGATACACCTCCGCCAGCCCAACATCCACCAGCCCGAGACGCTTCAACTCCCGGCGACTCAACGCGCGAACTCGCGCTCTGTAACGAGAGCGTTTGCTTCCGGGACAGCTTGTCCGGATTTCAACGCCGGAAGCGCCCACAAATGCGCCTTCGCCGGAGATTGTGGACAGTGAAAAGGCAACAGTCTTTCTGCTTCAAGCTGGCGCTCGCCGCTGCGGCGCTCGAGCCCACATTGATGTTATCGGCCTGCCTGCTTACGACCTGAGAGGGTTGCCTGCGGCGGTTGTTGCCAAAAAAGTTACACTGTTCTCACTCGTAATTTCGGCCTGCTGGATTCGTCTCCAATCCCCCAGCTTGGCGACATGACCGTCAATGTGAAATTCGAAAGCGGCCGCTTGAAACGGCATTGGCCATTTGCGGGCGATTCTACCGGAGAGAGTGCGGTGACTGCATATCGTCAAACCTGAAAGAGCTCAACTCGACAAAGCCGCCGCGCTCGAAGCCATTGCTGCGGTGCCGGTTAGATATCCGTCAGGTCGGACCAAGAGCGGGCGAACACGGCGTGGAAAATGAGCCGAAGCGGAAGGCTGCGAGTATCGGAAGCAAAGAAGAATGGAAGGCCATCGTGAAGGAAGGTGGTGCCATCCGCTTTCAAAGCACCTCGGCGAGGACGCGCGCGGTGCAGTGTCCACTCCTGCCTAGATGTGGGCCTCAATACCGTGTTTCTTCACCTTATAGTTCATAATGCGCTTCGTCGTATTGAGCAGGCGAGCCGCCTTGGCCTGATTGCCGCGTGTTGTCTTTAGCGCATCCAGAATAAGATCCCTCTCGTAGCTCGCCACCGATTCAGCCAGCGAGAGCCTAAGGATTGTTCCGGAGGACTCGGCGGTCTGCAATGTGGGCGGGAGGTGATAGCCATGAATTACGTTGGCCTCGCAGATCACCACAGCGTGCTCTATTACGTTTTCCAGTTCGCGCACGTTTCCTGGCCAGTGGTAGCTCATCAACATGTCAATGGCGGAGCTGGCGATCCTTTTGATGTGTTTCCCGTGCTCACGGGCATACTTCTCCAAAAAATGATCGGCGAGCATCATGATGTCGGGCTTGCGTTCGCGCAGGGGCGGCAGGAATATCGAGACGACATTCAGACGATAGTACAGGTCTTCGCGAAAATCGCCTGCTGCAATTGCCTGCTCCAGGTTCCGGTTGGTCGCGGCGATGAGTCTGACGTTTACCTTGACGCTTGTGGTTCCCCCCAAACGCTCGAACTCACGTTCCTGCAGCGCGCGCAGCAGCTTCACCTGGGTGGCCCGGGTGAGGTCGCCAATCTCGTCGAGAAACAAGGTTCCACCATCAGCCAGCTCGAACCGGCCCTTCTTTGAACCGTGCGCCCCAGTGAATGCACCCTTTTCATAGCCGAAAAGCTCCGATTCGACCAGCGTCTCGGGCAGCGCCGCGCAGCTAACTTTGATGAATGGCTTCTTGGCGCGCAGCGAGTTGTAGTGGATCGCATGAGCAATCAGTTCCTTGCCGGTTCCGGATTCCCCCCGAATCAGCGCGGTGGTGTTGGTCTTAGCGACCTGGGCCACTTTCTCGTAGACTTGGCGCATCGGACCCGAGGTTCCGATGATGTTGGAAAAGTCGTAGCGCTGCTGCAACTCGACTCGCAGATGGGTATTTTCCTCCAGCAGCCGACGCTTCTCAGTCTCCGCCAGACGCTGGAACTTGATGGCCTGCCCAATGATGGCCGCCCCGACGGCCAGAAATTCAGCGGAAAGCTCGTACTCGCGGTCGCTGCGGAAGGGCAGCTCCATTCCCAAAGCTCCTGTACATTCACTCGCGATCGGGACCGGAACGGAGAGGTGAGAGACTTCGCGCGATCGCCCCTCGTCCGCCGCCCAACCCGCAATCTTCAGTGACCGTTCACGGCCCACCTGGGGAATAACAACCGGCCTCCCACTGGAAGCCACCTTCGAGCCGAGTTTGAGAAAACGCCGCACCCAGCTGTCAGCCGGCGTGCTCGACGCGGGCACCGCAATCTCGATCGCGAGTTGCCGGCCGTTGTCTTGCGGCAGCATGATGGCCGCCCGCACACTACCATAGTGACGCTCAAGCAGCGCCAGGGCCTGTCCCAGAGCCGCCCTCGTCCCATTTGGCTTTGAGAAGACCTGACTCAGCCTGATAAGAGTATTCATTTGCCGGGACTCGGCCACACGCTCAGTCAACTTGGATTCCTCTAGCCCCTTTTTGATCGAATGCCTTCCACGGGCGGCGGGTACGTAATTGTATCCGTTTCAAGCGGCGTGTAACAAAATCGTTACGCCAACATCGATTCTAGCTTGGGGAGAGAGTCCGAGCCCTATGATATTTGCTTATACGTCCAATTAACTTCACCCGACTCGGTTTCAGTCATTCCATTGAGTTTTCTGCGGGAGTGCCCGCTCATCCAGCCGCTGATTGAAAGAAATCAGAATGATCCTCATCAAGATCTCTAATGCGGCGCGAGCGCCCGCCAGAACAGTAACCGTCAACTCAGGACACCCCGGTGCACAACGTTTCTCGAATCGGCCCTTCGAGCTCGACCCAAGAAGAACAGGACGGATAGCTTGTAAGGCCCCTTGCCGGGACTCCTTGCCTCTTGCCGGACGTGATACAAAGTTGTAGCGCCTGCCGGAAATCGTAACAATCCTGTTACATCCATCCGCCACCCAGTGTAAAGCCCGGAAAACGGATACGGCGCCGGGAAGTGCGTATTTCCCAGCCAAAACGCGAGTAAGGACCCGTCCGGACGCGGGTTTGGCACCGCGGGCGCATGCTTCCAAGCTTGCGACGCAGGCTTGCGCAGCCAAGCCTCTTGCTGGGAGGAGACGCAGCAGAATGATAGGAGAGAGGTCATGAAAAGATCGATTAGACGACTGTCGGCCGCCGCGCGAGGCATATCGGTCGCACTTCTTGTGTTTTCCCTTTGGCGGCCAATGCGTACAGAGGCAGGCCAGCAGGTGGCTGCCTCGCTTGCGCCATCTGCGTCCGCGCCCGCAGCAGCTTCTGCTCCGGCGTCTTATTCGACCTCAAGCGAAGCGCCAGCGCAGGCTCCGCCACCCGCGACTCCCCTCCCGACTCCCGCCATAACGGGTCCGCTGGCGAATCTTCCCCCGTTCACTCTCGATGCCGGGCCTTTCGGCAAGCTTGCCGTGAATGGCATGCTAAGCGGTTTCGGCATGTGGCAGGATGCCCCCGCTTCGGGTGACAACCCTGGACAAGCGGCTCTCAGCAACGGGCAGGTGTTTCTACAGAAGACCGATGGAGTGGTCCAATTCTACGTTCAGGGAGGCGTCTACACTCTTCCTGCGCTTGCGACGCCTTTTCTAGCCACCGACAAGACCCTGAGGAACTTCTACGGTCCAGTGCCCGTGGCCTTTCTCAAGCTTCAACTCGCGAAGAATACCTCCATCTTGGTTGGTGAGCTACCGACCCTCATCGGCGCCGAGTACACGTTCACCTTCGAGAACATGAATATTGAGCGTGGACTCCTGTGGAACCAGGAAAACGCCATCAATCGAGGAATTCAGATAAACCAGACGATGGGTAAGTTTCTTGCTTCGCTAAGCTGGAACGACGGCTTCTATTCCAACCGGTACACGTGGCTGTCAGGGTCGCTGGCCTATACCAGCGGTCGCCACAGTCTCGCGCTCGTGGCCGGTGGCAACCTCGGGCACACCGCGTATCAGACTGCGGCGACTCCCGTACAGAACAACAGCCGGATTATGAATGTCATTTACACCTACACCCGGGGCCCCTGGGTTGTGCAGCCTTACTTTCAGTACACGGATGTGCCCACCAACCTGAAGATCGGCGTCGAAAAGGGCGCATCAACCACGGGCGGCGCGATTCTTGTGAATCATACGTTCAAACGTGGCTTCTCGCTTCCCGCCCGTTGGGAATACATATCGAGCTCGGGTTCAGCGTCCCAACAAGCAGTCAACCTGATGTTCGGTCCGGGCAGCGCCGGCACATCAGTCACGGTAACACCCACCTTTCAGTACGGAGGCTTTTTCTTCCGCGGAGACCTTTCCTGGGCTCATGCAATCAACTCAACGCCGGGTTACGCTTTGGGCGCCCTCGGCATGAACCAGAGCCAGTATCGAGCCGTGGGAGAAATCGGCTTTATCTTCGGCAACAATGTTGAAAAAGGCCGGTAAGCCGCAGTAGATCACCGCCAACTCGCAGTTCATAACATAGTTGGTCGCGGGCAGAGCTCTTTATGGCCAGTAAGCGAAATCGGAGACTTTGCATCATCAGCTTGGCGTTGGGAACGGTCATTTTGCCCGCCGGCCTTATCGCAATCGTGCGTCAAGGTTCATTTGCTGGGGTCATCCTGGTTCTGGCTGGCGCGGCACTGCTGGTCCAAGCGATTGAACAATTCAGCTAGAGGAGGGTTCATCGAATGGCTGCGAATCGGCAACAGGGAATTTATCTCGGCGGGTTCATTGCGGCT
>Ga0335078_10007081_pt1 | contig 16617 bp, 9 predicted proteins | sample Lox_Sample_32_FD_206711 | JGI IMG/M metagenome (GOLD analysis project Ga0335078, IMG submission 206711) | Soil microbial communities from Loxahatchee National Wildlife Refuge, Florida, United States - Lox_Sample_3.2 | ecosystem: Environmental > Terrestrial > Soil > Wetlands | place: USA: Florida... | reverse complement strand
CTAGTGGGCCTGTGGCGCAGCTGGGAGCGCGCTTCCATGGCATGGAAGAGGTCGTCGGTTCGATCCCGACCAGGTCCACCAAATCCCTCAACAAGTTAGGCTGATGGAGAGCCGCCTTTTGTCGTAACCCTTGGTCAGGCTTCCATTTGTATTCGCCGCACGGCTTCAGAATCGGGACTAGAAATATTTTTCCTCTGCGTGCTCCAATTTCGCTTGTCTTTCCGCATTAGTAGGTAAGAGCGGGAGTTGCCGAGCAGCGGTCATCGGCAGCCCGAGGGCGGGGAGCACCGCGCTTTCCTGCGTCCGCCTGGAGGCAACTCCCGCCACAAAATTCGCAGGCGGGCAAAACCTTCAGTTGTTCTTTGCGCCGCCCCGCGGCAGTGCGCCACACTTTGTTCTTTCCTGTTGGATTTCCGCGACTCGCTCCGCACCGTCATACCGCGGTGAGGCATGGTCACGCAGTTGCTCCCATGCCGGCAGGCACTTTTGGAACCAGGATTCGGCCTGCTGACAAAAGCCGGACCTCTGCTCTGCCGAAATTCTGGTCGATGCTGCCAGTCCCACCGCCGCTCTCCCCATCCAGAACTGGTCTGACGCCACTTCGTATCCGACCATCGATTGCGGATTCTCTGTGCCAGGCAACTTAATCAACACGTCGTACGAGCTGCGCAGTTGTTCCAGAGCAGCCGGGAACTTGTTCATACGGGTGAGAATCTGACCGATGTGGCCAAGTGCCCGCCCACGGTCCTGCTGAAGTTGCATGTTGGCGGGATCGGCCCCGGCCAACTCCTCAAACGAGAACAATGCGGCTCGCTCAAGCTTCAGGGCATCGTTCAAATCAGTGGTCGCCAGGAGCCCGCCCATCGCATATTCGTCATACGCCAGCATCCGGCGGAAGTCCGTATTATTCGGATCCGCTGCCAGCAGCCCTTCTTTGATAGCAATCGACTTCTTGTAAAACGTCAGGGCCTGGTCACGGTCGTTGGGCTCGTCTTCCAGAATTCCGGCAGTGCGGCCGTAACTTAGACCCAGGATCCTCCGAACACGCAGGTCCGCCGGATTCTCAGCGCTCATTTGCTCCAGCATGGCCACCCCTTGACGGAGATTTTCCAGCCCACCCGGGCGATCTCCTCCGATCGCAGCCAGCTTGTAGCCATGGTCCATGCGATAGCTGGCGAGCAGCAGTCGATTAGCGGGATCGTTCGGATCTGAGCGATAAACTTCCTCGGCGGCCGCCATCTCCTTGCGCGAGTTCTCCATTGCTCCCTGAGGGTCTCCCATGGTCCATAACAGGTCGCTCAACTTGCTGTAGTTGGGCGTTAATTCGCGGCGCAGGTCCATATTGCCCGGCTCTGCGGCTGCCAACGCTTCTCGAATGGCAAGCGCTTTGCGATAACTCTGCACTGCTCCGGCCGTATCGCCCAGATTTGCCTGCCGCGGCTGCCCTTGAACGTCCCCAATCCGTTCATAGGCGGCCGCCAATTCACGCAACAACGACGGGTCTCCTTTCGCTTCCTGATTCAGGCTGTCGAGATACTCGAGTGCCCGCGTGACCAGCAGCTTGCGCGCCGGCGTCGAACCGGGGAGATCTTTGATGGAATCGTGAACCTCGAACATGAGGGAATTTGCCAGTCGCCGCACGTCGTTGAAGCGGCGCTCCGCCCGTTTGCGATTTGCCTCCGCGATGCGGGCCTCGCGCAGCGTCAATGTCATTCCAACCAGCAGAGCAAGGCCAACCATAACGCTCGCGAACAAGCCGACCTTGTGCCGCCGCGTGAATTTTGCCGCCCGGTACGACCAGGAATCGCCTCTCGCCGTTACTGGCAAGCCGCTCAGGTGACGGCGCAAATCTTCGGCCAAAAGTTCTACCGAACTGTACCGGCGCTGCGGTTCTTTGCGCAGCGCCTTCAGCACAATGTTGTCAAGATCACCAGACAGACGACGTCGCAACCTTGCCGGAGAGCCTTCTCGTGGACGACTTAACAACGCGGCAGTGGAGGATTTATTTCCGGAGCCAACGAAAATAGCTTCACTGGGCTTCAGGGGTTCTTCTTCGCATACCGAGCGCGCCAGTTCGTGGGCGTTGCCGGTCTCCGCCGAGTAGGGGGACCGGCCTGTGAGCAACCGGTACAACACGACTCCGAGCGAATACACGTCGGAAGCCGTCGTGATTGGCTGACCGCGGAGCTGTTCCGGGCTCGCATACTCGGGTGTCATCGAACGCACCAGGGTGGTTTCAGCGCCGCCGGAGGAATCCAGCAGTTTAGCGATGCCAAAATCCAGCAGCTTGGGTGTGCCGTCCTGGGTCACCAGAATATTACCCGGCTTGATGTCACGGTGAATCACCAGCCGCTGATGCGCGAACTGCACCGCGCCGCAAACCCGCCGGAAGATTTGCAATCGTTGAGTGATCGAAAGCTTATGAGCGTCGCAATACTCATCGATCGGGGCGCCCGCAATCAGCTCCATCACCAGGTAGGGAATATCCTCGTCGGTTGTGCCTCCATCCAGCAGGCGAGCGATGTTGGGATGATCGAGTGAAGCCAGGATCTGCCGCTCGTAGCGAAAGCGTTCCACCACGAAGTCCGTGTCGTAGCCGCCGCGCACCAGCTTCACCGCTACTTCCTTCTCGTATTGACCGTCCGCCCGAGTGGCGCGGTAAACCTCGCCCATTCCTCCATAACCAATTTTTTCCACGATTTGATAAACGCCAACGCGATGGCCCGCGCGCGAACCGGGAGGCTCAGGATCGAGTAAATCGGCCGCGGGGGTTTGCAGAAAGCGGGTGCCGGCGCGCTCGTGAGAAGCCAGCAGGGAATCGACTTCACGGCGCAGGTCGGCGTCCGTGGCGCACGCCCGATCCAGGTAGGAGACTCGCTCTCCGGGATCCAGAGCCACTGCCTCATCGAGAAGCTCTTTGATCTGCTGCCAGCGTTCGGGCTTCATTCCGAGGCGCTCCGGTCAAGTTCGCGGAAAAGCCAGGCACGCGCCGTCACCCAGTCGCGCTTCACCGTGGCGGGAGAGATGCCCAAAACCTCGGAGGTATCTTCGATGGTTAATCCGGTAAAGAACTTGAGTTCGACGACGCGGCATTGTTGCGGGTCCATGGTCGCCAGGGTTTTCAGCGCATCGTCGAGCGCGACCACATCGACGTTGATTTCTTGGGCCCGGTCGGTGGCGTCGTCCAGTGTCAGTCGGCAGATGCCGCCGCCGCGCTTGTCGGCCCGATGACTGCGCGCATAGTCCACCAGTATCTGCCGCATGACCTGTGCCGCCACACCAAAAAAGTGAGCGCGATTTTGCCACTGTGGGGCACCCGGCCCCGCTAAACGGAGATAGGCTTCATGGACCAGCGCTGTGCTCTGCAGGGTATGGTCACTGCGTTCGCGCTGCAGGTAGTGTTGGGCCAGACGCCGCAGTTCCCCATAGACCAGCGGCATCAGCTCTTCCAGTGCCTTGCGGTCTCCCTCCCGCCAGCGGACAAGCAACTGGGTAACCGGACTGGAGGATTCGCGGTCCAAAGTTGGTTTCGCCCGGCGCCGCGAGGACGGCGCAATTAGCGGGGAGCATATCGAGTCTTTGTCTATGTGTCAATATGCTGAAAATACATCACTTAAACATGCAAGGCGGGAGGATGTTGAGACCCTTCCGTCTCACCGGACCATCCGCAACCTCGAACCTCCCACAACCCGATTGACGAAAGCGAACAACTTTCGAGATAATGCAGCTCTCATGTCCCGTCGATTTACCTTCGCCCTGTTTCAACGCTACTGGTTTACCGGTGGCGGCCGGGGCGAGGCGCGTATCGGCGGGGTAAGAATGTAAATCCTGGCGAAACCGCCGAGTTTGAAAGTCCCGCAGCCGCGACCCAAGGGTCGCGGCTGTTCTTTTAGGCCAAACAATTTCAGGAGACCAAGGGCATGATCATCAATATGAGCGAGCAAGCTACTCAGAAAGAAATCGACCACGTGGTCGAGCGAGTGCGAGAGGCCGGGTATCAGGCGCACGTCACTCGCGGGGAAGAGCGCACCATTGTCGCAGCCGTCGGCAGCGGGGGGCGGCGGCACGAACTGGAGGCGCTGGCCGCCGCGGCGGGCGTCGCCGATGTGGTGGCGATCTCCGACCCCTTCAAGCTGGTGAGCCGCCAGGCGATGCCGCGGCGCACCATAGTGAATGTCGGCGGCGTACGCATCGGCGACGGTAGCCTGGTGGTCATTGCCGGACCCTGCTCGGTCGAATCGCGCGAACAGTTGTTCACCACTGCGAAAGCGATCAAGGCCGCCGGCGCCCAGCTCATGCGCGGCGGCGCTTACAAACCGCGCACCTCGCCTTACGAGTTTCAAGGGCTGGGGGTCGAGGCACTGCACTTGCTCCGCGAAGTTCAGCAGGAGTTCGGATTGCCGGTTGTCACCGAGGTCATGAGTACGGAAGATGTGGATGTGATCTGCGAACACGTCGACATGCTGCAAGTTGGTGCCCGCAACATGCAGAACTTCGCCCTGCTGCGACGGCTCGCCGTCATCGACAAACCGATCCTGCTGAAGCGCGGTCCCTCGGCCAGCGTAAAAGAATGGCTGCTGGCGGCGGAGTATCTTCTCGCCGGCGGCAACCGCAACGTGGTCCTTTGCGAGCGCGGGATCAAGACCTTCGAGACCGAGACGCGCAACACCTTGGACCTGGCATCCGTAGCTCTGGCGCGTCAGATGACCCATTTGCCGGTGATCGTCGACCCTTCGCACGGCACCGGACGGCGCAGCCTGATTGCTCCCTTATCGCGTGCCGCCGCCGCGTTGGGAGCCGATGGCCTCCTGGTCGAGGTGCATCCCTGTCCTGAGCGCGCCTTATCCGACGGGCCGCAGTCACTCGACTTCGACGGTTTCCGTCACCTGATGAACCAGTTGGCCGAGCCGATGCGTCCCGCAAATGTACGCGCCGGAGCCGCGTAAGCTGAGCTCGCCGAAGGGCAGGCGTCCTCACCTGCCCAGCCTTACCAACGGCGTACGACCGATGGCTTTCCACCGGCTGGGCCAGTTTGTAAAGACCTTTCTAAAGATTTGATTAGGAACTGCCGATAACTACCGCGGTCGCTAATGCCTTAGGCCGGTTGTATTTAACCCCCTGCCCGCGATTTCATTTGATTAGAAAGCTGTCCTGATTGCAGGGCGCGACCAACCACGTGGATGGAATCCGTCGCCGTACCATTCGCCCATATTAGAAAGCAGTATACCGACGCAGGAGAGATGGAAGATGATTTCCCTGAAGAAGTACCTGGATATGGCCGTCGACGACGCGGCGGCAATCGAGCCGGAAACCAATGAGCCTCTGTTTTCCATCCTGGAGTCTTATCGAGCCGCGCTGCGCGCTATTGGGCACAGTGGATTCCGCGCCTGCCCGGCGGTCGGTTCGGAACTGCAACAGAATCTGACCGCATTGCAGAACAGCCTGTCCGGCAAGGTTACTCCGAAGCTGGTCAAAGAAACTGAGAAGCAGGTTGAGGAACAACTGCAGCAGTGGGAAGGTCGTACTTCCGAATACTTCAAGGCCAAGGCCAACGAAGTCAAGGAGTTGTTGATCGTCCTGGCCCGCACGGCAGAATCGGTGGGGGAGCGGGATCAGCGCTACGCCGGCCACTTCAGTCAATTCACCACCCGCTTGCAGACCATTGCCGATCTGGAGGATCTGACTCAGGTTCGCGCTTCGCTGGTAAAAGGGGCCAGCGAACTGAAGACCTATGTCGATCAGATGGCGCTAGACAGTCACCAATCCGTGGCCCAGCTGCGGGCGGAAGTCTCTACTTACGAGACCAGACTCAAGGCGGCGGAAGAACTGGCATTGCGCGATGAGTTGACCGGGCTGGCGAATCGCCGCAACGTCGAGGAGCGCATGGAGTGGCGCATCGAGCATCAACAGGGTTTTTGCGTGGTGGTACTCGACCTTAACCGCTTTAAACAGGTCAATGATACTTACGGCCACCTGGCTGGTGACAGCCTTCTGAAACAATTCTCCCAGGAGCTGCGCTCCAACCTGCGGGGCTCTGATATCGCCGGGCGCTGGGGAGGTGATGAGTTCGTCGTGGTTCTCGACTGCGATCTGAATGGCGCCAAATCCCAGATCGAGCGCATGCAGAAATGGGTGTTCGGCGAATACACCATTCAGCCCGGCCTCGGCAAAGGCGACCTCAAAGTCCAAGTCGCCGCTTCCATCGGCGTCGCGCAGTGGCAGCCTGGTGAGAGCATTCAGCAGGTGATCGAACGGGCCGATGCCGCCATGTACACAGACAAGCGACTGGCCCGGGCCGCCGGAGCTTAGAGTCAGGCGCGGGCACACCTCCAATGCAAGCCGGGCGGTGCTAAGCTAGAGGCACTCAGCCTCATCTTCCGATGCTCGGAACCTTGCGACGGCCGGCGATTTTTCTCACAGCTTTGATGTTGTTCGCGCCACACCCTTCCTTCGCCGGGACCGCCAACTGGTTCTTACGCTGGCAACCACAGCGGTTGGTCAATGGTGCTCCCGTGATTTTCCAGTTTGTTCCGGGAACACGGCTGGCATCCCTGTCCGGAAAATGGCTTGAGCACGAGGTGTTCTTTTTCTTCGACCCGGGCAGCCGCAGCTGGTTCGGTATCGCCGGAGTCAGCCTCGAAACTCGGCCCGGGAAGTATCCATTGCTGCTGGACGGCAAGACCGAGGGAGGAACGACGCTCTCCTGGCAACGGTCGATCACGGTGGGCAAGGCTCGTTATCGCCGAATTGTGATCAATGTCCCCAAACGCTTCACCGAACCCAACCCCGAACAACTGCAGGAGATAAAAGAGGACCAGACCCTCAAGCATGAGGCGTTCTCGCACGGCGTTAACGAAATGGAATGGTCGGGGCGTTTTCTCCCGCCCGTGAATGCGCCAATTTCAGACATCTTCGGGACCACCCGCACCGTGAACGGAAAGATACAGAGCGTGCACCAGGGCCTTGATTATGGCGTGTCCGAGGGAACTCCGGTGGCAGCGCTCAATCGCGGTACTGTCCTCCTCGCCCGTCCGTTATTTTTCGAAGGAAATTGTGTGGTGCTCGACCACGGGCAGGGACTGCTCACCATCTATATGCATCTTTCAAAGTTTATGGTGCAAGAAGGAGAGCAGGTGGCCCGCGGACAAGAGATCGCTTTGAGCGGAGGCACCGGCCGGGCTACCGGTCCCCATCTGCATGTTGCGGTTCGCTGGCAAGGAATCTATCTAAATCCCGCCACTCTGCTAGCGCTCAAGCTGCCCTGACAGGAGCGCAGGGGCGAGAGAGATCCGCCGTTCCAGCACTCGGGGTACAACCTAGGTCATCCTGTTGCTGACGATAGCTGCGACTGGTCGGGTTTCTCGCCAGCCTCGACCGCCACTCCATCGCGAAAACCGACTGTCCTGCCCGAAATCGCCGGAACGCGCTCGCCGGGCACAAGAATCCCGACCAGGTTCAGGGGATCGGCGGCAGAGATCGTAACGCTCTCCCCGCTCGGTGCCAGTTTGCGCGTAGATCGCAGCGACTCCACTGCGACGGGCAAGGCAAACTGCTCGCCCAGGAATCCGTCCACAAACCGCCCGCCGCGAATCTCGCCTCGGTCTTCCAGCCGGCGGAAAGCTATTTGCAACTCGCGCCACTTGGGCAAATTGGTCTCCCGCGCCAGCAGGTCACGAAACACGATTCCGTAGCGTTTCAACAACATCCAGCAGGTTGCTTCCACGGCCCGGGTTCGCTCGACGGCTTGATCGGTGTACAGCACCGCCCATCGCCCTGAACTGTGCCGCGGACGGGCTGCGCGTCCGCGACCCTGCCCGGCTCGGCGTTTCGGATCGATCAGCGAGCGGAGATTGTCGAAGCCGTCGGCTGTCACCACCCCTGCGGCCACCAGTTCCCATAGCGCTGTCTCCACCTCCGCTTTCAGTTTTCCTGTGCCGCGCACAATATCGGCAAAAAACGACGCTCCACGCTGGCGCAGAAGGCTGAGCACCTGTCGTGCGCCTTCACTTAACCCGCGTGCCTCCGGTTGCTCGATGTCGGGATGGCGGGGCGTCATCCAGTCGGCCTCTTCCCGCACAAAGAAAGTAATCGGAGCAACGCTGGTGGGAATCACCCGCCGCTTTCCCGCAACCGAATCTTCCAGGGTCGCAGGATGCGGTGACAGGCGTCCCCAGCCCACCGCGCCGGTGAGGCACAGTTGGTCCAGCCACGCCGGATCGTAGTTAGCAATCCTTCGCGCCAAAACCTGACGCTCCCATGCATTGGCGGGTATTTCAAAACCCTGCAGCTGGCGCAAAACCTCAAGCACGGCACGCTCGCCGAACACCTGCGTCTCCGGAATCAGATGCTGCCAGCGCAGCAGCCAGCGCATGAACTGTGCCGCTGTAACGGGCTCAACCTGTTGGCGCAGGGTAGCGACCGTCAGACGATGAATTCGCGCCAGTAACCGCCGTTCACACCATTCGATTTGTTCGTGTGACGCGGACATTTCTGTCCGCGAAGAAGTGCCGGTGAACTTTCCCCGCAGGATCGCCCCACTGGCTTCCATGCGCAGCAGTGTCTTATCGATCTTCGACGTTGGTAATCCCAGCAGAGAACCAAGCCGTTCCGCCGTCACCGGGCCCAGATGCGCCATCCAACCGGTTACCATGGAGAGAAGGGCATCGTCGCCTGAGGGAACTGTACTTTCAACTTCGGCCACAGTCCTATCCAATACAGCCTCGGGAAACAGCAAGTGGAAAACTTTAACGCGCTCCGCCGCCACCCAATACTGTCGACCATTGCCAAAGGCGCTTGCCGCTCTCCCGGACTGAAGCAGCCTTTCAAAGTGACCAGACCACTGCGAAGCAGCATGGACAACGTGGAGACTGCCGCTCTCGGCTGTCTGGTCGAACGTAGCTCGACGGATGAGGAACTCTTGCGCTGTATCCTCTGCTCTCGAAAAAGCCCGCTCAGCTTCGCGGAGTGGGTCGGCCGGGGGCGTTTGTCCGCACGCCAGGATTGGCAAGGCAATCAGCGTGTGTAACACATCGTGGAGTTCATCGGCATCGCGCACATCCGGCCAGGCCTCTTCGCGGACTTGGGCAATGGCTGCCGGATCGAGCTTGCCCACCTCTTCGAGAACCGATTCCGGCAGAATCCGCCGCATTTCCACTGCCCGGGCGCGGCGTTCTTCCAGTGGCGCATCGTCGAGATAGGCGTACGGATTCGCATTCAGAATCTCGTGGGAAAACTGCGATGGAACCGGCGTATCCACCGCCACGCAACGAATCCGACCCTCGTCCATTCCCCGCAGCAGGTTCTTCAGCCCCTCCAGATCCATGGCCTCGGTGAGCACGTCTTTCATTACTTCCTTCACCAGGGGATGATCGGGAATCTGGATGTCGCCGACGATATTCTCCTGGCAAGCAGCGACATCCGGAAAAACCGAGGCCAGCAGATCATCGGAGCGCATGCGTTGAATCTGTGGAGGAACTTTCTTGCCGCCCTGGAAGCGCAGCAAAGCCAGGGCTCGATTGGCATCCCAGCGCCAGCGAGTTCCGAAAATAGGTGATGCCAGCGCGGCTTGCTCCAGGATCGGTTGTACGGTTTCGGCGTTGAGAAAATGAAACACATCGGCAAGGGGAAAACTGTGCTGCTCCGCCAGCGCGATATTCAGGCCATTGTCGGTGGCCGCCGCCTGCAACTCGAAATTGAAGCTGCGGCAGAAGCGCTTGCGCAGAGCCAAACCCCAGGCCTTGTTGATGCGTCCGCCGAAGGGCGCGTGAATCACCAGCTGCATCCCGCCGCCTTCGTCAAAGAAACGCTCAGCGATCACCGTCTGCTGCGTGGGCACGGTTCCGAGCACGGCCCGGCCTTGCACGATGTATTCGGTGATCTGCTCCGCCGCCGAATCGTCCACTCCGCACTCGGTCTTCAGCCAGGCGATAGCCTCCCCTACTTCCGTCTGGCTCGGCGACATTCCTATGGGAGAGATACCCGTCAACAGATCGTTGACCTCTTGCCGAAGATCGGCCACGTGCCGCGAGAGTTCTTCGGTTCGAGCCGGAGCTTCGCCCAGCCAGAACGGAACCGTCGGCGGTGCTCCGTGGGCATCCTCAACCAGCACCCGTCCGGATTTCCCCTCGACGCGCCGAATGCGCCAGGAGGTATTTCCCAATAGCACAATGTCGTCCCGATTGCTCTCCACGGCAAAATCTTCATCCAGCGTTCCGACCACAGTGCCTTCGGGTTCGGCGACCACGGTAAACAACGCAGTCTCCGGAATGGCTCCGCCGCTGGTGATTGCCGCCAGCCGGCTGCCGCGCCGCGCTCGCAGTCTGCGGTTGATACGGTCGCGATGAATGTAGGCGCCATATCGTCCTCGCCGCGCGGCAATTCCCTCAGACAGCATTTCAAGAATGGCGTCGAAGGTCTCCCAGGAAAGGTTGCGGTAGGGATAGGCCCGCTTCACCAGCTGAAACAGTTCTACTTCGTCCCAGCCTTGATCCTGTGGTGCGGAAATTCCTGTCCGTGTGCTGCTGCTACTTGTGGCCGCGCACGCGGCGACAATCTGCTGCGCCAGAATGTCGAGCGGCGCTTGGGGAATCATCAGCCGATCCAGATCACCCTGTCGTATGGCACGCACCAGAGCCGCGCATTCCAGCAACTCATCGCGCGTGGTGGCAAACAGCCGTCCTTTGGGAACCGCGCCGCGCCAGTGACCCGACCGCCCAACCCGTTGCAGCGTAACCGCGATCGCCCGCGGCGAGCTGATCTGAACCACCAGATCGACGGTTCCAATGTCAATACCGAGCTCCAGCGAAGCCGTCGCCACCAGCGCTTTGACCTGGCCGTCCTTCAGTTTCTTCTCGGCAGCCAGGCGCAGTTTGCGCGAGAGACTCCCATGATGGGCGGCCACATGGTCCGGGCCGAGCCTCTCCGCCAAATGATGCGCCACCCGCTCCGCCAGGCGGCGCGTGTTGACAAAAACCAGCGTAGAACGATTTTGCTCGACCAACTGCACCAGCCGGTCGTAGATCTCGTCCCACATTTCGTTTGTTGCGATCGGGCCCAGCGGGCTGCCCGGCACTTCAACCGCCAGATCCAGAGTCCGCTTGTGACCAATGTTGACGATGACCGGCTCCGGCCTGCCGTTGCCGGCCAGGAAGCGAGCCACTTCCTCGATCGGCTTCTGCGTGGCGGAGAGGCCAATGCGCACCAGGCCGGGTTCTACGCTCTTTGTCATTCCCGGAAGCGACAGCGGCGAGGAATCTGCAGTTTCCTGTCGAAGTGCTTCCAGTCGTTCGAGCGAAAGGGTCAGATGCGCCCCACGCTTATCGTCCGCGACGGCGTGAATTTCGTCGACGATGACCGTCTCCACATCACGCAGAATCGCGCGACTCTTTTCCGCTGTGAGCAGGATGTACAGCGACTCGGGCGTTGTGACTAGAATGTGCGGAGGGTGCTTCAACATCGCGCGGCGTTCGTGCATCAGCGTGTCGCCGGTGCGCACTGCGGTACGAATTTGCGGCATAAGCAGGCCGCATGCGCCCGCCCTCTGCAGAATCTCCCCCAGCGGAACTTCCAGATTCTTCTGAATGTCGTTGCCCAGCGCCTTGAGTGGGGAGACGTAGAGAACTTCGGTCCGATCCTGTAGGTCGCCTTCCAGAGCCTTGCGCACCAATCGGTCGATACAAGCCAGAAAGGCGGCCAGCGTTTTGCCCGATCCGGTCGGCGCCGAAATCAGCGTCGTGTGTCCGGCCAGAATGTGTGGCCATCCTTGCTCCTGCGGTTCCGTGGGCGTACCGAATCGCTGGATAAACCAATCCCTTACGAGAGGATGGGCCCAGGCGAGAGACGCGGGCAAAGAAGACATTCCTAGCATTGTAGCCGCGACAGTAGATGTTCGCAAAATATTCGCCTGTTGAGAAACCACCCGGAGCGGGCGTCCTCGTCGCCAATAGGGGCAGCGCGGACACTTGAGATCCGATCGCGACAGCCCAATGCTAGCGGCGATGCCCAAGACTCCATCCCCCAGCGCTCGCGCCAAGAAAATCAAACTCCTGCTCTTCGACGTAGACGGAGTTCTTACCGACGGCAAGATTTTCGTCTTTCCCGCGCCAGCGGAAATTCAGCAATCCACTCAGGAGCACGCGGCACGCCTTGCGGGGCAAGGAGGGTTCGCTCTGGTGAGCCAGTCGCTCATCGAAGCCAAGGGCTTTCACGCCCATGACGGTACCGCCATTTCGCTCGCGCGGTTAGGGGGCATCAAGACAGGACTGATCACCAAGCGCATTTCGGAAACAGTCGCGCTCAGGGCGCGAGACCTGAAACTGGAGCACGTCCACCAGGGAATCCAGGACAAGTTGACGGTCTTCGAGGAGATCCTGAGACGGGAGGGAATTCACGCCGAAGCCTCGGCCTTTGTGGGAGATGACATCATCGACCTCCCGGTCATGCGCCACTGCGGCTTTGCCGTCGCGGTTGCCAACGCTCGCACCGAAGTGAAGCGCGACGCACACTACGTGACACTACATGCCGGCGGCGATGGTGCCCTGCGGGATGCAGTCGAATTCATCCTGAAAGCGCAAGGAAAGTGGAAGAGAGTTATGAATGATTACATATACGAGAGAAGTCCCCAGAGGAGTTAGCCATTAGTTTCTTGGCTGAACGGGAGGGTTTGGCTGAGAGCCAGAACCGAAAACCAAAAGCTCAGAGCTAAAAAACCCATCGGCCGTCTGCTTGGGGCGTGCTCGGGTCGACAACCGATGGGCTTTACCGTTCCTCCTTACTCACCCTGTGTTTTCAGGAGTATTTGTACGATTTAACCCTAGTCGGGATAAAAGTTGTGTAATGGTATTGTAAAGTTTTGTAAATACTGCAATCTGGCTTGTCTACGTCAGCCTACTCCGGAATGGCAGGCGGGCGCGCAGCCATCAATTGCGTGAAGCGAACATCGCTGCGCAGGCCTTCGAACTCCGGGTCTTTATACACGTCATCGATCTGTTTGTAACCCTCTTCCATGGCCTTCCTCAAGTACTCCAGGCAGCGATCGCTATCCCCCTGTTTGGCGAACAGCTTGGCCAGGACATACTCGAAATGAGCGCGATCCTCCGGAGACGACATCTGGGCGGAAATGCCGGAATGAGAGCTGCGCTCGAAGACCGTGGGGTCCAGTTGAACGGCCTGACTGTAGGCGTGCGTGGCTTGCTCGAATTCTTTCTTCGAGAAATAAGCCGCTCCTAAATTACTGAAAAAAGAAGCGGAATCTGGCTCAAGCTTGATCGCCCGTTCGTATTCTCGAATGGCATTCTTGTACTTTCTCCCGAGGTAAAAGATAACCCCAAGGTTGTTGAGCGCGTCCGGGGACTGGTGGTCGAGGTGGATGGCGCGCTCGAAATCCTTCCTCGCTTCCGGGTAGCGCTGCGACAACAGTTCCGTAATGCCCAACTTATTCCAGAGACGGCTATCCTTTGGGTTCTTGGACAGGGCCGCATGATAGTAGTCCATCGCGTCCAGAAAATCCTTCTCGGTCCTTAGCTGGTCCGCCTGCGCCTCCAGTTCCTGGGCAGATGCAGCCTGCGAGGGCAGTTGGACCCGCCGCATGGGAGGTTCAACCACCTGGGCCAGCTGGGAAGAGGACTGGGATTGCAACGGCGATATTCCCAGCAGTGATAAGAAGGTCAGCAAGCTCACCAAAAAGCTACGCATAAGCTCACCTCCTGAACGTAAGCTCAAGCGACCGCCTCACGCCTGCGCCAACCAGCATTAGCACTCAGCTCAATGAGGACTTGCTCCATCGTCAGACGTCTTGGGCGCAGGGTCGGACGATTTGTCATCTTTAAAGATACCCGCAATTCTTCCCAAGAGCCCCTTTTTCTTTTTAGACTCCGCGGAGGACGAATTCGGATCGTCCGCCGCGGTCGCTGGCCCAGTCGTCCCCCCAGGCTTCGGAACAGCCGCCGCCGGCACGCCCGAAGCTGGAGGCGGCAGTACCTTGTCTCCGCCGAGCCCAAACATCCTGGAGAAGAACCCCTTAATGCCGGTGCCCTGGTCGCAGGTGGTAGTCGGTTCAGTTCCCACGATGAACGCTGCCGAGTAGCTCTCGGGGCAGGAAGGGGTTGCCAGCAGGTTGGTGCCCTTGTCCAGTTCCACGTCTACGACTCCCGCAGGCTGGGTGAAGGAACGGACGTCGGAATACTGTGGCAACTCGACCGCCTTCTTCATGAAGGCTGCCCAGATAGGCGCCGCAGTCTGGGCGCCGCTCAGGCGTATGTCGCTGTAATCATCAAATCCCACCCATACGATGCAGAGCAGGTTGCTGGTATAGCCGGCGAACCATCCATCGTGTGAAGTCCCGGTCTTTCCGGCCGCCGGTGCGGTGAAGCCGCGCAGGCGAACCTCGTACGCGGTCCCGAAGTTCATTACTCCTTCCATCATATTGGTCATGACGTAGGCCACACGCGGATCCAGCACCGGCCGCTGATCCGTCTTCAGATCCAGCACCATATCCCCGGCGGCGTTGCGCACCGAATTCACCAGGATGGGGGAGATCCGCACCCCGGAGTTCGCGAATACCGTATACGCCGCAGCCATATCGATGGGGGTGGCTTCGTAGGCGCCGAGCGCCATGGCGGGAGTCGGCTTTACAGACGTGATGCCGGCGGCTCTTGCCAAATCCGCCACTTTGTCGTATCCCACTTCTTGTGCCAGCTGCACGGTCGCGTTGTTTAGCGACTTGGCCAACGCGTACTGCGCCGTCACCTCACCGTGATATTCCTCTTTGTAATTTCGCGGTTCATAGATCTGGTCTCCATAGGCGAAGGTGGTGGGCTGATCTTCAACCATAGACGCTGGAGTGAATACCGGATTACTGCCGTTAATCGCCGTATTCATCGCGGCGGCGTAGACGAAGGGCTTGAAGATGGAGCCGGTAGGACGCCGAGCCACGGCATGGTCCAACTGGCTGAAGCCATAATTTCGTCCGCCCACCAGCGCCAGAAGAGCCCCGGTGTGAGGATCCATGGCCACCAATGCAACCTGAGCCTGCGGACCAGGTTCGACTTTGGTTTCGTATTTGTTCTTCCCGACCTTGATTCGCTTGGTGCGCAGCTTGGTGATCTGGTCGTCTACAAGCTTTATTCCTGCATCCACCGCCAGCGCGGCGGCATTTTGCAGATCGGGATCGAGGGTGGTGTAAATACGATACGAGTGCTCGTTCAATTCCCCCTCATTGAAGCGGCCGCTCAGCGAGTCACGAACCAGGTCGACGAAGTAGGGTGCGTCGCTGGCTTCCACGTTGGGAGGCGCCAGCTTGAGGGCGGTGGCCTTGGCCTTATCCGCCTGGGCCCGGCTGATGGCATGAGTCTCGACCATGCTCTCCAGCACCAGATTGCGTCGGTCTAGCGCTCGCTCGGGGTGCCGATAAGGCGACAGATAGCTGGGCCGCTGGATCAGGCCCGCCAGCAGCGCCGCCTCGGGCAAGGTAATGTCCTTCAAATCCTTGTTGAAGTACGCGTGCGCCGCCTCTCCGAAACCACTGATGGTAAAAGAACCGCGCTGGCCCAGATCCACCCAGTTGGCGTAATACTCGAAAATCTGTTGCTTGGTGAGTTTCTGCTCCAGCTCTTCCGCGATCAGTATTTCCGTCAGTTTGCGGCGAATGGTCTTTTCCGGTGTAAGAAAAAATCCCCGCGAGAGCTGCATGGTGAGGGTTGAGCCGCCTTGTTCATGGCGCTCGTGCATGAAGTCCACCCATGCGGCCTCGGCCATCCGAACGAAGTTCACCCCGCCGTGCTGAAAGAAGCGGCGGTCTTCAATGGCCAGCACCGCGTCAACCATGATCTTGGGGATGTCGTCGTACTTGACCAGCTGACGTTTCGCCCTCTGCTCTACGTCGAAGGCAGTAACAATTTGCGGTTCCAGCTCATACGCCCGCAGATCGCCGGATTTGCCGGTGATGCTGGTGACCTGCCCGTCCTGGAAACGGATCGTAGCGGGTTCGGGACTATGGTATGACTCAGGTCCGGGCCGCACTTCAATTCCAGCGCTCAGCAGACGGTATGTGCCCATGGGCGAGCCACTATTCTCCACATATCCGGCGTGTTGCAACTGAGCAGCGATCTCGCGCGCACTGGTAGCCTCTCCCAGCTTGACAACCCGGGGAGTCGCATAAATTTTGGCCGAGTTGCTGAACACTACGCCGCGGAAGCGCTCATCGATGATGCGATCGTATCGGATATAGAAATAGGAGAACGCCGCGCTCAGGACAATACCCAGAACTACGAAGGAAAGAAACGCCAGCCGAAGCACGGGATCGCGAGAAGCGTTTCCACCCCCGCGCTCGTTGCCGACCTTTCGTTTCGGAATCTTTACTTTAATAGCCACGGTGAATTGGCGGAGTCCCCCTCGCGCGCTTAGAACGAAGTAGCCGCACTAGCGATGAGATGATGCGGAACCCCGGTTCGTTATCCAGGGCCCAGCCTTCGTAGACACGCATGTCACGCTAGGGTTCGTCTCGCCAGCCCAGCGAAAACCTGCTGTCCTAGGTGTTCACCTACCATTCTAAATCACGGCTGATTCCGCGAGCGATCAGAAGGGACTCTTGTTCTCCGTGGAGGCGGTAAAGTGCAGATC
>Ga0335078_10007080_pt1 | contig 16618 bp, 10 predicted proteins | sample Lox_Sample_32_FD_206711 | JGI IMG/M metagenome (GOLD analysis project Ga0335078, IMG submission 206711) | Soil microbial communities from Loxahatchee National Wildlife Refuge, Florida, United States - Lox_Sample_3.2 | ecosystem: Environmental > Terrestrial > Soil > Wetlands | place: USA... | reverse complement strand
CGGCTTGCGCAAGATGTTCCCTCATGGTTCGCATTTCTCGCGCGAACGATTGAACGTAGCCAAAGACGGCCTGGTTCTCAAGATCGAGCAGGATTTCGTAGCGATAATTGATCGACTCGATGCGCCGCAGTGGGGTATAGAAGAACGGCTTCAGATTGTACTCGTCACGGCCAGCCGTTATGGAGTCGACAATCTGACCGAGATTCAGGTCCGTGAAGAATTCAGGTGGATCCGGCGCGGCGAGATCCGGGGCGATTCCCGGTTCATCGTCGAAGAGGATGCTGCGGAAATGCACAGCGCGATCGCGCTCGACAACCCCCGGGGGCATAGTCTACTCCTTGCGAGTTCAATGCTCGTAGGAGTCATTTTCCCCTCGAATGGGAAGGGCAGTTTCCGGTGGACTCCAACACCCACCTTTGAACTCAGTATCCCAGGCCCCCATCTGGCCTGTCAAACGCTGCGCATTGCCGCCATTGCCGCCACGCGTTCACGTACTTGCCGGGTCAAAAACAGGAAATCGGAGTTTGACGTCCGCTGTGCATCCGGTGATAATGGAGTGGGTGTTGGAGTTCACCTTCAACCGCCAACAAGGCAGATGACTCCTGTCAGGGAAATATCCCTGGAGGAGTGATTTGCGCCCGCGAAGGCATCGCCGGAACGACAGCAGAGCACGATACGCGCCGCGGTCATCGCGCGCCGCAACTCCATTCCTCTCCGAATCAAACCACATCAAGGAGATGACTACGCCATTATGAGCAAATTCGTGTATTCGTTCGGCGCCGGCACTGCGGACGGCGACGGGCAGATGAAGAGCATCCTGGGCGGCAAAGGTGCCGGACTTGCCGAAATGTGCCGTGCCGGTGTGCCGGTACCGCCAGGATTCACCATTTCCACGGATGCCTGCAGAGTTTACAACGATAACGGGAAGCGGCTGACACCCGAAATCGAGGAGGAGATCCGGCAGGCGCTGGCTCTCCTGGAAGAACGGATGGGCCAGAAACTCGGCGATCCGGGCAGTCCGCTACTGGTGAGCGTTCGTTCGGGCGCCAAATTCTCAATGCCTGGCATGATGGACACGGTGCTGAACCTTGGGTTGAATGACGAAACCGTGAAGGCGCTGGAGGCACGTAGCGGGAATGCGCGCTTCGCCTACGACTGCTACCGCCGGTTCATCCAGATGTTTGGGAATGTCGTGCTGGAAGTGCCCAAGGGCGATTTCGACCGCATCTTCGACGCGCGGAAGGGCAAGGCGAAGGCGAAACTGGACACGGACTTGGCGGCTGAAGATCTCAAAGCTGTCATTGTGGACTATAAGAAGCTCATAGAGAAGAAGACCGGAAAGCCGTTCCCTCAAGATGCTTACCAACAGCTTGCCCTGGCGCGCGATGCCGTGTTCCGCTCGTGGAACGGAGCCAGGGCCGTGCACTACCGGCGCATTAATAAGATCCCAGATGATCTGGGCACAGCCGTCAACGTAGTGTCGATGGTATTCGGGAACCTCGGCGAAACGTCGGGTACCGGCGTGGGTTTCACGAGAAACCCGGCGACTGGCGCCAAGGAGTTTTATGGCGAGTTTCTGGTAAACGCGCAGGGCGAGGACGTCGTGGCCGGCGTTCGCACGCCCACTCCGATCAGCGAGCTTCGGAACCTGATGCCAGCGGTCTACGAGCAACTCCGCGAGATCACGTCAAATCTCGAAAAGCACTACCGTGACGTTCAGGATTTCGAGTTCACCATCCAGGATGCCAAGCTCTACATGCTTCAGACCCGGAACGGGAAACGCACCGGTCCTGCGGCCGTAAAGATCGCGGTTGACATGGTGAACGAAGGCCTAATCACGAGGAAGGAGGCTGTGTTGCGCGTGGACCCGATGCAGCTTGATCAGCTTCTCCACCCCGTCATCGTTCCCGAATCGCGGAAGACCCTCAGGAAGATTGCGGCTGGCCTTCCCGCTTCACCGGGAGCAGCGGTCGGGCGAATCGTCTTCACTGCGGATGATGCGGTCGAGACCGCGACGAAGACGCCCGTCATTCTGGTTCGCGCCGAAACTGTTCCAGACGACATCCACGGCATGGATGCGGCAAAAGGGATTTTGACTTCCAGGGGCGGCATGACCAGCCACGCTGCCGTCGTAGCGCGTGGCATGGGAACGCCGTGTGTAGCCGGAGCGGGAGCCATCAACGTGGACGAGCACAGAAAGCAGATCACGGTGGCGCTTGCCGACGGCGAATCTGTTTCCTTGCAGGAAGGAGATTGGGTATCGCTCGACGGCTCGACTGGAGAGGTCTTCGCCGGCCAAGCTGCGACCGCTGAACCCGATCCAAGTTCCGGCGAATTCGCGACGTTCATGGGCTGGGTGGACGAATTCCGCGGGGGATTCGGGGTTCGGGCGAATGCGGATATTCCGCGCGACGCCAAAGTGGCCCGAAGGTTCGGTGCCGAGGGCATCGGCCTCTGCCGCACGGAGCACATGTTCTTTGCTCCTGACCGAATTGAACACATGCAGGCCATGATCATGGCGCGGGACGAAAAGACGCGGCGCAAATCGATCCTCAAGCTTCTGCCAATGCAGCGGAAAGATTTTGCCGGTCTGTTCGAAGCGATGGACGGTTTTCCAGTCGTGATCCGCACGCTCGATCCGCCGCTGCACGAGTTTCTGCCGAAGCGCGAACAGTTGATGGTCGATCTTGCCAAGCTCCCCAGCGCCGATCCAAAAGCGAAGAAGGAAATGGCGGCACGCTACAACACCGCACCGGGCGAGCTCAAGAAACTCTTGCCGGGACTGCTGCATCGAGTGGAAGAACTGCACGAATTCAATCCGATGCTGGGGCTGCGAGGCTGCCGCCTAGGTATCTTGTATCCGGAGATCACGGATATGCAGGCCCGCGCGATTTTCGAGGCGGTCGTTCAGGTCTCGAAGAAAGGAGTGCGCGTCATCCCGGAGGTGATGATCCCGCTGGTTGGGAGCGTGACCGAACTCGTTCACCAAAAGCAGATTGTCGTGAAGATCGCCGATGAAGTGCTAGGCAAAGCAGGTCTGAAAGACCAGAAGTACATGGTTGGGACGATGATCGAGATTCCGCGTGCGGCGTTGACGGCGGAAGAAGTGGCGGCGGAAGCCGAATTCTTCAGCTTCGGCACCAACGATCTCACACAGACGGTGCTGGGCATCTCGCGCGACGATTACGTGAAATTTTCCAAGAGATACGAGGACTTGAAGCTGTTTAAGGCAGATCCGTTCGCGGTGCTCGACCAGAATGGCGTTGGCCGGTTGATCCGACAATGCGTCGAACTTGGCCGGCAGGCCCGCCACGACCTCGAAGTCGGGATCTGCGGCGAGCACGGAGGCGAGCCAAGCTCGGTGGAGTTCTGTTACCGGGTGGGGATGAACTATGTTTCGTGTTCGCCCTACCGAGTGCCAATCGCACGGCTGGCGGCGGCACAGGCAGCCATCAGCGGGGGAGATAAAGCGGAAGCGATGCGGACGGCGTAGACCTTATCCCGGTGAGGGCCGGGAGACCGCCCTCACAACTTATAGCTTAGAAGGAACTTTCAAATATGCCAACACGACTCCCATCTTTGCTACTTCAGGCCGGATGGCCGATGGACGAAGGGCATGGCTACATGGCCCTCATTCTTGGAATCAGCGTGCTCTGCCTCATCGTGGCATTTCTGTTCGCCCGCTACGTTCTGGGCCAGGACGCGGGAACCAAAGAGATGCAGAAAATCTCGAACGCGATCAAGGCGGGCGCCGAAGCTTTCCTGAACCGGCAGTACAAGACGATCGTCGTGCTGGCCGCCGGGCTAGCCGTGATCATCTTCCTCGGCTATTTCTTTGGCAAGAACGATGCGCCGCTCGCCTTTCGGATGACGCTCTCGTTCGTGCTGGGCGCCATCTGCTCGCTGGCCGCCGGCTTTTGCGGGATGTTTGTCTCGATCCGGACAAACATCCGGGCTGCGTCCGCGTGCCGAAGCAGCCTCAACCGGGGCCTGCAGATTGCACTCCGCGGCGGCGCGGTGACGGGCCTTAGCGTGGTGTCACTCTCGCTGCTCGGCGTCGGCATTCTTTTTCTGGTGTTCGGCGGGCTTGATCCGGCCCACACGAAGGAGGTGCCGACGCAGATTGTCGCCTTTGGCTTCGGGGCGAGCTTTGTGGCGCTGTTTGCGCAACTCGGCGGCGGTATCTATACAAAAGCCGCCGATGTGGGAGCTGACCTGGTCGGCAAGGTCGAAGCCGGCATCCCTGAGGACGATCCTCGCAATCCAGCCGTGATCGCCGATCTGGTTGGCGATAACGTCGGCGATTGCGCGGGGCGCGGAGCGGATCTGTTCGAATCCACAGCCGCCGAAAATATCGGCGCGATGATTCTCGGCGTTAGTCTTTATCCGGTCTTCGGAATTAAGGGCATCCTTTTTCCCCTACTGGCCCGAGCGTTCGGCCTGATCGCCTCTATAGCGGGTGTCTTGATGGTGAAAACCAAAGAGGACGGCGATCCGATGAAGGCCCTCAATCGCGGGTATTATGTCACGACTGTACTTGCGGTGATCGGCTTCTTCATCGCAGTGGAACTGCTCCTGGGAGGGAACCTCTACCTGTTCGGGGCGGGGGTGATCGGGATCGTCATGGCATTTCTGTTCGTGTACATCACGCAATACTACACGGAATACAAATACCGCCCGGTGCTGTCGATTGCCGAATCCTGCAAAACCGGGGCGGCAACCACCATCATCACCGGGCTCTCGGTTGGGCTGGAATGCCCGGCGATCCCCGTGCTGGTGATCTCGGGCGCGATTCTGGGCGCGTATTACCTTGGCAAGTTCGGCCTGCCTGGGCTTTCGGAACAGGCCGCCGGGCTTTACGGAACGGCAATCGCGACCATGGGAATGCTGTCCACGTGCGCTTATATTCTCGCCATGGATACGTTCGGGCCGATCACGGATAATGCCGGCGGGATTATCGAAATGTCGCAGCAACCAGAGGAGATTCGCCGTCGCACAGACCGTCTGGACGCGGTAGGCAACACGACGAAAGCGCTGACCAAAGGGTACGCGATCGGCAGCGCGGCGCTTGCCGCATTCCTGCTGTTTTCCGCTTACATCGATGAAGTGAAGATGGCGCTGGAGAAATCCGGCAGAGCCATTGAGAACTTCTCGATTGACATCGGGCACGTGCCAGTGTTCACTGGAGCGCTGATTGGCGCGATGATCGTCTTTCTGTTTGCCTCGCTGGCCATTCGTGCTGTCGGGCGAACCGCGCAGACCGTTATCAACGAAGTTCGCCGGCAGTTTAAGGCGAATCCGGGAATCATGAAGGGCACGTCCGATCCGGACTACGGCACCTGCGTCGATATCGTCACGAAATCGGCGCTCAAAGCGATGGTCGTACCCGGTATTCTGCCCGTGGTGGGGCCGGTTGCCGTTGGTTTGATCTTCCGGCACTTCACCGTGGTGCCTGGAGGGACGCCGGTGGGCGCCGCTTCGGTTGCCGCGTTCCTGATGGTGGGGACCATGGCTGGGGTCCTGCTGGCGCTGATGATGAACAATGGCGGTGCGGCTTGGGATAACGCGAAGAAGTACATCGAAACCGGTGTGTTTGGCGGCAAAGGCTCAGATGCGCACAAGGCCGGCGTGGTGGGCGATACGGTGGGCGATCCGTTTAAGGACACGGCCGGGCCGTCGCTCCATGTGCTCATTAAGCTCCTGAGCACCATCACGCTGGTTGCCGCACCATTATTCTTCTGACTTTCACAAAAAGCGGGATGGAGATGACCTGGGTAGCCATACAGAATGCGATCACAGCCAAAATCGAGATGCCGTAGAGAAGGCCCATGATTAGACTGCCGAGGAACCAAAACACACCATAGGCAGCCGTGAAGACACCGTAGGCTGATGGGCGGCGATGGGGCGGAACCATCGTCGCCACGGCCGCCGGGATGATCGACTCGTGGACTCCCATCCCCAAGCCCCAAATCGTGGCGCCCGCGAGCGCCAGCCAAAAACTCCCCAGGAACACTAAGGGAGCAAATGCGAGCGTGACGATTGTAAGCGGGATCAGGATCGTAATCCCCGCGCGGTCGAAAATCCTGCCGAACAACAATGATCCTGTGCCGCTCACACCCATGGCGATGGCATAAAGGATAGGCACCCAGTCCGGCGGTACCGACCGCGTTTTCTCAAAATGGAATGCGATCAGGGAGAAGTCGGCAAATCCGGCCGCCACCAGTGCCGCGCCGGCCATGTAAATCCAGAAAACCCGCGGTAGCCCGGTGGTGCGCACGTCTGGAGGTGGGCTTGGCTCCAGATCCTCGGGCCGCGGATATAGCCACCGCGCAATGCCGAGAAGGATCAATACGATAACGGCGGGAACCAGCAGCACGGCAAAGGCGCGGTGATAATCGCTGCGCAACGAGATCACGAAGGCAACGAGCAAAGGCCCGAACAAAGCGCCGAACTGATCGAGGGCTTCATGAAGGCCGAAGCCCCAGCCATAGCCAATTTCCCTCGCAGCATGGGAAAGCATGACGTCGCGTGGCGGATTGCGAATGGCCTTTCCGACACGTTCGGTAATGATTAGTAGGGCTGCAACCTGCCAGGTGCCGGCGAGCGCCAACAGAGGCACGGAGGCCATCTGGATGATGTAGCCGAGGAATGTTATGGGCCAGAACTTGCCGGTGCTCTCGCTGAGACGTCCGGAGAACACTCGCAACCCATAGCCCAGCAGTTCGCCCAGGCCGGCGACCGTAGCGACTACTGTAGCGCTAGCGCCCAGTATCGCAAGGAATGGACCGTTGATGCTGCGGGCGCCCTCGTAAGTAAAGTCGGCGAAGAAACTGAGGACGCCGATCATCAGGACAAACTTCAACGCCGCCGATTTGAGAGGCGTTCGTGTCCCAGATGAATGCAGCATCAAATGCCCACGCCAGCGTCGCCGATACTATCGAGTCCGCGTTCGCATTCGTCCAGGCGTGCGATCGCTGCCTGGCGGCTTTGTAGTTGGACCTGAGCCGCAGCGGAGCCAGCCGCCTGCCGCTCCATCGCGCTCGTGAGAACGCTGCGGATTCCGTCAACGGTTTCGTTTAGCTTCGCCGTCATGCCTTCGAGGAATACCCCGACGCTCTTGTTGAGGCGCTTTTTGTAATCGAAAGCGACGCGCGTGGCATTCCGCTCCAACTCAGTTTCCGCCTTGCGCAGCATCACACGAAGCAGGTAACGCCTGAAGACCGGTGGCGGCAGCAAAAGCGGTGCATTCCCCAGTCCCCAATCGAGAACGGGATCGGTAAAATAACCGCATGGTTCGAGCTCGGCCAGTTCTTCCGTTGCATCGAATGCCTGCACCGAGAATCCAAAGAGCGAACCGGCCGTACGGCGCACATCCGCTATGAGCTCGTTCACTCGTTTCGCAAACCGGTTCGTCGCCTGCTGAAAATGCTCCGTGGTATCACGTTCGAATTGCGTCCGCCAGTTGTCGAAAAGGCGCTCGATGCGCGCTTTCAAGAAACGGTCCATCTCGGACGACAACTCCTTGCGACCGAGATTCGGGTGGTCCTGCCAGTACCTCCGAATCTCAGCGCGGAGACTCTCAGCCATGTTGCCGGCAAAATCGAGGGCCTCTGTTTCGACGAAGTGCGCAATCCGCGAAACGCTGTTTTGAAGCAGAACCTGGCTGTCCTCCCCCTCCTCTTGCGCATGTGCCAGATGCTTGTCGAGCTCAGCGAGCTTCGTGCGTAGTTCGTCTAGCGGCATTTGAGCCGCCCGAATCTGGAGTTCGCACGAGAGCCGCAGATCGGCGATCAGCTTGCGGACGTTTCTGGTGACTGCAGCGTAGAAGACCAAAGTTTTTTCAGAGGCCAAGAAGCCGGCTAGGTTTTCCTCCAAACGTTGGAAGCCGCTTGCCCCAAATAGCGCTTGATCGCCTTGCTCCTTGGCTTTCAGGGCCTGGGCAGCCGACACCGCGATCACCGAATTCGCCGCGGCGCCGATGCTCTCTGGCAGCGAGCGGCGCGTGAAATCGAGGACCTCATGCAGCTGGTCGGCACTCACCAGATCCGTCTTGTTCAAGACGACGAACACCTTTCGGACGTGCCCGGCAAGATCGGATAGGAACTCGATTTCCGTATTCGTGATGGGCGGTTCGGGAGATGTGACGAAGATGGCGGCATCGACCTGCGGCAAGAAGTCGTACGTGGCTTGCGTGTTGTGGGTATAGACGCTACCGATCCCCGGCGTATCGACCAACGCTACGCCTCCCCGTAGATACTCGCTCGGATAGACCACGACGACGTGGCTGACTTTCCGCTGGTTCTTGGGGTTGCCCTTTTCGGTTACATAGTCCGCAAGCTCGTTCAATGGAATTGTGGAACGGATACCGGACTGGAAGACTACTTCCGCCCCGGGTTGCTGCCCATATCGGAGCATGGTGACGACTGAAGTCAGCGGCAAAATGGCGACCGGCAACACTTCGGCGCCAAGCAAGGCATTCAGGAAGGTGGTTTTGCCGCGTTTAAATTGCCCCACGACGGTCAAGTAGAAGCGGTTCTGTTCGACCTTTTCCCGCAGGAGCGCGGCAGACTGCGATGCCTGTGCTTCCTGCAAAGTTGCGATCACACCAACGGCATCCAGGATGTGGAGGAGCTTTTCGCGGGCCTTCGCTAAGGCTAGACCATCCTTGGCAAGCAGGGGAGTGCGAAGCCGGCTGTTGAGGCCCGCCGGTTTGGGGACAGTGTTCACAACCAGAGTCTCGGCCATAATCGTCTCGGTCAACTTCTCAGATTCTGTTTTGGGGATTGGCTGAAAGAGAGACTTAACGACCTCTGCCAGCTTCCCGCTGCCAGGAGTCATTGGCCGACGTGGCGTTATGCGAACTCCACCGCTACGTTCATTCTACGGCATTGCGGCCGCGCGGGCAACCGCGCCGGTATCCCGGGTACCCCGATGATTGCGACAGCCAGTCGAAGCAACTACTTCGCGGCATTTTGAAGCACCGGCAGCCCGTTCAGATCTGCTGACGGGAACGGAATCCCTAGCAAGGTCGCCAATGTGGGCGCGATGCTCCGCATATCGATGACGCCCAAGTTGTAACCGTGACGGGCATCCGGGGCGGCTAAGAGAAAACTGGCGAATAGCTCCGGATGCGTGGGTGCATATCCGTGGACACCATGAGAAGCGATCGGCTCAACGACAGGTCCGTCTAGCGCCGAACCAATCAGGAAGCTGGTCTTCATGTCGACCCAGAACGCCGCCGCCGGCGCGCCGCCGAGGTTCGCGATAGCTTTCCGGTCGAGAATTCGATCGATGCCGCTGTTCGGGTCGGCGGCCAACCGGCGCAGCAATCCCTCCACTTTGGCGCGGATGGCTCTGTCTTCGGGATTCCTAAGAATGATCGCCGCTGAACCCGAGTGGATCCAGGGCATGGCCTTCCAGTCGGTGATTGTCGGAGTGCTGGCCTTCGGATTGAGTGAAATCAAGCCGGCTTGAATAAAAGCAACGTCGAGGTTCAGGCGGTGGTCTGCCATGCCAAACCCATGGTCGGAGACGACACAGATCGCTGCGCGCGGGTCGACTTCGCGCATCGCCGTCTCGACCTGGCCCACCATCCCATCGATTTCCTCCAGCGCCTGAAAAGCACGCGGGCTGAACGGGCCATTCGAATGCTCGACGTGATCGAGCGCCGCCAGGTGCAGCGTCAGGAAACGGACGCCCTTCTGGCGTATGAGGGCAATGGCGTAGCGAGTGCGGGCCCGATCTCCCGCTTCGGCCGCGTCTAAATTCAGCGTGTACTCGCCGGCGGTGCTCTGAAGTTGCTGGAGCAGGCCGGGCGTGGAGACCGCACGCAGCAACTTTAGATCGTCGCTGGTCTGGGCCCGCCAGTATTCGGGAATGTTGTACGTAACGCCAGGCGCGCCAACCGTGACGGGCCAACTGACGCTCCCCACTATATAACCGGCGCGTGCGGCCGCTTGCCAGAGAGTGGGCGCCTGGATGTCTTCGCTGTACCAATACCAGCCGCCCTGGTTTTTGCGCAGCGGGTCCCAGGTCTCGTTAGCGTAGATTCCGTGTTTGGCGGGCCAAACGCCGGTAACGATAGTAGCGTGGCTGGGATAGGTCACCGTCGGAAGGACGCCGCGCACGCCGGTGGCATGGACGCCATCGCGAAGCAACCGGCGCAAATTCGGGATTCGGAGCCCATAATCGTCCGCTTTGAGGACGTAATTCGGATGCATGCCGTCGATGGAAATTACGGCAATGGCCCGCTGGGCCGCAAAGGCTCCCGGGCTGGCAAGAGCCAGTGCAAGGGCGAGAAAAGAGATGATCCGTTTCAGCACATCAGGACCTATCAGAAGAGCCGAGCGGAGTTCAGCGGCGGAATGCCGCGCGTCCAGCAAAACGAGCTTGCCCCTTCAATTTTTCTTCGATCCGGAGGAACTGATTGAATTTGGCAACGCGTTCGCTCCGGCAGCCCGAGCCAGTCTTGATATGCCCGGCGCCGGTTGCAACGGTCAGGTCCGCGATAAAGGTATCCTCCGTCTCGCCCGACCGATGGGAGACGAAGCACCCGTAGCTGTTTCGCGCGGCCAGTTCCATGGTATCCAGCGTTTCCGTCACCGTCCCGATCTGGTTCAGCTTGATGAGAATGGCATTCGCGACACCTTTGACGATTCCCTCCTGAAGAATCTGCGGATTGGTGCAGAAGTTGTCGTCGCCCACCAGTTCGATCTTCGACCCAAGAGCGACGGTGAGGTCCCGCCAGCCTTCCCAATCGTTCTCTCCCATACCGTCTTCCAGCAGCACAATCGGGTACTGCTTCACCCAGGATTCGTAAAGCTTGATCAGGTCGTCCGGCGTGATCGCCTTTTTGGTGGACTTGAACAGCACGTACTTGCCGTCTTCCCACATTTCGCTGGCGGCCGGATCGATGCAGATGGAAATGTCGGTGGAGGGCTTGTAGCCCGCCTTCGAGATCGCCTCCAGAATCAGTTCGACCGCCTCGTCGTTTGATTTCAGATCGGGCGCGAAACCTCCCTCGTCGCCGACGGCCGTGCTGTACGACTTTGCCTTCAAAACTTGCTTCAAGGTATGAAACGTTTCCATGCCCATCCGAATGGCCTCGGTGAACGAAGGGGCGTGGTGCGGCGCAATCATGAACTCCTGAAAATCGACGGTGTTGTCGGCGTGCTTGCCGCCATTGAGCACGTTCATGCAGGGCACCGGGAGCATGCAGGCATTCGCCCCGCCGAGGTAACGGTAGAGCGGTAGGGAGTGAGCGTTCGCGGCAGCGCGAGCCGTAGCCATGGAAATGGCAAGGATCGCGTTCGCGCCGAGTTTGCCCTTGTTGGGTGTTCCGTCGGCCTCGATCATGGCCTGATCAATGGCTCGCTGGTTGGTGGCATCCTGGCCCATCACCGCAGCCGCCAGTTCCTTGTTGATGTGGCCTGCGGCCTTGAGGACTCCCTTGCCGCCATAGCGTTTCTTATCGCCATCGCGCAGTTCGACGGCTTCCTTTTCTCCCGTCGAGGCGCCTGATGGAACCGCGGAGACACCCACCGCACCGCCTTCAAGCCGGACTTCAGCCTCAACAGTCGGATTGCCGCGGGAATCGAGAATCTCACGGCCCGCAACGCTCACAATTTTGGTCATCTATGACTCCTTGAAAAATGAAAAAGCCCCTACCGGGACGGTAGGAGCTATCAGATCCGGATGCCCGGAACGGTTAATGGTGATGCTCCATCACCAGTGTACTTCGAAGCTCAAATGTAGCGCATGGCGCGCGCGGTGGCAATGCTCGCGACAGATTTCATCAGCGCCCACCGGTGCTGGTATTCTTGCAGCAGCAGTGGGGTCCGCCTAACCGTCGTCCATGGAGCGACCGATGACTCCTGCGCGACGATGAAGCTGCGCGGGCGTTCGCCTTGAGCCGTACGCTTCAGGTTTGACGGAACATGAAAAGACTCCTCCTCAACGAAGCGCTCTGGAGTATTGATCCGGGTCCCGATTGACTCGCAGTGGTGCGGATGGTGGGCGAGTCGGCAAGAACTCATCCAACAAGTACGAATACGATCCCAACTTGCCACCGTTCCGGCTGGATCGTGCCCTTTGGCCGATGCACTTCCCCGGCGCGCCGAGCAACCCGGGTCCTCCCCAAACGCGACTGCATGATCATGATTGCCACGAAGTGTCATTGCGGCGTGCCGGCGAACGTAGTCGACGGCGGCAGACGGATCAGGCCCACAATTCACCAGGCACCTTCGGACGCACACTTGGTCGAATTCTCTAAGCATCGCCACGATCGCTTCTCGATCAGCGTGCAGGTCGGCATGGTCAGGATTCTCAAAAACGCCGCGATTCCTCCAACGGCGCAATTGAATCACTGCCGGGGCGGGAAACCGCCCCCTTCACAGCCCTGACGTGCGCCTGTTCCCAAATGGTTGAAATTAGGTCGTCTAAGTAATACGACATCTTCGCTATAAAGCGGTCGTTTGGCGATACGATACGAGCGACTCTGATAAAGCGCGCCCCAATGCGCCAAGCGAACAAGCCGTCGGCGATTCGCTTGTCGCCGATTACGACAATCCGTCGTGCCCTGTGGTGAGCGGGCAAGGAGTCCAGGACCTTCCTGTTTGGTTTGCGGTGAGGTGTCTCGATAAGAGCAATTCCTGCATGGCGGGCGACGGCGCGATTGCGCACGCTGTCTCTGTGATTTGAAAACAAGTAGACGCTATTCTGCGGGATTAGTGATCGAATTACTGCCAGTGTCCCTGCCGAGCAATCGACTTGCCTGTCCGCCGTTATCGTTCCGTCGATGTCGACAATCACCGTCGAATCCTTTATGTCTCGTAGGTCGAGTGCCTCAAGCCTCGGTCTTCCACCATTGCCACACTCTGTATTCATCGCAAGCTACCCCGCTAGACCAAAACCGCGCCGCCGGATTGCAACACCGCAATCAAATCGGCCCGAACGCGACGCGGAATGGGCATTCGTTCAATCCGGGCTACCGTTCTTGCTATCGGATACTCGAAAGAACACAGTTCAATCCCGCGATCCCAAATCGCGTAGCAAGGAAGAGGCTTGCCTCTCTTCGGTTGGCCCAGACTCCCTGGATTGACAACAGTCGCGCTTCCTGTGCACCGCACGAAGGGCTTATGTGTGTGTCCCACGAGCAGAACATCGCCGGCAATCCGGTCCGCCTCAGCATCCCAATCGCTGGACTCAGGCGGCACGTACCTGTAAAGAGGGTCCGATGGCGCTGCGTGACACAGGAAGAACCGGGTTCCATCGACGCTCCGCTCAACTGTCACCGGCAATTTCGAGAGGTACTCCAAATCTTCGGGCCGGAGCTGTGCTCTGGTATGCGCCAACGTGGCGCTTGCCATTTCACGGAAGTCCGGCGAACAGCAAGGATCTGCGTTGAATGCGACAGCGTGGTCGTGGTTGCCGCGAACCACAACAGCCGCTTTGGACCTGACGAAGTCGATCACCTCCCGTGGGCTTGGGCCGTAACCGACCAGATCTCCCAAGACCCATAGCTCGTCGTAAGATTCGGGAATCGAGGACAACGCCTCAATATTCGCGTGAATGTCCGAAACAATGGCGATCTTCATGACCGGTCGGCGCGGCGCTTGAAAATGTATTCGCGGGTCAGGTGGCGAGCCCGGCTGGAGCGCTTGGCAAAAAGCACCTGGTAAACGTCGGTTTGGCCGTCCTGGAAACTCAAGGACGACGCGGAGAGGTAGAGCAGCCAGATCCGGTATGTTTGACGGCCCACGTGTTCCATGCAAATCCCTTCGGCGCTCAGGAGGCGGCGGACCCAGTGGCTGCACGTGATCGCGTAATGGGGGCGCAGATTCTCGACATCCAGAACCTCGAAGCCGACGTCCTCGGCGGCCCTCACGACATCGGTCAAATGCGCGAGTTCGCCACCTGGAAAGACATAGTTCCTCAGAAATCGTGACTCAGGCCCATCTCTGACGGACTGGGGCCGCACGATGCCGTGGTTCAGGAACAGCCCATCCGGGCCGAGGAGCCGGGATACTCTTGCAAAGTACTGATGAAGTCTCTTCCTTCCGACATGCTCGAACATACCGACCGACGCGATCTTGTCAAAATAGCCTTCCACGTTCCGAAAATCGGTCGTTTCCACTCGAACACGATCGGTTAGTCCCTGCGCGTGAGCTGATTTCCAGGCGTGGTCGGCCTGGGGCTTGCTGAGAGTGCACCCAGTGGAAGTTGCGCCGTATCTCCCGGCGGCGTGCAGCAGTAGAGCGCCCCATCCACAGCCGATATCCAGGAATTTGTCGCCAGGCTGGATGTTCAGCTTACGGCAAATCAGGTCCAACTTGGCAAGTTGGGCGTCCTCCAGGGATTGGTGAAGCCCCAGGAAATAGGCGCACGAATACACCATCCGCGAGTCGAGAAAAGCTCTGTATAGCTCGTCGGAGCGGTCGTAGTGAAACTCGATATTCCACCGGGCTCGTGACCGGGACTGGAACAGAGATTCAATTTGCCAACTCGAAGCCAGCGTCTGTAATGCTCCCTTGAACCGGTGGAATGGCGTTCCGGGACGGGATGCCTTGAAGGAAATGGCGCTCATGAGGTCACCGCGGACATCAAATCGTCCATCGATAAAGTCTCTCGCGGCAGTGTAAATGTCTGCGGCAAGAAACTTCTCGTAGTCCGCTGGTTGGCGAAAATGGAGTTGGAATCTTACAGGACCAAATCCGTAGATACCCGGCGGCCGGTCCGGAACCACGACAGCATAGGCCTGCTGGCTCTTGTCGGGGGTGGGAGCGTTCCAGGTGTCTGACTCACATGCCGGGGCAGTCATCCAGATTAGTCCTCGCGAATTTTTAACTCAGGACGCTCCGTATAGGGCGGGCGTAACTTGAATACCAATTCCATCAACAGCACTTTTCGCGCTTCCATCGGACAGACCTCAAAGGCGAAGGTAGTGGGAGTCTCGAATTCCGCGAAATTTCGCTGATCGAAATGATCCAACAATCGTGTGAAGATACTTGCAGCCTCGCCCACATAAAGGAGGTCACTTCTGTTGAAGAGAGCGTAAACCCCAGAATTTCGCGGCGCGTTCGCGAGGATAACGCCATACTGAAAAGGGTAGCGGCGTGCGGTCTCAATGGGCACAGTTCACGCCGGCGAGCTATGCTCCAGCAGCCCGCCGGACCTCCTTTATGCTGTCATTTTCGGGGAACCACCTTGGAAGGAACGACTCCCGCAGCAATTCCGCCGCAGGAGTCATCGGTCGCACAAGCGACTTTACGCGAACTCCACCGCTCTTTTCATACCGTATCCGATCTCCGCTTTGGAGTCAAGCTCCTGCGTGGCCTGCGTGGAACTGGTTGGAGCCCGGGATTGGCAGCGGGCGATTGGGAAATTGGGTGCCGCCTGCAGAGAGATCTGACCTGCGGCCCGGCCATCCGCCGAAGTCGCACAATGTCGCACAATGGAAGTGGTTGACTTGCCCCGGCCTCGGTCCGATAATCAAATCGGGTGTTGGAGTTCGCCTTGAAAACGGCCCCACGTGGGGAAGATGACTCCTATCCGGGGTTCTTTCGGTGGAGCCGACACCAACATTCTTCGCCGTTCGGCCTTCCGCCGCTTTGAATCCCGACAGATGAACGAGTCTCGGTTCCGCACAAGCCGTGCGGACGGGTGACCTATGACGCAAGCGACGGAGCCGGAGGGCGACCTCAATTCCTCCCAGAAGCGGCACCTGCTGACAAGTTCGCAATACGCGGATAAGCTGCTATCCGAGGTCGAGGCGGTGCTGTCGGCGGCAAGCTCCAAATCGCCGTTCCCGAAATTCAAGGGCGACATCACGCCCGCGCAAGCGAAAGTGGTGCAGGACTACCTTGCCCGCTTTCGCGCTCAAATCGTGCGCATGCTCGCCAGCCAGGGTATCAAGCCGCCTGTCCCCGACATCGGTTCAATCCACTCCATCCGCGTCACCCTTGCGTTCGTCCGGATTGCGTTTGAGGAGTGTGCGCCGAACAGGATGCGTGGCTACGGGGAAGTTCCTGAATCGAAGATTCAGGAATTGAACGGCATCGTGGGGGAAATGACGGCCGCTGCCGAGAAGCTGAACGAGTATCTCGCTCAGGGCCTCGGACAGGACCTCCAGGCGCGACTCGAACGGTTGCAGCGGACTGGCGATGAGATCAATCTGCTCAAGAGCCTGGAGCGCGTGATCAATGTGCACGGACTGGTCGAGTTTCGTCCGGCGCTCTCGATGATTCTTGATCGCCTGGAAAGCAAAGCATTCGAAATCGCCGTATTCGGCCGAGTCAGCTCCGGAAAATCGTCGCTTCTGAATTACATTGTGGAATCGGATGTTCTTCCGGTAGGCGTGAATCCGATTACCGCCGTGCCAACCAGGCTCGCCTATGGCCACCAGCCAGCGTTATCCGTTTGGTTCGCTCACAAGAGTTCAGAGCGGTTGGAAGTTAGCCATCTGCCGGAATTCGTCACCGAGCAGCAAAACCCTGCAAATTCGAAGCATGTCACGCGGATCACCGTCCAACTGCCGTCGCCGCGCTTGCGCGACGGTGTTGTGCTGGTGGACACGCCCGGCCTGGGCTCCCTTGCGACCGCTGGAGCGGTGGAGACTCTT
>Ga0335078_10007079_pt1 | contig 16618 bp, 14 predicted proteins | sample Lox_Sample_32_FD_206711 | JGI IMG/M metagenome (GOLD analysis project Ga0335078, IMG submission 206711) | Soil microbial communities from Loxahatchee National Wildlife Refuge, Florida, United States - Lox_Sample_3.2 | ecosystem: Environmental > Terrestrial > Soil > Wetlands | place: USA... | reverse complement strand
GCTCGCGGGGTGAGGGCTGATGCGCGCTGTCGACCTGGTGCCCGCCGGGGTGGTCCTGGTCGCGCTCGGCGCCATCGGCGGCGTGGCACAGCTCGGCCACCCCGCGGCCGCACAGCGCCCCGGAACACCCGGCCACGTGTCCTCCCCGGCCGCGATCCGGCAGGTGGCGGTCACCGCGGCCGCCCGCGCCTGCCCGCCCGCCCCGGGCGGCGCCGCGGCCCCGGTCGCGCTGCTCGCCGGGGGAGCGGCCGCCGGGGGAGCCGCCGCCGGGGGAGCCGGGGGAGCCGGCCAGGGCCAGGTTGAGCTGACCGCGCTGCCGCCGGCCGGGGTGCCGGTCCACGCGGCCGCCGCGGTCCGGGCGCAGAGCCCCGGCGCGCTGTCCCTGCTGACGCTGCCCACGGCGAAGGCCACCGGTAAGCAGCCCGCCACCGAAGCGGCGCAGGGCTGGTCGGTGGCTGGCGGCGGCGCCATGGCCCAGGGCCTGGAGGCCGAGCTGACGCAGGACTCCGGCCTGGCCAGCGTCCGCTGCGCCGAACCAGGTTCGGACCTCTGGTTCATCGGACCCGGGCAGCAGAACGGTGGGTCACAGGTCCAGGTCGACCTGATGAACGTCGACTCCACCGCCGCGAGCGTGGACGTCAGCGTCATCAACGACGGCGGCCAGGTCCAGGCGGGCGGCGACAACGGGATCACCGTCCCGCCGCACCAGACCGTGACCGAATCCCTGTCCTCGGTGGCCCGCGGGTCCAGCGTGCTGGCCATCGAGGTGCATACCAGCATCGGCCGGGTCGCCGCCGACGTCTCCGCGGAATCCCACGGCGTCACCGGCTGGCTGCCCGGCACGGCCGCGCCGTCCACCCGGCTGGTCATCCCGGGCGTGCCGCCGTCCGGCAGCACGGCCGGGCTGTTCCTGGCCGACCCGGGGCCCTCCACCGCCAAGGTGACGGTGACCGCGATCACCCCGCAGGGGCACATCAGCCCGTTCGGCTCGCAGTCGGTCGACCTGCCCGGTCAGTCCGCGTCCTTCGTGGCCCTCTCGCCGCTCGGCGGCACCACGGCCGCGCTGCAGATCACCTCCAACGTGCCGGTCGCCGCCTCGGTGGTGGTGCCCGGCAACAGCGGCCCGGGCGTGCTGACCGCCGCCACCGCGCCGATCAGCGAGCAGGCCGTCGTGGCGGGCAACATCAGCGGTGACGGCATGGCCGCTTCGGTCTTGCTGTCCGCCCCGGGTGCCGCGGCGCTGGTCCGGCTGACCGAGATCGCCCCGGCCAGCCGCGCCGGCGCCAGCGGAACGAGCGCCAGCGTCACCGCCAGCCAGGTGGTGCCGGTCAAGGCCGGCCGCACGCTGGCCGCGCCGGTGCAGGCCCCCAAGGGCGCCAGGCACGGCTCCCCGTTCGCCCTCGTGATCACGCCGCTGCACGGCTCCGGGCCGCTCTACGCCGCCCGGGTGGAGACCCAGGGCCGCAGCAGCGTGGTCTCCATCATCCCGGCGGCCAGCGCGCTGACCACGATCAGCCTGCCGCCGGTCCGCGACTCCTACGACGCGATCTCGCCCTACCCGAGCTCGCCTTAACCGAGCTCGCCGTAGCCGGGGTCGATGACCTCGGGATCCACCCCGAGGACCTCGGCGACCTCCTCGACCACCACGTCGAAGATCAGCTCGCTGAGCTCGTCCTCGTCTTCGGCCCGGGCCAGCAGCGGCCGCCGGAACAGCACGATGCGCGGTCCGGTGGCCGGATGCCCCGGGTTGGTGTCCGGCGTGCCCTGGACGATGCGGGCCAGCGGCACCGGTTCGTCCTCGCCGATCGTGTCGGCGTCGGGAACCTCCTGGACCGCGAACTCCACGTCGGAGAGTTCGGTCTCCCAGCGCGGCTCGAGCCGGGCCACCGCCTCGAGCACCAGGTCGTCGAACTGCTGGGCCCGGCTCCGGTAGAGCGGGACGCCGGGCGGCACCAGCCGGCCGCGCAGCCCGCGCCCGTGCCGGTCGCGGCGCCGGGGCCGGACCCCGGATGAGCTGCCGGTGCCCGGCCCGGAGCCCGGGCCGGGCCCGGACCCGGAGCCTGGCCTCGAACCGCCGTCACCGCTCTGCACAGTCACCGAGCGTATCCGATCGCGACGCGCGCCTGATACCCGCGCGGTTGCAAGCGGGCAAGCCGCGCAAAGCACGACACGACCGCGGCGCGAGGCGCGGGTGGTGGCTTTACCGCCCGCGGACAGATACCGTCACGGGTGTATCCGACGCCGTCCCGGCTGCCGGGCATGGCCCCTTAATTGTTCTCTGGGTGATGTGAGCGAGGTGGGCTGGTGGGTTCTCGTTGCTGCTCACGCACCGCATGCAAGCATCCACCGGTCTATACCCTCACGTACGTCTACCGTGACTCCACCGCGGTCCTCGGCCCGCTGGCCGCCTACGTGGAGCCGCACAGCTATGACCTGTGCGAGAAGCACGCCGCCCGGCTCGTCGCGCCGCGCGGCTGGGACGTGGTGCGGCTGCCGGTGGAGACGGTTCAGGACCGCGCCGATGACCTGGAGGCGCTCGCCAACGCGGTGATGGAGTCGCAGCCGCGGGCCCGGGTGGACAAGGAGCCTGTCGGCCAGGGTGTCGAGATCAGCCGCCGGGGCCACCTGCGGGTGCTGCGCTCAGGGCCGCCCGAGGACCGATAGGCTCGGCAGTGCCGTCCGGTTAAGGTACGGGGGGCGGCCCAGGTCGAGTCACGGGAGGGCAGGTCCGCATTGGGTGATCTTGCGAGCATCGTCAAGGCGTACGACATCCGGGGGGTCGTACCCGACCAGCTCGACGAGGGCGTGGCGGAGGCGGTAGGCGCGGCGTTCGCGCGGGTGACCGGCGCCGAGACGATCGTGACCATGCACGACATGCGCACCTCCTCGGGACCGCTGGCGGAGGCGTTCGGCCGCGGCGCGGCGGCCCAGGGCGCCGGCGTGCTGGCCGGCGGCCTGGCCTCGACCGACATGCTCTACTACGCCAGCGGTGATCTCGGTATCCCCGGCGCGATGATCACCGCCAGCCACAACCCGTCCCGGTACAACGGCATCAAGCTGTGCCGGGCCGGGGCCAGGCCGGTCGGCATCGCGACCGGGCTGGCGGAGATCAGGGAATTGGCCGAACGGGCCTTGGATCCCGCCCCGGTACCCGGCACCGTCACCCGGCGGGACCTGCTCCCGGGCTACGCGGAGCACCTGCGCAAGCTCGTCGACATCTCCTCGATCAGGCCGCTCACGGTCGCGGTGGACGCCGGCAACGGGATGGCGGGCCACACCGTGCCCACGGTCTTCGACGGGCTGCCGGTCACGCTGATCCCGCTCTACTTCGACCTCGACGGCACGTTCCCGAACCACGAGGCCAACCCCATCGAGCCGGAGAACCTGCGCGACCTGCAGGCCGCGGTGACCGAACACCACGCCGACATCGGGCTCGCCTTCGACGGGGACGCCGACCGGTGCTTCGTGGTGGACGAGCGCGGCGAGCCGGTCTCACCCTCGGTGATCACCGCGCTGATCGCCACCAGGGAGCTGGCCCGCGAGCCCGGTGCCGCGATCATCCACAACCTGATCACCTCGCGCGCCGTGCCGGAGATCGTCACGGAGAACGGTGGTGTCCCGGTGCGCACCCGGGTCGGCCATTCGTTCATCAAGGCCAAGATGGCGGAGTGCGGAGCGGTGTTCGGCGGCGAGCATTCGGGGCACTTCTACTTCAGGGATTTCTGGTTCGCCGACTCGGGTATGCTCGCCGCGCTGCACACGCTGGCCGCCCTAGGGGAGCAGCCGCTGCCGCTGTCGCAGCTGCTCGCCAGGTACGCCAGGTACGTCGCCAGCGGGGAGATCAACTCCGAGGTGGCGGACCAGGCCGCCTCGACGGAGCAGGTCAGGCGGGCATTCGCTGGCCGCCCCGGGGTCAGCACCGATGAGCTCGACGGGCTCACCGTCAGCACCGCCACCTGGTGGTTCAACCTGCGGCCTTCCAACACCGAGCCACTGCTCCGGCTCAACGTCGAGGCGGATACCGAGGCCACCATGGTGTCGCTGCGGGACGAGGTGCTCGGCGTGGTCAGGGGTTAACACCGACCCTTCCTGATAGGGAGAATTCATGCAGATCGACGGCTGGCTGCTCGACATCCTGGCCTGCCCCGAATGCCATGCGCCGTTGCGGGTGGACGAGGAGGCCAGCGAGCTGGTGTGCACCAGCGCCACCTGCGGCCTGGCCTACCCGGTTCGCGACGACATCCCGGTGCTGCTGGTCGAGGAGGCCAGGCGCCCGGGCCAGCCCGCGGGCTCATGAGCGACGACCTCGACGGCTGGGGCGGAGCCGAGTTCGCCCTGGCCGCGGACCGGCTCGACACGCCCGACGTGATCGAGGCGGCCGATCCAGGTGACATGCTGCGCCAGGTGGCCTCGGCGGCGGCGCAGGTGCGTACCGCGCTGCGGTCGTGCGCGGAAACCGACCTGTCGGCGTTTGCCGCGGACGGCAGGCCGCGTGCCATCGTGGTGGCGGGCATGGGCGGCTCGGGCCTGGCCGGGGAGATGCTCAACGCCATGGCCGGGCTCAGCAGCCCGGTCCAGGTGGTCGTCTCCCAGGCCGAGCGGCTGCCGGGCTGGGTCGGCGCGGCCGACGCCGTGGTCGCGGTGTCCTGCTCGGGCAGTACCCCGGAGACCCTGGCCATCGCGACCGAGGCGGCCCGGCGCGGCTGCCGGCTGGCCGGCGTCGGCGCCGAGGGATCCCCGCTGCACCGGATCGCCGAACAGGCCCGCGCTCCCTTTGTCCCTGTTGTCCCGCTCGGCCTGCCGCGGTCGATGCTGTGGGCGGTGGCCGTGCCCTTGCTGGTGGTCGCCGAGCGGATCGGCGTGGCCCGGATCGGCGCCGACGTCTACGAGCTGGCCGCGAGCCGGCTCGAGGAGATCTCGCACCAGTGCCGCCCGGCCAGCGATTCGTTCGTCAACCCGGGCAAGTCGCTGGCCCTGGACCTGGTCGGCGAGCTGCCCATGGTCTGGGGTACGTCGGCGCTGAGCGGGGTCGCGGCGCGGCGGTTCGCCAGCCAGCTGCAGGAGAACGCCAAGTACCCGGCGATCTACGGGATGCTGCCCGAGGCCGCGCACAGCCAGGTCGCCGCGTTCGACGGGCCCTTCGCCCCGCGGTCGTCCCGGCTGTCCGCGCAGGAGCCAGGTTCCGGCCCGGACGACATGCCCGAGCTGCCCGGCTGGGACCTGGACCTCGAGGAGGAGGAGGAGGCGGCCAGCGGCTTCACCGCGCTGCGCCTGATCCTCATCGCCGACCCCGACGAGGACCCGCGGGTGGCCTCGCAGCGGGCGGCGGTCACCGAGCTGGCCGGGCAGCGCGGGGTGGGCATCTCCGAACTGGCCATGGACGGCGAGCATCCGCTGGTGCGGCTGGCCGGAGTCATCCAGCTGGCCGACTACGCCAGCGTCTACCTGGCCATCGCGGCCGGGATCGACCCCGGCCAGACCGTGGCGATCCGGGATCTGCGAACCCGGATCGAATGACCCGGATGCAGGTCAACTGGCGCGAGATGCGGGCCGTGCTGGCGGCGCTCGCCGCCAACCTCGGCATCGCGATCGTCAAGTTCGTCGCCTTCCTGGTGAGCGGATCAACGTCCCTGCTGGCCGAGTCGGTGCACTCGGTCGCCGACACCGGCAACCAGGTGCTGCTGCTGATCGGGCGCGGGCGGTCTGACCGGCCGCCCTCCGAGGAGCACCCGTTCGGCTTCGGCCGCGAGCGGTACTTCTACGGGTTCGTGGTGGCGGTCATGCTGTTCACCGTCGGCGCGGCCTTCTCCATCTACGAGGGCGTGCACAAGATCCTCAACCCGGAGCCGATCCACGACTCGCTGATCGCCTTCATCGTGCTGGCCGTGTCCGCGGTGCTGGAGGGCTTCTCGCTGCGCACCGCCATCGGTGAGGCGAACCTCGTACGCGGCGACCGCAGCTGGGGCACCTTCATCCGGCGCACCAAGACGCCCGAGCTGCCGGTGGTCCTGCTCGAGGACACCGCCGCCCTGATCGGGCTGGGGCTCGCCTTCGTCGGGGTGGGCTTGGCCGTGCTGACCGGCGACGGCCGGTGGGACGGCGTAGGCTCGCTGGCCATCGGCCTGCTGCTCGGGCTGGCCGCCGCCGTCTTGGCCATTGAGACGAAGAGCCTGCTAATCGGCGAGTCGGCCAGCACCGACGTGCAGCGGCGGATCGTCGGCGCGCTCGAGGACGGCCCGGAGATCGTCCAGGTCATCCACATGCGGACCGTGCACATAGGCCCGGACTCCGTGCTGGTCGCCGCCAAGGTCGCGGTCCGGGAGAGCGACTCCGCCGCGCAGATCAGCGCGGGCATCGACACCGCCGAACGCCGCGTCCGCACCGCCGTTCCCATCGCCAAGACCATCTACCTGGAGCCGGACATCTACCGCCCGACCGAGGCCGACCAGAGCGACCCGGCCATCCGCTCCGTCCGGCGCAGCCAAGCCCCCGTCCCCCCCTCCGCCGACGTCCCCCGAAACCCCGCCAACCCCTAAAACCCCGCCCCCGCCAACCCCGAAAACCCCGCCCTGCCATTCGCCCAGCGCAGAACCACGGCGATGTGACTGTGTAGTGGTTCTGACCACGGCGATGTGACATCGCCGTGGTTGGCGCGGGCGCCTGGCCGGGACGGGAGGCGCGGATGGTGTTAGCGAGGATGCTGGGACCGCGCGCCTGCCGGCTCAGAGGCGCGCCTGCCGGCTCAGCCGCGGGACAGCAGGCGGAGGGCGCGCTCCTTCTCGAAGTCCAGGGCGCGGCCCGGGGTGGCGGGGATGCGGCCGAGGCGGCGGCCGAGATCCGCGACCGCGGCGCGGACCGGCGGCTCGGCCAGCACCCGCAGGCCGAACGCCAGCGACGCCGGGCTGATGTCGTAACGGCGCTCGAGCTCCAGCGCGGCGGCGACCGCCTCGAGGTCCGCCTCGCTGAACTGCCGGTGCGTCGGCCCGTGCGACGGTCCCCGCGACAGCCCGCGCGACGACCAGGGCAGCGGATCGCGGACGTGAGGCAGGAGGCCGAGATCCTCGCGGTAGCGGAGCATGCGAGCCGACGTGCCGAGCCGCCGGGCGGCCTCCGAGATGCGCATGACTGCGATCTTAACAATTTCCCGTCAAGAAGACCCGGGAAAAAGTGCGACCGTGCCCCCGGTCCCGTAGCGTGGGGGCGACACGAACACGAGCCACCCAGACCGTTCGGCCAGAAACAGAGCCGAAAGCCCAGAAAATCAAAGGGGAACACGCATGTCCGCGGATCAGCTTCCGTACCAGGTTGCCGACCTCTCGCTCGCCGCCTTCGGGCGTAAGGAGATTCAGCTGGCCGAGCACGAGATGCCCGGGCTGATGGCGGTGCGCGCGGAGTACGCGCCCAGCCAGCCGCTGCGCGGCGCCAGGATCACCGGCAGCCTGCACATGACGATCCAGACGGCGGTGCTGATCGAGACGCTGACCGCGCTGGGCGCGCAGGTCCGCTGGGCCAGCTGCAACATCTTCTCCACCCAGGACCACGCCGCGGCCGCGGTCGCGGTCGGCCCGGACGGCACGCCCGACGACCCGAAGGGCATCCCGGTCTTCGCCTGGAAGGGCGAGACCCTCGAGGAGTACTGGCGCTGCGCCGAGCTGGCCCTGACCTGGCCCGAGGGCGACGGCCCGAACATGATCCTGGACGACGGCGGGGACGCCACCTTGTTCGTGCACAAGGGCGCCGAGTACGAGAAGGCCGGCGGCGTACCCTCGCCGGGCGAGGACGACAACGAGGAGCAGGTGATCATCCTGGACCGGCTGCGCAACTCGCTCGCCGACCACCCCGGCCGGTGGACCCGCGCCGCCGGCACGATCAAGGGCGTCACCGAGGAGACCACCACCGGCGTGCACCGGCTCTACGAGATGGCGCAAAGCGGCAGCTTGATGTTCCCGGCCATCAACGTCAACGACTCGGTGACCAAGTCCAAGTTCGACAACAAGTACGGCTGCCGCCACTCGCTCATCGACGGCATCAAGCGCGGCACGGACGTGCTGATCGGCGGCAAGGTCGCGGTCGTGTGCGGCTACGGCGACGTGGGCAAGGGCTGCGCGGAGAGCCTGCGCGGCCAGGGTGCCCGGGTCATCATCACCGAGATCGACCCGATCTGCGCGCTGCAGGCGGCCATGGACGGCTACCAGGTGGCGACCCTGGAAGACGTGGTACAGACCGCGGATATCTTCGTCACCGCCACCGGCAACCGCGACGTGATCACCGCCGCCGACATGAGCCGGATGAAGCACCAGGCGATCGTGGGCAACATCGGCCACTTCGACAACGAGATCGACATGGTGGGCCTGGCCAGGACCCCGGGTGTCAAGAGGACGGTCATCAAGCCGCAGGTCGACGAGTGGACCTTCGCGGACGGGCACGGCGTCATCGTGCTGTCCGAGGGCCGCCTGCTGAACCTGGGCAACGCCACCGGGCACCCGAGCTTCGTGATGTCCAACAGCTTCACCAACCAGGTCATCGCGCAGGTCGAGCTGTTCACCAAGACCGAGGAGTACCCGGTCGGCGTGTACGTGCTGCCCAAGCACCTGGACGAGAAGGTGGCCCGGCTGCACCTCGACGCGCTCGGCGTCAGGCTCAGCCAGCTGACCAAGGAGCAGGCGGACTACATCGGCGTGCCGGTGGACGGCCCGTACAAGCCGGAGACCTACCGTTACTGACATCGCCGACGCGGGGCTCGCCACCGAGGGAGACGCCCGCATCCGCTACGCCGAACGGGCCATGCCCCTGCTGACCGCCCTCCACCAGCGGTTCGCGAAGGACCGGCCCTTCGACGGACTCGCCGTCGCCGCCTGCCTGCACATCACCGCCGAGACCGCCATGCTGGTCCGGCTGCTGCAGGCGGGCGGCGCGGCCGTCTCGCTGGCGGCGTCCAACCCGCTATCCACCCAGGACGACATCGCTGCCGCCCTCGCCGTCAACCACGGCATCGCGGTCTTCGCCCGCGCCGGGGTCGACCGCAAGGGCTACTACCGCCACATCGAGGCAGCCCTGCACAACATCGCGCCCGACCTGGTCATCGACGACGGCGGCGACCTGGTCAACACGCTGCATACCACGGCCGCGGCCCTGCTCCCGAACGTCAAGGGTGGCTGCGAGTCCACCGCCACGGGCGTGATCAGGCTGCGCCGGATGGCCGCCGAGGGCGCGCTCGCCTTCCCGGTGATCGCGGCCAACGACACCGCGGTCAAGCGGATGGTCGACAACACCTGCGGGACCGGGCAGTCGGCCATCGACGGCATCCTGCGCGCCACCAACACCCTGCTGGCGGGCAAGACCGTGGTGGTCGCCGGGTTCGGAGCCAGCGGTCGCGGGGTGGCCGGGTACGCCCGCGGCTTCGGCGCGCACGTGATCGTCACCGAGATCGACCCGGTCCGGGCGCTGGACGCGTCGCTGCGCGGCTTCCGGGTGCTGCCGATGGCCCAGGCCGCGTCGATCGGCGAGGTGTTCGTCACCGTGACGGGTTCGGTCGACGTGATCAACGCGGACCACCTCGCGGTGATGCGCGACGGCGCCATCTTGGCCAACGCCGGCCACTTCGACGTGGAGATCGACGTGCGGGCCCTGGACGGGCTCGCCGTGGCCGTGCACCCGGACGTGCGGCCGCACGTGGACGCCTACGAGCTCGCCGACGGCCGGACCCTGCTGCTGCTGGCCGAGGGGCGGGTGGTGAACCTGGTCGCGGCCGAGGGGCATCCGCCCGAGGTGATGGATCTGGCTTTCGGCATCGAGGCGCTCGCCCTGGCCTGGCTGGCCGGGAACACTGACAAGCTCCCGGCCGGGGTGCACGAGGTGCCCGCCGACATCGACGCCGAGGCCGCGAACCTGGTGCTCACCGCCACCGGCACGTCGATCGACGCGCTCACCCCGGCGCAGCTGGCCTACCGGGAATCCTGGCGGATCGGCAGCTAACGCTCAGGCATTCAGGCCCGCCTGCGCCGGCACCTTGACCGGGGGCGCCGCCTTGTCCGCGGCGTCCGCGGCGTCCGCGGCCGGCGGACGGGTCAGGACTATCCACCCGACCAGCCCGACCGGGTAGACGAAGTACCCCCACCGGGTGGCCGGGGCCAGGGTGAACATCACCGCGAGCCCGAGCGCGAGCCGCCAGGCCGCAGCGCGCCCGTCGGCCGGCGGCCGGACGATGAGCGAGATCGCGAAGCCGAGTCCGGCCGCGGTCAGCAGCGCGACCGCGGCCCAGTGCCCCGCGATCCCGGTCGTGGCCAGCAGGTGCCCAGGCAGCGGGCTGGCAGCCGGCGTCTTGTGCGCGCTCAGCCCGAGCGGGAACAGCACCGTGTTCTGACCGAACGTATACGGGTCAAGCAGCGCGGCCGGCGCCAGTGCGGCGGCCAGCAGGCCGGCCACCACGATGACGACCCCGATGAAGCGCCAGACGGCCTGGGCGCCGTGCCGGACGGCCATCGCCGCGGCGAACACCGGGACCGCGGGCCAGGCGGTCGCCTTCATCGCGCACGCGACCCCGAGGGCCGCCGCCGCCCGGAGCAGCCCCGAGGGGCGGGCGATCAGCGCCAGCGTGAGGAACAGCAAGGCGATGACCGGCGGGTCGGTGATGCCGACCGCCAGCGGGAACGCGATCACCGGCGAGGCGGCGAAGAAGACGGTCGACAGCGTGGTGTTGCGCCGGCACTCCTCGCAGTGCCGGTGCGGCGCGGCGACGGTGAACGCGGCCCAGATCAGCGCGATCGACACCGCGGTGAGCCACAGCCTGGGGTCGGCGAACAGGCCGGAGGCGCCCAGCGCCCGCGGCAGGCCGAACACCGCCATGACCGGCAGGTACGGGTTGTAGGACAGCCAGGTGTCCAGCGACCCGGCCGGCAGGTACGGGGTGCCGTGCTGCAGCAGCAGCACCGCCGACCGCGAGATGACCTGCACCTCGGGTGTCGGGGCCACCCTGGTGACGAGCCAGGTCACCGGCGCGGCCAGCGCCCCGGCCAGGGATACCAGCATCGGCCAGATGACCGGAACGTTCTTGTGTCTGGTCAGCCACATGATGAGCGTGGTCAGCCCGTAGCCGGCCGCCGCCCAGACGGCCCAGACGCGGTCCGCCTGGCCGGTGCCGACCGCCAGCGCGGTGGCGTAGATCGTGAATGCCCCGTTAGCCGCGAGGAGCCTGTTCCGGCTCAGCCAGCGCTGGTGGGCCAGTTCCGGCCGTCTGCTGTCTATCTGCGTAGGTTCCTTGTCCGCCTCTACCTGCGTGCGTGCCACTGTGCCGGTACCCGCCCGTCCACGTGTTATTCCCCTGTGATGCGTCCAGCAGCGATCATTCAAGACCGGTAGAACTGCCCCCGAAAGCAGGTAAATCAGCCTATCACCAGGAGAAACTGAGCCGCCGTTCAGGTTTGCGTGGTTACGGCAGTTTCCAGTCGAGCGGCTCGCCGCCTAGCTCCTCGAGGAGATGATTAGCCCGGCTGAACGGACGGGAACCGAAGAAACCGTTATGGGCCGAATTCGGGCTCGGATGCGCCGACTCGATACACGGAACGTCGCTGAGCAGCGGCACGAGCGTCCGCGCGTCGCGGCCCCACAAGATGGCTACCAGGGGTTCCCCCTCCCTGGCGGCCAGGGCCCTGATGGCCTGCTCGGTCACCTGCTCCCAGCCCTTGCCCCGGTGCGAGGCCGGCTGGTGCGGCTGGACGGTCAGCACCCGGTTGAGCAGCAGCACGCCGCGCTCGGCCCACGGGGTCAGGTCCCCGTTCGATGGCCGCGGGAAGCCGAGGTCCGCGGAGTACTCGGTGAAGATGTTGAGCAGGCTCGGCGGCAGCCGCCGCACCTCAGGCGCGACCGAGAAGCTCAGCCCGACCGGATGGCCGGGCGTCGGATACGGATCCTGGCCGACGATGAGCACGCGCACGCCGTCGAACGGCTGCTTGAAGGCCCGCAGCACGTTGTCCCCGGCCGGCAGGTACCGGCGTCCGGCCGCGACCTCCGCCCGCAGGAACTCGCCCATCGCGGCGATCCGGTCCGCGACGGGCTCCAGTGCCGCGGCCCAGCCCGCGTCGATGATGTTGCGCAACGGCTCCGCCATGGACAGCACTGTATCGGCGGTCACCGGCCAACAAGGTACCGAACGGTCCGGGTGTCACGAGGTGCTGGCCCCGGGGGGACGATCCCCCCCAGACCTCCCCTGCTCCTGGGGGGACCCATCCCCCCAGACCCCCCTTGGGGGGCCAAGGCCCCTTGGGCCCCCGAGGGGGGCTCCTGGGGGTGAAATGCGTTTGATTTACCCTTATGCCGGAAAAGCTATCCCTGAACCGGTGTCGCGTACCTGGTAAATGGGGGTAGCCTGCGTCCACGCAGAGTCAACTACACGGAACGATGGGGCCCATGAAGGGACGTGTACTCGTCGTCGATGACGACGCCGCCCTCGCCGAGATGCTCGGGATCGTGCTTCGCGGTGAAGGGTTCGAGCCGACTTTCGTCTCCGATGGCGACAAGGCGGTCGAGGTTTTTCGTGAATCACGGCCCGATCTGGTCCTTCTTGACCTGATGCTGCCGGGCTCCGACGGGATCGACGTGTGCCGTCAGATCCGCGCCGAGTCGGGGGTGCCGATTGTGATGCTGACCGCGAAGACCGACACCGTGGACGTGGTCCTCGGGCTCGAGTCCGGTGCCGACGACTACATCGTCAAGCCGTTCAAGTCCAAGGAACTGGTGGCCAGGGTCCGCGCCCGGCTGCGCCGGACTGACGAGCCCGCGCCGGAGATGCTCCAGATCGGCGACATCGTCATCGACGTGGCCGGCCATTCGGTCAAGCGCGACGGGGAGACGCTCAACCTCACCCCGCTCGAGTTCGACCTGCTGGTCGCGCTGGCCCGCAAGCCGAGGCAGGTCTTCACCCGCGAGGTCCTGCTCGAGCAGGTCTGGGGCTACCGGCACGCCGCGGACACCAGGCTGGTCAACGTGCACGTGCAGCGGCTGCGCGCGAAGATCGAGAAGGACCCCGAGCACCCCGAGATCGTCGTGACGGTCCGCGGTGTCGGCTACAAGGCAGGCCCTGGCTGAGTCCAGGGTGCTGAAGGTGACGGCGGGGCGCGCGGGTAGGCAGCGGAACTGGGTCACTGCCTTCCGCCGGTCCAGCGTCGGCCGGGCCATCGGCCGGCGGCTGCCCGTCCGGGCCAAGCGCTGGCTGCGGGTCGGCCGCCGCTGGCAGCGCAGTGCCGTGGCCCAGCTCAAGCTGCGCTGGCACCGGTCGCTGCAGCTGCGGGTGGTCTCCACCACGCTGGTCCTGTCCGTCCTGGTCATCGCGGTACTCGGCTTCTTCCTGATCCAGTCGGTGGCGGCCGGCCTGCTCAGCAACGCGGAGAATTCGGCGGATGCCCTGGTCAGGAACGGCCGGACAAGCGCGATCGGGCAGTCCAGCGTGAACGTGCTCGAGCCAGCCGCGGTCACGGACACGAGCACGATCGTGGACGTGGCCACCACCACGGCCCGGGCGCTGCAGCAGCCCAGCGGGACCACCGGCAGCTACCTGGTTTTCATCCAGCTGACCAACATCAGCCCCGCCATCGTTCACTGGGTCGGCCAGAGCAACGTCAACATCACCGCGACGATCCCGCCGACGCTGATCGCCAAGGTGAAGGACGAGCAGAAGAGCGAGAAGTACGTCAACAAGAACACCGTCCCCCCGGCCTACGAGCCGACCACGCTGGTCTACAACTCGGGCAACTCGGTGCCCGCCCTGGCCGTCGGCGTCCCGCTCAGCGGTTTCTACCAGCTGTACTACGTCTTCCCGTTCGCCCAGCAGCAGGCCACCCTGCTGCTGGTGCAGCGCGTCCTGGTCGGCGTGGCCCTGGCCGTCATCGTGCTGCTGGCCGCGATCGCCTCGCTGGTGACCCGGTGGGTGGTGCTGCCGGTCCGGCACGCCGCCGCGGCTGCCCAGCGCGTGTCGGCCGGGCACCTGGGCGAGCGGATGCAGGTGCACGGCGTGGACGACCTCGCGGCGCTGGCGACCTCCTTCAACGAGATGGCGGCCAGCCTGCAGGGCAAGCTCCGCGAGCTGGAGGATCTGTCCAACGTGCAGCGGCAGTTCGTATCGGACGTCTCGCACGAGCTCAGGACGCCGCTGTCCACCATCAAGATGGCCGCCGACCTGCTCTTCGAGGCCCGGGCCGAACTCGACGCGGCGGCCGGCCGGTCGGTGGAGCTGCTGCAGAGCCAGCTGGACCGGTTCGAGTCGCTGCTGATCGACCTGCTGGAGATCAGCAGGTTCGACGCCGGCGCGGCCACCCTGGACGCCGAGCTCGTGGACGTGTGCGACCTGGTGCGGCGTTCGGCCGACGACGCGCAGCAGCTGGCCGAGCGGCGCGGCAGCCGGATCGAGTTCCGGCTGCCGGCGACCGGCTGCTTCGCCGAAGCCGACCGTCGCCGGGTCGAGCGCATCCTGCGCAACATCCTGGTGAACGCGGTCGAGCATGGCGAGGGCAAGGAAGTGGTGGTCACCACGGCCATGGACAGCGATGCGGTCGCCGTCTCGGTCCGGGACTACGGGGTCGGGCTGCGGCCCGGCGAGGAGCAGAAGGTCTTCGACCGGTTCTGGCGGGCCGACCCGGCCCGCGCCCGCACCACCGGCGGCTCCGGCCTGGGCCTGGCCATCTCGCTCGAGGACGCGCGCCTGCACGGCGGCTGGCTGCAGGCCTGGGGTGAGCGGGGTAAGGGCTCGGTGTTCCGGCTGACCCTGCCGCGGGTCGCCGGGCAGGAACTGGCCGGCTCGCCGCTGCCGCTCGAGCCGGACGAGGCCGAGGTCGCCGCCACCGACCTGGGCCCGGGCGCCCGTCCCGCGACCGAGATCACCCGGGTGACCTCGCATGGCTAGCGCAGGCAGGCGGCTGGCTCCGCGCTGGCTGACCCGGGCCTGGCGGACGGGCGTGCTGGCCGCCGCGGCCGCCTCGCTGGCGGGCTGCGTGGGCATGCCGAACAGCGGATCGCCGGGCACGTTCAGCGCGACCCCGCGGAACACCTCGCAGGACTCCGACTTCATCGGTGCGGTCCCGGCCGGACCGCAGTCCGGCTGGAAGCCGTCCGACATCGTGACCGGGTACCTGAACGCGACCGTCAGCTATCCGGCCTACTCGGCGATCGCCGAGGAGTACCTGACCAGCCCGCGCAGCAAGAACTGGGCGCCGAACTGGTCGGTCACCGTGGTCGATCAGGTCATCGTGTCCCCCGAGGCCACCTACAGCGCCGACGGGAAAACGGCCACGGTCGACGTCTCGGGCGCGGTCCAGGCGTCGTTCAACGGGACCGGCCAGTACGTCGGGGCGCAGCAGGGCGGCCACGGCACGCAGACCGAACAGCAGTTCACCCTGGTGAAGCAGGGCAAACAGTGGCGGATTACCGACCCGCCGAAGAACCGGATGCTCACCGAGCCCGACTTCGCCCAGGTCTACAAGCCGCAGGACCTGTACTTCTTCGACTCGATCGGGCAGGTGCTGGTGCCCGACGCGGTCTTCGTGCCGACCGGTACGTCGTCCACGTCCCTGGCGACGAACCTGGTCACGGCGCTGCTGGCCAACCCGCAGCCGGTATGGCTGCAGAGCCAGGGCAACCCCACCCCGCCGGCCGTCACCGCGTTCCCTCCGCATTCCAGCGCCAAGGACATCAACGTCACCGTCGACGGGACCACCGCGACGGTCAACCTCACCGGGGTGGCGGCGAGCGCGAATGCGCTGGCCCGCCGCCAGATGGCCGCGCAGCTGGTGTGGACCCTGACCGGCCCGCCGGGTAGCCCGCCGGGCATCCAGGCGGTCCAGCTCGAGTTCAACGGCAAGCCGTGGACGCCGGGCACCCCTCCGTGTCCCCGGGGCACGCTGGGCCCAGCCCTCAAACAGGCCATGTACGAGTGCAAGAACCCGTATCCGCTCGCCTCGTCCTCGACGTTCTACTACGTCTCCAACGGGCAGGCCTGGTCCCGGTGCGCATCGGATGCCCAGGTGACTACCGGCACGGTGGGCATGGTCCAGCCGGTCTTCAGCCGGACCGGCGCGGCCATGCTCGACCGCGGCTGCCCGTCCTCGGTGCAGGCCACGTCGACGCCCGCGCCGCCGGCTCAGCCGCGCACCGTGTCCCCGCTGTCCATGGTCGCGGTGTCGCCGGACGGCAAGTACCTGGCCGGGGTCGGACTGGGCGGGAACACCGTCACCGTGTGGGCCTCCGGCGCCACCAAGCCGTTCAGCACCCTGCCCTTGCCGGGCGTCACCGCGATCAGCTGGGACCGCCAGGATTACCTGTGGGCCGCTCATGGCAGCACCACCACGATGATCCTGCAGACCACCAACAACAACCATGCGGGGATCCCGAATTACTTTCCCCCCAACGGCAAGATCCTCGGCCTGAGCATCGCGCCGGACGGCGTCCGGGTCGCCGTCATCGTGCACACCGACGCGGGTTCCGAGGTCGAGCTCGCGGCCATCGACAACGGCAAGCCCGAGCTCGCGGCCATCGACAACGGCAAGCCCGGGCCGGGCCAGTCGGCCAATCCGTTCCAGCACACGTCCATCGGGCCATCCGTACAGCTCGGGCCGAATCTCACCAATCCGAT
>Ga0335078_10007078_pt1 | contig 16622 bp, 14 predicted proteins | sample Lox_Sample_32_FD_206711 | JGI IMG/M metagenome (GOLD analysis project Ga0335078, IMG submission 206711) | Soil microbial communities from Loxahatchee National Wildlife Refuge, Florida, United States - Lox_Sample_3.2 | ecosystem: Environmental > Terrestrial > Soil > Wetlands | place: USA... | reverse complement strand
GAGATCAAACGCCTCCTGCGCCATGGTGAAGCACTCGCTAACCGAATTAGGTAACAGCATGATGTGCTTGGTATCACCATGGCTGAGAAACGCCGTCGAAAGCACGTCGCCCTGCGAGGTGCGAGTTGGCAGACCGGTCGAAGGACCGACGCGTTGAATATCCCAGATCACGGCGGGAACTTCGACGTAATACGCAAGTCCGGAAAATTCCGCCATCAGCGAGATGCCTGGACCGGCGGTTGCGGTCATTGCGCGCGCTCCAGCCCAGCCGGCGCCAAGGACCATGCCGATCGCGGCAAGCTCATCTTCCGCCTGTACGATCGCAAATGTCGCTTTGCCATCCGGGCCAACGCGGTATTCCTTCATGTATTCCATCATCGTTTCGACAAGCGACGACGAGGGCGTGATCGGATACCAGGTCACCACCGTGCATCCGGCAAACATGCATCCCATGGCCGCCGCGGAATTGCCGTCGACGATGATCATGCCTCGGGTCTTATCCATGCGCTCGATGCAGAACGGATCGCGCTTCTTCAAATTCGCCGCGGCATAATCGTGGCCGGCTTTGGCGGCGGCCAAGTTAAGGTTGGCTGCCTTTGCCTTGGTCGCAAATTGCTTGCGGATCGCCTTTTCGACTTCGGCAAAGTCGATTTCGAGCAGCTGAGCTGCCACGCCAACGTAAATCATGTTCTTGATCAGCTTGCGCAGCTTGGCTTCCTGGCACACGGCGGCGACCAGCTTGTCGTAGGGTACCGAGTAAAAATTAAGATCGCTGCGCAACTTGTCGAGTCCGAGTGGCTCGTCGTAAAGAACGCTGGCTCCGGGGGCAAGCGTCTTGACATCTTCCTGCGCCGTCTCCGGATTCATCGCGATGAGAAGATCGATTTCTTTCTTTCGCGCGATATAGCCATCTTTATTGGCGCGAATCGTGAACCAGGTTGGCAATCCGGCAATATTCGATGGAAAAAGATTCTTGCCCGAGATCGGTACACCCATCTGAAAAATGCTGCGTAACAGAACTGTGTTTGAACTTTGCGACCCCGACCCGTTGACGGTCGCGACTTGAATGCTCATGTCGTTGACGACATGTTGTTGCCCCAGTCGGCCGGACAATTCCCGGGGCACGACATCGGTTGTGGCCATGCTATTCCTTCCTCGTCAAACCTGCGTGATCAAACCCGCGCAATGTGTGGACCGGGCGAACCCCATACCCCGGCATTGCTTCTCGATGCAGATGCCCTCTTAGTATATCGCCAAGATTGATGCTGAAACGAGAGCTTCCTGAACGTCGTGTAGTCGAGCTTGATTCTTTGCACCTGCCTCTTATTAGCACGACGTACATTGGTTGCGCGAACCGCCGCAAATGCTTCCGCAACCGCCGCGACAAATATATTGACGCACACTTGACACAACCATGACACCAGGCTTCTTAGAACCGCCTACTTTCAACTTGCGGTGATTCGGTGGGGAGTCACCCAGAATTCACTCTAAAACTGGAGATGAAAATGACTCAAGAGACGAATATGCTCGCTCCCTCTTCCGAAGCAAGTGACTCACCTTCTGCCCATGGGGTTAAGCGTCGTTCTTTCCTAAAGGGCATGGGCATAGCAGGCGCAACTCTGGCTGGCGGCTCGCTGCTCAGCGCCGCCGCCCAAACCTCACAACAAGCTGGCATTATCACTTCGGGCGACGTTGCCATCCTTCGATTTCTGGCCGCCGCGGAACTCATTGAGGCTGATCTGTGGCAGCAATATGCCGAACTCGGAGGACTCACGCCCGGCCAGCTACCCGTGGAATCAGCACCATTCAAGCCAATGAACAGCTACCAGGCCGCCTTCATGAACCTCGATGGGGATGGCCCGCAGTATATCTCCAGCAATACTCTCGATGAGGCCAGCCACGCGGCCTTTCTCAATGCTTATCTGATCTCGATCGGGGCCGAACCAGTAGATCTGGACGCGTTTCGAAATCTACCCAGCAGTGAGGCGACCGGCGCGCAACAGATTGGGCGGCTCACCAATCTGATGAACCTTACCGTGGATACCAGTTGGTACACGCGCTACCGAAGCAGCAAGAATCCGGATTTTGGCGCCACGTTCCCGCAAGCCATCGACCTCGTCAACGTAACCGCGATTCCACGCACCAATGCAGACTTCAAACCCAAGCACCGCGTGCAGGCGATTGCCAACACGGCCGCCTTCCACTTCGGAACGATTGAACAAGGCGGCAGTAGTCTGTACTCTGCCATGGCGCAGAAAGCCACCAACCTCGAAGTTTTGCGCATCGTGGTCAGCATTGGTGGAGACGAGGTCGCTCATTTCCTGGAGTGGGTGGACTTCGCCGGTAACGGCGTGCAGCCACCGATTGCGCCATTTACAGATCCAGTCTCCGGATTGACCTTTCCGAATTTTGACAAAACCGTCAATCCATCGTTGCAAACCAACCTGATTTTTCCCGTGCCCTGCGAGTTTGTCAGCCCAAACTTGCCGGCCTGCGCGGTGATTCGCCCCACCAACCCGACGGGAATTGCCAGTGGCGTAGTCGACTTTCTGACCGCGATGAACTTGTTCGATGGCCAGTCTTCGGACTTCTTCAAGACTTTGGAAAAGCTGGCAAAAGCTGCAGATGCCGCCAGGCGTGGATTCTAGAAACGACAATCTGCAACTTCTCTCGATTTTCTGGCGCCGGCGGGACTAAGTTCCTCCCGGCGCCGGTTTGCACCAATGGCCCACGCAGATGACACAACACCGTTCATAGTGAAAGGAGCTTTATGTTTGAAGGATTGTTTCAGCCGATGCATTTGCTGGTTGTTTTTGGAATTGCTCTTCTCGTCTTTGGTCCGCGAAAACTGCCGGAACTTGGAAAAGGAATCGGCGAGGGAATCCGCGGCTTCAAGTCAGCCATCAGGGAACCGGAAAAGGTGATTCCGAAATCCGCCGATTCCGCTGCTGCTGACCCCGCTGAGTCACTGCCGCCCGAAAGCGGCAATTCGCGGTAAATGCAGTAAGCTGATTGGATGAGATTTCTGAACAAGCTCCAGGCCTTGCTCCTGGGACTGATCTTGATGTGGGCTTGCGCGGCTTGGCCACAGGCGGGCGAGCCTACAGCTTCCCCCGATAAACAGAACACCAACAAAGCCCAGTCTGCCGGCCAGCCACGCAATCAAAATACCGCCGACGCCAAGGACGTTCAGCCACAAACTCCCGGCCCCACTGCTCCGGAAAAGATCATTTCTCCGCAGGAGGCGAAGGAACTTTTCCATTCGGTCGACGAACTTCTGAAATTTGCCAGCGACGATACGGCATTGCCTATTAAGCATGAGGTTAAGCGCAAACTGGCCGATCGCAAGGAAGTCGAGTCCTATCTGGAAAAGGGCATGCGTGACGACAAGGATGCGAAGCGATTGGAGCGCTCATCGGAGGTTCTGAAAAAGTTCGGCCTGATTCCTCGCGACTTTCAGTTAGGACCGTTCCTGGTGTCGATGCTGAAGGAGCAGGTCGCGGGATACTACGATCCGAAAAAGAAGACGGTCAATATTTTGAACTGGGTCGACCCCGAGCAGCAGAAGCCCGTGCTGGCGCACGAACTAACCCACGCGCTGCAGGATCAATCATTCGATATGGAGAAGTGGATGGAAGCGGCCGAGACCGAGGGTGACAAGAAAAACGATCCTACTCCGGCCGATATCGACACCGATGAGGAGTCCTCAGCGCGCGAGGCGGTAGTCGAGGGTCAAGCCATGGTCGTAATGCTCGACTATTCGCTCGCTCCTACCGGAAAAACGCTCCTCGACATGCCGCAGGTTGGCGAAGCCCTCAAGCAAGGCATGCTCGACGAGCCGGACTCTCCGACGTTCCACAGCGCTCCGATTTTTCTGAAGGAAGAACTCACCTTCCCCTATCGCTATGGACTGGACTTTACCCTGGCGCTTGAGAAAGCAGGCGGCAAGGAGCTGGCGTATGCCGGAGCGTTCAAGGATCCTCCCAACACGACGCGTGAAATCATGGAGCCGGACACGTATTTGTCGCGCGAAAAGCTGGAGCCGCTGCGGCGTCTTGATTTCAAGAAAGACTTCGAAAAATACGACACGTTTGACATCGGCGCGATCGGCGAGTTCGATGTAGACGTTCTGGTGGAGCAATATGCGGGCAAGGACGAAGCAGAAGCGATTTATCCCGCATGGCGCGGCGGCTATTACTTTGCCGGGCGCATGAAAGGAACCAAGTCAGGCCCGCTGGCTGTTCTCTATGTTTCGCGCTGGGCCTCTGCCGGTGAAGCCGCGGAATTTGCGGCTATCTATGCCCAATCACTGGCCAAGCGCTATCAAACCCGCCAGCCGCTCGATCGCGAGGGCAAGCCTGCAAAAGACGCTCCGCCCGCCGAATCGTGGCGCACCTTGCGCGGTCGTCATGCCTGGATGACCGAAGAGGGAGCTGTGGTAATTGATGTGCGCAACGACGAAGTGCTCGTCAGTGAAAGTCTCGATGACGGCACCACGAAACAAGCGGAAGGGGACTTCTGGCCTGAGCCCGCGAGCAAGAACTAAACTCCTCGCGAATGTGTCGCAATAATCTCTCGAAGGCTCGCGGGCATAATGCTCGGCGCAATGGTAGGACCCTGCGCGCGCTTGATTCGGCCTCTGCAATCTTCAGTCGGCAATCTCCCCCGCGAGCCAGCCTTACCACCGCTCTTGTATAATCACGAGTTCCGCGGAACCTCACGCCCTTTCCAGGAGTTCCATTGCAACAAGCAGAAGTTGGCATCATCGGCGGCAGTGGTTTGTATCACATTCCCGGCTTTACGGATGCGCGCGAACTGCGGCAACAGACGCCCTTCGGCGACCCCTCCGACGCCTATATTTTGGGTACGCTCGAAGGCCGCAAGGTTGCCTTTCTCGCCCGGCACGCGCGCGGACACATGCTGTTGCCGAGCGAACTGAATTTTCGCGCCAACATATATGGCTTTAAACAGCTCGGAGTCGAGCGCATCATTTCGGTTTCCGCCGTTGGCTCTCTAAAGGAAGAACATAAGCCGCTGGATTTCGTGATCCCCGAACAATTCTTCGATCGCACGCGGCATCGCATTGATACTTTCTTCGGTGACGGCATCGTTGCGCACGTCGGTTTCGGCGATCCCGTATGCGCGGAGCTGACCAAGGTAGTTGCCGCCGCGTGCAAGAGTGCTGGGGTCAACAGCAAGCTTGGTGGAACCTACGTCTGCATGGAGGGACCGCAGTTTTCTACCAAAGCCGAGTCGAACATTTATCGGGGCTGGGGAGCCGACGTGATCGGCATGACCAATCTGCAAGAGGCCAAGCTGGCGCGCGAGGCAGAGATTTGTTACGTAACCATTGCGATGGTCACTGATTATGACTGCTGGCATCCGCATCACGATGAGGTGACGGTGAACCAAGTCATCGCCGTGCTGACCAAGAATGCGGAGAACGCAGCCAAGGTCGTAAAGGAGACGGTGGCGGCCATGCCGAAAACGCGCGCCTGCAAGTGTGGATCGGCGCTCGCGCACGCGATCCTTTCCGATCGCACAAAGGTCCCTGCGCATACGAAGGAAAAACTGAAGTTGATCCTTGAAAAATATCTCCAATAGCGGAATCTTATTCATGAGCATATTGGTGGTTGGTTCGGTTGCGTTTGATACGATCGCCACGCCCTCAGGCCGGGTAACCGATATTCTTGGGGGCGCGGCTACTTACTTCTCGCTGGCCGCGAGTTACTTCACCGATGTGCGCGTAGTCGCCGTCGTGGGCAGCGATTTCGGCCCCCAACATGAGGCAGTGTTCCAAAAGCGCGGCGTGGATACGCGCGGCATCGAGCGCACTGAGGGAAAGACTTTTCGCTGGGGCGGACAGTATCTCGACAACCTGAACGAAGCGAAAACGGATTTTACCGAACTCAATGTTTTCGAGAAATTTCAGCCCCGCATTCCGAAGGAGTATCACGATACGCAGTTTCTCTTTCTTGCGAACATTCACCCGACCCTCCAAGCTACCGTGCAGCAGGAGATGAATGGCGTGCGGCTGACCGGCGGTGACACGATGAATTTTTGGATCCAGCGCACTCCCAAAGAGCTCGCCGAAACATTGAAGCTTGTCAATGTGCTTTTGATCAACGATACCGAGACGAAGATGCTCGCGGAGGAAAAGAACCTCCCTCGCGCCGCCAGCAAAGTCCTCGGCATGGGGCCCAAGGCCCTGGTTGTCAAGCATGGAGAATACGGCGCCACCATCTTTTTTCGCGACGGCGCATTTGGCGTCGGATCGCATCCCTTTCGCGCTCCAGCTCTGCCGATCGACGAGGTCAAAGACCCGACCGGCGCTGGCGATTCTTTTGCCGGAGGCTTCATGGGATACATCGCGTCTCAGGGCGAAATCAACCGTGAGGTTCTCAAGCGCGCGCTATTTTACGGCGGTGTGATGGGCTCGTTTGCCGTGGAGAACTTCGGCACTCAGCGCCTCGAAAGCCTGACGCGGGATGAAATCGATGCCCGCTTCCAGGTATTCCGGGAGCTGACGCATCTGGATTGAGTCCTTATCTGCCCTTGAAGATGCTGTCAGCCTGAGCGCATGTAATCGGGCCACCGATTCTCCCATTACTGATTGATGCAAGGAAGCTCCATTTGAAACCAGGCATGCCCATCTCATTCCCCGCTTCATTTATTCTCAATCGATGAAACGCCGCAGCCTTGACGCCGCAAAACAGGATCCTGCCACGCATCGTCTCGCCCGAGTCGGCATGCTGGCAGCGTGGGTGTCGATCGGCTCGTTCTTCTATTATCTGCGGCGCGACGAGATCCTTATGCTCGGGGATTCTGTTGCCCACATCAACATTGCTCGACGAGTTTTCGACTCTCTCGCTCCCGGACTCCCGCAACTCGGCACAGTCTGGCTGCCACTGCCGCACCTGCTGATGATTCCCTTCTTACTCTCAGACAAGATGTGGCAAAGCGGCATAGGCGGCTCGATCCCTTCCATGATCGCTTATGTTTTTGGAGTCGTGGGAGTATATCGGCTGGTTGGACGTTTGCTCCAATCCGTGGGTCTGACTCAGCCTAAAACACAGCTCGCATGCTCGATTGCAGCTCTCGTTTATGCAGCGAATCCCAATCTGATTTATATGCAATCGACAGCGCTCACTGAGCCGCTGTATCTCGTCTTTTTCATCTGGGCGGTGGTCTATTTCGCAGAGTTTGCCGCAGCTGCCGAGAAAGATCTTGGCCTCCAAGCAGCTCGCCGTGGCCTGCTTCGATGCGGCTTGTTTGTTGCTTGCGCAGAGTTAACGCGTTATGACGGATGGTTCCTGGGCGGTGTGGTGGGCGTTTCAGTCGCAGCCGTTGCGGCCACGAATTGGAAAAACACTGTCCTGCGTTGGAGCGCGCTCAAATTTCTGCTTGGCATCGCGATAGCGCCCATACTGTGGATCGGCTATAACGCGGAGATGTATGGTAATCCGCTCGAGTTTGCCAATGGTCCCTACTCGGCAAAAGCCATTGCCCAGAGGGTAGCCGCTCCCAATCCTGCCGCGCACAATCTCTGGGCCGGCGCTTCCTACTTTCTGAAATCGGCTCAAATCACCCTGGCAGTCGGCAACTGGGGACGCTTCTGGCTGCTCGCCGCCGCCATCGCAACCGCCGCTTTTGTTTGGAAGGTGCGCCTCCAACCGATAATCTGTGTCCTGATTCTTCTGTGGTCACCCACTGCCTTCTATTCCCTCTCGCTCGCCTACGGTTCCGTAGTCTTGCATGTTCCGATGTGGTGGCCCTTCGCCATTTTTAATCAGCGTTTCGGACTGCAATTGCTTCCCTTGTTTGCGGTTTCCGCCGGGCTGCTTTTTGCGGGTATCTCGGCTGCGCGTTTTGTACACCACGAGTGGCAAGTTGTCGCGCCCACGGTTTTGCTGGTTTTCGCGGGCTACGGTTTCGTGTGGGCAGCCAAACCTCTTTGTTGGCAGGAAGCGTGGAACAACTGGCAGGCGCGACGTGGGCTCGACACGGCGGTTGAGTTGGCATTAAGAGAGTTCCCTCCGAATTCTCGCTACCTGATGGACCTCACCGAGCACGTCGGCATCATGGAGCGGCTGGGGATTCCACTGCGCCAGGTTGTGAATGAAGATGACCACAGGCAGTGGGTCAGGCCGACTGATCCCGATGGCACGTGGGAGCGCGCTCTGGCCGATCCCGGTCGCTATGTCGATTTCGTAATTGCCTTTGAAGGCGATCTGGTCGACAGAGCCGTGAATCGGACGAACCTTACGCTACTCGAAGTGATTCACTCCCTGGGCCGCCCACCCGCCCGAATCTACCAGGCTCGCCGGCCGACCAATGGATCGCGTTAGTCGGTCACACCGGCACAGAATGCGTGGAGGCTCCGATGATAGAATCCGCCCGAGGCAGCGGACATTCCCATCGGCCGCTTCAGCTCAATTGTGAACCTCAAATCCGCCAAGACGATCCTGTTCACCAAAGCCTCGGCCTGCAGTAACGATTTTTTGATCATCGCGGGCACGGATGCGTACGGAGACCTCAGCGCGCTGACCCGCCGCCTCTGCGACCGTCACAACGGCGTTGGTGCCGATGGCGTGGAGTGGCTTTTTCCCGATTCAGAAGCAGATGTAATGGCGCGGCTGATAAATGCCGACGGCTCCGAAGCAGAAATCTCCGGCAATGGCACCCGCTGCGTGGCCGCCGAGATTTGTTCCCGTACTGAGAAGTCGGCTCTCATCGTCCGCACAGGAGCCGGATTAAAAACCTGCCGTCTGATTGAAAACCGCTGCCCGACGTTTGAATTCGAGTCGGCGATGGGAGCGGCAATCGTGGCTGGAGAGCTAACGATCACTGTGGATCCACTCCGCGTGACAGGCACAAAAGTGTCCACGGGCAATCCGCATTTTGTAGTCTTTGTCGACAGTTTTCCCGACCACTGGCGGCGCAAAGCAGCCGTGATTCAGGCGCAACCACAATTTCCCCAAGGTACAAATGTGGAGTACGTCGTTGTGCGCGGCCCCACCGAAATCGAAATACGATTGTTCGAACGCGGCGTAGGCGAAACCATGTCGTCCGGCACGGGGTCTTGCGCTTCGGCCGTCGCGGCGATCGCGAGCGGCCGGGTTCGGTCACCGGTAACCGTGGTTGCACCGGGCGGCCCGCAGAATGTCCGCTGGGAGAGAGAAGAGAACCAAGTTTATCTACGCGGTCCGGCAACACTGGTCTGCCGCGGAGAATTCTTCATTTAAGATCGAATCTCAAGCCCGCATGTCGAACGCTCAAAGACCTCGAATCAAGCCGCCTGCCCTGCGCCGGGGCGACCGCGTGGGCATTGTGGCGCCCGCCTCAAACATAAAACGCGAACTTCTTGAGGCTGGATGCGACAGCCTTCGAGCTGCAGGCTACGAGCCGTTCTGTTTGCCTTCGATCCTCGATCGCGATTTGTATTTTGCCGGATCGGTCGAGCGGCGAACGCGCGAACTGGAAGAGATGTTCGTGCGTGAGGATGTTCGTGCCATCGTGTGTGCGCGCGGCGGCTACGGTGCAAATTATCTGCTGAACGCAGTCGATATACGAAAAATCGCCGCTCATCCAAAAATTTTCGTCGGCTACAGCGACCTGACTACGTTGCTCACCTGGTTCACAGATAAAGCTGGGTTTGTCACTTTCCATGGCCCGATGGTCGCCAAGGACTTTGCGCTGACCGACGGTGTCGATTTCGCTTCCTTGCGCAATGCGCTTGAGGGCAGTGGTTCCTGGCAGGTTGAAAACTCCGGTGCGAAGCCACTGATCGAAGGCGAAGCCGAAGGCATTCTCTACGGCGGCTGTCTATCGCTGCTCGTCGCCGCCTTGGGCACCCCGTATGACATCCAAACTACTGGAACCATTCTCTTTCTGGAAGACGTCGCCGCCAAGCCCTTTCAGATTGATCGGATGCTGATGCAATTGAAGCTGGCCTGCAAACTCGACGATGTCTGCGGCCTTGTCTTCGGAGAGATGATGGACTGTCACCAGGGCAACGATCAGGATTACACGCTCGAAGAAGTGGTGTTGCGTGTCGTGGGCGATCTCGGAATCCCGGTCGCCTTCGGCATGCGCTCGGGCCACACCTCACGCGCCAATATCACGCTTCCATTCGGCGTACACGCCAAGCTCGAAGTGGAGCGTGAGGTTAGACTGCAAATTCTGGAGCCGGCGACAACTTCATGGCGAATTCAAAGCACATCCATTTGATCGGCATTTGTGGAACGGCCATGGCATCGCTCGCGGGTATGCTGCGCGAGCGCGGACACCGCGTCACAGGCTCCGACGCCGCCGCGTATCCGCCGATGTCGACATTTCTCGCGTCGCTCGGCATTCCGGTGGCTCAGCCCTTCGCCGAGGCAAATCTCCACCCACGGCCCGATCTCGTCGTAGTCGGCAACGCAATCTCGCGCGGCAATGTGGAATTGGAGCATGTGCTCGACACGCGCATTCCCTTCTGCTCATTGCCTCAAATCCTGCATGATGAATTTCTTGTTGGCAAAGAAGTGCTGGTCGTTGCCGGCACACACGGAAAAACCACCACCACCTCAATGCTCGCCTGGATTTTCGAAACGGCTGGCCTTTCGCCTTCGTTCTTAATCGGCGGCATCGCCGAAAATTTCGGCTCCAGCTTTGGCCTCGGATCGGGCAAGCACTTTATCCTTGAAGGCGACGAATATGACACCGCCTTCTTCGACAAAGGTCCCAAGTTTCTTCATTACTTTCCCGACGCCATTATTCTCACTTCCGTCGAGTTCGACCACGCGGATATTTATAAAGACCTTGATGCCGTTGAAACCGCTTTCAAGCGGCTGGTCAATCTTGTTCCGCGACGGGGATGTATCGTAGCTTTCGATACCGGCGCTAGCATCGAGCGCTGCCTGGCAAAAGCTTTTTGTCCGGTCGAACGTTACGGTTCTTCAGATCGCGCCGTATGGCGGATCACAAATCTCAATCTCGCGCCCGACCGCACAACCTGGACTGTCCTGCATCAGGGGACGCCATGGGCAGATCTCGAATTCGCTCTCGGCGGCGAGTACAACGTCTGGAACGCGACCGCTGCCGCCGCCTTGGCCACCAGCCGCGGAGTCCCCAAAGACGCGATCGCAGAGGCCCTCGCGACCTTCCGCAGCGTGAAGCGCCGTCTCGAAGTAAAAGCGGAGGTCAATAGCGTGATCATCATCGATGACTTCGCGCATCATCCGACGGCGATCGAGCAGACGATTCATGCGTTGCGGGCGCGTTACCCGAACCGTCGCCTCTGGGTTGTGCTCGAACCGCGCTCCAACACTATGCGCCGTAATGTGCTGCAAGACGCGCTCGCCCAGAGCCTGTCATTGGCCGATCAGATCGTGGTCGCCGCAATCTTCAAATCTGAAGCAATCCCGGAAAACGAACGCCTCGATTTGCACCGGGTAATCCAACAAATCCAGGATCGCGGCAAATCGGCTCGCATTCTCGCCGACGCCGATACGATCGTGAACACCATTACGCCGGAGCTGCGCGGTGGCGATGTGGTCGCAATTCTTTCCAATGGCGGGTTTGGCGGCATTTATGAGAAGCTACCCAAGCTCCTGGGCACTTTGGCACTGACGCAAAAGCACGGTTCGTCTGGGTAGGGAGTGCGCTCCGTACTTTCCGTTTTCGAGAACCGGATGCATAATCACGCAGGCCAGAGGTTCCCAAGAGCCCATGCACCACACTGAATCAGCCGTTAAGGTTGCCGGCCTCAATCATGCAGAGCGCGCTCCCTCGCCGGTTCGCACCATCCTCATGCTCGGCTTCTGGGCCGTTTCGCTGCCCATCGCAGCGCTTATCGGTATTCCCTGGACGTATCTCACCAAAGACGTTTCGTTTCTCTATCGAACCTGCATGTGGGGCGCGTGGGTCGGGGTTCGCATCGCTGGCGTGCAAGTCGAGGCCCTCGGGCTCGAGAAACTCGACCACAAGCGCCCATACATTTTCATGTCGAACCATGTCTCGAACCTCGATCCGCCAATCCAGATTCCCCTCATCCCCGGCCTGGCTTCTGTCCTCGTGAAAAAAGAGCTTTTCAAAGTGCCCATCCTCGGAAAAATCATGCTGATTGGATCACTGGTGCCTGTCGATCGCGGCAATCGCGACGCGGGCATCGCCGCCGTTCATGACGCCAAAGCCGTAATTGATCAAGGGCGGAGCATGATGATTTACGTCGAAGGCAAGCGCTCCTACGATGGCAGGCTGCTTCCATTTAAGAAAGGGCCGTTCTATCTCGCCGAAGAATGTCAAATTCCGGTTGTGCCCATCACTATTTCAGGCACACAGGACATCATGCCGAAGCGGCGTTTTGGGATTCGTCCGGGGCTGGTGTCCGTGAAATTTCATGAGCCGATCGAGCCGGCGGATTTCGGCAGCCGCGAGGATTTACTCGTCAAGGTGCGCGCAGCCATCAACAGTGGCCTCCCCGAGGGGTTGCAGGAGTAGCAACTATCTGCGAGGTTGCCGAACCTGTCTTTGGCATAAGGACGATCAAGACTATAGCGATGATGCCGAATGCCGCCGATCCGCTCAGAAGATGAACCCGTTCGCCCACGTCCCGCAGTGATTGCCACGTCATGACGGCGGCGTGTGCCAGGCTCGACCAGGCTGCGAAAGCAATCAAACTGCGATGGGCCGTCGGATTCCGCGACGCAAGCAATAGAAAAATTCCCAGCGTCACGTACAAGCTCAGCATCATCTGCAAAGTCTCTTCCGGCAACGTCAGCAATGGGTAGACTGTCGCTACAAAGAGGACCCCAACGATCACCAGTACAACCTTCAAAGCCTTTTCTCGAACCATTGTGCTCTCCTCACGTCAAATGAGGCCGACCATGAAGAAGCAATACGAGAATTGCGTCAACCTGGTTCCCTGCTTTATTCCTGGAGCCTCCTTACTACCTTCGCTAGGTCCGGCAGCTTGTTGAAGACGGCGCAGCAGCGCAGCCAAAGCTTGTTCTCGATGGCCGGATACCCACTGACTATCGTGTTCGCGGGAACGTCGTTCGGAATTCCACTCTGGGCGGTGGCGATGGCTCCGTCTCCAATTTTGCAGTGCCCGGCGACTCCAACCTGACCGGCAAGGATCACCTTCTTTCCGATCTCCGTCGATCCCGCCAGACCCACTTGTGCGCACAGCAGCGTGTCTTCGCCGATGTTGGATGTGTGACCCACCTGAACCAGGTTGTCGATTTTCACACCGCGCGCAATGGTCGTCTGGCCAATGCTCGCGCGGTCAATACAGCTTCCCGCCTGAATCTCCACGTCGTCTCCGACAACCACAATGCCCGACTGCACAATCTTGAACCAGTAGCCAGAGTCGTCTTTGGCAAAACCGAAGCCGTCTGCCCCGATAATGACCCCGTTCTGCAGAAGTACGTTATCGCCGAGCCGGCAAAATTCGCGCACCGTTGCGTGCGTGTGAGCGAAGAAATTTTTACCGATTTTTGCCCCACGATAGATCGTCACGTGCGCCAGCAGCACGGCGTTGTCGCCAATCTCGACATTTTCATCGATTACCACATAGGGGCCGAGGTGAGCATTCTTGCCGACCTTCGCCGTGGAATGGATGACCGCCGTGGGATGAACCCCGGGATCATACCGGGGCGGGTTATAGAACAGCGCAACGGCCTTCGCCCACGCCAGATGAGGGTTGTTCGTCCGCAGCATCCCCGTGGAAATTGCGGGGAAGTTCTCATCAATGATCACAGCCGAGGCACGCGTAGTCTTGGCGGCCGGGGCGTACTTCGGGTTATGCAAGAAACTAAGTTGTCCCGGCGCGGCATGCTCAATAGCTGAAACGCCGCTGATCTCGGTTTCAGCAGATGCGTTTTCGAGACGCGCGCCAATGGCGATGGCGATGTCAGAAAGGTTCATGAGGGTATCCGGAGGAAATTGTAGCGGAACGAGGATCAGCCTACTGCTCGAACAATGTGACCTGGCGCGTGTCAGCCGGCAACCCTTTACGCCGACGCCGAGCCGCCCCGATGACAGCCAGAACCGTGATTGACGTCAAGGCCGAGCGCGGCACGAAAATCCGCTGCGTGTTCGATCGCAGGTCCGGCGGATTCATCAAGAAGCCTTCGGGAGGATTCTGCGTAAGGTCGTTGGGCAGAATGCCTTCTACAAGATCGTTGTCTTTGAACTTGAGCCGTACCCACAATCCTTCCGTGCGAGGACGGGTGGTAAAGGTCTTGCGCAGCATGAGATCGGCATCGGAGAACTCACGCACGAAATAAACGACCTTGATGTCGCGAAGTTCGATGGCGACCACATTGCCGGTTGTGTTGAGCAGTTCGAGTTTGCCCTCGACCACGAAATTGGCGGGCGCGACATAGCCATGGATGGAGTCGCGATCATGCTTTTGCACGATGACTTTCTTGTGGGTCGAGGGCATGGCTGGTGGAGTTTTTCAATCGGGCATCAGTTGGCGTTGCGTTCAAACCAGACGAAAATGCCGCAAAGAGACACAAACTCCTTTTCGGATTTTCGCATTATCGGCGAGAAATCGTGCAGTTCCAGCCTTCGGAGTAGCCAAACTATAAACCTTGTGTTATTTTCTCTAGCTTGCTGGAATTCGCCACTTGCGTTATAAGTCTATTATCTTGAGCAATTTAGATTCCGATCTACTGATGGTTCTTCGCGGACCGAATGGGTTGGTCTGTGGAAATCTTGTGAATAACGCTCGGCTCCAGCCACGACAAGGCGATTAGGAAGGCATGGCCGACTACATCTACACTCTGGAAACCCGGCTCTCTCCCGACCAACAGAAAGCTGTCACATCTGTCATAGATGCCGCTAAAGCGGCCGGGATGAACGTGTATCTGACCGGTGGCGCGGTGCGCGACATCATCACCGGCTTCCCGATTCGTGATCTCGATTTTACCGTCCAGGGGAACGCACTCAAGCTGCAAAAAGACCTGGAGCGCGCTGGGGCCGAGATTGGTCACACCGATGACGAAACCCGCACTCTGCTCCTTACGCTGCCTGGAGGCGTCCGCGCCGAAATCGCGATGGCGCGCTCGGAGACCTATGAGAAGTCGGGCAAACCGCCGGTAATCGCTGCGGCGACCATCATCGAAGACCTGCGCCGGCGCGACTTCACGGTCAACGCGATGGCATTGTCTCTAAACGAAGGTTCGCGCGGCTTGTTGATGGATCCTTCCAACGGCGTCGCTGATATCGAAGCCAAGCTCATTCGCGTCCTGCATAACTACGCGTTTCTTGAGGATCCCTCGCGCTTGATTCGCGCCACTCGCTTCACGACTCGCTTCCACTGGCCACTGGAAGAGCGGACACAGGCTCGTTATGACTCCGCCAGGGAAAACAGTTACATCGATTACATCCGCAGCTCAAGCATTGGATACGAAATCGAGCAACTCGCATACGAGGACGATGCGCTTGGTGTTCTCAAGGCCCTCGAAAAAGAGGGGTGGCTTAAGGTTCTGAACGACCACTGGACGACGGCCAAAGTGGATACGGCCGGGCTAAGCGCGCTGATGAAGACGCGTCAGCAGATGAACGAGCTTGGTTACACGCCAGATGTCGCTCCTGCCGTGCTGTACTTCCTGACGTCACGGCTCGGGGACAAGGATATTGCCGATTTGCGGCGCGCCATCCCACGAAAGGATCTGGTTGCTGCCTGGAAGGATCTTGAAGATAACGCTCGCGACTTGGCCAAGCGCTTGTCAGGGAAGGACGGCGCGACGCCGTCTCGGGTGTGGCAACTGCTCTCATCGGCGCGCCCGGAGATGGTTCTGTTCCTGGCCGTAACCGCAAAACAACAAACGGTCTCGCAGAAGATCAAGAATTTCTTCACGAAATGGCGTCAGGTCCAGCAGAAGTTACCGCTGCCTGAGATGACCGAGCTGCACATTACGCCCGAGCTGTCTTCGTATCCAAAAATTGCCAATGATGTTTTCATGCTCTTGCTGGACGGCAAACTGCGCTCCCGGACTGAGACGCTGAAATTCCTGAAACCATTGGCTCCGCCGCCACCTCCGCCCCCGCCACCCCCGCCGAGCAAGCGCGGAAGAGGGGCAAAAGCAGCGGCCGCCGCGGCTGCTCCGGTTGCCGCGAAAGGGAAAGGCAAGGCGAAGGCCGCAGTCGCGCCGAGCCCCGTGGTTGAGGTGAAGAGCGCAACCGCAGGCAAGAATCCTGTGGCGGCGAAGTCGATGCCGGCGCCCAAGCCGGCGCCCACGCCGGCGAAGCATGCAGGAAAGGCCTCTGAGGCCCAAAAGTCGTCGAAGAATGCTTCCGGGAAAAACAACACGAAACAGGCACCCAAGAAGCCCGTCGCCAAGCCGAACACAGGGAAGAAAAAATGACGGTTGGGAAGAACGACCCTCGTTGACAGATTTACGAAACTTTACAACCCTCAAATTCTCGTTCTCCTTTTTGACTTGCCTCGGCATCCAACAGTAGTAGGATCATCTGATGCGTCGCCTGGTAACCATTGCGGCGTTCTTCTTCACGTTCTCCTTGCTGCCGGTCTATGTTTGTGCTCAGCGCGGAGGCGGGGGACACGGTGGGTTCGGTGGCGGTGGCCACGCTTCCTTCGGTGGAGGCGGCGGTTTTTCTGCCGGCCA
>Ga0335078_10007077_pt1 | contig 16622 bp, 15 predicted proteins | sample Lox_Sample_32_FD_206711 | JGI IMG/M metagenome (GOLD analysis project Ga0335078, IMG submission 206711) | Soil microbial communities from Loxahatchee National Wildlife Refuge, Florida, United States - Lox_Sample_3.2 | ecosystem: Environmental > Terrestrial > Soil > Wetlands | place: USA... | reverse complement strand
GCGCCACTGCACTTCCGAAGCGAAAAAGAGGTTCACCCACAGCGAGTTGGCGCTGTGAAAATAAAACCCTTCGCCCAGCTTAGCGAAATTTTCGAGGCCTGTGCCGCAGCAGCAAAAGAAGCCCTGATGCGGCATGAAGTGATATTTCCACTGACCGGGCAACATGCCGAGATAGTAGAGCGGAGAACCGTCAGAGGGATGCGGCGTGGCCAGGATGTGATTCAGGAAGGCGCGCTCGTAATAATCGGCGTAGTGCGGCTCGGCGTGCCAACTGAACAAGTGGCTCGTGAGCTTGAGCATGTTGTAGGTGTTGCAGGTTTCCTGGGTGAGGTCGGTCAGTTCGGAGGCGAGCACGTCGGGCGGCGTGCGGAAATGTTCGCTGATGCTGTTGCCGCCAGTGACGTAGCTGCGGTGCAGCGCGACCTGTTCCCAAAAGAAAAGGGCCGCATCACGGTAGTACGGCTCGCCAGTGAGTTCGTATTCGCGAGCGGCGCCGATGAACTTGGGGACTTGCGTGTTGGCGTGCAGACCGGTCAGCGTGTCGCGGCCCTGCGCGGCGGGATCCATGACGAAGTGGTGGTCGAAACGCTGAGCGACTTCGAGATAGCGGGGCTTGCTGGTGACGGCGGAGAGATTGGCGAGGACTTCGGCCATGCCGCCAAACTCGGTTTGCAGCGTGCGCTGCATCTGTTCCTGGGGCAGGCGGCCGGTACGCCAGTCCGTCCACGCCGCCATTTTTTCGAGCACTTCCAAAGCTTGCGCATTCTGCAAATGCTCGTGCGCATCCAGCAGGCCGGCCATAATTTTGTGCAGGGCGTACCAAAGGACAGCGGCGGGCCGGCCGTTCTCGAGGTTGTCAAAATCAGATTCGGGGAAGGCGGAGAGATAGCCTTTATCGCCGAGCCGCGCCTGGCATTTGGCGAGTTCGGCGACCATGGCGTCGGCTTTCGCTTTGATGAGGGCGTCTCTTGTGGTGGCGTACATCTGGCCGCTAGCGGAGAGGAAATGGCCGACGTAATGGCCGCGCCAGCCGTTGGTGGGAGACTCCCGGTTGTAGAGCGGCTGGGCGGAAGTGGGCAGGCTGGCGTTGACGCGGAAATTGTGGAGGAGGCGGTCGAAGTCGAGGGCGAGCATGTAGCTGAGAGTTTGCTTGCGCATGCGCAGAAGATCTGGATCCAACACTTGCACGTCTTCGAGGGGGAATGGTGCGGCGGTCGGAACGGGAAGCGGGTTTTTGTTTTGCGGGTTTGTGGGCGAGGGATGCAGCGGGGCGTTTGTGAGGTCGCTGTCAGAGCGCGAAGCTGGGTACATTGCTCTGCTGGCCGCCGCAGTGGCAGCGAGAGCGGTGCCTCCACCGAGTACGCGCCGAAGGAAATCACGTCGGATCATGGAGGCATCCTTTTCGAGAAAGAAGCGAGCCGTGGATGGGGCGGCTTCTTGCGGAGTATACCTCTCAGGCGGCAATTTTGGGTTGAGTTGCAATGGCCGCCCCTACGCAGAGAAGCGAGCGAGGTCTTCCGCATCCGCGGTCAGGCGAGGCCGGCTTGTTGGCCGTAGCAAAGACAGGAACTAGCATTCCTTCGCCTACGCTCCGGATAGAGCTGAGCCGCGGCCACGAATACTACGACACCAGGACGATTTTGCCGTGGGCGCCGGGTTCGAGAATTTCCTTGTGGGCGCGGGGGGCGTCGGCAAGAGGCATCTCCTTGCCGACGACGGGGCGCAGTGTGCCGTTATCGAGGCCCGCGATAAGCCCGGCGTGAATGTCGGCTTCTTCCTCGGGGGTGATGGCCCAGAGGGTGAAGCCGCGCGCGGAGGAGCGCCGAGCCATGAGATCGCGCGGATTGATGGTGATTTCGCCGCGGTTGCCGATGATGATGACGCGGCCGTTGATGGCGAGGAGTTTCAAGTCGTTGGCGAGGTTCACGTTGGCGAGCATTTCGAGAATGATGTTGACACCCTTGCCGCCGGTGGCCTGCATAATTTGGTCGGTGTAGCCGGGTTTGGAGTGATCGAAGGCGTGGTGCGCGCCTTCGCGAGTGACGAGGTCGAGACCTTGTTGTGAGCCAGCGGTGCCGAAGACGGCGAGGCCCATGGCGCGGGCGATCTGAATCGCGGCGGTGCCGACGCCGCCGCTGGCGCCATGAATCAAAACGGTTTCGGAAGCGTGGGCTTGCGCGGAGTGATAGAGCGCATGGTAGGCGGTGCCGTAGGGCACCCAGACGCCGGCGCCTTGCGTGAAGCTGATTTTGGTGGGCAGCGTATGGACCTGCGATTCGAGAGCGAGGGCGTATTCGGCGTAAGCGCCGGAGATGGTTTTGGCGGTGTAGACGCGGTCACCGGGTTTTACTTTGGTGACGCCGAAGCCGACGGACTCGATAGTGCCGGCGGCGTCCGAGCCGGGCGTGTAAGGTAACGCAGGCTTGACGGCGTAGGTGCCGGCGCGCATGTAGGTGTCGTATGGGTTGACGCCGGCGGCGTGGATGCGCACCAGGACCTGGCCGGCGCCGGGTTGGGGCGTGGGGATGTTTTCGAGTTTCAGGACTTCGGGACCGCCGAATTGATGAACTTGAATGGCTTTCATGACGTGGCCTCCGGAGCGGGAATTTTCAAAATGACGGGAACTTACATTTTGCGCTGGGCGTGAAGATCTTGCCAAGATGCGGCGCAACGTCCGTGCGCTTCCGCTCAGGATAAAGTTGCGCCGTTACAACGGAGCGTGCGCCGTGGTTAGAAGTGGTCGTCGACGTGAACATGAGAGTGTTCGATACGGCTTTCGGAAGCGGTAGTGACCTGGGCCCAGCCGGTGGTCTGCCAATTGTCTTTGTGTTTTTTCGCGGGAATCCACGGCGGCAGGGTTTGCGTGAGATAGGTTGCCAGGGCGTAGATGTACGGCTCATACATATTGCGAAGTTCGGTGAGGCGGCGGTCCGCGTCCTCGCCGTCACGAAGCTTCATGCCGTGCTGGGCGAGAACGTCGCGGATGTGGCGCAGTTGCTCGGGCGGGAGGCGATCTTCTGGAAGAGGTTTGGGTGCGGTGCCAAAGACTTGAGAAAGATCGGCGACGGCGTGACGCGCGATGGCGAAGGTTAGTTCGGCCTGCTTGGAGCAGGCGTCTTCGATGCCGACCATCAGTAGCGCACAAGTGTCGAGGATGGCGGTGAGCGAAGCAATCCAGGACTGATTGTCGTGCTGCGAACGGAAGTAGGCGAGCACGGGATAGGAGAGGTGGCTCTCCATCAAGTCGGCGGACCAGAGTTCCCAGTCTTTGAGGAGTTCGCGGAGGGCCTCCTGGCCGCTGCGGTAGCTGTGGCGGCGAAGGAGTTCGCCGGCGGCGGGAGGCGTGCCAGCGCGGGAATCGAGGAGGGATATGTTGACTTCGCGCTTGGAGAACGAACCGTAGATGAACGGGAGATAGCCGATTACCGCCGCGAGAAAGCCAAAACCGAAGCCGGCTTCGCAGACGACGAGAATATGGGCGAGCGGCGAGCGAGGAACGACATCGCCGAGGCCCAGAGTGAAAAATGTGGTGCCGCTGAGATAGACGTCAGTGAAGAAGCTAGACTGGTTGCCGGGGGTGGCGATGTTGACGGCGGAGCCGGCGCCGTATTGCATGAGGCCGAAGCCAAAGATCAAGCCCACGGCCCAAACGGCTACCAGGACCAGAAGAGAAAGAGGGCCGTAGAAGCCGAGCATCGCTTCGCGCCGCTTGCGCGACGGGATGAGGCACATCGCAAATTTCCAAACGTTCCAGGTGGAGCGATAGAAAAGACGTGCAAGCCGAAACTTCCGCGTGACGCGGCGCGGGAGGATGATGGCCTCGAAGGCGTCCCACAGGACGATGAGGAAAATGGCTACACCGGCGATGAAAGCGCCCGGCACTGGAATCATGAGGGGCATTGTACGCGGTTGAGCGGAGATACGCGATGCACAGGGCCGGCGAATCAGGAGTTGAGTTTTGCGCTGACGCTGATTTCGGCCTTGAAGAGCCGGGAGACAGGGCAGCCGGTTTCAGCGGCTTTCACGGCAGCGTCAAACTTGGCCTTGTCGGCACCCGGAATGGTGGCGACAAGATCGAGATGGCTCTTGGTGATGGAGAAGCCGTCGCCAACTTTTTCGAGAGAGACGGTGGCAGTGGTTTCGAGTTTTTGCGCGGTGATCCCGGCGCCACCGAGCTGCGCGGAGAGCGCCATCGTGAAACAGCCGGCATGGGCAGCCGCGAGAAGCTCTTCGGGATTGGTGCCAACGCCATTTTCAAAGCGCGTGCTGAAGGAATATTGGGTTTGTTTCAGGACGCCGCTGTCGGTGGAAATAGAGCCTTTGCCGTCTTTGAGGCCGCCTTGCCAAACTGCGGATGCTTTGCGCTGCATATGCCGCTCCTTTTGTAGGATTCGCAGGGTTTGAAACCAGAGGATTCGATTCATCAGCGAGAGAGAAGGGTATATTGCCTTTCACGAGGATGTCGAGCGAGATGGATGAGAGCTGATGGGCGCGAAGCTCGAGCAGACCGCGCACCGGCCGTGGCCACTGCCGGAACGTCCGTGGGTGATAGCGCAGAGCTGGCACCACCTGCTCTTTGCGCACTGGCCCCTGGATTTGGCGGTGCTACGGCGGCACGTCCCAGCGGGGTTGGAAATTGATACGTATGACGGGCAGGCTTGGCTGGGAGTCGTGCCATTCCGCATGGTGGGGGTGCGCTTGCGAGGAACGCCCGCGCTGCCGTGGCTTTCGGCGTTTCCGGAGTTGAATGTACGGACGTACGTTGTGGCGGATGGAAAACCCGGTGTGTGGTTCTTCAGCCTCGATGCAGGGAATCGCATAGCTGTAGCGATTGCGCGAGCGTGGTTTCATCTGCCGTATTTTCGGGCGCGAATGTCATGCGAGGAAAAGAACGGCTGGATCGAGTACCGATGCGGACGCGCGCACCGCGGCGCCGCTTGTGGAGTTTTCCAGGGACGGTACCGGCCGACAGGAGAGGTTTTCTCCGCGCAGGCCGGGTCATTGGAGTATTTTTTGACGGAACGGTATTGCTTGTATGCAGCGGATCCGCAAGGCCGCATTTTTCGTGGCGAGATTCATCATGCGCCGTGGCCGTTGCAGCGTGCGGAAGCAGACTTGATTAGCAATACGATGCCCGAAGCAGCGGGGATTTATGTGGCGCCGGCGAAGCCGCTGTTGCACTTTGCGAAGCAACTCGATGTAAGCGTCTGGCCGCCGCGGTGCATAGCGCCGTGATTCGGATGTGCCGCCGCGGCTTGGCGAAAGCGAGGAAAGCTCCCGCTAGGGACACTGCCCGTGGTGGATTTCGCCCCGCACTTTACGCCTAATCCAGGCCCGATCTGAAAAAGCGAGAAAACGCGCGCAAAGTTTCGAGGTTGGGAGGATTCCTTATTCCTAATGCCGGATTCTGCACAACTGGACCGCGTGACAGTTCATCTGTGGTCGAGGAGTTCGCTAAAGTGAAAGCACGCTAGCTTGCTTCGCTGGAGATACGTCTGTGCCCCGTTTTAGGGGGTGGAGGGTCATGTGGTGCGGAATTGGAAAGGTGCTGGGGCGCTGCTTTTGGCGGCGGCCATGGTTGCGCCGGCCGCGGTAGATGGGCAACTGTCGACGGTGCTGGTAGTTACGGGCTCCAGTATGCCGGAACCGCTCTACCTGCATTGGAACGAGGAATATCACAAGGAACAGCCGAATGTGCAACTGCGCTATTTGCCGGAAGGCAGCGGTGCAGGGGCGGAGCGGGTGCTGGCGGCGGCAGGAGATTTTGCCGGCGGGGATGCGCCGATTCCGGAGAAGGATTTGAAGGGAGCGGCGACGAAAGTGGTCGAGCTGCCCACGGTTTTGATTGGCATCGTGGTGATTTATAACCTGCCGGGCACATCAGGAGAGTTGCGGCTCAGCGGGCCGGTTCTCGCCAGCATCTACCTGGGGAAAATCACGGAGTGGAACGATCCGGCGCTGGCCAAGCTGAATCCCGACGTAAAACTCCCGGCGATTCCCATCCGGGTGTTCCATCGGACAGCGGGAAAAGGGTCGAGCTACATCCTTACGGATTTTCTCGCGAAGACGAGCCCGGAATTTCTCGCCAAGGTTGGGCGCACCGAATCGCCGAGTTGGCCGGTGGGTACGAGTGCGGGCCGGTCCCAGGACATGGTGGACAAGGTGCTCGCCGCCGCTGGCGCCATTGGGTACACGGAGTTGAACCTGGCGGAAAAGTCCTCGCTGAAGATGGCCAGCGTCCGCAATGCCGATGGAGAATTCGTGAGGCCGTCGGCGCGTACGATTTCTGCTGCCGCACTCGCCTTAGTGAACAAGATGACCGATGATTTTCGCATCTCGCTGACCAATGCGCCGGGGAAAGAGAGCTACCCGATCAGCAGCTTCACGTGGTTTTATGTGCCGGCGGTGTCGAAGGATCCCCAGCGGGGACAGGCCATCGCGAGCTATTTGAAGTGGGTGTATTCCTCCGGAGAAACCTTGGCCCAAGCGGAAGGATATCCGCCGCTGCCGGGGGAACTGCTGACGCGAGTGGCGGCCAAAGCAGCCACGATTCGATAGTCCGTCTAAAAAAAAGCTCAGCTACACATTCAACGTGAGCGAGACCAGATCAGGGCGTGGTGTCGGCGGGAGGGGTGGCATCTTGGAGCGGTCGACGGGGCGATAGAGCGTGTCGCGCTCGACAGGGATGCGGCCGGCGGCGCGGATGAGACGTTCGAGTTCCGCACGCGGCGTGAACTCGGAGGTTTTGGCGCCAGCATCGTGGTAGATCTTCTCTTCCACGACCGTGCCGTCGAGATCGTTGGCGCCGAAGCGCAACGCGATTTGCGCGATGCTCGGCGAGAGCATGATCCAATACGCCTTGATGTGGTCGAAATTATCGAGCAGCAGGCGCGCAACGGCAATGTTACGAAGGTCGGCATAGCCGGTAGGCTTCGGAATGTGAGCCAGCGCGGTGTTGTCGGGGTGAAAGGCTAGTGGAATGAACGCCACGAAGCCGTGCGTTTCGTCCTGCAGTTGGCGCAGCTTGATGAGATGGTCGACGCGCTCTTCTTCCGTTTCGACGTGGCCGTAAAGCATGGTGGCGTTGGAGTGGAGCCCCGCTTCGTGCGCTTTCTTGGCGGTGTTGAGCCACATCTGGCCGCTGGTTTTGTGATCGCAAATGATTTTGCGCACGCGGGGGTGAAAAATTTCCGCGCCGCCGCCGGGGCAGGAATCCACGCCAGCAGCTTTCATCTTCTGCAAAACTTCTTCAATGGAAATTTTGGCGATGCGCGCGAAGTAGTGCACCTCGACCATGGTAAACGCCTTGATGTGCACGGTGGGGCAGCGCTGCTTGAGGCCGCGGACCAGTTCCAAATAATGCTCGAACGTGAGGTCGGGATGCAGGCCGCCGACGATGTGAAACTCCGTGGCGCCTTCGCGCACACCCTGTTCGGCGCGCTGATAAATCTCTTCGAGGGCAAAGGTGTAAGCGCCCGGTGCGTTGGGATCGCGGCCGAAGGCACAGAGGCGGCAGTGCGCGACGCACACGTTGGTGGGATTGATGTGGCGGTTAACGTTGTAATAGGTGATGTTGCCGTGACGCTTTTCGCGGACGTAGTTGGCGAGCCAGCCCACAGCCAGCAAATCGGGCGAGCGGTACAGGGTAATGCCGTCGTCCATCGAGAGACGCGTGCCGGCGAGAACTTTTTCAGCGATAGGCTTGAGCCGCTGATCGGTGATGGGGAGTTCGCTCATTTTGAATTCGCTGAAAACATCAAACGCGCCAAACCGCAGCTGCCGCGCCCCAGAACAGCAAGAACAACAAACTAATATAACCGTTCACGGCGAAAAAGGCAGCGTCGAGCTTGCTCAGGTCGGTCGGTTTGACAAGGGAATGCTCGTAAGTCAGCAGAGCCGCGACCACGGCGATGCCGGCCCACGCGGGCCAGGGAAGCACGAAGCTGAAAGCCAGCCAGGAAAGAAGTGCGACGACGGCGATGTGCATGGTACGAGCGATGAGCAGCGCGTTGGCGATGCCGAAGCGCTTGGGCACAGAGTGAAGGCCGGCGCGGCGATCGTAGTCGAGATCCTGGCAGGCGTAAAGCACGTCAAAGCCGCCGACCCACAGCGTCACGGCAGCACAGAGAATCAGCATGCGCCAATCGAGGCTGCCGGTGACGGCAATCCAGGCCGCCGCGGGCGAAATGCCCAGCGCGAAGCCGAGAAAAATGTGCGACCAGTCAGTGAAGCGCTTGGTGAAGGAATAGAAAAAAAGAATCGCCAGGGCCAGCGGCGCCAGCTTGAGCGCGAGCGAATTGAGCTGCCAGGCCGCGAGAAGGAACAAGGCGATGGCGGCGAGAGTGAAGAACCAGGCGAATTGCAGCGACAACGCGCCGGTAACGAGCGCGCGCTGCTGGGTGCGCGGATTTTCGCTGTCGTAGCGAAGATCGGCGATGCGATTCATGGTCATGGCGGCGGAGCGCGCCGCGACCATAGCGACAATAATCCATACGAACTGGCGTAGCGTGGGCCAACCATGCGGAGGTTGATGCGTGGCGCGTGCCGCGAGCAGCGCGCCGGTGAGCGCGAACGGGAGCGCGAAGACGGAGTGCTCGAACTTGATCATTTCGAGGACGGTGCGGATGCGGGACTTGCTCATGCCTTGGCTTCTTTCGGGGCGGGATGGCCGGTCCAGCGGTACATTTGTTCTTGCGGGAGCCGGATTTGCGCGAGCACGCGGCAGACGTATTGCGTGATGAGGTCGTCGATGGTTCGCGGTTGATGATAAAAAGAAGGGACGGCGGGCATAATGACCGCGCCAGCTTCTTGCGCGCGCAACATGTTTTCCAGGTGGATGCGGCTGAAGGGTGTGTCGCGTACACAGAGAACCAGCTTGCGGCCTTCCTTGAGCATGACGTCGGCGGCGCGCGAGACGAGATCGTCGCTGACGCCGCTGGCAATGGCGGCAAGCGTGCCCATGGAGCAGGGAATCACCAGCATGGAATCGACGGCGTAGCTGCCGGACGCGATGGAAGCGCCAACGTCCTTGTTGGGCAGAACTTCGATTTTTGCGGCGGGGCGATTGAGCAGGCGGTCCGGAAGTTGTCTCAAGTCGCCGGAGCTGAGGCCCAGTTCTTCCGCGAAGAGGCGCTGGCCGGCTTCCGTGACGACCAGATGGATGCGCGCGACGCGCACGTCCGCTTCGAGCAGCACCAGCGCTTTTTGCGCCAGGATGGCGCCGCTGGCGCCGGTGACCGCGACGGTAACGATTTGATTTTGCGCGTCGGGCATGATTTTGTGGGGACCAAATGAGTCTCGCAGCGGCTTAAGGGCAAGTCAAGCCGGGGCAGATCCCTTGTGCAATGGTAGAATTCGCGGCGGTCGAAGAATATGAATCAGCAGGAATTGTTGAAGCTTCTGGAAGCGGTGCAGTCCGGTGACCTCTCGCCGCGGGCGGCGATCGAGCGGCTGAAACACTTGCCGTTTGAGGATTTGGGATTTGCGAAGGTGGACCATCACCGCGCGCTGCGGCAGGGATTTGCCGAAGTGGTGTTCGCCAAAGGAAAGACGCCCGCGCAGGTAGCAAAAATTGCGGGCGCGATGCTGGAGAAAAAGGATTCGCAACACAATATTTTGGTGACGCGCGCGGACGCGAAGACGTTTGCAGCAGTCAAACGCGCGAATGGGAAAGCTGCGCGAGCAGCCAAGTTTCACGAGACGTCTGGAGTGATTACCATCGAGCGAAACCGCGAAATCACCGGAAAAGGGTTAATGGCGGTGGTTTCCGCCGGTACCAGCGACATTCCCGTTGCGGAAGAAGCGTTGCTCACGGCGCGAATGATGGGCAACCGCGTCGAACCGTTGTATGACGTGGGCGTCGCGGGCATTCACCGGCTGCTGGAGCATCGCGAAAAGCTGACGGAAGCGCGAGTGATCATTTGTGTGGCGGGGATGGAAGGGGCGCTGCCGAGTGTGGTGGGAGGGTTGGTGGCGGCCCCGGTCATCGCCGTGCCGACGAGTGTTGGTTACGGAGCAAGCTTCGGAGGCGTGGCTGCCCTGCTGGGGATGCTCAATTCTTGCGCGTCGAATGTGACGGTGGTGAATATTGACAATGGTTTCGGCGCGGCGTGCGTTGCGTCGTGCATCAACCGGGTGTAGCAGGTTGCACTCAGGCCCTTAGCAGAACCTTCATCACGCCTGGTTTTTGCGCGAATTGCATCGCTGCGGGCGCGTCTGCCAGCGGGAACGTGCGCGTGATAAGGGGACGCGGATCGACTTTGTCTGAACGCAGCAAGGCGATGGCTTTAGCGAATGGGCCGCAGCGCGAGCCGATGACGGTGAGCTCCTTGACGACGATGGGCCAGGTTTCGATGGGCGCCGCGCCGTGAAACGTGGATTTCAGGACCAGCGTGCCGCGCGGCTTGGTCATGTGTTGAGCAAGAGCGAATCCCGTCGGAGCGCCGGTGGCTTCGACAAGTAACCCGTAGTTTTCGTTAATTCGTTGCCGGTCAACCGCATCACCGCGGACTCTTTTCGTTTCCATTCCCGCACGGCGCGCGAGCGCCAACTTGGCTTTGTGCTTGCCGTACATGACGACGCGCGGCAGCACGCTTCGCAAAACCAGCGCAATGAGTTGGGCGAGTTTGCCGTCACCGAGTACGGCGGCTTCGTGGAAATTTTGGACGCGGATCTGCTCCAGAATTTCGCAGGCCGCGGCGAGAGGCTCGACGAACACAGCCTGTTCATCGCTGACAGAATCCGGGATGAGATGAAGATTCTCGAGCGGCAGCGTCAGAAACTCGGCGAACGCTCCGTCGTGGTTGACGATTCCGAGCACGGTTCGACGCGCACAATGCGTTTCTAGACCGCGCTTGCAAAAATCGCAGAGCGGCTTGTAGCCGTACGCCGAGCAGGAAATGTTGATTTTGCCGCACACGCGGCGTCCAAGCCACTTTTTCCTTGCGGCAGGCGAAACGCCTCGCACATCAGCAACTTCACCGACAAATTCATGCCCCGGCACGCCGCGAAACGCGTGATAGCCCCGCAGAATCTCCACATCGGTATTGCAGATTCCCGCGAGGCACACCCGGATCAACGCCCACCGTGTCTTCAGTTTCGGGAGCGGCTTTGAAATGACTTTTAGTCTTCTATTCGATACAGAGAAAGCGAGCACTCTGAAGCCCTAATCTTTCTTTTTGTGGCTTGGTTTTCCGGTCTTCACAGGCAGCATGCGGCCGCGCGCAGATCCGACGCGCTCAATCAGTTCGAACTTGGCTTCGAGCCGCAAAAGGCGCCGGTCCAGCTCGATGTAAGACTCCGCTAGGCGCTTTACCTGGTCGGATAGCGCGTTCATGCGATCTTCGATGAGCACCATCTTGCGGATGGCGGCGAGCGCTTCTCCGGCCCAGGTCAATGCACGACCCTCTTGCGCGCAAGCGCGCGGTCTACATAGGCAATCGTCTCGTCAAGCCGTTTGATCATGCGATCCGCAGCGAGGTTGGCGGCGCGCGCGAGGGCGCTCAACTCGGCTTCCGTTTCCACGGGAACGGACAAATAGAGATCAACGGCGTCGCGTACTTCTTGGGAAAAGGATTTTCCGCGCAATCGGGCACGCCTAGTGAGACGCTGCTTCTGTTTGTCATCGAGATGAATGAGTGCCGTGGCCATGCTCGCTCCTATATAACACCTATATCATAGCACGGCCATCGGGCGACGATCCTCAGGGTTGCGGGCTTGACTCTGCGACTTACACAACGCCAACGCGCCCGTGCCTAGTGCGTGTAGCCGGCGTTGATGAAGTCGTCGATGTCTTTGTGCAGCTTGTGGTGTTCTTTTTCGTCGATGTACATCATGTGGCCGCCTTCGTAGTACGCGAAGCTGACGTTTTTGCGCACCGAAGGCTCCAGATTCATGTGTGCGAACGTGTTTTCAATGCCGTTGAACGGCGTCGCCAAATCGTAATAGCCGCAGACGACCAGCACTTTCAAGTAGGTTTGCTGGGTCATCGCGGCGCGCAGGACTTCAGCCACTTCAGTGTTGCCGGTCTGGTCCCACGGGCGCACGTTGGCGCTGACGGTGTAGTAGGCATCGCTGTCCCACTTCAGCTCACGCCGCACGTAGTCGTGGAATGTCGCGACGAATGCGCCTTCGTAGGAAGCTTCGCTGGGATCGTATTCTGGGCGCTCCCCGGCGGCATCCACATCCATGCCCTCGAAGCGTGAATCGAGACGCCCCACCGTGCGGCGCTTGTCGCGCTCCAGTTCCTTAAACCAGCGGAAGGGGCTAACGCGCAAGTTCGCTTCCTCGATGAACTTTGGCGAAAGGCCGGTGTAATGCGCGATATCTTCGACAATTTTCTGATGTTCCGCGGGAGTGAGTTGATCGCCTTTCTCGAGCGCCTGCGCGTACTCCCCATGCGCGAATTCCCGCGCCTTTTGCGCAACCTGCGCGATCGTCAGATTCTGTAAATCCGGAGGGAGCAGGTGGTGATACCACGCGCTCGTGGTATAGGTTGGCAGGAAGAACTCCGTGCGATTGTCCGCGCCCCAGTTGGAGAACGCTACTGCGGAAACCAGCGCGATCCCGCTCATGTAGATCTGATGGCGCTCCTGAAGCACGCCGGCCAGCTCGGCTGAGCGCGTCGTTCCGTAACTCTCGCCAATCAAGAATTTCGGCGAAGCCCAGCGGTCGTTGCGCGTGATGTACTGATAGATGAAGTCGGCAAACCAATTCGCGTCCTCGATGATGCCGTGAAATTGCGCCGGCGTTTCGCCGGGAGCTGGTCGGCTGAAGCCCGTGGAGATGGCGTCAATGAAAACCAGGTCCGTGGCATCGAGGAAAGAATCCTCGTTGTCGGTGACGGTGTAAGGCGCCGGCATGCCGTGGCCATCGGCCGTGAGCACGACACGCTTTGGCCCCATGCCCATGTGCGTAAAGAGAGAAGCGGAACCGGGGCCGCCGTTGTAAACGAAACTGATCGGCCGCTTGGTGGGCTCCGCGCCGTCCTTCACGTAAGCGACGTAGAACATCGAGGCTTTCACGGTGCCGTCATCCGCCTTGATGTTGTAGGTCGCTGCCGTTGCTGTGTAGTTGATGGTTTGCCCGCCGATACGCGCGGAATGGTGCGTGACAGAAGACTTCTCTTCCGGGGCAGGAGGCCGCTGCGCTTGCCGCTCCTGCGAACCCTCTCGTTGCGACGCCGCTTGCTCCGCTGGCGGGCGAGTGCGCTCACGCATCTGCGGCGGCTGCTGGCCGGGAGGAATGGTCGGCTGTTGCGCCGCTACCGTACCAACGCCCGACAACAAGAGCATTCCCGCGAAGACGCACCACTCTTTCTTCATTTCGCACCTCTCCTTTTTTTGGACAAACATGGATCAGGCAAATCCGTCTTGCGCAACCGGGGCGAAGAAAACTCCAGGCAAATCCGTCAACTCGCCCGGAACATCCCGTAGGACGCGCCAAACGCGAATGGAGTTTCACTCGGAGAATAAAGTTAGTGGAGCGCAGCAGCGAGCGTCTTGACGAGCAGAGATTCCTGTTCGGGGAACACGGTGCGCAGATCGAGAATGAGGCGGTCGCTTTCCACGCGCGCGATGACGGAAATGCCCGCGGGCGCGCGGCGCAGCCGCTCTTCAAGTTGCGCGGCGGAATAGCGGGCGCTGGCGATGCGAATCACTTTTGTGGGCAGTGCCTGAGTGGGAGTGGAGCCGCCTCCGGCGAGCGAGCTGCCGTCGGTGAGCTCCAGCTCTACTTCGTCCAGTGGAAGCTCGGGACGAAGTTCACGGAGAAAATTCTCAGAGCGGCGCTTGATATCCGAGGCGCTCGCACGAATCATGGCCAAAGCCGGAATTTCGTCCCATGCGGCGCGCAGGTACGCGCCCAGGGTGATTTCCAGTGCGGCTGTCGTGAGCTTGTCTACCCGCAACGCGCGAAACAGCGGATGCCGCCGCACACGTGTGACCAGCTCCTTTTTCCCGGCGATGATGCCTGCTTGCGGCCCGCCGAGAAGCTTGTCGCCGCTGAACATCACGATGGACACGCCCGCTTCGAGGCTGCTCCGAACGGTGGGCTCAGTGATTCCATTTGGCGAAAGGTCAACCAAGCAACCCGAGCCGAGATCCTCGACGAGCGACAGTCCGGTTCGCTGCCCGAGTGCTGCCAGTTCCTCCAGCGCCGGCTTCTCCGTGAAACCCGTCACGCGAAAATTCGAGGGATGCACGCGCAAAAGCAGCCGCGTGTTTTCGTTGATGGCGCTCTCGTAATCAGCCAGGCGCGTGCGATTCGTCGTCCCCACTTCGCGCAGAATGGCTCCGCTTTGCGCCATGATCTCTGGAATCCGGAAGCCATCCCCGATCTCAATCAACTCCCCGCGCGAAACGATGACCTCACCGTCTTTTGCCAGCGCCGCGAGCACGAGAAGAACGGCCGCCGCGCAATTGTTGACCACGATGGCAGCCTCCGCGCCGGTAAGCCGCTCCAACAGCGACGACGTATGCACATCGCGTTTCCCGCGCGCGCCTGCCTCCAGGTCGTATTCCAGATTGGAATAGTGCGTCGCCGTTTTGCGAAATTCCTCGCTAACCGCCGCCGGAAGCGGCGCCCGCCCCAGATTGGTGTGCAAAATCACTCCCGTCGCATTAATCACCGGCTGAAGCGAATGCGCCAAAAGGCGCTCGACGAGCGAGCTGATGTGCTGCTCCAGGGCAGTGGAATCCGACGCCAACAGGGGCAGGTCGCCAAAAAACGCAGTTTTGCTCCCTTCCGTAATGCGGAAGCGCAATTCGGCCAACGCCGTGCGCGTGACTTCGACGAGTAGCGCGCGGTCCACGCGGCCCGCCAGGGTGGCCAGGCGAGGTTGCGCCAGCAGTTCGTCTACCGACGGGATCTGCCGCAGCAGTTCGGTTTGCTCCGGAGAAAGCACCCGTTTTGTGCTCGCCTCCATGCGCCTATTTCAGCACATACCCGCGCCGGCGGCAACGAACCTGTGGCCGGGAAATGACACGAGGCGCTGCAGATGACTTTGCTCGGTCTTGCTCGCGCGGGATGCACAATGCGAACCGCAACCCAGACCTTTGGTTGACGCCCTCATCTCGCCGACCTAGCATGAAACCTATAGGGGCGTCTCCATCCATGGCGACCATTGACGAGGAACTGGCCCAGCTCGAACGGGACATCCGTCAGCTCAAAATCGAATACGACCAGTACTTCGGCGGCGGCCGCAAACGCCCGCCCACGGAAATCGAATGGCGCATCGAACTGATGGTCAAGCGCTATTCCGAACGCGGCGGGGACTTGAAGTATGGCCAGCGCTTCCGCCTCAACAACCTCACGCAGACCTACGCCAAGTACAAAGACATTTTCCGCAAGAAGACGCAGCAGAAGGAAGAAGGAAAGGTGCAGCGGCATTTTGGCGCGGCGGCGAAAGCCATCGAGGCGGAGCGCGCGCAGAAACATGCGGAAAAGCCGACGACTGCCGCTGCTCAGCCGGCGTCGTCCGGACCGTTCCGCGTGGTCTGCTCCGAACCAGAACAGGAGACCGACAAGGTCGATCGTCTGTTCGAGGCTTTCGTGCAGGCCAAACAGCAAGCCGGTGAACAGACGGGCAAGCTTTCGCGCTCCAGTTTCAATGAATTCGTGCTGAAAAAGACCAAGGACCTGCAGAAACAGAAGAATTGTCGCGATGTCGAGTACGTCGTCGAAGTCGTGGACGGCCAGGTGAAGCTCAAAGCGCTCGTCAAGGCCTGAAATCCACGGAAAGCTGGCTCCGCACCCTGGGCGGATTGATTCTGCAGGGGCGTCTTTCCCGCCGTTCTCCACTCTTAAACAACCGATTTTGCGAATCGTCAGCAGGCGCATACACTGTTGTGCTTTCCTTTTTCTGGAGGAATACATGGCGGTGGAGCGCGCGCTGATCAGCGTGTTTGATAAAACAGGAATCGTGGAGTTCGCCAAGCGGCTCGCGGCTCTGCGCATCGAAATTCTCTCGACCGGCGGTACGTCCAAACTGCTGCGCGAAGCGGGCGTTTCCGTGCGCGATGTTTCGGATTTCACGGGCTGGCCGGAAATGCTTGGCGGCCGCGTCAAAACGCTGCATCCCAAAGTCCACGGCGGGCTCTTGTATCGCCGCAAGCATGCAGAAGATCAAAAGCAAGCCTCCGAACACGGTATCGCCCCGATCGACCTCGTGGTCGTTAATCTGTATCCCTTTGAAGCCACGGCTGTGAAGCAAGGTCTGACTGCGGAAGAGCTGATTGAGAATATCGACATCGGTGGTCCCACGATGCTGCGCTCCGCCGCGAAAAATTTCGAAAGCGTTACCGTGGTCACCGATCCGGCGGACTACACACGTGTAGCGCACGAGCTCGAAACGGCCAAGGAGACTTCGCTCGAAATGCGCCGTGAATTGGCGCTGAAAGTCTTCGCCAGCACTTCTCGCTACGACGGCATGATTGCCACTGAATTGGAACGCCTTGCCGTGGCGTCCGGTCACCTGGCACTGGCGGAAAAGCCGCTCCTGCCCGAACGCGTGCACGTCGCGCTGCAAAAGCAGCAGCCTCTCCGTTACGGCGAAAACCCGCATCAGGCCGCCGCTCTTTACGTGCCAGCTGGGCGCGCTCCGTTCGGTCTCGCGGCCGCCAAGC
>Ga0335078_10007076_pt1 | contig 16624 bp, 9 predicted proteins | sample Lox_Sample_32_FD_206711 | JGI IMG/M metagenome (GOLD analysis project Ga0335078, IMG submission 206711) | Soil microbial communities from Loxahatchee National Wildlife Refuge, Florida, United States - Lox_Sample_3.2 | ecosystem: Environmental > Terrestrial > Soil > Wetlands | place: USA: Florida... | reverse complement strand
TCTTGACGTTGGGGCCGTTCTGGTAATCGCCTGCGAACTCATTCTGCGCGGTCACGTTGGCGTAGAGCGTGTAGCTGCCCGTGATCCCCGGGTTCCAGGTGATCACGGCTCGGACCGTGACGTTCCATGCGAGGGACGAGACCACCCCGACCGCGAACGGCTGGCTGTTGACGACGCCGCTCGTGTAGTTGTAGAACTTCACCGAGCCCGGCGACCCGCCGATGTAGTTCCGGCTCCCTCCGCCGCTCTGCGAGAGAAGGTAGAACGCCACGGTGACGTTCGTGGCCACGGCCTTGTTGCCGGACGCGGCCCCGACCGTGATGTTCACCCAGAAGGTCGACGCCGAGCCGTCCGTGAGCGTGGAGGGACCCGTGAGGTTGTTCGCCGCCATGATCGGGCTCGTGGTCGTGTTCTGGGAGACGGTGAGCGATTGGGTGGTGTAGCCGGAGTTGCCGTTCTTGTCCCAGACGGTCAGGTTGATCGTGTAGGCGTTGGTCGCCGCGACGAGCCAGACCGCCGGGTAGGGCTTCACCGTGGTCGAATTGACCCCGACGTGGACGGTCGTGTTCTTCGAGTTCGTGACGAGCCAGTAGTACTTCACGACCGAACCGTTGTGCGGGTCGGTCGCGTTCGCCCCGTTCAGCTGGACCTTCGCGCTGAGGTTCTTACCGGCCACGACCCCGCTTCCCGTGACCGCGCTGCCCGCGGAGTTCAGGACCTGGAACGCCGACGTCGGCTTTTCCGTGTCGGTCACGAGCAGGACGAGGGTCGACGTCGCGGAGTCTCCCGCGCCGTCCCAGACGGTCAGCGAGACGTTGTACTGCCACCCGAAGAACGTGACCGGGTTGCCGCTCACGGTTCCGACCGAGAGGTAACTACCGGCCCCGAGCGGTTGCACGGACCAGTTGCGCCAGTACGGCGCGTTCTGGCTCGCCGAGAAGTTCGCGGTCTGCTTGAAACTGTGCGACGAGACGATGGTCCACGAGGCCACCGCCACGATCCCCTTGACGGTCGCGGACGGACCGACGAGGGCCGAGCTCGTGCTGGCGTTGAACTGCAGGACCGTGCCCCAATTGACGAGCTTGTACGGGGCTCCGTTGACCGTTTGGTTCTCTGCCGCGGTCGAGTTCACGGAGATGTTGGCGTACACCGGTCCCACGGCGACCCAGACGAAGAACTTCGTTGAGTTGACCAGCCCTCCCGAGCTCGTAACGGTCAGCGTTCCCGCATAGGGCGCGGAGCCGCTCGCCGCCGCGTAGGAGTGGTTGGTGGTGGGAGTGCTCGTCGTGTTCGAATGCGTGTCCCCGAAGTTCCACGCGAACTTCGTTCCGTTCGTGCCGGCGGGGTAGAGCGAGTTGGCCGCGCTGAACGTGACGTTCTGGCCCACACCGACCTCGACCGTGTAGTTGCCGTTCGTGCTGTTGAGAACGTTCGAGCTGGAGTAGGCGAAGTAGCTCGGCACCGTGACGTTGACGAGCGCCGTGAGGGCCGAGTACCTCACGATCGAGAACTTCGCCGTTCCCACGAGCGACGTGCTCTGCAGCGAGGTGAGCGTGAAGCTGGTCCACGTCCCTCCCTCACCGGCCGGGGACAGCACGGTCGAGGACGGCGCCTGGGTGCTCGCCGCCAGGACGTAACCCGACGGGAGAACGAAGGTGTAGTTGTAGACGTCCGAGCTCGAGGCCGGGTGCGCGAATCCGAGCGAGATCGAGTACGTCGACTGGTTGATCGGAACGGAGCCGTTCAGGGCGTACGACTGCGACCACGCGTACGAGATCGTCGCGGCCGAGGAGAGGCCGCACGACCCCGAGCAGGTCGACGACTCGCTCGCGAGCGTCTGCGGTGCGGTCGGTCCCTTGAACCCGGTCCCGTTGATCGCCGTCTGCGCCTCGACCGCCGGGAAGAACGGACCGGTCGAGTTGACGAACGACCATACCGACGGGAGCGACGTGCTCGCGAAGGTAACCGAGTGGTCGAAGTCGAGGCCGAGCTGGCCCCAGAGCTGCCCTACGGTCGCGTTCGGCAGGTTCGGGAGAACCGTGTCGTTGCCGAGCTGGGCCGTCGTGTTGACGACGAGGTTACCCTTTCCGGTGGAGACGCTGATCGCGGAAAAGTTCAGGACCGTTTGGTACCTTCCGAGCTGGCCGGGACGCAGCGGCGAGACGAGGACGTTCTGCTGGTGCGGGGTCGGCGTCGTGACGGTGAGGGGGTACCATACCGTGCTGTAACCGATCGACGAAAGGATCACGTCGAAACTCTGGGACCCGCTCGTGAAGCCAGCAGGGTACGTACCGGCAGAGTAGTACCCGCCGGGCGGCGTGGCGCTCGAGTAGATGTAGCCGTTCGTCGGATCCCACAGGGTGACGTTCCCGGCCGTCGGGACGTGGGCCGAAGGGTTCGAGGTGAGGTTGCTGTATCCCGAGACGATGTAGTTCTGAACGTTCGGGTTCACCACGACCGGTGTCGGATTCGGCACGACGACCTGCGTGAGGTTGTACATGACGGAGGGCCCGACGAGGGTCGTCTTGAGCACCCAAGTGCCGAGGGGGACGTTCAGGTTGAAGCCGCCCGACGCCGAGGTCGTGTTGTTGACGAACACGAACCCGTTGTACGCCGGATCGATCAGGGCGACCTGTGCCCCCGCTTGGGCGATACCGCCGGACGTGACCGTGCCGGTGACGTTGCCCTTGTAGGGAAGAACGGTGATCCCCTGGAGGATGGTCGGGTACGTCGTGGTCGTCAGCGCGCTCGCGTTCTCGAAGGCGAACACGGGGTTCTGGTTCGAGGGGAGCACGGCGCACTGGTAGTAGGGCTTCGTGGGGTTGCAGCCCGGAAGGCTGACGTTCCCCTGCGGCGGCACCCAGACGCCCCAATAGCCGGGCACCAAGGCCCCGCCGGTCGATGCGGTGGTGAACGTGAACTGGCCGCCCGAGGTGACCGTGGTCGTAAAGACCTGGCCCGTGGCCCGGGATACGAGGTCGACCTGCACGCCCGCGGGGACCGGGGAGATTCCGTTCCCCTGTTCCACGTAGCCTGTCAGCGTATAGTTCGCTGAAGACGCCAGGGCCCCTCCGGTCGCGGCCAGTGAACTCGTCACCAACGCGACCAGTACCAGGACCCAAAGGGCGGCACGGTACTGCTCTCGAACCAACTGTTTCACGACTCCCATTACGGCGGTCTCCTATCGGAGGCGGCGCGCCGAACTTGGCCCTGCTACTTATAGCTTGCTTCAGTCGGCCGCTGCGCCCTGCGCCGTCGGCGCCAGCTAGCGGTAGATGACGTCCGCCGGCTCGTCCCGGCGGCGTGCCACACGCTCCCGAAGCAGGTGGCGTTCGAAGTCCTCGTAGAACTTGAGACCCTCCGCGTCGATCGAGGGCCGGACCTGCTTCATCGCCGCTTCGAAGTGCGTGCGGGTCACCTTGGAGGCTTTGACGTTCTCCCGGATCGCGGTGAGGCCCGCCTCCCGGCAGAGCGCGGCGATGTCGCTCCCAACGTACCCCTCGGTCTGAGAGGCGAGGGCGTTCAGGTCGACGTCCTCCGCGAGCGGCATCGACCGGGTGTGGACCTTCAGGATCTCGAGGCGGCCGGCCACGTTCGGTGGCTCGACGTAGAGCAGACGGTCGAACCTTCCGGTTCTCAGGAGCGCTTCGTCGACGATGTCGGGACGGTTCGTCGCGGCGATCACGAGCACCCGCTCGAGCGATTCGAGGCCATCGATCGACGTGAGCAGCTGGTTGACGATTCGCTCGGTCACCCCACTGGACGTCTGGAGGCCCCGGCGCGGGGCTATCGAGTCGATCTCGTCGATGAAGACGATCGACGGGGAGGCCTGGCGGGCCTTCTTGAAGATCATCCGGATCGCCTTCTCGCTCTCGCCGACCCACTTGCTCATCACCTCGGGCCCTTTGACCGAGATGAAGTTCGCCTGGCTCTCGGTGGCGGCGGCCTTCGCGAGGAGGGTCTTTCCGACCCCGGGAGGCCCGTAGAGGAGGATCCCCCGCGGCGGCTCGATACCGATGTGATGGTAGACCTGCGGGTTCTTGAACGGAAGCTCGACCGACTCCTCGAGGATCCTTCGGACGCGCTCGACGCCTCCGACTTGCTCCCAATGGGTGGTCGGAACCTCGACCGCGACGTCCCGGAGGCTGGACGGCTCGATCTGCTTCAGCGCCTCCCTAAAGTCGTGTTCGGTGACCTTCATCCGCTCGAGCAGCGAGATCGGGATCGGCTGGTCGAAATCGATCTCGGGCAGGTAGCGACGGAGCGCCCGCATCGCGGCCTCCCGGGCGAGCGACGAAAGGTCGGCGCCGACGAACCCGTGGCTCTGCGCCGACAGGACCTTCAGGATCCGCTCGCGGTCGCGGTCGGACCCTTCGATCGGCATCCCCCGCGTGTGGATCTGAAGGATCTCGAGGCGGCCCTCCTGGGTCGGAACTCCGATCTCGATCTCCCGGTCGAACCGGCCCGGGCGCCGCAGCGCCGGGTCGATCGCCTCCTCGCGGTTGGTCGCGGCGATCACGATGACGTTCCCTCGGCCGGAAAGACCGTCCATCAGGGTCAGCAGCTGGGCCACGACCCGGCGCTCGACCTCGCCGACCACTTCGTCCCGGCGCGGAGCGATCGAATCGAGCTCGTCGATGAAGATCACGCTCGGGGCGTTCTTCTCCGCCTCCTCGAACTTCTCCCGGAGCTCCTTCTCGCTCTCGCCGTAGTACTTCGAGATGATCTCGGGTCCCTGGATGCCGATGAAGTGGGCCCCCGCCTCGTTGGCGACCGCCTTCGCGATCAGCGTCTTTCCGGTCCCGGGCGGTCCGTAGAGGAGCACTCCCTTGGGAGGCGTGATCGCGAGCCGGTCGAACAGCTCGGGATGCTTCAACGGGAGCTCGATCATCTCGCGGACGCGCCCGAGCTTCTCCTTGAGGCCACCGATGTCCTCGTACGAGACCCGGGGAGCGGCGACCTCGGTCTCGCTGACGGTCTCCTCCTTGATCGTGATGAGCGACGAGGGGGCGACCTGGACGATCCCCTTCGGCTGGGTCGACACGACCATGAACGGGAGCGAACCGCCCATCAGGAACACGCCGGGAATGACGAAGACGTCCCCCCGGATGAACGGCCGGCGCGCGAGCGCCTTCGCGACGAAGCTTTCGAGTCCCGGGCCGAGGTCCATCCTGGCGGAACCCGCGTAGATCGGCGCGATCGTGATCGCGTCCGCGTTCGGGCAGTCGACCCGCTGGACCGACACCCGGTCGCCGATGCTGACCCCGGCGTTCCTACGGACGACCGCCTCGATCCGGACCAATCCCTTCCCCTCGTCCTCCTGTTGCGCCCGGCTGACGACGGCGGGGGTGGGCTTTCGGCCGCGGACCTCGACGATATCGCCCAGACCGACCTTCAGCCTCTGCCGGGTCTGCACGTCGAGCCGCGCGGTGCCAAGGCCGATGTCCTGCTGGAATGCTTCGGCGACCCGGAGCGTGAGCGCCTCGCCCATCTATCTCTGAGGTCGTTGGACCCTCGAGCGACCTAAATAGATTGTCCTGAAGCGGCGCTCGGAACGGCGGTCGAGCATGGTCGGTCGCGACCGCTCAGGAGCCCGGATCGAAGGCGAGCCGGCTCTGACCGGGGAGGCGGGCGGCGGCGGTCAGGTCCGGGGCCGGTTCTCCGAGGACCTCGGCGACGACCGCAGCGGTCCCGGGTCCGAACCCCATGAAATGGTTGTTGGAGAAGGCGAACACCGTGTCGACCGGTCGCCCCTCGTTCTCGAACAGCCGCTTCATTCCGAGGATCTCGGGGCGGCCGTCCCGCTGGACCCGACCGAACTCGGTGAGCGCGCGGTCGCCGATGAAGCGGGCGTAGAGGAAATCCCCGGTCACCCATGCCGGCGGACGGGCTCCGGGCAGGACCGACCAGACGAGGGCGGCGCGACGAGAGTCGAGCAGGGCCCGTGTCGATTCGGTCCACCACGACGCGTGGCGGAGCTCGACCGCGAGGGGGTACTCCGGCGGGATGGAGTCGAGCAGGAGCTCGAGCCGGGCCCGCCCCGGTCCGGCGCGGAAGGAGCCGGGGAACTGCAGCACGACCGCGCCCAGCTTCCCCTGGGACCGGAGCGGGGCGAGGCTCGTCAGGAACGGTGCGAGAACGTCGCTCGTGGCCGAGGGGGTCGCCTCGTGGGTCACCTCCCTCGGGACCTTGAGGGCGAATCGAAACCCCTCGGGGGTCCGGTCGGCCCATCGTCGTATGAGGAAAGGCCCCGGCGGCCGGTAGAAGCTGGAGTCCACCTCGACCGTCCGGAACACGCGCGCGTAGCGGCTCAGGAACTCTCCCGGTGGGGTGCCGGGCGGATAGAACGGCCCGACCCAGTCGTCGTACGCCCACCCGGAACAGCCGATCCAGTACCGACCCACGACCGCGATGATGCGTCTCGGCTTTTCCGTTTTTTCCGCGGTTCCCGAAAGGCTTGCCCACACCGGTCGGTCGGACCCCGGCGAACCGGTCGTAACGCCGCGCCTCACGAGCACAACTGAGATATTCCCCGCCGCGAGTCGTCGACCCGATGACTCCCGGCGGTTCCTCCGGCACCGTCCTCGGGAAGCTTCTCGAAGCGGCCGGCTACCGGGTGGAGGCCCGCCAGGACCTTCTAGTGGCCGTCCGGACCCGCGACCGGCGAGCCGTCGTGGTGCTGGGCTCGGCCCGCTCGCCCGCCGACGTCGAGTCCCTGTTCCCTCCCGAGAGCGTGCACCGGACGATCGTCTATGACGACGAGCCGGGAGAGACGGCCCGGTCGGTCGCGGCCGACCACGGGATCGAGGTCCTCGACCCGTCGACCCTCGGCCCGGGCCTCGGGGAGATCCTGCTCCAACCACCGGTCGGCGCGGAGCTCTCCCCGGTCGACGCCGACCGTTCCGGTCCGCTCGAGCCGCCGTTCTCGATCGCTCCGAACAGCGAGAGGACCGTGCGCCCCCGCATCGACCGGTCGGAGGCGGAGAGCCTGGCCGGGGTCGACGGACCTCGCTACACTCTGCGGCTCGTGCCGTTCTTCGTCGCGGCGTATCGGGTGCGACCGGCCGCACCGGACGGTGGGCACGGGGCCGTCGTACGCCGTCTCGTCGCGGTCAACGCCGTCACCCGTCGCGCCGAGATCTGGGACGAGGGGGACCGTGAGCTCGTCGGCGACCTCACCGAGCCGCACCAGCGTCTATCCCCCCAGCTGGAGGAGTCGCAGGTCGTCCCTCTCGCCCTGGACGCCATCCGACGGCACCATACGGTGCACGTCGACCACACCGAGCAGCACGAAGGCGCGCTTGTGATCGAGACCCGGCGGGTGCCACCAGGATCGGACGACATCCGCCTCGGTCCGTTCGTCCTCCTCTACGTCCCCCACTGGTACGTGGAAGGGTCACAGGGCCGCGTGGTGCTCGATGCGGTCACCGGGCGCCGGACCGTCGCCGCGGAGCCGGGCGGTCCCTGAAGGTTCCCCCACTTTCAAATACGCTCTACTTCTCGACCGCTCGTGCTTCTCGACCAGTTCCGTATCGGACCGTACCTGAACTTCACCTACCTCGTCGCCGAGGAGCCCGGTGGCGAAGGGGTGGTGATCGACCCGTCGTTCGGCATCGACCCCGTGCTCGAAGCGATCGATGCGCGCCACGTGAAGGTCCGCTACATCCTGAACACCCACAGCCACCCGGACCACACCGCTGGCAACAAGGACGTGAAGGAGCGGACCGGGGCGAAGGTCGTCGCGCATGCGGTCGCGCCGATCCACCAGGACATCTCGGTCGCGGACGGGGACGCGGTCTCGGTCGGAGACCTTCGGTTCCACGTCGTCCACACTCCCGGTCACACGAAGGACAGCGTCCTCTACATCTTCGAGGGGAACGTCGCAACGGGCGACACCCTCTTCGTCGGAGAGTGCGGACGGACCGACCTTCCCGGCGGCGACCCAGCCGAGATGTACGACAGCCTTCAGCATCGTCTGCTCGCGCTCGACGACGCGCTCGTGGTGCTCCCTGGCCACGATTACGGTACGACCCCGACGAGCACGATCGGCCGCGAGCGGGCCGAGAACTACACTCTCCAACCGCGGACCCTCGAGGAGTTCCTCACGTTCATGCAGGAGTGATGCGTCGGCGATGACCCCGCTCCCGCCGTTGGAGGAACGCCCCGTCCGAGCGGCGGGCGCCCGACGCGTTCACCCCGGATCGCCCAGCACCTCGTCGATCATCGGGACCCTTCGGGAGATCTCGAAGGAGTCCCCGGCGCTCGTCGCGTTGTTCGACGCCCGAGCGATCGCCGGGGAGCGTCATCTGCTCTCCGCGTGGGCGCACCTCGGACGCGCCCGGAGCCGAGGGGAGACCCGCTTGCGCGACCGCGGAGCCGAGTTCGCGCTGTACGTCGCGGGGGACGACCAGTTGCCCCGAGCCCTCGCCAAGGTCGGAGTCTCGGACACCACCGAGCAGTTCGTGCTGGTGGCGGAGCGTCCGCACGACCCCGGGCCGCTCCTCGCCCGATTTGAGCTCGCGCCGGACCCGAACGCCTACCCGCGGCCGGTCGACGAAGCGATGCTCGAGCGACTGGGGATTGAGGAGGCCGAGCGTCGGTCGGTCCCGCCGACGGGATGGGAAGGTCTCGTGCTCGAGCGCGTGGCGCTTCTCGACCTTTCGGCGCCGGCGGCCCGAGCTCCACCCGAAAAGCCATAACCACAGGCGGCGGTCGCGCCCGCGGTCCGACGGCGGCCGTGCAGGTGTAATCTAGCGGTAGGATGTCAGCCTTCCAAGCTGACCACCCGGGTTCGAAACGCGGAACCGGACGAGGTCCCGCGCGAATCTCCCGGCGCCTGCATTCCCCCGCCCCGGACCCTCTCCATAAGGAGGGTTTATTCCTCCGGGGCTCGCTCGGTGGGCCGCGCTGAGGTAGCCTAGTCCGGCAAGGCGCCAGCCTTGAAAGCTGGTGGCGGTTCCGCCACGGGAGTTCAAATCTCCCCCTCAGCGCTGACCTCCCGCCCGCCGGATTATATGGGGTTCCTCGCTCCACGACCTCCGCGATGCCCGAACCTTCGTCCCTCACCCCGCTCCTCGAGCAGTACGAGGGCGTCAAGGCCCGGTACCCGGGGCATCTCGTGTTGTTCCGGGTCGGCGACTTCTACGAGACGTTCGGCGATGACGCGCGGCTCCTCTCCCGCGAGGTCGACGTCGTACTGACGGCCCGTTCCGCGGACGCGCAGGGCGTGCGGACCCCGATGGCGGGGGTGCCGCACCACTCCGTCGACACCTACCTGGGCCGGCTCGTGCGCAAGGGGTACAAGGTCGCGATCTGCGACCAGGTCGAGGACCCCCGGTTCGCGAAGGGCCTCGTCCGCCGGGAGGTCACCCGCGTCGTGACCCCGGGTACGGTGGTCGAGGACCGCATCCTGGGCGGACCGGACCACAGCTTCCTCGTGAGCGTCGTCTCACCGACCGGACGCACGGGCGCGTACTCCGCCGTCGACATCACGACCGGAGAGTGGTACCATGGGCTTGCCGATGGCCCCGGCACCGAGGGCATACTGTCGTCCGTAGCGTCGTTCCAGCCGCGCGAACTCCTGTGGTCCGCCGGGAGCGACGCCGCCGGGGCGGCGCTCGTGGGCGCGTTGCGTCGCGAGTTCCCCTCCGCCCGGCTCGAGCCGGCGCCTTCTCCCGTAGCCGAGGGCGAGCTCCCGCCGGCGCTTCGGGGGGAGTCGGAGCTTGCCGGCGAGGTACGCGAGGCGGACCACCGCCTGGTGGCGTACCTGCGCGCGACCCAGCCGCGTCTCCTGCCGCACCTCGACGTCGTGGAACGGGGAGCGGGAGGTCGCCGCCTGGTGCTCGACGCGAAGACCCTGCGGCACCTCGAGATCAACCGGCCGATGAACCCGGACGACGCGAAGGGAGTGACGCTGCTCAGCACCTGGGACGAGACGGTGACGGCGGCCGGCCGCCGAACGATCACCTTCTGGCTGACGAACCCGCTCGCCGACCCGGCGTCGATCGGTGTGCGTCAGGAGGCGGTCCAGCGGCTCGTGGACCTGGGCGCCGGTCTCGAGGAGCTGCGGAACCGCCTGCACGGGGTCTCCGACCTCTCGCGCATCGCCGCCCGCGTGGCCGGTCGAAGGGTCCGACCCGTCGAGCTTGTCTCCCTCCGGGTCGGACTCGATGCGGCCAACGCGCTCGCTCGGTCCCTAACGGACGGACCGCCGCCGTCCCGGTTCTCCCACCTTCGAGAGGAGCTCGCTTCGCCGCCCGGACTTGTGGAGTTGCTTTCGGGCGCGCTCCCGGAGGCGCTCACCGCCACCGAAGGGCAGGGCGAACTGTTCCGCCCCGGGCACGCACCCGAGGTCGACCGCTGGCGGGACGCCGAGCGGGAGGCGCTGCGCGAGATGACCGCGCTCGAGCGCTCGGAGCAGGAGGCGAGCGGCATCCGCACGCTGAAGGTCGGCTACAATCAGGTGTTCGGCTACTACTTCGAGGTCACCAAGCCGAACCTCGCGCGGGTGCCTCCTCACTTCCGTCGGCGCCAGACGGTCGCGCAGGCGGAGCGGTTCACCTCCGACCGGCTCGAGGAGATCGAACGACGCATCCTCGAGGCCCGCGACGGGATCGCGACCGCCGAGGCCGTTCGATGGGAGGCGCTGCTCGATGAAGTGGAACGTCACGTTCCCGGCGTCCACCGGGTCAACCGCGCGGTCGGGGAGCTCGACGCGCTCACGACGTTCGCGCATCTCGCCCAAACCCGCGGCTACGTCCGACCCACGGTCGACGACTCCTCGGCGCTGGTGCTGCGGGAAGGCCGGCATCCGGTGCTCGACCGGATCCTCGGGGAGACGTTCGTTCCCAACGACCTTGAGCTCGACCCGGAACAGCGGCGGATGCTCGTCCTCACCGGCCCGAACATGTCGGGAAAGTCGACGTTCATGCGACAGGTCGGTCTGCTCGTCGTGCTCGCCCAGGCCGGGTCGTTCGTGCCGGCGAAGTTCGCCCGCGTCGGTGTCGTCACCCAGCTGTTCACCCGGATGGGGTTCACCGACGAGATCGGGCGGGGCAAGTCGAGCTTCATGGTCGAGATGAGCGAGGTCGCCGAGATCCTCCGGGCCGCCGACGACCGCTCGCTCGTCCTTCTCGATGAGGTCGGCCGCGGGACGAGCACGTTCGACGGCCTCGCGATCGCCTGGGCGACGCTGCGGCACATCCACGACGCGACCCGGGCCCGCTGCCTTCTCGCGACCCACTACCACCAGCTGACCGACCTCGTCCGGGGACTCTCGGCGGCCGAGAACGCCCACTTCGCGGTGCGCGAAGGACCGGACGGGGTGGTCTTCCTCCACCGTCTCGTGCCGGGCGCCACCGACCGAAGCTACGGGGTCCATGTTGCTCGCCTTGCCGGCGTACCCGAAGGGGTCCTCGCGGAAGCGGAGCGGCTCCTGCGTCGCCTCGAGTCCGAGAGCGCAGTTCCCGCGGCCACGAAGGCGGAGCGACGACGGGGACCGAGGTACACCCAGGCGGTCCTGCTCTCGGAAGAGTCGGCCGAACACCCGGTCGTCGAGGAGCTGCGAGCGATCGACCCGGACCGGTTGACCCCGGAGGAGTCCGCGCGCAAGCTCCGGGAGCTCAAGGCCCGGGCCGCGCGGAAGCCGGCGGGGGAGGAGGGGACCCCGTGAACGCAACGGCTTCCGCACCGGCGCGAAGACCGATCCGACGCCTGTCGAACGAGACGGTCGAGCGGATCGCCGCGGGGGAGGTCGTGGAGCGTCCCGCCTCCGTCGTGAAGGAGCTCGTCGAGAATTCGGTCGACGCCGGCGCCACGACGGTCACGGTGCGACTGACCGGGGGCGGGCTCGACCGTATCGAGGTCGCCGACGACGGAGGCGGGATCCCCCCGGAGGAGCTCGAGCTCGCGGTCGAACGTCATGCCACGAGCAAGCTCGCCCCGGAGGGGCCGGTGGAACGGATCGGAACGCTCGGCTTCCGCGGGGAGGCGCTCGCGGCCATCGCGTCCGTCTCGCGTTTCCGGCTGCTCTCCCGGCCCGCCGACCGCGAAGCGGCCGAGGGGATCTCGGTGGTCGGTGGGGTGGTCGCCGGACGGTTCACGGCATCGCGTGCCCCGGGGACGACCGTCGAGGTCGAGGAGCTCTTCTTCAACACTCCGGCGCGGCGCAAGTTCCTGAAGAGCCCGGCCGCGGAGCAGGTCGAGGTCCTCCAGACCATCGAGCGACTGTATCTCGCACGGCCTCGGGTAGGGCTTCGAGCGGAGTCGGAAGGTCGCGAGGTCGGTGTCTATCCGCCGTCCCACGACCTGAAGGACGCCGCGGCCCGCGTGCTCGGCCCCGGCTTTCTCGCCTCCTCCTTCGAGATCGTCGCCGACGTCCCGGGCGGTCGTTTGTTCGGAGCTCTGGGCCGCCCCGGGGTCGCCGCCCCATCGTCGCGGGGGCTTTTCCTCGCCGTCAACGGCCGGTCCGTCACGTCCGGGCCCTTCGCCCAGAACGTCCGGCTCGCGTACGGGGACTACCTCCCCCGCACCCGCTTCCCCGTTGGCGTCCTGCACCTCGAGCTCGACCCGGACCGGCTGGACGTGAACGTCCACCCGACGAAGCGGGAAGTGCGGTTCGCGCAGGAACGAGAGCTCCTCGACGCGGTGCGTCGGTGCGTACGGGAGGCCCTCGTCGGTTCGCCCCAGGTCGCCGAGCCGCTAGCTTCCCGCTCACCGTCGTCCCCACAAGGGGTCCAACTCGCAACGCCCTCGTCCCGGGAGTTCGCCTCCCGTCCCCCGGCGTTCCACTTCCAACGCACGCTCGAAGGACCGGTCGTTACCGAGACCACGAGGTCCGAGGTGCCGGCCGGCGGGGCCCACCCGCGCATGACGCTCCTGGGGTGCCTGCACGCGCTCTACTGGGTCGCAGAGAGCGACGAGGGGATGGTGCTGATCGACCAGCACGCGGCGAGCGAACGTGTCCTGTACGAGGAGCTCCTCCGGACCGGGGCGCTGCAGCGGCAGGCGCTGGTCGACCCCGTTCCCCTGGAGCTTACCGGGGTCCAGCGGAGCGCGCTCTCGGCCCACGCCGAGACCGTGCGAGCCTCCGGGTTCGAGGTCGAGCCGTTCGGCCCCGAGTCGTTCCTCGTTCGGTCGGTCCCGGCGTACCGGGGCCGCTCGGCTCGCGCCGAATCCCTGACCGAGCTCCTGGACGAACTTGCGTCCGGCGGTCGCCCCACGCTTCCCGACGGGCTCGAAGAGCGGCGGGCGGCGATGGTGGCGTGCCACGCCGCGATCCGCGCCGGCGACGTCGTGAGCACGGAGGAGTTCTCTCGCGTCCTCGCCGAACTGCATGCGCTCCCCGAAGCCGCCTATTCCTGTCCCCACGGGCGGCCGATCGTTCTCGGGATCCCGCGCACCCGGCTCGACCACTGGTTCCTGCGGAGCGGACCGTGAGCCCGCCCGGGGCCTCGCGCCAGCCCCGAGTGAGCGAACGAGAGGTCGTGGCCACCACGGCCGCGTACCTGCAAGCGCTCGGCTACCGGGTGTACCCCAACCCGGACTCGAACGACTACTTCGACCTGGTGGCCCGCAAGGGCAACGAGGTCGGTCTGGTAGAGGCGAAGGTCTCGAACAGCCGGGCCGTGCTCCTCCAGGCCCTCCGACGGCGGGCCTGGGGGGACTGGGTCAGCGTGGTGCTCCCATCGGAGACGGCCGCCGCGCGCCTCGCCGCTCGCACGGACGGGACGCGGGCGAGCCCGGTCGGCGTGTGGGCCGCCGTCGACGGGACCGTTAGGGTCGTCCGGGCGGCGGCCGCCTGGGTAGCGCCGGGCGAGGAGGACCCGTACGAGGAGCTTCGCGAGCGCTTCCGGACAGTGCTCGACCGCATCGACTCGGGGGAACTACCGGCGGACGTCCGTTGGGCTGGGGTCGTGGGCGCGGTACGGCGCGCCTCGGGAGGTCGAGGGTTCAAGGAGTGGCGTCTCGACGAACCGTCGGCCCGCGACCGATAGGCAGGACCTCTAACCAGCGTTCGGCCGGAGGGCCTGGTCGACGGCGTCCGCTACGCGCTCCGGCAGGAACGCCTCGGAGAACCGCTTCGCCGCGGCCCCCACTCCCTTCTGCGCTGCCGGGTCGGCCAGGAGCTCGGCGAGCACGCTCGCGAGGTCCCCCGGGTCGTCGCTCGCGGCGACTCGGACACCACCGGCGGGGTCGACCGGTAACCTCGCGTCCGGAAGGAGGACGGGGGGGACCGCCGCACGAGCGGCGAGCACGACCCCGGGGTCGAACCCGGGGACTCGGCGAGCGAACACCGCCGCGTTGGCGCTCGCGAGCGCGTCCGAAAGCGTCTCCGCGTGCCGGTCGGGGAGAGCGATCACCCCTGGGTCGGAGGGAGCGGGCGACCCCGAAACGACGAGGCGAACGCCCGGGAAGAACGGACGGATACGTCGGAACGCCTCGAGGATCCGGTCGAGGCCGCTCGGCTCGGGCGCCTCGAACGCGGTGGGGGCGACCACCACCGGTACGTCCGGTGGTATCCGGAGGTCGCTACGAGCCTCCTCGCGGGTGGGGAACGCGGGCAGCGAGGGGACGGCCGGCGGCGCCCGGACCATCTTCCGCTCGGGGAGCGCGTAGACCTCGGTCAGCGAGTGGGCGACCTCGGCGGCGTCATAGAACAGCCGGTCGGCCTCGGAAAACGCGGCGCGCTCGAGGCGGCGGACCGTCCGTCGGTCGAGCCAGGTGTCGACCCGGTCGACGAACCCCGCGCGCGGCCTTTGGGAGCGCTCGCCGTTGAACGAATCGAGCTCGATCGCACGCGCGAACGCGCCGACCACCGGAGGTCCGTGCCGCGAGCGGGGAAGGCCCAGGGCACCGAGCCCGGCCGGGTCGCGGAGAACGATGTCGACCTTTTTGCGAAGCTTCCGTCCGACCGCGCTCGCGAACTCCGCCGGTTCACGCGGTCCGCCCGGCCGCCGGAGCGGGATCTCCACCGGGAGCGCGACGACCCCGCCCGGCACCGGGCCGGCGTCCGACCCTGGGAGGTGAAGAACGCGAACGTCGTCTCCGCGCGCGGCGAACGCGGCGGCGATGCCCCACGCGGTCGCGGACGGGTCGTACGGGTCTCGGGGGGGTGGTCCCACGGTGACGACGTCGACCGTGCGCCCGGGCATCCGCGCGGCGAGCGAGCCCCGCACGAAAAGGGTTCCGGCGGAAGCGATGGAGGGGTGAGTTCAGCCGGTGAACCCCATCCGTCGGCCGAACGAACGGTCGGCCATCTCGTCCGAGAGCTCGCATCCCATGCCGTCGAGGATCGTCGGCGCGACGTCGACGAGGTCGAGCGTTCCCATGTCGGCCCCCGGCCGGATCCCGTCCCCGGCGCCGATCAGGATGCCGTTCATGCGGTGGGTGCCGGAGCCGTAGAAGTAGGAGGGCCGGTCCCGGATCAGGGGGGTCGGGTACCCGAAGTCCATTCGGGGCTCGGTGCACATGTTGTCGACCCGGATGAACAGGGCGGGAGCCAGCGCGAGATTCCGGCCACGATAGAGCGTCCTCGGGTCGAGCACCTCGATGTGAGCATCGGGGTACGCCTCGAGCCGCCGACGGATCTCGTTCCGGAGCACCTCGCGCCGCTCGGGGGTCAGGTCCGGGTTGTTCGGGTTGAGGTATATCCCCTCGGGCACGGGGTAGGAGAAGGCGACCGTTCGCCGCCAGTCGATCCGCTTCGCGAACTCCTCGAACGACGTTGCCCCTCCGAGGAATTCAGCGATCCGAGCCCGCTGGCCGTCCCGGACGAAGTCGACAAAGGGGGTGAGGAGGCGCTGGGCAAGGGGTACTTTGTGCAGGTAGAGGAGGAGCCGACCGACGGCCGTCCGGCGGGAGGCGTCGGAGCCGCCCTGGAAGAACAGGAAATCCTGCTCTGCGAGCCATCGGTTCGTAAGGAAGTCCGACTGGATCGGGCCGTGGCCGTGGTCCGAGATCACGAGCGTGACGGCCGGCCCGCCGCCCGAGCGGAACGCATCGTCCACCCGCTTGCACGCACGGTCCACGGTCCGCCAGAAACCGAGGAGGTCGGACGGGATCTCCGCGACCGGTCGACCCAGCTCCGACCAGAGCTGATGCTCGATCCGGTCGGTCTCGCGGAACAGGGCGAACAGGAAGCCGGGCCGGTGCCGCTCGGCGAGCGCGGCCGCGACCTTCGCGCGCTGTTCGACCGCGCGGGTGGCCTGCGCGACCCACTCGGCCCGGTCCGCGTCCCGGAAGACGGGCAGCTCGAGGGGGTACTCCTCGCCGAGCACTTGATGGATCTCGTCCTTCACGGCCAACGGATACGTCGTCGTGGCCCCGCTGAACATCCCGGGCACCACGAAACCGTGGAGCGGGTACGGTGCCCGGAAAGGGAAGTTGACGACGCCGACCTTCACACCGATGCGCGACAGAGTGTCCCAGAACGCCTCCGCGGGGCGGAACGTCTGGACGAGCCGCGAGTGACCCGGACCTCCGTCCGGTTCGGTAAAGCCGAAGATGCCGAGCTCTCCCGGGTCCTTACCGGTCGCGAACGAGTACCACGCTGGGATCGTCTTGGCCGGATAGACAGAGCGCAGGGGCGCACGAACGCCCCGGTGCACGAGCGACTGCAGGTACG
>Ga0335078_10007074_pt1 | contig 16626 bp, 15 predicted proteins | sample Lox_Sample_32_FD_206711 | JGI IMG/M metagenome (GOLD analysis project Ga0335078, IMG submission 206711) | Soil microbial communities from Loxahatchee National Wildlife Refuge, Florida, United States - Lox_Sample_3.2 | ecosystem: Environmental > Terrestrial > Soil > Wetlands | place: USA... | reverse complement strand
GCGGCGCGGCCGCGCAGGCAAGGGCGAACAGGGAAACGTGCGTCAGTTTCATGGGTGGGGTCATCGTTGTGCGGAAGCGTCCGTCGGTAGGGTAGACGCCCGCCCCGCGGGAATGTTACACCCCGGAGCTGGGGCCGGCCGGCCGTTTCCGGAATTGTTTCCTTCTCGAAATGCTGCCTCATTTGGGGCCGATGATCAAGGTCACCGGGCTCGCCCTTGTCCCGCCCCCGAGCGCAGCGGACCTGCCGCGGGTCACACCCGAGCTGCTGGCCTCGGTGCTGGCCCGCTACTCGCGCAGCAACGAGGGGATATCGGCGATCCTCGCCAAGGTCGACCCCGCCAATCCCGACGCCTCGATCGACCGCATTCTGCGGTTCGTCGACTACGGGCACGCGTCCATTGGAGGCCTCACCGGGGGCCTCGCGGTGGCGCTAGACGGGGTCTCGATGTGGCTCGCCTACAAGCTCTTCGAGATCGCCCAGATGGCGGACGGCCAGGAGTCGAGCACCCGCTACATCGCGATGGACCCGGCGAACCTTGCCGGCGCCGACGAGCTCGGGATACCGGACGACCTCGGCCCCCGCTGGCGCGGCGTCCTCGCGCGGGCCTTTGCGGCGTACAACCTCGAGTACGCCAGGCTGGACGCCCTTTCGGTCGACCAGCCCGAGCGCATCCGCATGCCGAAGGACGCGAAGCCGGCGGTGGCCGCGCGGATACGCAAGAACTACGCGCTCGACCGCGCGCGCTACTTCGTCCCGCTGGCGACGAGGACCAACGTGGCGCTCGTGCAGACGGCCCGGATGTGGGCCCAGACCGTGAAGCATCTGGACTCGCTTCCCCAGCCGGAGGCCCGCGCCGTGGCGTCCCTGGTGCGCCAGGAGCTCCTTAAGCTGTCGCCGCGGCTGATGAGGCACAGCCTCGCGGATGCCTCGTTCGCCGAGCAGGCCCGCCAGGAGCTCGCCGCATCGGTCGCCATGGGGCTCGAGCGCCTGAGCGCCGCGCCCCTCGAGGACCAGGTGTGGGTGCATGTGGACCGCGCGGCGCCGCCCTGGCTCGCGCAGGCGCAGCCGGTGGCCGAGGCGCTGCGCCACCGGGCGAACCGGTACGGTCAGCAGGGGAGCGCCACCCGGCGGATGCGGGTCACCTTCGCGTGGAACAACTTGGCGCTGGCCGAGCTGCGCGACCTCAATCGGCATCGGACCGGCAACCGGTCGACGCCGCTCATCCAGGCTGGCTTCTACCTTCCTCCCGAGATTCGGCGCGGCGACCATGAAACACTCCTGGCGGATCAGTTGGAACTTACCCGCGAACTCATGCGGCGAGGGTCGCCGGCCTATGTCTATTCGCTGCTCCTGGGGGCCCAGACGCCCTTCGAGCACGGGACCCATGCCGACAAGTTCATCTACGAGGCCGAGTTGCGCACCGGCATGGGCGCCCATTTCCGCTATGCGGAGCACCTCAGTGCGGCCCTTAGGACCTTCCTTGAGCAGGTGCCCGAGGCTCGCGAATGGGTCGTCGAGGGGACGGCGGAGCCCGAATAATCGCCGAGATTGGCGGTTTTGTGCCAATTTTGAGTTGCTGCAATCCGTTTGCGAAGCCACGTATTCCATGAGGTTGCGAATGTATCCGCCGGCAATTCAGATCATGGGGTCCAGTGGAGCCCAGTAACATGTTCAGGGTCCTACAATTCAACATGCAGTTCGGCATGGGCTGGGATCCCAAGTCGCCCGACAACGCGCCGGTGAGCCTGGCCAACTCGGTCGCCGAGATACGCCGGCACAAGCCGGACATCGTCCTCCTCCAGGAGGTCGAGCATGCCCAGTTTGGCGGCGTCCAGATCGAGCCCCCGCCGAACTACTCGCGGCTGAAGGAGGCGCTGCCCGAGTTCGACAGCTGGTTCTCGTACCCCAAGGCCGACCCGCGCGAGCTGCCCTTTGGCATCGGCCTCGCGATCTTCTCGCGCACGCCGCTGGTGGCGCAGCTGCGCATCGACGTGCCGTCGCCGGCGATCGAGTTTGTCTTCCGCGGACGAAAGACGACCCCCACCGACCGGGTGATGATCGGCGCGAAGACGACCGTCGGCGGGCGCGTGATCCAGATCTACAACGTCCACCTCCTCGCGTTCTTCATGCTGGGAATGAGCAGCACGATGTACCCTTGGCAGCGCGACCTGGTCGCCGACCGCCTCGCCGCCTCGGACCTGCCGACGATCCTAGGGGGCGACTTCAACGTCAGCCAGGACGACCCGATCGTCGAGCAGTTCGCCGAGCACGGCTACGCCCCGGTTCAGCAGAGGATACCGACCTGGCGGCGCCAGCCGTTCGTCCTCGACCACATCTTCTACAATTCCGGGCTGCGCTGCGCGAGGCACTACCTCGAGGACTCGGTCGCGTCGGACCACCTCCCCCTGGTGGCGGACTTCGAGATCACGGGCTGAGGCCACGGGCGCGGCGGCCGGCCCCGCCCGGTCCCGTCAGGGTTTCGCGGCGCGGATGCGCTCCTTCTCGGCCTCGCGCTCCTCCTCGAGGCGGGCGCGCTCGGAGGCGATCTGCTTGCGGATCTTCTCGACCGCGTCCGCGTCCGTCCCCGAAAGGGCCTGCTCGAGGCGCTCCCTCAGGAAGATCTCGCGCTCGGCGATCCGGCCCTTGAACACGCGGTCGGCCTCGGCGAGCTTGGCGCGGACCTCCGGGGTCAGGGGCCGGGCCGGCACGGGGTCGGACTTGCTCAGGCGTTCCATCGCCAGCTCGTAGGCGCTCTTCATGGCGGGGCCCACCCTTTCGGGTTTGGGCCCCGTTGACACGCCGAAAATGGCTTCTCATCCGGGCGGATTGAGGGGAGATTCGGCCGACGACAACGCCTCGCATGACCCCCGCGGACCAGAGCGAACTCTTCGGCGAGCCGGAGCCCATGGCGCTCGACGGCGCGCCGATGGGCCACGCCGGGCGGCCGCTGGCGATTCGGATGCGGCCGCGCCGGCTTTCCGAGGTCGTCGGCCAGGACCACATCCTCGGGCCGGGCAGCCTGCTCGCGCGGCTCGTCGCGCTGAACCGTTTCGGGTCGCTGCTCTTCTACGGGCCCCCCGGGAGCGGCAAGACGAGCATCGCCGAGGCGATCGCCCGGGAGACGCGCAGCCGGTTCGTGCGGGTGAACGCGGTCCTGTCCAACGTCGCCGAGCTGCGCGAGGTCCTCGCGGCCGCGCGGCGCCGTCCCGGCTCCGGGACGATCCTGTTCATCGACGAGCTCCACCGCTTCAACAAGACCCAGCAGGACCTGCTGATGCCCGACGTCGAGCAGGGTGTCGTCCGGCTCATCGGGGCGACGACGCACAACCCAGGGTTCTATATCAACCCGCCGCTGCTCTCGCGCAGCCACCTGTTCCGGCTCGTGCCGCTGTCGACGGAGGCCGTGGCGCGGGTCCTCGCCCTGGCCCTGGCGGACGCGGAGCGCGGGCTGGGCTCCCTCGGGGTGACGGCGCCGCCGCCGATCCTTGCCGACCTCGCGGTCTTCTGCGACGGGGACCTGCGGCGCGCCCTGAACGCCCTCGAGGTGATCGCCCTCGCCAAGGGGGGCCCGTCGGCGATCGGGGCCGACGACCTTGCCGCCTTCGCACGGGAGAGGAGGATCCGCTACGACGCGGACGAGGACGAGCACTACGACACGATATCGGCCTTCATCAAGAGCTGCCGCGGCGGCGACCCGGACGCGGCGATGTACTGGCTCGCCAAGATGCTTGCCGGCGGCGAGGACCCCCGGTTCATCGCGCGCAGGCTGGTCATCCTGGCGAGCGAGGACGTGGGGCTGGCCGATCCCCAGGCGCTTCCGCTGGCGGTGGCCGCGCACCACGCCGTCGACTTCGTCGGGCTGCCCGAGGCCGAGCTCACGCTTGCGCACGCGACCCTGTACATCGCGACCGCGCCCAAGAGCAACTCGGCCACGGCGGCCCTTGGCGAGGCCAAGCGCGCCCTGAACGAGTCCCCCGTCCAGCCGGTGCCCGTGCACCTGCGCGACAAGAGCGGGCAGGCCAGCAAGCGCATGGGGCAGGGCAGGGGATACGCCTACTCGCACGAGTTCCCAGAGGGCATATCCGGGCAGGACTACCTGGAGCGGCCCCTGCGCCTCTACGCCCCGAAGGGCGTCGGCGCCGAGGCGGCCATCGGCGAGCGCCTCGCACGCTGGCGCGCGCTCAAGGAGGCGCTGTCGGCCCGAGGGGGGAAGAGCCTTGCCGATCGCGGCCCGAGGCCGTAGGCTGTCTCCCATGAAACGTACCGCGGCACTCGCGTGCACCGGCCTGCTCCTTGCGGCCGTCTGCGGCGCGGCGCCCCGGCCGACGCCCGTGCCCACGGAGGAGAAGGAGGGCACGATCGCCGGCATCGCCGTATCCCGGCCCCAGGGGGGCTGGCTGGGGGTCGAGATCCAGGACCGCACCTTCAGGATCACGTTCTACAACGAGAAGAGGAAGCCGGTGGCGGCCGATGCGACGTCGGCCATCCTGCGCTGGCCGGTCCACTACCAGCCCAACGACGAGCGGATCCAGCTGCTGCCCGCCGACGACCCCTCGGTCCTGGCGTCGCCGTACGTCGTCAAGGGGCCGCTGGCGTTCAAGTTGCACATCACCCTCCTCAACGAGGGAAAGCCGGACGCCGCGGAGTCCTACGTCATCGACTTTCACGGTTGATCCGGCGCGGGGGCCGGCGGCGGCCCTCGGGCCCGCGTTGACAGGGGGCTGGGCAGGCGCGATTTTGTCCGGATGCCTCCGTCGCCGCCCTCAGCATTCGACTCCGTCGAGGCCGCGGTGGCCGACATCGCGGCGGGTCGGATGGTGATCGTCACCGACGACGAGCGGCGGGAGAACGAGGGGGACCTGGTCATGGCCGCCTCGAAGGTGACTGCGGAGGCGGTCGGCATCATGATCCGCCATTGCAGCGGCATCATCTGCGTCCCGACGACGGCGGACGTGCTCGCGAGGCTCGGCGTGGGGCCTATGGTGGCCGACAACCGCGACCGGCACCGCACGGACTTCGCGGTGAGCGTGGATGCCGCCGAGGGCGTGACGACGGGGATCAGCGCGGCGGACCGCGCGCGCACGATCCGCATTGTCGGCGACCCCCGATCGCGCCCCGAGCACCTGGCGCGGCCGGGCCACGTGTTCCCCCTGCGGGCGCGCCCGGGCGGGGTCCTTGAGCGCGCCGGCCACACCGAGGCCGCGGTCGACCTGGCCGTGCTCGCCGGCCTCCACCCGAGCGGCGTGCTGTGCGAGCTCATGAACGACGACGGCACGGTGGCCCGCCTGGAGGCCATCGTGGAGTTCAAGCGCCGCTTCGCCCTCAGGATGATCTCGATTGCCGCGCTCGTGCGCCATCGCATCCACTTGCGCCAAGAGGCGGGCTCGCCCGTCAACGCCCCATGAGCGGCGATTCACCCTCGCCCGAGCGCATCGACGCCTCCCCGCTGAGGATCGCGATCGCGGCCGCGCGGTTCAACGCGCCCCTGGTGGAGGCGCTGCTGGGCCGGGTGCGCCGGGGACTGGCCGCGGCAGGGGTCAGGGAGCGCAACATCGTCGTCGTCCGGGTGCCCGGGTCGCACGAGCTGCCGGTCGCGGCGCGCCTGCTGGTCGACGCCAAGAGGCCGGACGCGGTGGTGGCCCTCGGCGTGATCATCCGAGGCGGCACCATCCACTACGAGCTGATCGCCTCGGCCGCCTCAAGCGGCCTCCAGGACGTGGCGCTCGCCTCGCGGGTGCCGGTGATCAACGGGATCATCGTCGCGGAGAGCAGGGCCCAGGCGCGGGCGCGCTGCCGGGGCCGGATCGACCGCGGCGCCGAGTTCGCAAGCGCGGCGGTGTCCATGGCCGCGCTGAGGAGGGCCCTCGCCCGATGAGCAAGGCCCAGTACGCGCAGCGGCATGACGGCCGAGTGTCCGCCCTCCAGTACCTGTACGCCTGGAGCATCAACACGCCGTCGAACCTCCCCGACGACCTGCGGCTGTTCTTCGAGGGCCAGGAGCATCCCCGGGAGCACTACGCGTTCGGCGAGGAGCTGATCGACGGCGTCATCAAGAACCAGGCCGCGATCGACGCGCAGATACGCGGCCTCGCCCAGAACTGGGAGTTCGCGCGCATCGCCAAGATAGACCTGGCGATCCTCCGGATCGCCATCTTCGAGATGCTGCACCGCAGGGACATCCCGCCCGTCGTCTCGATCAACGAGGCCATCGATATCTCCAAGCAGTTCTCCAACGCGGACTCGAAGCGATTCATCAACGGGATCCTCGACCGGCTCAAGGACCAGCTGGGCCGGGACGCGCGCAAGGCGGCGGACTAGAGCCGGCGCGAGGCGCCCCTGGCCGTGCGAAAGCTCCTCGAGAAGTTCAGGAAGGGCCTTGCCAAGACGGTGTCGGCGATATCGTCGCGGACGCACGGCGTCTTCGGCGGGCGCCCCATCGACGCGCCGTCGCTCGAGGCCCTCGAGGAGGCCCTCATCGCCGCGGACTTCGGGGTGGCGACGACCGCCGAGATCCTTGAGGAGATCAAGGCGGCGGCGCGCAAGGACAGGGCGCTGCAGGGCGCCCGGGCCGCCGAGATCGGGGCGGAGGTCCTCAAGCGCGTCCTCGACGGCTCCGAGGGCCGCGTCGCGCAGGCCGCGGCCGCGCCGACCGTCATCGTCCTGGCCGGGGTCAACGGATCGGGAAAGACGACGACCGCGGCCAAGCTCGCGTGGAGGCTGAGGCAGGGCGGGGCCAGCGTGCTCCTCGCCGCGTGCGACACGTTCCGCGCCGCCGCGATCGACCAGCTGAAGTCGTGGGCCGCCCGCCTCGACCTCGAGGTTGTCTCGGCAAGGCCCGGGGCGGATCCGGCGGCGGTCGCCTTTGACGCGGCGCAGGCGGCAAGGAGCCGCGGGCGCGACTGGGTCATCGTGGACACGGCGGGCCGCCTCCACACCAAGGGAAACCTCATGGAGGAGCTCTCGAAGATCCGGCGGGTGCTGGCGAAGATCGACCCGGCGTCGCCGCACCACGCCTGGCTGGTCGTCGACGGATCCCTCGGCGCCAACTCGATCGAGCAGGCTCGGGTCTTCCACCGGAAGTTCGGGCTGACGGGGTTGGTCGTCACCAAGCTCGACGGCACGAGCCGGGGCGGCGCCATCGTCGGCATCTGGCGCGAGCTTCGCCTACCCGTGTACTTCGTCGGGCTAGGGGAGGACCCGGAGGACCTCCAGGAATTCAGCGCCGCGGACTATGCCGAGGCCGTTTTCGGCCTCGGGGCGCGGGAGCCCTGAGGGGTCCCCTGGGCGTCGGGCGCGGGGCGACCTAGCGGCGTTCGGCGCGCCGGCGCAGGAGCGTCGCGACGAGGATGAGCGCGAAGGACAGCAGGAGCAGGAGCGCGGCGAACGCATGGGCCCCGGCGTAGTCAAGGTCCTGGACCTGGTCGTAAAGCGCTATGCTGGCGACCTTCGTGACACCGGGTATCGAGCCGCCGATCATCAGCACCACGCCGAATTCCCCGAGGGTGTGCGCGAAGCCGAGTGTCAACCCGGCGGCGATCCCGCGCAAGGCGAGCGGCAGGTGGACGCGGGACCACACGCGCCACGGCGGGGCCCCGTGGGCCGCGCACGCATCCAGGAGCTCACGGGGCACGCCGCGCAGGGCGGCCTGGAAGGGCTGCACGGCGAAGGGAAGCGAGTAGATCACCGAGCCGACGACGAGCCCGGAAAAGGTGAACGCGAGCGAATGTCCGGTCAGCTGCACCCACCAGCTGCCGGGCGGATGGGCCGGCGAGAAGGCGATGAGCAGGTAGAAGCCGATCACGGTCGGCGGCAGGACGAGGGGAAGGGCCACGAGGGTCTCGATGACTGGGGCGAACGCCCGACGGGACGTGTTGAGCCAGTGGGCGAGGGGAAGGCCGACGACGCCGAGGATGGCGGTCGTGACGGCCGCCAGCTCGAGCGTCAGGCCGAGCGCCTGCCAAAGGTCCCCGGGAAGGCCGAGGAATGCCAAGGGGCTCATGGGTCGCACCGAAGGGCGTACACGATCGCCTTCTCCGAGCCAATCGCGAGGAGCCTGTCGTCGGGGGACCACGCCAGGCAGGCCGCCGCGCCGGGCATGCGCGCCGCGGCGCGCAGCGGCCGCTCGCGCTCGGGGCTCCAGAGCATGACCGCCCCGTCCTGGGACGCGGTGGCCAGCAGGCCGTGCTCGCGCTGGAAGGCCAACGCGCAGACCGGCGCCTCGTGGGCGAGCATGACGGGCTCGCGCCCCTCGGGCCCGGGGCCCGAGCAGTCCCAGACGCAGGCGTCCCGTCCGCCGCTCGTGGCGAGCCAGCGGCTCCCGCGGTCGAACGCTAAGTGGCGGACCTTTCCCTCGTAGCCGCTCATCTGCAGCTCCACGTCGGCCTCGGGCATCCAGAGGTGGACGCTCGGGTCCTGGTTCCCGGACACGAGCCAGCGGCCGTCCGGCGACCACACGAGCGCGTGGATCCCGTTGGCGTACGCGAGCTCCCGCGGCGTCGCCCCGCCATCGGCGTCCCAGAGGCACACGCCCCCGAAGTACGCGACGGCCGCGCACCGGCCCGCCGGATGCCACGCGAGCGCCGACACGGTCTTCGGGGCGTCCCGGAACTCGCGGCGCACGGTGGCGTCCGCGTTGACAAAGACGAGCTTCCTGCCCGCGGCGGCGGCGAGGATCGGGGCGCCCCCAGCGCCCCGCCAGGCGAGATGCTCGACCCACGAGCGTCCCAGCGCGACGGTGGCGACGTGCTGGCCGGCGGCGCCGTCCCAGAGCTTGAGCGCCCCGTCCTGGCCCCCGCTCGCCAGGACCAAGGCGCCGGGCTGCCAGGCGAGCGCGTTCGTGCCGCCCTCGTGGCCGGGCAGCCGGCTGCGCACCGTCCCGTCGTCCGCGCCGTAGAGCGTCAGGGGCCCCGCGGCCGACGCCGCCGCGAGGCGCGCTCCGTCGGGCGACCAGGCCAGGTCGATCACGTAGTCGTCCAGCTGCGCCGCCCAGTGCTTCGTCAGCTGCATGGGCCTCTCAGACCGACAGGCAGGCCCTGAACGCCTCGACAAGGGCGCCCCGGTCGAGGTTCTTGCCGATGAACACCAGGGTGTTCGTCCGAGGCCCCGGGCCCCAGTCCCGGTCGAACTTGGCGTCGAAGAGCATGTGGATCCCCTGGAAGACCAGGCGCTTGGCGGCGCCCCTGACGCTGAGGACCCCCTTCATCCGGTAGATGTCGCCTCCCTTGGTTCGCAGCAGGCCGCTGATCCAGTCGTTGAGCCGCTTGGCGTCGAGCTCGCCCTCCTGCTGGATGCCCACCGATGTCACGCTCCCGTTGTGCTCGTGCGCCCCGTGATAGTCGGCCTGCCAGGACGGCCGCACGGGCCTTCCCGCCACCTCGACGTGGAGCGGATCCTCGCCGCAGCCCTCGAAGACCAGGTGGTGGCCGGGGCGCGCCACCTCCAGCCTGAACCGGCCCCCGCCTCCGGCCAGAAGCAGCCGGCTGGGCGGGCCCCCGGGCACGACCCGCTCGCCGCCCCCGATGCGCCGGACGGGCTGCGAGAACAGGGCCGCCGCCTGGTCGCGGGCCGCCGCGATCTCGGCCTCGCCGGTCGAGGCGACGGGCAGCACCAGGACGTCGAGCTCGCCCTCGCCTCCGCGGTGGTGGTGCGGGTGCGCGCAGGCCGCGGCGTGCGGGTCGCGGTCGCCGTGGCCGATCACCAGGTCGTGGGAGCCCGCGGGCAGCGCGTACGCCCCCGCCCACTCAAAGGGGTACTCGGGCTCGAGGAAGCGCGGATCGATCTCGGACGCCCGGCCGAGGTTGAAGCCGCCAATGTCGAGCACGCGCCCGAGGTCGACGTCGCAGTCGCGGGTCCTGTGGATCGAGGCGACCGCATTCATGCCGCGCAGGCGCCTCTCCAGCGCGTCGACGTCGGCCGGGGGCGCCAGGTCGATCTTGTTGAGGAGGACGACGTCGGCGAACGCCACCTGCTTCACGGACTCGTCGCCGGCGTCGAGGTGCGCCGCCGCGTGCTTGGCGTCGACGATGGTCACGATCCCGTCGAGCCGGAAGCTCCGTCGCATCTCGTCGTCCGTGAAGAACGTCTGCGCAACGGGGGCCGGGTTCGCGAGGCCGGTCGTCTCGATGAGGATGCCGTCGAGCCGGTCCTTCCTCTTCAGCAGGCGCCCGAGGATGCGTATCAGGTCGCCGCGCACCGAGCAGCAGATGCAGCCGTTGTTCATCTCGAAGAGCTCCTCGTCGCTCTGGACCACGAGCTGGTTGTCGACGCCGACCTCGCCGAACTCGTTCTCGATGACGGCCAGGCGGCGCCCGTGGCGCTCCACGAGGATCCGGTTAAGGAGCGTCGTCTTGCCGGCGCCGAGGAATCCGGTGAGGACGGTGACGGGGATCGGGTCTGTCTCCATGCGGGCCACGCACCATTGAAGGCCAACGCACTGGCCCGTCAACCGGCGTCGCTCGCGCGGGAGGACGGCCTCGCGCGCCCGGGCGTCCGCCCCGGCGGGCTCCGGCCTCCCCCCTTTGGGACTACGGGGTGAAGACGACGTCGTCGGCCGTCCAGAGGGTCCGGTCGGGGCCGGCCGAGCGTATCTCCATCCTCTCGCCGGAGAGCTGGTGGAAGAAGTAGGGCGTTCCCCACCGGTCGCAGAGCTCGCCCTTGGCGTTGATCGCGGGGTTGTCGGGGGGGATGAAGGCGAAGCCGACCTTGTTGTGGCCCGTGAGGGCCGCCGTTATCTCCGCGTTCTCGCCCGTGGGGTTGCCTGAGTGGAGCGCGCTGCGAAAGGCGGCGAAGACCTGGTCGACGGCGCGCAGGTCCGCCTCGGCGCTGCCGGTGGGCGAGCCCAGGGCGTCGGCAAGCTCGGAGCGGCCGCCCGCCGCGGCGGCGTCGGCGCGCGCATGCCCGGGCGCCACGGGCGCCTGCGCCCCGGGGGCGGGGGCTTGGGGGCCGCGCCCGGCGGACCTCCTGACCAGGGCGAGCCCCAGGAGGAGCGCCCCCAGGGCGGCGACCGACCCCAGGACGGCGGCCCGGACCCGCTTGGCGTCCATCGCCATCCGGCGCTACGCCATGAACCCGAGGTTGGCGGTCGCGAAGCGCCCGATGTTGGGCAGGACCACCGGCAGGTTCGAGGCGCTCACGCCGAACCAGGTCGCCAGGGTCGCGGCGTATTCGTCCACGCTCGTCGTCGGTATCCACCGGCCCCGCCCCGTGTCGACGGGCCCGCCGAGCTCGAGGAGCGGAACCTGCCCGTAGATGTCGGCGCCGTTGACGGCGCCGCCCATGATCAGGTGGTGGGAGCCCCAGCCGTGGTCGGAGCCCGCCGTGCCGTCGTTCGTGCCGTTCGTGTTGAAGGTGCGGCTGAAGTCCGACGCCGTGAAGGTCGTCACCTGGTTCTGCACGCCCAGCTCGACGGTGGCCTGGCTGAACGCGCTGAGCGCCTGGCTCAGCTGCTGGAAGAGCGTCGCATGGGCCGGAAGCTGGTCCGAGTGCAGGTCAAAGCCGCCGATGCTCGCGAAGTACACCTGGCGCGTGAGGCCGAACTGAGGGGCGATGCCGATCATCCGGGCGATCATCTTGAGCTGGTTCGAGATGCTTGTGTTCGGGAACACCGTCTTGAGCGCCGGTGCCGCCGCGAGGGCCGTGTTGAGGAGCTGGGTGTTCGCGATCGAGCTCACGGTCAGCCCGCCGAACGCCGCCTCGAAGAGGTTCTGCTCCTGGAGGTTGAGGATGTTCTGCTGGGTGGCATAGCGGCTCGTGGCCAGCGAGCTGCCGTTTGTGCCCGTCAGGACCGCGGCCCCGTTCGCGTTCACGGCGAACTGCGTGACGAACTTGCCGACCTGGAAGGAGTTCTGGCCGGCCACGGTGACCGACATCGAGATCTTCGGGTTGGTATTGAGCGCGTTCACGATGTCCGCGAGGCGGCCGCCCCAGCCGGTCACGAACGGCTGGTCGGGCACGCTGCTCTGCCACTGGACCTGCTGGTCGGCGTGCGAGAAGAGCTGCGGCGGCAGCTTGACGGTGCCCGACTTGTACTGGGTGAGCGTGACGGGCTGAACCAGGGTGCCGGTGTTGGCTAGGATCGCCAGGTTGCCGCCCGCGAAGAGCTGCTGGACCTCGACGAGGGACGGATGGAGCCCCCAGGTGCGCCCATCGCTGTAGGTCTTCGGGGAGATCGGCAGCAGGCCCGCCTGGGGAAGCGCCAGCACCGACCGGTCGGTGGCGTAGAGCTGGTAGCTCGCGTCGTCGGTCGGCACGAGCATGTTGTTCGAGTCGTTCCCGCCGTAGAGGAACAGGCAGACGAGGGTCTTGTAATCGCTCGGCGCCGAGTCCGCCGCCAGGGCTCCTATCATCCGCAGCTGGGCGAGCGCCGAAAGCATGCCGGTCGCGCCGACCGCGGCGCAGGCGCGCCCGATGAAGCGGCGGCGGGTGAGGTCAGGGGGAGTGTTCATCGTTGGATGGCCGCGTCCTGGGTCGTCGCGGAGAGGTAGAGGGCCGCCTGGGCAAGCGCGGTGGGCGTGGTGCTCGGCGCAAGCGACTTGAGCTCCGACACGATCATCTGCTGGGTCTGCAGGCTCATCTCGTTGCCGCACAGGAGCTGGCTGAGCGTCGAGACCATGGAGGCCGGATTCGACGCGTTTGCCGTGAGGGCCGACAGATCCAAGGCCACCGTGGACGCGGACGGGTTGGAGGGGGTGTAGATGGCCGAGTAGATGTAGTTGGGCACGCTGATCGCGGTGCTCGCGGTCGTTATCTGGAACTCCGGGGCGAGCAGCCCGGCCGACGCCAGGGTGCCCGGCTGCACGTAGCCCGGCAGGAAGAAGTTGAAGACCGTCGGCGAGCGCAGGGCGGCCTGGTCCAGGTTGTTCTGCACGTTGAAGAAGGGGAAGCGGCCCTCCTGGGACGCGGCGTTGAATGCGCGGTAGATCCCGGTCATGCGCAGCAGGGGTTCCTTCAGCTTGCCGAAGCCGGCGTTGTTGACCTCCGTCAGGGAGCGCGCCTCGTAGTCGAGCAGGATCGCCTTGACGACGGCCGCAAGGTTACCGCGCGTGCCGGTCCCGTCGTTGGCGAAGACCTGGGCCACGCGGTAGACGTAGGCGGGGCTGGGATTGCTCGTCACCAGGCGCTGGATGAGCTGCGCCGCGACGAAGGGCCCGGTATTCGGGTGGTTGAAGAGGGCGTCGAGCACCATCTTGAGGTCCTGGGGCGCGGTCTGGTTCGCGGGTATGACGGTCCCGTTGACGATCGTCTTCTGGGTCACGTCATGGAAGGCCTGATACGCCATCATGGGGTCGTCGAAGTCAGGCGCGGCTCCGTAGAAGCTCGGGTTGGCGGCGGCGGAATGGTAGCCCCATCCCGTCAGGGCGTTCGCCGTCTGCACGATCTCATCCTGGTCGTAGGTGGGGACGGGCAGGCCGTTGGCATCGAGCACCAACGTCCCGTCGGGCTGGAGCTCGTTGAGGCCGATCGTGAAGAGCTGCTGGACCTCGCGCGCGTAGTTCTCGTCGGCGCTGATCCCCTTCGCGGGGTTGGCCTTGGCGTTGTGCAGCATGTTGAGGTAGTTGCCCATCGCCGGGCTCAGGGTCACGTCGTTCAGCAGCGTGCGGAAGTTCCCGAACGCGTCCCTGGCGAGCAGGTCGTAGTAGTTCGCCAGTCCGTCGGCCTGGTTGGCCAGCGAGGAGGCCACGTCCGAGGTGACGAACAGCTCGCTCAGCGAGAAGGCGACCCGCTGCCGGAGCTGGTCGGGCGCCGTCAGGGAGATCAGCCACCAGGCGGCCTGGCGGTTCTGCTGGTTGGCGGCCGTCTGGTTGGCGGTGGGGTACGCCGCGAAGTCCGCGTCCGTCGCCGTGCGGTGGGACGTCGCGGGAAGGGCCATCTGGTTGCTGATCCAGGCGGAATAGCCCTGCGCCTGGAGCGCGCCGATGCTCGCCGCCGTCGGGCCGAACGTCGCCTGGGTGAGGAAGCGCGGGGCGTCGACGTCGGAGACGACGGTCAGGTCGATGGGGGGCGGCGGCGGGGGCGGCGTGAACTGCTGCGAGCCCGCGCTCGCGATGAACTGTCCGCCGATCTCGCCGCTCGGGAACTGTGCGCTGTCGATCTCGACGAACAGGTTGCCGCTGGCGAGGGCCGCGATGACCTGGGCCGCGGAGTACTGGCCCGCCGCGCTCGGGGCCCACTGCAGGTTGCTGACCTGGCCGTCCGGCAGATTGAGCACGTAGGTGCCGTTGTTCATGTCCCCGCCGATGGCCAGGTGGGCGACCACCTCGTCGGAGGACAGGTTCGAGAACGAAACGCTCACGCTCGCAAGGTCGCCGCTCGCGCTCAGCAGGATCGTCGCCGTGCCCGTTCCCGTCGAACCGGACGCGTTGGCGGTCGGCCGCAGCTGCGCGACGTAGAGGGTCGGCGGGACATTCTTGATGGTGACCATCGCGGAATTCGCGGACCCGACCGTGTAGGAGGCCCCGGAACCCAGCGTCAGGACGACCGTGCTCGAGGCGGCTGCGGACAGGGACGGGTTCGGCACGACGGGGATCGTCGCCGACACCGCGCCGGCGGGGATGGCGACCGCGCCCGACAGCCCCTGGTAGTCGATCCCGTCGATGGCCGTCCCCCCCACCGAGTAGTTCACCGTGATCGCATTGCTCGCGTCGCCGGTGCGCGTGACCATGAAGGCCCCGGGATTGGAGCCGCTCGTGTCCGCGTTGGGCTGCGTCGCCGCGATCGTGACCATGTCGGGGGAGGACGGGGTGATGTCGTACACCTCGACGAGGGCGACGCCGGTCGAATTGTTGTTGCCGCTCACGAGGACCGTGTAGTTGCCCGGCGCGAACGTGCCCGCCACCGCCGAATCGAGGCTGAGGGTGGCGAAGGGGAAGGCGCCAGCCAGGGTGAAGTCGGCCTCGAGGGCCGCCGCGTCGGCCCCGCCGCCGACCGGGGTCCCCCAGTTGTCGTTGCTCGCGATGTCGGCCCCGGCCGAGTTGACCACCGTGATCGCCGGATCCACGAGGGCCCCCTGGACCCCCAGGGGGATGAGCGCCGGGCCCGCGGCCCGGACGAGCAACGTCCGGTTCCCGCTCCCGGGCCCCAGCGAGAACCCCGGGATCATGATGTTGCCGCTCGTGCCCACGCTGCCCCGCGTCGACAGGTTGACCAGGCGCGCGGTCGCCGGCGTGGCCCCCACCTCGTACACCTCGAGCAGGGCGAGCCCCGTGGTCCCGCCGACGCCCGAGACCTGCGCCGTGTAGGCGCCGGCCGGGAGGGTCACCACGAGGGCCGAGTCCGCGCTACCCGGAAGCAGGGGGAACGCGCCGACTGAGCTCATGATCGCGGCCGTCGCGTTCCCGTTGCCCCATCCCTGGTTGGACTGGATCAGGGCACCCGAGGAATCGAAGAGCGAGAGGGCGGGGGCCTGCAGAAGCCCGGCCGCTCCTTGGGGCACAATCTGCGCCAGCGACGGGCCGACGGCGCGGATTAGCACGGTGTCCGGGGCCCCCTGACCGACGACAAGGCCCGCGATCATGATGTCGGAGCCCGTACCCACCTCGCCCCTCGTCGAAATGTTGGCCAGCCTTGGGGAGTCGGCCTTCGCAAGGGCGGCCGCGAGGACCGGCACGAGAAAAACACCGACGACACGGAAGCGCAGACTCTGCGCGTTAGCTGCGGAGACAAAGCCAGACATTGGGTTTAGTGACGGCTGACACCCGAACCGGTAACAGACGAATGATGGAAATTATGAGAATCTCTTACCGACCGAACATCTGTCACTAATGGGCCAACGGCGTATAGGCCCCGGGATCACGCGCAATGATTTTTGTATGAACATTCGCTAATTATTATATGGTAGGTTATTACATTACACGAAATCCTGCGAGACGCGGGATAACCCGCATTGCCGCGGCCGTCTCGGCGCGGCGGCTCGGCCAAGAACGCCAGGCTGCCGGCTCGCGGGCATAAGGCAGGCTACGTATCCCGGGGCGCGCGAATATCCCCGGACATCCGGGCGCCAGGCCCGCCGTCGCAACCGACATGCAGGTGGCGCGCCCGAGGGCCCCAGGCCACCACGAGGCGCGCCGGGCCGCCCCTCAGGCAATCTCGTAGAACGGCGTGCCCTCGCCGTGGCCGACAATCGAGAACTCGCAGGGAAGGCAGGGGCGCAGGGCCGCCAGCGCGCGCTCGACGGCGTCGCGTGTATTGCAGTCCCTGGAGAGGTGCGCGAGGTACACGCGCCGCCAGCGGGGGTTGGCCGCGCTCGAGAGGAGCTCGCTCATGCGCTCGTTCGACAGGTGCCCGTGGCGCCCCCCGATCCGTCGCTTGAGCGTCCAGGAGCGCCTGGGGTCCGCCTCGAGCATCCGGGGGCAGTGGTTGGCCTCGACCACGACGACGTCGGACTCGCGGATGCGGTCGCGCACGCTCTGGGGCGCGTGGCCGAGGTCCGTCACCCACGCGAGGGTCCTCTGCGGGCAGAACAGGTCGCCTTCGCCTCCGCTCGTGAACCGGAAGCCGACCGGATCCTGCGCGTCGTGAGGGATCGCAAAGCTCTCGACGAGCAGGTCGCGGTAGTGGAACGACGATCCGGTCGCGAAGATCTTCCAGCGCGGGCTCCACGTCAGATCCTTCTGGATGGCGCGCGCCG
>Ga0335078_10007073_pt1 | contig 16626 bp, 11 predicted proteins | sample Lox_Sample_32_FD_206711 | JGI IMG/M metagenome (GOLD analysis project Ga0335078, IMG submission 206711) | Soil microbial communities from Loxahatchee National Wildlife Refuge, Florida, United States - Lox_Sample_3.2 | ecosystem: Environmental > Terrestrial > Soil > Wetlands | place: USA... | reverse complement strand
TGCTGCGCCACATCCAGTACGAGGATTATTTGATCTCGGAAGTCGTACCCTTTATACGTTCCCAAAACTCCTCAAACGAACTGGCGCTCACCGGGTGCAGCTTCGGCGGCTATCACACTATCAACTTTGCGCTGCGGCATCCGCATCTCGTAACGCAGGCTGTGAGTATGAGTGGGGCTTTCGACATCCACCAATTCCTGGACGGCTACTATGACGAGAACTGCTACTTCAACTGCCCTCCGGATTTCTTACCCAACCTCAACGACGATTGGTACCTCAGCCGGTATCGCGCTCACACCCGGTTGGTGCTCGCCACGGGAGAGCGTGACAGCTGCCTCGAAGGTAACTTGAATCTGGGGCATATCATGGACCGGAAGCAGATTCCGCACTGGCTCGACGTTTGGGGGAACGGAACCGGCCACGACTGGCCTTGGTGGCAGCAAATGGCCGTGAAATTCTTCGGATAAGATCGCATCGGGCTCGCGCTCCCAGGCAGCGCCGGTCATCAGGGTTGCTCGGAGCTTGCGGGCGGATTGTTCCGCTGAGCTCGCAACACGCCAGCGGATTCCATCTGCTTCATGATGCCCCTGATGCGCGGGGCTAGTGCGCCGTGCGGGTCAGCCTTCAGATAGTCCTGCATTTCGGCGTAGGCCTTGGGATAGTCATTCTTGCGCAGATAGACGTCAGCCAACTTGGCGTCCAGTTCGGGCGCTGGGGCCGCGGTCAGAGATAGCGCCTTGCGGTATTGCTGCTCGGCCCCGTCGTAGTGTTTCAAGCCGTATTCGGCCACCCCCATCTGAAAATAGAACAGCCACGATCCTGGCGCTTGCCTTAGCCCCTGCTCGAGCACCGTCGCGGCCTCGTCGTAGCGTCGCTCGGCGTTCAATAGCGCTCCCAGCGCAGAGTAGGCGTCCAGGTAGCCCGGATCGCATCGGATCGAGGTCCTAAAAGCCGCCTCGGAACTCTTGTAATCCTTCTGCTGGCTGAAAAGCAGCCCGAGGTCCGTTTGCGCACGGGCGTAACAGGGATACTGCCCCACCGCAGCCTGCAGGTGCTTCCCTGCCTCGCCGAGCTTGTGAGACCGTACAGCCTTCTCGGCCTTCTCGTATTCTCGCTTGGCTTCCCTGGGTGCCTGGATATCTGAAAGCGCCGGCTTAATCGTGTTCCCCTGAGCTGCCTTCCCCAGGGGAGTCAAGATTACATTCTTGTTGATGTCATTGGCACCCTCGCCGAGATCGAGGTTCTCCCGGTAGGGCTCGAACCCCTCGGCGTTCACGATCAGCACGTACGATCGTTTGGGAACAAACGAAAAATAGAATTCTCCGGCCGTATTCACCGGCTGCTCGGCTACCCTCTCTCCCTCCGTCGTCTCAATCCGAACGAGGGCCGACTTCACAATTGCGCCCTGATCCGTTTGCACGCGCCCCACAACGTTCGCCTCGCGCGCCATCGAGGGCATCTCTTGAGCAGGAAGGGGCCACACCGCCAGAAGCAACAGTGATTCAGCCAGGGCAAGCCGCTGCAGGATGTTCGTCGTGGCCCTGAAGCGAGGAATGAAACCGAACGCGTAGCCCCGGCCGCCTGGGCGTAACATAAGGCACCGCCTCTTCGGGTCAACCTACCACCAGGGCAATCGAGACGTCAATCAGGCGACTTGCCGACGGCGCGCCCCTTCGGCGCCTACACCTTCAGCACGCACACGTCAGGGAGTTCACGATACCGTTGAGCGTAGTCGAGACCGTAGCCGATAACGAAATCGTCCGGAATGGAAAAGCCCACGTAATCCGCAGTGACCGGCCGGATGCGGCGCGACGGTTTGTCGAGCAAAGTCACGGCTCGCAGAGTCTGGGGTTTGCGATTATGCAGTGCGTTGAGAAGGAAGTGAAAGGTGACGCCGGTGTCGAGAATGTCCTCGACCAGCAGCACGTCGACGCCTTCGATACTCTGGTCCAGGTCTTTGGTGACGCGGACTTCGCCCGAAGTCTGAGCCGCATTCCCGTAAGTGGCGACGCCCAGAAAATCGACGCTGAGGTCGTCGTGGTCGATGGCGCGAATCAGGTCAGCCAGAAATATCCAGGCGCCCTTGAGAACCCCGATCAGGCGCAGCGGACGACCCCGGTAGTCCCGCCCGATCTCCGCTCCGAGCTCTTTAACGCGCGCGGCAATCCGTTCTGCTGGAATGAGGACGCGGGGTCGCGCATCTGAGGCTAACGCTGTCATCGGCATGAGACGCCTCCCAGGCGCCAAGTGGTATGGCCACCCTGGCCATGCGTCGAACTGGAAACTCCGCACGGGCTAGAAGTCTGCGGGGCACGGCCTTTAGTCGTGCTGAAGCGCCTTTCATCGTTACGGCCCTCGAGTCTGTGTGAAGGGCCGACTCAGCGGCGGCGCCGGATCGGAATGGCGACTTTACAATTCGATCTCAGAACGGTGGCTTTGTGTAAATTTTACAATCGGCTGATTCTAAATGACTTTTTGGCTTTGGCGCGAACCGGGCTTCACGTAATCTACTGATTCTAAAAGAGCCGGTGGCTTTGGTAAGGAATCTTTTTTTGGGCCGCTTGGGGGCCATCTATTACCAGTCCATAAACAGCTTGGGCCGTGAACGCGCACCGCATTCCCGCCGCGCCGGGAGTCTGCTGTGGGTGCTGAGGCGTCTTTTCATCCTTGTTCACTATTCACCCCGCTTCCCAAACCCGACTGCGCACCCAGCGTCTCCCGGACGCGCGCCATCCCGGGAGCAAGCGTCCTCGGCCTGTAAGCAGGCGCCGCCGTTCATCAGGAGTCCTGCCAGCCTACGTTCTGCCAGCGCCCCGGACGCGGCACACCGCCCTATCGTGTGCTAATACCACGGATCTAAGCCGATGTCAAGCATTAAGTTAGCGCACCATCTGGGCACTTTCACTAGCCTACTTATTTCGGCCTTGTGTAACAGCGGGGACGCGGCCGCCCTCGCCCCAGCCCCTCTCCCCAACGATTGATGTGAAGAAGTCGACGGAAGAACAAAAACTCTCACGCAGAGGCGCAAAGGGCCGCAAACCAACCAAAGTACAAGCAGATTCCTCGCTGACGCTCGGACTGACGAACACCGCTCTCGATATAGGCGATGAATTCATGTGACACGACCCTGGTCTAGCCTAGAAGCCCGTGCCCCAGCGCATTTCAGTGAGCGGAATTCGACTGGATGAAGCTGGCCACATTGCTCTTGAGCCTGGCCAAATCCGGTTCACGCAGGTACATCATGTGGCCGGCGTCGTAGTACTCCAGATGAATGTGGCTCTGAAGATTCTCGGGCAGCCGGAGGTGCCGCATGGTGTACTCGGTGCCGAAGAAAGGCGTGGCCAGATCATAGAGCCCGTTCTCCACCTGGACCTGAAGATGCGGGTTGGAAATCAGCGCCTGGGTGAGATCCTGTTCCACATTGGGCGAACCGGGGAAGCCGAACTCGCGGCCGCCTTGACGCTTCCAGTCCCATTCGCGGGCGGCCTGCTCGCTTTCGATCTCGTAGGTCTGGTCCTTGCCGAATTTCAGGTCTTCACGCATGTAGGTATTGAAGGCCGCGGTAAAGGCGCCGCTGATGGCCGTCTCCTGCGGGTCGTACTGTCCGTACTCAGTCAAGGGATCGAGGGTGGGACCCGAGAAACGCGCGTCCAGGCGGCCGGTAACCAAGCCGCGTGACCGTTGCAGCTCCGCCATGAACTGCGGCAGGTTCACCCGCAGATCAGCCTTCTCCACGTAGTCTGCGCTGAGGCCGGTGAAGCCTGCCACCTGTTTGGCCACAGCACCTTTCTCCGCCTCACCCAGCGCCCCGCCCTTCATCAATGCGTCGGCGTAAGTGGTGACGGCGAAGCGACGCGCCTGGTCGAGAAACGCGTTCATGTCGCTCGGCGGGTCTTGGAGCAGCTTGTGATAGCACGCGGTGGCAGCGTAGCTGGGCAGATAGAGGATGTATGGCAAGTCGTCGCCCGGGCTGAAAGAGATGGTGCCAAGGTCCAGAACGGTGGACATCATGACTACGCCGTTGAAATCCATGCCGTCATGCGATTGGAGATAATTCACCAGGGCGGCATTGCGGAACGTTCCGTAGCTTTCGCCGATGAGGAACTTTGGCGAATTCCAGCGATTGTTGCGGCTGACGTAATCGCTGATGAACTGGGCAAGCGATTTCACGTCTTGGTCGATGCCCCAGAAGTCCTTGTTCTTAGCCTTGCCCACGGCCTTGCTGAACCCGGTTCCCACGGGGTCGATGAATACCAGGTCAGCCGCGTCGATGAGCGAGTCGCCGTTGTCGACCATGCGATAGGGCGGCGGCGGAGTGGGCTCGGCATTGACGGTGTCGACCCGGCGCGGGCCGAAAGCGCCCATGTGAATCCACACAGAGGATGAACCCGGCCCGCCGTTGTAGAGGAACGCCAGCGGCCGCTGGCTGAGGTCCTTCACGTCGCTGCGGGTGTAGGCGACATAGAAGAGGCTGGCGTTAGGCTTGCCCTCGTCGTCCTTTAGCAGGATGGTCCCTGCGGTGGCCTTGTAGGCAATCGTCTGGGCTCCCATGCGAATGCTGTGATCGGTGATGGAAGACTCCTCCTTGGGGGGCGGCGCGGCCTCGGCGGCGGGCTTCTCCTCCGGCGCCTTCGTGGATTCCGCTTCGGGCGCCTGGCCTGCAGCACCTGGCGCATGCACGATAACTAGCAACAGGGCTGCTGCGATTAGTCCCCAGAGCTTCTTCATCTTTTTGCCCCCTCGTTCGAGACCGGCACGTCCATCTTTCATTCTGAGCTACAGCAGTATACCGCCACAGCGGCCTTGGCGGCGGGATTTGTTCGAATCCGGACACCGGCCCTGCACAGCCGAACGGGCTTGCCGGCCAGCGATGGGGTGGCCGCATGATGTTAACCTAGTATCGCTCACTAGGTTTGGCCGCGCTGCGGGCAGTGGCAAGTTGGTTGCGCGGCAATCGGGGCTGGTACGCTCATCAACCATAAGCGCCGGGCGGCTGCGTGGGGACTCTCTTCCAGGATCTTCAATACGGACTGCGATCGCTAACCCGAAGCCGTGGCTTCGCCGCCGTAGCCGTGGTCACTCTGGCTCTCGGTATCGGCGCTAACACCATGATTTTCAGCGTTATCAACACCGTCCTCTTGCAGCCCCTTCCCTACGCCGAGCCGGACCGTCTGGTGATGGTGTGGGAAACCACCGAGCGCGTGCCCGAGGAACGCGACAGTGTGTCTTTGCCAAACTACAGAGACTGGCAGGCTGAGAACCACGTCTTCGAAGGCATGGCGCTTTTTGACGCTACGGGAAAGGGCTATAACCTCTCGGGTGGTGCGCCGGGTCGAGGTCCTGAGCAAGTGCCCGGTGTGCGCGTATCGGCCAGCTTCTTTCTGCTGCTCGGCGTCAAGCCCTACCTCGGACGTACTTTCCGGCCTGAGGAAGAAATACCGGGCAAGGATCGCGAAGTCATCCTAAGCTATCGTCTCTGGAAACGCCGCTACAACGGCGATCCTGGGCTGGTGGGCAAAACCTTGCAAGTGGACGGAGACGACTACACTGTGGTGGGTGTGATGCCTTCCGAGTTCCAGTTCCAGTACCGGGGTGGACTTCGCGAATTGTGGGTGCCCATCGGTTACACCGATGGCGACCAGCTGCGCGATTCACGATCTTTCGATGTCTGCGCACGGCTCCAGCCAGGCGTAAGCGTGGGCCGGGCGCGGGAGGAGATGGCATCCTTGGGTCGGCGGCTTTCAGTTCGCTATCCGCAGGACAATGCCGGGCGGGGCGCGACTGTGACGCCGATGAGCCGCCTCGAGGCCGGCGGCCGCTGGCAGACTTTGCGCACGCTGCTGGCGGCGGTCGGATTTGTGCTGCTGATCGCTTGTGTGAATGTCGCCAACCTCATGCTGGCCCGGAGCGCCGTGCGCCAGAAGGAACTGGGCGTGAGGCGCGCGCTCGGCGCAGGCCAGGCTCGTATCGCCCGGCAGCTCCTGACCGAGAGCGTGCTCTTGTCACTGGTTGGCGGCGCGGCGGGCTTTGTGCTCGTGGTGTGGAGCACCAGCTTCTTGATTCGCATCCTCCCCTACCACATCCGCACCCCTCCCTTTCGGCACTTCGACGCTCTTCGAATCGACGGCCGAGTGTTTGGGTTTACGCTGCTGGTCTCATGCCTTGCGGGCGTGCTGGCGGGCCTGGCGCCGGCCTTCAGCGGGATGGGGCGCGACCTGAATCGAGCCTTGAAGGCAGGGGCCAGCCTTGCGGTAAGCCCCGGCGGACCCGACAGCGGCGCCCGCCTGCGCCATATTCTGGTGGCCTCCGAGGTTGCGCTGGCGTTGCTCGTGCTGGCCGGCGCCGGGCTCACCATCGACAGCATGGCCCGCCTGCTCGGCGTCCAGCCGGGACTCGATCCCAAGAACGTGTTGACGATGGAGATGTCGCTGCCGCAGTTCAACATTTACTACGGGCCGCCTTTCCACCCGCTGTTCTGTCACGACCTGGATGAAAGCATTGGCGCGCTTCCCGGCGTCATATCCGTCAGTAGCATCAGCCATCTTCCCTTCAGGGGGGTGTCGGCCGACCGGGGCTTCACCATTGAGCGACGTCCGGATCCGGGAGCAGGAAACGTCGCCATTGCGAATTACGCCGTTGCGTGTCCCAATTACTTCAGCACCATGCGCACCCCGCTGCTTCAAGGCCGGGAGTTCACTGACAAAGACAGGCTGGCGGCTCCTCCGGTGGCCATCATTAATGCCAGCATGGCGCGCCGCTTCTGGCCTGGCCAGAGCCCCATCGGCGAGCGCTTCAAGCAGGGGGGCTTCAATTCAACCGACCCCTGGCTCACGGTGATTGGCGTGGTTCAGGACGTGCGTCAAGAAGGACTGGATGGAGAGTTCCTGCCGCAGTTTTTCCGGCCTTACGCCCAGGCCGCCTGGCCGGTGATGACCATTGTCGTCCGTACCACCGCAGATCCCATCGCGCTCGCGGCCGTCACCAAGAAGGCCCTCGCCGATATTGACCCGGACCAGCCCGTCTCCAACGTCCGAACCATGAAAGAAGTTCTCGATGACTCGCTCGGCCCCCGACGATTTCCCATGCTGTTGCTCGTCACTTTTTCGCTGCTTGCGCTCGTGCTGGCCGCCGTAGGAATTGTCGGCGTGGTGAGTTACTCGGTGGCTCAACGTACCCATGAGATCGGAATTCGCATGGCGTTGGGCGCGCGCCGCACGGATGTGCTGCGGATGGTGGTAAGCCGAACGATGTTGTGGGTCGCGGTGGGAGTGGGCCTCGGCCTCATTGGATCGCTGAGCCTGCGGCGGCTCCTGGCCGGGCTGCTTTACGGAGTCAGCGCCTCGGATCCCCTGGTGCTCGGTGCGGTCTCGATCCTGCTCGTTGCCGTAGCCTTGCTGGCGAGCTACGTCCCCGCTCGTCGCGCGTCCAAGGTCGACCCCTTAGTGGCGTTGAGATGGGAGTAGCACGGGCTTCCGGTGGTACGACTGCGAAACGGAAGTATATACTTTGCGCGAGGGTGAAACGGCGCCCTGTTAATCCGGCAGCAAGCTTTTCAGCGCTTTCAGTTCCGGTTCGCCGGGCCCGAGGGGTAGATTCACTTTGCCGCGCTGCACGACGGAGCGGCAAAGGGCCATGGCGATTTCGTGATCTTTGAAGGCGCTTTCGCCGTTGCAAGGGTGGATCTCTTTGTCGTCGTCCAGCCAATCTGCCATTTCCTGAACGTAGGGTCCCATGTCGTGCTCGTAATCCATGCAGCCGGGACCCGACATCACACCGTCGTGCGTGACGGCGCGCCAGCCCCCGCCGGTGAGCACCTCGGCAAAACCTTCTGTGCCTTGCGCACCCATGCGGCATTTGCGCCACCAGTAGTCCACTTCCGGCACGTCGGGGGCGCCGGCGCCGCTCTCCACGATGCCGCGCACACCGTTGGAATACTGAATCAGCCCTCCGATGTAATCGGGCGAAGGGTGATTATCGCTGAACTTCCCCTTCCCGTGCGCCTGCGCGACCACCCACTCGGCCTCGGCGTAGTCGTTGTACCAGCGTGTGTAGTCGATCAGGTGCGAGAGCATGTGCGTCATCCAGCCGGTTGCGGTGCCATATACGGTGTGCACGCGGCCGATGGCGCCGCTGGCGATAATCTCCTTCACCTTCTGGTAATGCTGGCCGTAGCGGTGCTGGTGGCTGACCACGGTTTTCACACCCGCCGCACGCGTGGTCTCCATGATCTTCAGCGCCTCGTTGGTGGAAAGGGCCACAGGTTTTTCGTAGGCGATGAGTCGGACGCCCGCTTCCACGCCGGCGCAAATCAACGGCAAGCGCAGGTCGGGCAGCGTGCAAAAGCAAAAGACATCGGGACGGGTCTTATTCAGCAGCGCGGCGGCATCGGCGCTGGTTTCGCCGACGCCGAATTTCTTGGCCGCGGCTTCCAGGCGTGCCGGATCGATATCGCACAGGCCCACCAGCTTGAAGCGGCCGTTCTTCTGGAAGGCGTCGGCATGGTGCGTGCCACGCTTGCCCATTCCGGCAACGACGACGGTGTATTGCTGGCTTGAACTCATGTCGACTCCTTCAACGAATAGGTGCCGGGTGTCAGGGGTCAGGTGCCAGGCATCCGATGTATCCGCCGAGAGCCCCAAAAGGCCGAGAACCCGAACGCTGAGCACCTGACACCTGGCGACCAACACCTGCCACCTAAGCCCCAGCAGCTTTTCGCATTCCCTTCTGCGCCTTGTCCCAGGAGACCGTGGCGTCAATGACGGCCTGAACTTCTTCGCCGGTCAACTCCGGATACATGGGCAGCGAGAGCACGCGCGCCGCCGACGCCTCCGTGTTCTTCAGCGGGCCCGCAACGCGCGCTTCCTTGTCCCAAGGGAATCCTTCCTGCTGGTGGATAGCGATGGGATAGTGGGTGAGCGCGGTGATGTCTCGCTCCTGAAGGTATGCCTGAAGGCCGTCGCGGTCGCTGGTTTCGACAACATAAAGGTGATAGACGTGCCGATAACCGAGGAGCGCGGTGGGCAGCTTCAGCGATGTGCCCTGCAGTCCTGCGTCGTACTGCCTGGCGAAGTTGCGGCGCAAGTCGTTCCACTTGTCGAGCTGTTTCAGCTTCACGCTCAGAACAGCGGCGTGCAGCTCATCCAGGCGGCTATTATAGCCCATGCTGTGGACGGAGCGCTTTAGGGAGCCGTGATTGCGCAGCTTTCGAACCGCGGCGGCGATGTCGGCTCGATTCGTCACCACCGCTCCGCCGTCGCCGAAGCAGCCCAGGTTCTTCTGAATGATGAAGCTGGTGCACATGGCGTCCGACAGCTCACCCAGGGCAAAGTCGGGACCGCGCGCGCCCAGCGCCTGTGCGTTATCCTCGATCACAAAAAGCCCGTGTTTTTTGGCGATTTCCGCCACGGCGCGCATTTCCGCGGGCTGGCCGTACAGGTGGACGGGGACGATCGCCTTGGTTCTGGGTGTGATGGCGCCTTCGATCAAGTTCAGATCGATGTTGCAGGTCTTGGGGTCGCAATCGACGAACACGGCCGTGGCGCCGGTGATCCAAATCGCCTCAGCGGTGGCAAAGAAGGTGTTCGGCGTGGTGATGACCTCATCGCCGGGCTCGATTCCCAGCGCCATGAACGCCAGCCAGAGCGCGTCTGTTCCCGAATTCACCCCCACCGCTTCCGAGCAATGGCAATAGTCTGCCAATTCCTTTTCGAACTGCTTCAGCTTGGGGCCCATCACGTAACTACCGCTCTCCAGAACCTCGTGAATCGCGGCGTCGATCTCATGCTGCAAGCTCTGATACTGCCGAACGTGGCCGTAAAACCCGACCTTCACGGATGCCATAACAAGCCTCCTCGCTCATTTTCAATAGACGTTTCCGCAGACAAGCGGTCAAACTCTGGCGCGATTCGTTCTAGGGCGGCATTGAGCCTGCGGCGGGGATACCGTTAGTGCGGTGACGCTCTCACGGACGCGCCGATGCTATGACCGACGGACACGATTCCATTCTGGAACTCCGGTTGCGGTCCCTCCCCGACCGGCAACGCACTCGCGAGCGCGTCGCTGAAATGTCGTTTCCGTCCGAATCGGCCTTCGCCGAATGATATGCATCCGGCAGCTTGCCCAAGCGGTGACACAGGTCACAAGGCTCAGTGATGTTGTTCAGGGTTGAGACGGTGGACTCCCCGCCCGCGCTCGGAGGTCTGAAGGATGTCTCGTCAGTTGCTTCGCAGAGCCACCATGGGATCGATGCGCGAGGCTCGGCGCGCGGGAATGTATCCGGCAATCAAAGCCACGGCACACAAAAGCAGAATCATGCCCGCGAACGTCAGCGGGTCTGTGGGCGCGGTGCCGAAGAGCAGAGAGGAGATCGCCCTCGCCACCACGAACGACGCGGCCGTCCCTATGGCGATACCGGCCAGAGCCAGCCGCAAGGTGTCGTGGACGACTCCCCATTGCACTCTCCCCGTGGTGGCGCCGAGGGCCATGCGAATACCGATTTCCTGGGTGCGCCGCGTAACCGAATAGGAGATGACGCCGTAAATGCCGAGCGAAGCGAGAATCAAGCCGAGCGCGGCAAACGCCGACACGAGGAGCACGAAGAAGCGGCGCGGCGAGACGGCGTGATCCACAATCTCCCGAATGGGGCGAAATTCGGCCGCGGGCTGGCCGGGATTGAGCGCGCGCAGTGTCCTCATGACGTTTGAAGCCAGCACGTCAGGCGGCAGCTTGGTGCGCACCACTAACTGCGCGTCCACAGGCCCTGCCTGAGTGGCCGGCAGGTATGCATCGAGACCCGAGGAGTCTTCGACACTGGTTTCGCGAACGTCGGAGACGACACCCACCACCCTCGTGTCACTTCCACCGACCACTGCGATGCGCCCTAACGGGTCCTGACCCGGCCACAGCCTCTTGGCCGCGGCCTCATTCAGGATCACCACTGCCTCGCTGGCATTGGTGTCTGACCAGCTCAGGTCGCGCCCCTCGCGCAGGTGCATGCCCATAGCCGTGAGGTAGCCGGGGGTCACCACGTAAACAAACGCATTGGGAGACTCATTCTCGCGGTAGATCACACCCTTGGCGCCCAGTCCCCAGCTCCGGTTGCGATCGAGCGGGAGCATGTCAGAAATGCCGGCCTCCTCGATACCCGGGATCGCCTTCACGTTGCGCAGCACCTCCGCGAAGATTGCGCCTCTTCGCGCTGCTTTCTGGGCCTCATTGGCTCCCGCATCCAGTGCCGAAGCCATGGATTCGTATTCCACGCGGATCGCTGCGGCGTGATCCGGCTGGAATCCGAGATCGATGTCGAGGACACGCAAGAAGCTGCGCAGCAGCAGGCCGGCCCCGATCAGCAGCACGCAGGCCAATGCGACTTCGGACACAACGAGCGTGGCGCGCATACGGTCGTGCCTGCGGCCGGCGGTCGTTCCATGGCCGGATTCTTTCAGCGCTTCCTGAACGTCCTTACCTGACATCCGAAACGCGGGCGCGATGCCGAAAAGGACCGCGCTGGCCACGGCAACCAAGAGTGTCCAGGCGAGTGCCGCGCCGTCCACACGCAGGCTGCCGAGCAAGGGCAGCGCAATCGATCCCTGGTGGGCAAGATAGTAGGTCATTAGAAAGGCGAAGCCCAATCCCAACACCGCACCACCCATGGAGAGCACCATGCTCTCGGTCAGCAACTGGCGGATCAACCTTCCTCGCGCCGCGCCCAGCGCGCTACGCATGGCGAATTCCTTGGCCCGCGCCGCCGCGCGCGCCAGCGCCAGGTTCGACAGGTTCACGCATACGATCAGGAGAATAAGACCCACTGCGGACCACAACACAATGAGCGAACGCCGCAACTTGCCGCTCACGTGGTCTTTCAACGATTGCACCACGGCTTGGTAGCCGGTGCCCCACTCCGGATGCGCCTTGCTGAAGTAGAAGCGCGGAAACAAGAGGTTGGCCTCGGCCTGGGTCTGCGCCAGGGTCAGTCCCAGCTTCAGGCGTCCGACGAGGAGAAGTGTGTTCCCCCAGTTGCGCATGTCGTAGACTGTCGGAACGAGGATGTCCAATTTAGTGCCGGGTGCGAAGACCGAACCGAAGTCGAAGCTCGAGGGAAGCACGCCAGCCACGGTCACCGCAGCATTGTTGAGTGTGATCGACTGCCCCACGACCGATGGGCTTCCGGCAAACTGGCGCTTCCAGAAAAAATAGCTCAAGAGCACGGCGCCCGAAGCGTTCTTCCGGCAGTCCTCCGGCGTGAACGGCCGTCCCAAAGCCGGCTGCACGCCGAGAGTCTGAAGGAAATTGCACGCCACCATCACACCCGATACCGGTTGAGGCTCACCGCGCCCCGTCAGCTTGTAGTCGGACGGGCCATAGAAGGGGAAATAAGCCGTGACGCTCTCCAGCGAATGGTTGCTCTGCTGATACTCCTCAAAGGCATCCACAGAATACGTCACGCTGGAAAGCCCGCCTTCTCTGGGCGGGCCTTCGATCCACACCAACCGCTGAGGATCTTGAAACGGCAGTGGCCGCAGCAGAATCGTGTTGACGACGCTGAAAATCGCGACGTTCGCACCGATCCCGAGCCCAAGAATCAGCACCGCGATCAGAGTAAACGCCGGATCGCGCCCCATGGTGCGAAACGCGTATCGTACATCCTGCATGAGAATGTCGAGTGCTGGCAGTCCGCGTTGCAGGTTCTCGCCGCCCATGCTTCCTCCTAATTCGCCTACCGCAAGACCACACCTCGTCTGACGGTGTGAGGCCCCGTACCGTTAGGTGATTCTCCCTGCCCATAATTGATACGGAATCCGTCGGGACAAGTTCAAAAGAAGTCAGGAGCCAGAATGGATGAGCACCGCTGGGAAGCCGGTTGGCTCAAATGCCAACTCCAAGCGCATTTGCCTTCCGGCTGCTAACTTCTTACTTCTTGTTTCTGATTTCTGGCTTCTGACTCCTGACTTCTGATTACAGGCGAACGCCGATCGCTCGAATCAGATAGGAGATGCCCAGAATGAGGAGCAAGATGTTCGCCACCAGGAACAGGTAACGGCGAAAGTGCCGATGCAGACTGGCGCCCCAAGCCAGCAACCACACACTCAAGACCGCGGACCCGTAGTAGCCCACGAGCCCGCCGGCGAAAAACGGCACCACGTGCCAGTAACCGGCGACGCGCCCTTCGGCGAGGATCGGGCCCGCAATCGTCATCCAGTAGATCCACGTGCCCGGAGCGGTCAGTTCCGCGATCGACGCCGCCGTCACGCTCGCAAAGGTGAGCGGTGCGGATGAGGCGAGTTCCGCGTGGGACCTGCCCCGCATATGAAGCAGCGCGTATCCGGCCAAAGCCAGCAGTGTCACGCCACCCGCGTAGGACACGTAGTGGGCGATGCCGCTTGGGATGCAGGAGTAGAAGAGCAGGGTAACGGTGAGAAGCGCCCCGTCGACGATCAGCGGCGGTCCGATGAGAATCGTCAAGGCTCGCGACCAGCGGCCCAGCGCGATCTGCGCGAGCGCGATCAGATGCAGAGGGCTCGGAACCAGGCCGCCCACGATTCCCATTCCGGCCCCCAGGATCAAGAGTTGCATAGTCAGTTTGGGAGTGCGGCAGCTTGCTGCCGCTTTTAGTGTAGGCCAGCGGGCCGGCCTTTTAGATAGCCCCGAAGCTCGTGTGGCCTGAGTTGGCCGCAAGCAAGCTCGCGGGTCCAAAGCGGCCGCAAGCTGCCGCACTCGAAAAAGTTCTCACGCGGACGCTTTCCGGGCGTGGGAGGTTCCGCCCCACCGCACGCGCGGCAGAATGATCTTGGGCTTGATGCGCCCCGCGTGCTCGCGAATCCGGTTCAGCATGCTGTCGATCAGAACGTTCGACAGGAGTTGGGGCTCGAGGCCCAGGTCCAGCAGCTTCTGATGGCGCGCGTGGTAGTAGTGGGATTCGGCCTCGATGCGGGGGTTCTCCAGATGCTCCAGCCTGGCCTCGATGCCGAGCTTCGCAGCCTGCCGGCATACCAGTTCCGCGAGCTCCAGTACGTTGAAGGTTTCGGTGAACTGATTGAATACCCGGTATTCGCCGGCCTGGGGCGGATTGAGGATGGAGAGCTCGACGCAGCGCAGCGTGTCGCGAATGTTGAGGAAGCCGCGCGTCTGGCCGCCGCGCCCGTAGACCGTGAGCGGAATCCCGGCCACGGCCTGCACGCAAAAGCGGTTGAGCGCAGTGCCGAATACCTCGTCGTAGTGAAAGCTGGTGGCCAGGCGCGGGTCCATTTCCGTTTCGTCGGTTTCGATACCGTATACCACGCCCTGATTGAGGTCGGTGGAGCGCAGCCTCCACATCCGGCAGGCGAAGTGAATGTTGTGGCTGTCGTGAACCTTGGAGAGGTGATACAACGAGCCTGGCTGCTTGGGATAAGGCAGCACGTCGCGGCGGCCGTTGTGCTCGATCTCGATGAATCCCTCTTCGATGTCGATGTTGGGCGTTCCATACTCGCCCATAGTGCCCAGTTTCACCAGGTGGCAGTCCGGCGCCGCGTCCCGCAGCACCCAGAGAAGGTTCAGCGTCCCCACGATATTGTTGGTTTGGGTGAAGACGGCGCGATCGTGGTCCATCATGGAGTAGGGCGCCGAAGGCTGCTCGCCGTAATGGACAATAGCCTCGGGCCGAAAGCTCTCCACCGCCTCGTGCACCGTGCCATAATTGCGCAGGTCACCCACGAAGAGTTCAATCGGACGGCCGCTGACTTCTCGCCAGGCGGCCACGCGATCGTGCAGCGTGTGAATCGGGATCAGCGGCTCAACGTTGAGTTCCATCTCCCAGCGCCGTTTGGCGAAATTGTCCACCACGCCCACGTCGTGGCCATGTGCCGAGAGATACATGGCCGTCGGCCAGCCCAGATACCCGTCACCCCCGAGAATAAGAATCTTCATCCGTATCCTTTCCACGCCGACAGAACTTGAAGTGCAGTTTCTGATCTGCGATCGAACTTCTTCGATTATATCCTGCTGACGTCGAGGCGGGCCTTGTCCCCGCCCCTGGCGGTATGGTCCTTATCCAGCCTATTCCGTGCTGGACGAAGGCGGCAGCCGGAGGGCTCTCGAAAATGTCAGTGAATCGCGGCGTGCTGCTCGGGGTTCGGCCACCCCGCCGCAAGCACATTGCCTGCGGTGCCGGAGTGGGGGGTGGCCGTGGCCCCGATCCTGCCGGTGCTGACCGCTCCCGGGCTGGTTGGGCAGGCCCCATGCCCAGGCGTCAGCGAGAAGGCTGGCCGCCGCTCTGCCGGCCCGACCGAGGGCGCAGCCGCATCCGTTCCGACAGTTCCGACAGTCTGCCTGTCGCAAAACACCGACACTTCGTCTATCATCAAAGCATGTCTGCGGATTGTGCGACCGACTTGGCTGTGGCCAGAATCGCGGCGGCCATCGGTGAGACGGCACGGGCGCGCATTCTCTATTGCCTGGTCGACGGACACGCTCGAACGAGTACGGAGCTCGCGGTTGTGGCCGAGGTAAGCCCATCAACCGCGAGCGTGCACTTGAGCCAACTGAAGGCAGAACGTCTAATCAAGGTGCTGGCCCAGGGGAAGCATCGCTATTACAGTCTGGAAGGGCCTGAAGTGGCGAGCGTTTTGGAAGCGCTAAGTGTCCTCGCGGGTGTTCCTCGCAACGAGTTTGTGCCAAACACGCCAACCTATATGCGTGCGGCACGCACTTGCTACGACCACATCGCCGGCACACTGGGCGTGTTGCTTCACGATCGGCTGAAGGCGTTGGGGTGGCTGGCTACCCGCGCATCCGGCCGCAACGAGGACTACGACCTCACCCCAACCGGCGTGAAGGCCTTAGAGGCGCTTGGAGTTGATGTGGCTGCAGCGCAGGTCGCCCGTCGGCGCCTTGCATTTCCATGCCTTGATTGGAGCGAGCGCCGCTCTCATCTTGGCGGGGCGATCGGCGCAGCTCTTGTGAAGATGGCGCTTGGAAGAAAATGGGTGATCCAGGAACTCGATAGCCGGGCCCTTTCCGTCACCAGCATGGGGCGGCGCGACATTCTGGCTCTGTTCGGGGTTCAGATTTGAAGAGGGACGCACTTGGCAAGCCGCGGTGACGGGCGCTATCCGCTTCGTTTCAATCGGTTGAGCTGGCAGGATTTGAAGCGGCTGAGCCCGAGGTCAGCCTTTCGGTTGCAAATGAAGTGAGCAGACTGGGCGCATCGCGCGCACTTGGCGTATCTCATCGAGAAATACACAGCCTATCTCAAAGAAAACAAGGAGCAAATATTCTGCCTCAGGATTCTCAGCTTCGCCCACCGCCCCACTTCGATGTGATATTAAGGATAGGGATCGCGAACGCGCTGGCACTCTCGTCCCTTGCGCCGAAAAATATGCAAGTTAAGCTGGAATGTTTCTGATAATAAATGACTTCTATTTATGGAATCGATGGAAAGCTGAAATGTATCTGAAAACAAAGCAGTTGTCGCGAAAAGCTGGAATGTCATTGAAAAATAAACATATTAGACGATATCCAGGAACCCAGGTGTTTGATAACACTTTGAAAAGAGAAAACTTATCATTGGATTCTGCGAGTATTATTGATGGCCAATGGTTCAGCTGATTGTCGAGTCTCGCCTTCGACGTGCCATATCCGATCCAGGCT
>Ga0335078_10007072_pt1 | contig 16627 bp, 12 predicted proteins | sample Lox_Sample_32_FD_206711 | JGI IMG/M metagenome (GOLD analysis project Ga0335078, IMG submission 206711) | Soil microbial communities from Loxahatchee National Wildlife Refuge, Florida, United States - Lox_Sample_3.2 | ecosystem: Environmental > Terrestrial > Soil > Wetlands | place: USA... | reverse complement strand
GAATCGTCGCGAAGCGGTCCCAGAGCTGCCGGTAAGCATTCAGGCGCGCTTGCTTGTCATCGTATCGGTGACTTTTCAACGCCAGATCAAACGTCAGGACGTTTCGCGCATTGAATCCTGGCGCGACCTTTTGCAGGCGAATGAAGCTTCGAATCAAAAGCCCTGCGCCGATCAGCACAACAATGGAAAGCGCCAGCTCGCCTACTACCAGCAGGCGCCGCAGATGGTTGCCATGTCCCCAAACGCTGGCCCCAGACGAGCCGCGGCTCCCCTCTTTCAGGCCGCTGTTCAAATCGACTTGCGAAAGCCGCAGGGCTGGAGCCAGCCCGAACAAAACTCCCGAAACTACAGAAATCGCCAGCGTAAATAAAAGTACGCGGCCGTTCACGCCCACGTCCGCCAGCCGCGGGATACTCTTCGTCCCGAGCGCGTGAATCCACTTCACGCCCCATAGACTCAAGACTGTCCCTGCCGCACCACCAACGAGTCCGAGCAGCACGCTCTCCGTCAACAACTGCCGCACGATTCGCCCGCGGCTTGCGCCGAGCGCCGCTCTTACCGCAATTTCTTGCTGCCGCGCTACGGCGCGCGACAAAAGCAAGTTGGCCACATTCGCGCAGGCAATCAACAGCACAAATCCCACCGCTCCCAAAAGCGTCAGCAGCGGCCGCCGCACGTCTCCGACCACCTGCTCCATCAGCGGCACTATTCCAAAGGTCAAACCGCCGTTCGGCGGATAATTCTCTGGATAGTCGCGCCGCAGACGCGCCGTGATCGTGTCCATTTCGGCTTGCGCTTGAGCTACCGAGACGCCCAGCCGCAATTTTCCAACGATGTTGTAGTCTTCGCCGGTGCGAACGCCCGCCGCCTTTGGTCCCAGCGGGAACGGCAGAAACACATCCGGCTGATCGGCCCCGTACAACGTGGGCAGAACTTCGTGTGGCAACAAAAAATCCTGCCTCAGAACTCCAACGACGTGATACGCCCGGTCGTTGATGATGATTTGCTTGCCCAAAATCCTTGGATCGCCGCCGTAGCGCCGCATCCACATCCCATAGCTAAGAACCGCGGTTGGCTCGCGCCCGGGCTCATCTTCCTCCGCCACAAACAGACGGCCCAGAACGGCGCTCGCCCCGAACATCGGCAACAAGTTCGCGGACCCTTTCACGGTTCCAACTCGCTCCGGCTCCCCTTCACCCGTCAGCGTATCCTTTCCTCCCGAGGCGATGGCCACTTGTTCCAGACCGCGGCGTCCGTTCTTGATGTCGAGATACTGCGCCGTCGAGAACCAATCCTGCGTAATGCCCAGCCCCGGTGAGCGATTCCACAAAATCACCAGCCGGTCCGCGTCCCGGTAAGGCAGTGCGCGCAAAAGCAGAGCGTTCGTTACACTGAAGATCGATGTGTTCGTGCCAATCCCAATGGCCAGCGACAACAGCGCCGCCAGCGTGAAACCCCAATCTCTGGAGAACGCGCGAACCGCGAGGCGAACGTCCTGGAGCAACGTATTCATGGCAAAATTGCTACATCCTAACACGCGGCCGCCGCGGCGTGACGCAACGGTCGAGCTCCTGCCATGTGCCGTGCCAAAGAGGAAGCGGCCGCGCAAACATTCTGGAATCGCTCTGACGCTCAGGAACGTCTCAGGTTCATGAAGCGTGCATTGCGCCAAGCCGCGACTTCCCTTTTCCTCATCACGCTCGTCGCTTTTGCCGCGCGACTAGCGTTTGCCTACTACCAATGCCGGCAAATTCCCGCACCGGCGTTGAGTGTCATCCCATTCCAGACGGAAACCGGCCACATCGCGTATTCGCTCGCCAGCGGAAAAGGGTTCTCGTCTCCATTTCAGAGGGACACCGGCCCGACCGCGTGGCTCACGCCCGTTTACCCACTTCTTCTCGCAGGAATTTTCAAAACCTTCGGCATCTACACGCTCCATTCGTTCTACGCAGCGGTTTTTCTGAACATTCTTTTTTCTGCAGCGACCTGTCTGCCGATTTTCTCCGCAGGGAAGCGCGTCGCGGGAATCGGCGTCGCCAGCGTCGCGGCCTGGCTTTGGGCGCTCTTCCCCAACGGCATCCTGATTCCCTTCGAATGGATTTGGGACACTTCGCTGTCAGCGTTTCTGGCCGCTACCCTCTTATGGGCCACTCTGTCCCTGCGCGAATCTCCCCGCTTGCGGGATTGGTCGCTCTACGGCCTTTTGTGGGGGTTGACGCTGCTCACAAATCCGGCACTCGCTCTCCTTTTTCCCGTTCTCCTTGTTTGGGCTGCCTATCGCAAGCGCGATCGCGAACGCGCGCGGCTTTTGCGCCCCGCGTTGGCCGCGGCCGTTGCGATTCTCTGCTGCGCGCCGTGGATCGTTCGCAACTACCGCCAATTTCACAAATTCATTCCCTTGCGTTCCAACTTCGCCTTCGAGCTCTATATCGGCAACAACGAAAACTACGACGAGCAGCACCGTTTCCGCCCGGGCGCCATCACGCAAGACCGTGAAATCTTGCGCTATCTGCATATGGGCGAAGCGGCTTTCATGGAAGAAGAGCAACGCAAAGCCCTGGCCTTCATCACCACACATCCGCGCATCGAAGTGCGGCTTGTTGCTCTTCGGTTCGTGGATTTTTGGCTGGGAACGCCTGCTCCCGTGGCGGCGTTGGCGCAAACCGATTCGCTCCCGATTCGCTTGTTGTTACTCTGCAATTATCTGACGCCGCTCGGGGCCTTGCTGGGAATGCTCGTGCTCATTGCGCGGAAAAGCGTCTACGCCCTCCCGCTCCTCGCGTTTCCCGTCGTTTTTCCGTTGGTCTACTACGTCACGCACACTTCGCTGCGTTACCGTCACCCCATCGATCCCATCGTGCTGCTCTTAATCGCCATTGGTGTCGGTGGGCTGTGGCACGTCTGGCAAAAACGCAAGTACCGCGACGCTGGGTCGGAGCCCACCGCTACTTAGTACAAGTGGAAGTAGCCGTTCTGCTGCACTAGCTGCACCGTCACGCCGAACAGCGAAGACAGCTTCTCGGCGGTAAGAATCTCTTTCTTCGCCCCGTCCGCCAGAATCCGCCCTTCGCGCACCATCACCACGCGCTCGATCTCTGGAATGATTTCCGACACGTGATGGGTCACCAGCAAAATGCCCAGGCCCTCCTGCGCCAGCCGGCGCATCGTCTCCCGCAATTGCAGTTGCGCCGCGATGTCCAGCGCGTTGCTCGGCTCATCAAACAGCAGGGTGTGTGGGTCATGCACCAGCGCGCGCGCAATCAATGTCCGTTTGGCTTCGCCCGAGGACATCTGCGACACCGCGCGATTCGCGAGGCGTGCGATCCCCAGCCGCTCCAGCGCCGCCAGCGCGCGCGCCAGATGCTGCGGATCGGGATGATGGTGCGGAAAAATCCGCGTGCTGCTGAAAAAACCGGACAACACCACGTCGCGTCCGGTCGCATCCGTCGTGCAGGACGCCAGCAAATCCGGCGAAACGATTCCCAGCAGTGAACGCAGCTCGAAAATGTTCCAGCGCTCGCGCCCCAAAATCGAAATCGACGAGCCTTCCCGCGCCACGGGGTAACACTCCCGCGTGATGGTTTTTATCAGCGTGGATTTCCCGCAGCCGTTCGGCCCCAGAATGCACACGTGCTCGCCGCTTCCGATCTCCAGCGACACACCATCCAGCGCGGGCTGCGCGAAGTTTTCCCCGCGCACCACCGTCACATTTTTCAGCGCCAGAAGCTGAGGCTTATCCATTCCGGTTCGAGGCGAAATCTTAGTGGTGTACTCGTTCAGCCGTCCACTCACCTGTCGCGCCGCCATCATCAACAAACGTTCCCACAATGTGGCCCTTCGTTATCTTCCCTACAAAAAATGTCTTCACGCGCTTTCCCTCCGCCTGCTTCAGCTTCATCGCAAACGTAAGAAAATCTCCCTCTTTGTAGCCGTAGTCCGACTCGATCGTTCGCGCCTTGTCCATCTTGAAATAGGCGCCCAACCATTCCCCCTTGGGTCCGGAACAGTCCAGCTTCAATGTTCCGAAGACTTTTCCATTCGCGCCGTCAAATTCTGCTTTCCAGGTTCCCAGATCTATCGTTGCGTAATCGATGATCAGCTCTGGCGGCGACGCCTCCAAGGTCACGATACCCGGACACTGCAAGAACTCCGTCTCGATCTCGCCGGACAGTTTGTATCGGAACGTCACCTCGAACGTTCCCGGTTCGTGCGGCTCAAACCTCCACGTCTTCACGTTGTCCATCGCTGCCTGCTTCAGCAATGGATGACCACTTTCCACTTCCACATCCCGAACCGCTTCTCCGTCGGTGGTAAGCTTCAGGCGGACTTCTCCGGAAATCCGTGTCTGTTTGGCCAGAGGCGGATAAATCGGCGCAGCGTGTTGCAGTACCTTAGGCAGCGCGCCGGGCAACTTGTCCTGGCTCTTTGCTCCACCAACCACCAAAAGCGCCGAGAGCACTGGCGCGAAGAAAGCTGCGATGCGCATGAGGTTCCTTTCGGGGACCAGTAGACCAGAGACGGGCTCAAAAACAAAAAGGAGGTGAAAACCGCGGGGTTCTCACCTCCCGGGGTGGGGTGGGGTGTTACATTGACAGACCCGCAGTGGCTCAGCAGGCCTGCCCTGCCAGGCAGGTCTGCGGCCTCACTCGCTTTGCTGCTCGCGTAAGAGACTCACCACCAAAGGGCTTGTCTTTGGGGCTTTGTAGCACCCCGACCCGCGCCTGTCAACGACAAAACCCGTTAAGAGCCGTTCATCCAGGAAAACCGGCGTCTCCCCATTTCATGCCTTCCCCGTCCCTTGCTTCGTCTCATCCAGGATCTCCCGCACCATGCGGCTCAGATTCGACGCACACCGTGCTCACGTCCACCTGACTTTCTTGCCCAGGAAACACGTTCTGTAGCGCTTCCGCAGCCGGACCCTCTCCGTCCTCAGCCACCAACACGCGAAGTTTCTTTTCCGTCACGGGATACTCCTCTGGACCAGGACGGCCCCATGCGACGCACCTGCGGAGACAACGCTGTGGATTCGCGCGGCCATCTGCACGAAGCAAATCTTCATTTGCGACACAACTCTTGGCGAGACTGGAGAGGCAGTCTTCTGAACTGCAGCTGTATCGGAGGGGGTGTTCCTATTTTCGCTTAGTGATTTCCAGAGTCAATAGCTGTTCTCTGCGCCAATGCAGAAGTACCACGGGGATGGGTACTGGGGTTACTTGTCTTCGAAGCGCGGGGCCCGGCCCGTCCCGTCCCGTCGGGACGCCTACCTCGCGATTCCGGCCAGCACCGATTTCACCGGCGCGAAGATCTCTTCAATTTTCTCCGCCAGCACGAAATCGTAATCGCTGACGCCCTTTGCGCTGTGCGTCGTCAGGTCGATAACCACCTTATTCCACACGTTGAACCACTCCGGGTGATGGTTCATGGCTTCCGCCACCAACGCGACCCGGGTCATATTCCCAAACGCCGACACAAAGTCCTTGCACTCGTATTCCCGGTGCAATTTCCCATTCACGATCTTCCAGCCGTGCAGTTTGGAAAGCAGTGCCGCCGCTTCCGCTTCCGTCAGTTTTTTTGCAGGCATCGCTGTCCTCCTTCAATGCGCCAAGTCCTCTAATTATGAGGGGCCGGCGCGCGCCCGGCAACCTCCCGCCAGGTTATCGCGCAATCTCTTTCCCTTGGTTGAATGCCCGCCGGAATTCCATTAAGGTAGAGGTTTATTTTCGGCCCAAAATCCCGGCTGTGCACCGCATTGCCGAAAAATCGGTGGGGGAAACGTGAAGAAGAAGATTCGTGTCATCCAGTACGGCGTCGGCCCAATCGGCGCCTCCATCGCGCGCCTCATGCGTGAAAAGCAAGCCATCGAGATTACCGGCGCCGTTGACACCGACCCCGCCAAAGTCGGCCGCGACCTCGGCGAGATTTGCGGTGCCTCCGACGCACCCTGGGGCGTCACCATCTCCGCCGACGCCAAAGAAGTTCTCGAGCAGGCCGCCGACGTCGTCATTCACTCCACTTCCTCTTCCTTGCCCAAAGTCATGGACCAGCTTCTCGCCTGCCTTGAAGCCGAGTCCTGCGTCGTCTCCACTTGCGAAGAGCTTTCCTATCCCCTCCGCACTTATCCCGAACTCTCCGCCAAGCTCGACGCCACCGCCAAAGACTGGGGCGTGGCCCTCGTCGGCACCGGCGTCAACCCCGGCTTCGTCATGGACAAGCTCGTCATCACCCTCGCCGCTGTTGCTCAGCGCATTGAACACGCCAAAGCCGTGCGCATCGTGGATGGCGGCAAACGCCGTCTGCCCCTCCAGAAAAAAATCGGCGCCGGCATGACCGTCGACGAATTTCGCGCCCAAGTCCAAGCCGGCGTCATCAAGCACGTCGGCCTACCTGAATCCGTCGCCATGATCGCCGACAGTCTCAATCTCCCCGTTGACGAAATCAGCGAAACCATCGAGCCTAAAGTTGCCGAAGCCCGTGTGCAAACCGAATACCTCACCGTAGAAGCCGGCCAAGCCGCTGGCGTCCATCAAATCGCTCGCGGCCTCGCGGGCGGCAAAGAACTCATCTACCTTGAACTCCAAATGTACGTCGGCGCAAAAGACCCTGCCGACACCATCTCCCTTACCGGCCATCCGAATATCAGCCTCGTCATCCCCGGCGGCACGCACGGCGACATCGCCACCGCCTCCGTCGTCGTCAACTCCATTCCCGTCATTCTCGATGCCCCCGCAGGCCTCCGCACGGCCCGCGACCTGCCCATCGGCTTCTTCTCCCCCAACGCCAAGCCCTGATTCATCCTCCAAACCCGTAGCGCCGGCGTCCCCGCCGGCGTTTTCTCTTCCACCTTTAAGTCCCACCTCCGACTATTAAATCGTCTGCAGTACGCGACCACACCAAGTAGCAGAAATCAGTCTGATACCTCGACATACCTGGGACTCACAATGTCGCCCAAAACTCGGACTCTGCCCTTCATAGCCTCAAAAATCTTGCTTTTCTGGGCCGGGACAGGGATCGAGACGAGCTTCGCAGCAGGCTTGCCTCGCTTCGTGATGGTCACGGGCGCCTGCTTCGACTGGACAGCGTCAATCACGGATGCATATCTCGTTCTGAATTCCGTCACCCTTATGATCCTTCTCTTCCTGCCGCTCCTCCCCTGAACCGCAGCTATTGGCGATGCTTGCCTCGCCCCACCATTAAACAGCAAATAGCTTTGCCGCTTCGCGTATCATATCGCCCACGGGTCTTGCATGCCCCTCCACACTTTCGTCCGCTTCGAACCTGCCCCAGGCAAAGCGCAGCAACTTCACGATGAGCTCCTCCGCGTCGTCACCGCCACGCGCACCGAACCCGGCTGCCTCCGCATTCACCTCTTTCGCTCCATCCGCGAGCCGCTCGCCTTCGTTATTCACTCCGAATGGATCGACGAAGCCGCCTTCGACGCCCACTCCCAATTCCCGCACATGCAGCTCTTCCTCGCTCTTGTTCCCGAACTCATCAATCACCCCATTCAGGCGGTCTGCACGCTGCAAATCGACTGAAGCCCATCACCACCGCGCGCATCGCTCACTCCGCTTTGTGATGCAACTCACAGCCCTCTCCTTGCTCGAGGGCGTATTCAAGGAATGCAGCAGGGCCACCACCTTAGCGACAGCGGAAAACGAGAAGCCGGCAGGTCTGCGCCAGAAGGTAGGGTTCTTGGAGCCGCGCGCCTATGACAGGTTCGGCTCCAACAGGCTAAAGTAGCAACACGCTGGAGAAAGGCTCCCGATTTTACGCCCGAGGAGACATTCGGTGCCGCCACTGAACCAACACGCCGTCGACGCCACGCAAAAGATCTTCTCCCGCATTTTGGTTCCCACCGATTTCTCCGAAGTCTCCCGCCGCGCCTTTTTTTTCGCTCTGGCGCTGGCTGCCCGCTTCGATTTGCAGGTCTATCTCGCCCACGTCATCACCAATCCTCCGGCATCTCCCCAGGCCAATGCTTCCCACACCAGCGAGGCCGAGCGTCAATCCGCCGAAGAGCGACTCCACAAGTTCACTTCCGCGCTCCCGGACGGCACCCCCTCCTTCACCTGTTTGCTTGAGGAAGGCCAGCTCTGGGACGCTGCCGATCGCCTCGTCCACAAATACGGCATTGACCTCATCGTGGCCGGTACGCGCGGCGTAGGTGCCCGGCCCCAGCCCGCTCTCGGGTCCGGCGCGGAGCAAATCTTCCGTCATGCCACTTGCCCAGTGCTCACCATCGGGCCTTCCACGGCCCCCGAAGAGCTGGCGCAAATTCAATTCCGCTCCGTTCTCTTCGTCACCGATTTCGGTCCCGACGCCGAACACGCCGCCCTCTTCGCCATCGCCGTGGCCCGCAAATACGGCGCGCGCTTCGCCGCTCTTCATGTTGTTGAAGATTCCGGCGCTCCCAGCCGCCTCGAGCTAGACCATCTCACTCAGATCCACATCCAGCACATGCGCCACGAGCTGGCCACTGTGGATCGCACCTTCTCTCCATCCCAGTTTTGCGTGCGCTTCGGAAACGCTGCCGACGAGATTCTCAAAAAAGCGCAGGAAATCACCGCGGACCTGATCGTCATGGGCAGCAAAACCAGAAGCAGCAGCGGCTGGGCCGGCCACGTGCCGCTCTCCACCGCCTACAATGTCGTTGCGAAAGCCGTCTGCCCGGTGCTCACCGTCCGCGCCGGCCGTCCGCACAGTCACTACGTCTCCAGCCCTTCCGACTAATCCGTCTTCCTACCAAGCGCTTTCGCAAGACACTCGCTTCACGGATACCGTTCGCGAATCTTCACCGTGCGCTCCAGTTCATCCGATACTTCCAGAACCTTCAGCCGCAGGTCCTTGTCCACCGCCGCGCTCTTCAAATACTCCTGCACTTCCGCCAACGCCGCACGCGATTGCTGCCCGCCGATAAACGCGTTCAGCCAGCCTAACAGGAAGAATATTTTTCGCTCCCGCTTGATCTCTGGCAGCGCCTCTAGCGCCGGCTTCAAGAACGGCTGCGTCAGCTCGGATTGATTCCAGTAGTTGAACGCCCCTAGGCTCTGCTCGATCCAGTCCTCCGGCCGTGCAGCATTGTGCGAATAGTCGTCGAAATAGTGCTGTTTCGAAACGCTCTGCGACCGCGCCGCCTGTGCCACGTATGCGTACTTCTGCCCATCACCCGTGCTGTCGCGCTTCTGCTCCGCTGCCAAAATCGTCTCCGCCTCGGGGTCGCCGAGCGCAATCAGTGCCGTCACCATCGTCCAGCGATCCAGCGGCCGCAGCTCCACTCCGGGCACCGTCAGCTTCCCATTCAACAAATCTTTCAACTGCGCCCGCCCCTGTTCGCTCTCCGCGATCGCCCGCAATCCGCGAAACCACAGGATGCGGAAATCCTGCTGCTTCGCGTGCGCCATGCCATCCGCGGCGAGCGTCTCCGCCTGCGGCGCGATTTGTCGCCGCGTCTCGCCGCTTACATAGCGGTGCAGGCCGGTCGTCATATGTCCGATCAGGCTCTGTACCAACGCCTCGTCGCTCTCTCCTGGAAGCAGCCGCAGTTCCAGTTCCAGAAACTCCCGCGGCGCAAACTCCGCTTCGCGCACCGCGTCCCACAACGAGCCCCACAGCAACGTCCGGTCGAATACATCGGACACTTGCCCCAGGTGCTCCACCACCGCCTTGCGGCTTCGCTCATCCAGCAAAAAACGCCCGTACCCAAAATCCTGATCGTTCAGAAAAACGTATTCCGGGCAGGCCTTTCCAATCGCTTGCGGAACTTCCGCCCTCTCTGTATTGAGACGCGCCTCCATCCGGAGCGGCGCATGATCCTCATACGTAAATTGCATCTGCGTTGCCACCGGCCAGATGCCGCCTTCACCCAGCACATCGTGCTGCCTCAGCGAAAAATGGTTGATTTGCTTCTGCGCGTCGCACGACCAGTCCACATCCACCTGCGGCATTCCCCGCCGTCGGATCCACATGGCCGCCCAGTCCTGCAACGCCTTTCCGGAAACGCGCTCAAACGCATGCACCAGGTCGCTCCACTCCGCGTTTCCATACGCGTGCTCTTGCAGATAGAGGCGCAGGCCGTCCCGAAATTTTTCATCGCCGAGCACAAACCACAACTGCTTGATCACCCCGGGCGCCTTCGAGTACACGACCGCCCCATACGCGGACTTCGCATCTTTCAGGTTCGCGATGTCCTGATAAATCGGCGTCGTCCCTTTCGTCGCATCGATGGCATAGGCCGCCGGTTTGATCCCTTGATAGAAGCGCGCCCAGATCTCTTCCTCTTCTTCGGGAATCAGGTCCGCCAGCGCGTGGTACGCCATGTACTGCGCGAATCCCTCCTTCAGCCACAAATCATCGAACCACCGCATCGTCGTCAAATCGCCGAACCATTGATGCGTCAGCTCGTGCAGCAGCAGAATGTCGCGGTTCAAATGGTCGCTGTGTGTCGGCGCCGTCCGGAAGAGCACTGATTCTTCCCGCAGAAACGTCGCTCCCGCATGCTCCATCCCGCCATACGCAAATCCCGGAATCAGCACCTCGTCATACTTCCGAAACGGAAACGGCTGCGCAAAAAACTTGGACAGATACTCGATTCCCTGCGCCGTCACCGTTTGCACTTCCTCCGCTTCCGCCTGCGCCTTCTCGAATTTCGATTTCCGCACATACAGTCCCGGGAGCCCCGGCGTCTCATGCACCTTCTTGAACGGCCCCGCTGCAAACGCAAACAAATACGTGCTGATCGGCTGCGTCTCCGCAAAACGTGTCGTCCGCCGGGCACTCGCCAGCAGCTCCCCATCCTCGGCCGTATTAGAAATCACGGCCCAGTTGTCCGGCGCGGTCACCTCCAACCGGAATCGCCCCTTCAAATCCGGCTGGTCAAAACACGGAAACGCCATCTCCGCGTCCATCGGCACAAACAGCGTGTACAAATACTCCGACCCATCATCTTTGTCCTCGAACCGCGTAATCGCTTTGCCCGCTGCTGCCACCGGCGCCACAAAGTCCATCGTCACAGCGTTTTCGACGTCGCGAATCGCTGAACCGGGCAACCCGACATGCCCGTTTTCGATCTTTGCCTCCACCGCGCTTCCGTTGACCATCAACTTGGAAATGGCCGTGCCGCGAAAATCCAGCCACAGCGTTCCGCCTGGCTTCGCGCGAAACTTCAGCTCCTCATGCCCTGCGGCTGTCTCCGCCTTTGGCGTTAGCGTAAATCGCAGCCCATACCGCACCTCTGAAATCCGCGCCGCCCGTTCCCGCGCCAGCTCCCGCGGGATCCCCTCCGGCGCCTGCCCCCACGCCGCCTCGCCCGCCGCCAGCAAAACCCCTGCTGCCGCCCCCACTCGCCATCCACGCTTCACGTCACCACCTCCATCTCTATCCCCTCGCTGCTCAGCAACTTAGCTCGCGGTTCGAATCATAACCAGAAAGTACTTGACAATAGCAATAAACTTCCTGTAAAATTTTTTGTGTTTGCTCGGCTCCAGGTCCGTTCGGCCGCCTTCCCACGTCGTCGCCTACTGTCCACTCGCCTTCTCTGTCTCTCGTCGCAGCTCCTCCCGAAACCCTTTGGAATCACATCTCTTGCAGACCCCCTACGCCTAACTCCTTTAGAATCAAATCTTTTCAAAAAACACGGGGAGGGGGTAGGTCCCCGTGTTAGTCTTCCTCCTCGCCGCTCGGCCCGCTCTCGCCTGGCGGCCAACGCTTGTCTCCCGGGGCTTTCATGACCCTCATGAAAAAAACAGCTCTCCCATCCTTCCTCGCTGCGGCCGCGCTGCTCCTTACCTCGCCCGCTCGCTGCCCTGCGCAAGCGCCCGCTCCCGCTGACCTCTCCCGCTGGCAACGCCGCGCCGCCAACGTCACCATCTTTCGCGACGACTGGGGCATCGCTCACGTCTACGGCAAAACCGACGCCGACGCCGTTTTCGGCATGATCTACGCCCAGGCCGAAGACGACTTCAACCGCGTCGAGACCAATTACCTCAACGCCATGGGCCGTCTGGCCGAAACCGAAGGCGAATCCAAAATCTATCAAGACCTGCGCATGAAGCTCTTCATCGATCCCGCGCAAATTCAAAAAGATTACACCGCCAGCCCTGACTGGCTAAAGGAACTGATGAACGCCTGGGCCGACGGCCTCAACTTCTACCTCGCCGAGCATCCCGACGTAAAGCCCCGCGTCATCCAGAAATTCGCGCCCTGGATGGCCCTCACTTTCACCGAAGGCAGCATCGGCTCGGACATCGAGCGCGTCAGCGTTCCGCAGCTCGAAGCCTTCTACGGCAAGATTCCTATTGCGCAAGCCCACGCCAGCTACGGCGACGATGATGACGAAGTCGAAGAGCCACGCGGCTCCAACGGCATGGCCCTCGCTCCCTCCAACACGGCCAATCATCACGCGCTCCTGCTTATCAATCCCCACACGTCCTTCTTCTTCCGCTCCGAACTCCAAGTGGCCAGCGAAGAAGGCCTCGACGCTTACGGCGCCGTCACCTGGGGCCAATTCTTCATCTATCAGGGCTTCAACGATCGCGCCGGCTGGATGCACACCTCCAGCGGCGTAAGCCAACTCAGCTATTACCTGGAAACCGTCGAGAAAAAAGCCGACAAGTTCGTCTACAAATACGGAAGCGAAGAGCGGCCCATCATCACCAGAGAAATCACGATCCCCTACAAAACCGAATCCGGCATGGCCGAAAAAAAGTTCACGGCCTACTACACCTCGCACGGTCCCGTCGTCGGCGAATCCGACGGCAAATGGCTCACCATTCATCTCATGCAAGAACCCGTCAAAGCGCTAACCCAGTCCTACACCCGCACCAAATCGAAAAATTACCAAGACTTCCGCCAAACCATGGAGCTGCACACCAACTCTTCCAACAACACCATCTTCGCCGACGCCGACGGCGACATCGCTTACTTCCACGGCAACTTCATTCCTCGCCGTGATCCCTCCTTCGACTGGACTAAGCCTGTGGACGGCAGCAATCCCGCTACTGAATGGCACGGCCTTCTCTCTGTTGACGAAACTCCGCACCTCCTCAATCCCAAAAGCGGCTGGCTCTATAACTCCAATAATTGGCCCTGGTCCGCTGCCGGTCCCAGCAGCCCCAAGAAAGAAGATTTTCCTCCCTACGTCGAAACCGGCACGGAATCCGCCCGCGGCCTCCACGCTATTCGCGTCCTCCAAAACAAGAAAGACTTCACCCTCGATTCGCTGATTGCTGCCGCCTACGACAGCTATCTCACTTGGTTCGAGAAACCGATTCCATGCCTTGTCAAAGCTTGGGACGATGCTCCCACCGATAATACGCTCAAGGCTAAACTCTCCGGGCAAATCGATACCCTCGGCAAATGGGACGACCGCTGGTCGGTGGATTCGATCGCCACGTCCCTCGCCGTCTTCTGGGGCCAGGACCTCCAACAGCGCATCGGCCCCGAAGCGCGCAAAGCCGGCATCTTCATGAGCGATTACATCTGCACCAGAACGCCGCCCGAAGTCTTGCTGCAGTCGCTCTCCAACGCGTCCGACAAACTCGCTGCCGACTTCGGCGGCTGGAAAACTCCCTGGGGTGACATCAACCGCTTCCAGCGCCTCACTGGCGATATCGTGCAGCCCTTCAACGACGCGCGGCCCAGCATTCCCGTGGGCTTCACCTCTGCCGTCTGGGGTTCCCTCGCTTCCTTCGGCGCCCGCCCCTATCCCGGAACAAAGAAATGGTACGGCACCAGCGGCAACAGCTTCGTGGCCGTCGTCGAATTCGGCGACAAAGTGCGCGCCCGCGCCGTCACCGCCGGCGGCGAAAGCGGCCACCCCGCCTCCGCGCATTTCGACGACGAAGCGCAACGCTACAGTACCGGCAATCTCCGCGAAGTCTATTACTATCGCGACCAACTGAAAGGCCACACCGAAAAGGAATACCACCCCGGGAACTGAAATTTGGAGTGCGGGAGCCTAGCTCCCGCTTTTCTTGCACGGCGAAGCACAACCGCCAGCCAGCCTCCGCTTGACACTTTCCCCTTTCCCGGCTATACCTAGTTGCGACAAGGGAAGCCTGAACAAAAGAGCAAAAAATCGAGACAACAATGACCAAAAGCGACCCCTCCCAGCTTCTCCCCGGCACCCTCTTCCTGCTCATCCTCAAATCCCTCGCCCGCGGCCCGCTCCACGGCTACGCCATCGCCAAGCACATCAAAAGCGCTTCGAGTAACGGCCTCGAAATTGAGGACGGCTCGCTCTATCCGGCCTTGAACCGCATGCTCGTCAAAGGCTGGCTGCACGCCGAGTGGGGAACCTCCGAAAACAATCGCAAGGCGCGCTTCTACCGCCTCACGCCCGAAGGCCGCAAACAGCTCCACGCCGAAGCCAAAGAATTCGCGAAGCTTGTAAGGAGCATCCAGCTCGTCATGCGCACCGCGTGAGGAGGCCCGCCATGTCTGCCTTCCGCGAATGGATGAACCGCTTGCGTTTCTTCGGTGATCGCACACCCTTCGACCGTGAACTGCAGGACGAACTGCAATTCCACATCGAAGCCCGCGCCGCCGAACTTCAAGAAACCGGCCTTTCCAAAGACGAGGCGCGACGCCGCGCGCGCCACGAATTCGGTTCGGCGCAACTCGCCCGCGAGGATTCCCGCGCCGCCTGGCAGTTCCTGTGGCTCGAACATCTCGCCATGGACCTGCGCGTAGGCCTGCGCATGCTCTGGCGCAGTCCCGGCTTCTCGATCCTCGCCATTCTCTGCCTCACCCTCGGCATCGGCGCCAACGCTGCCGTCTTCAGTTGGGTCGAAGGAATCCTCTTCCGTCCCTATCCGGCGGTAGCCAATCAGGAACGCTTGATGGCCCTCGCCGGAACGGCGCGCGGCGAAACGGGTGCGACCGGGCTCTCCTGGCCCGACTATCTCGACCTGCAGAAAAACTGCACGCTGTTCGACGCTTTCTTCGTCAGCAAAATTACGGGAACCACGCTCAGCATCGGCGACCGCGCGGAGCGCACCATCGGAAGCATTGTTTCGGCGAATTATTTCGACGTCCTCGGCGTGCCTCCGATCCTCGGCCGCACATTCCTGCCCGGCGAGGATGAGGGCAGCGCCGCGCACCCCGTGGTGGTCATCAGCTACCAGCTCTGGCAAGGCCGCTTCAAAGGCGACCCGCAGATTATCGGCAAAACACAGCGGCTCAACGGCGTCGTGCATACCATTATCGGTGTTACGCCGGAGCGCTTTCGCGGGACGTTCGTCGGCTGGGCCATGAACTTCTGGGTGCCCGCTTCGATGGAAGAACTGTTTGAAGCCGGCGGCTACAAACTCGAAGACCGCCGCGCCCGCTGGATCGAAGCGTATGTGCGCCTCAAGCCCGGCGTCAGCGCGCCGCAAGCGCAGCAAGAAGTGTCCGCTGTCGCCAGCCGCCTCGAAGCGGATTATCCGCTCACGAATCGCGGCCGCAGCGTACAGCTTTGGCCGCTGTGGGCCACGCCGTTTAACAACGCTGGAACGCTGCTCCCCACGCTGTCCATCATGCTCGTCGTGGCCGTGTGTGTCCTCCTGATTGCGTGCGCCAACGTCGGGAATCTGTTGCTGGTACGTTCCTTTTCGCGGCGGCATGAGATGACCGTGCGCGCCGCCATCGGCGCCGGCCGCGGCCGCCTGCTGAAACAGCTCCTTACGGAAGGACTGCTTCTCTCGCTGGCCGGGACCGCCGGAGGACTGGCTGTCGCGTATTGGTGCCGCCATGCCCTGGTGTTGCTGTTTCCCGCGCGTGCCGGCGTCTCGATGTATCTCCCCGGAGACCTGGACTGGCGCGTTCTCGCCGTGACCGCGAGTGTCTGCGTGCTCGCCACCTTATTGCTGGGGCTCTTCCCCGCTTTGCAAGCCAGCAATGTGAACCTCGCTACTGCGCTGAAGTCGGAGATGGCTGGCGTCGTCGGCGGCCACAACCGGTCGTGGGCACGCTCGGCGTTGGTCGTGCTGCAAGTTTCTCTCAGCTTCATTCTTCTGGTGGGAACCGGACTGGTCATCAAGAGCCTCCAGAAAATACGGACTAGCGATCCCGTCTTCACCACGCACCGCGTTCTTACTACCGCCGTCGATTTGATTTCCGCGGGGTACGACCTTCCGAAGGCCAAGACGCTGCAGGACGAGTTGCTGGACCGCGTCTCCGCTCTTCCGGGCGTCGAGTCCGCTGCGTTTGCGCGCGCCACTCCGCTCGGCTATGGCTCCTATTCTTCCAGCCCGATCGCCGTGGACGGTTACAACGTCCCCCCGGAAGAAGAACCTACCGTGGAGTACAACGAAGTCGGTCCCGCTTATTTCGCCACCATGGGCATTCCGCTGGTTTCCGGCCGGGAATTCCTGCGTTCGGATGACGAAAATGGGGCGCTGGTCGCCATCGTCAACGAAACCATGGCTGCGCAATTCTGGAACGGCAGAGACCCGCTTGGCCAGCGTGTGCAGGTCAAGGGACGATGGATGAGCATTGTCGGTGTGGCGAAAGACTCCAAGTACCAGAGCATGCGTGAACTACCGAAGCCTTTTTTTTATGTTCCGCGACGCCAGAATTTTACGATCGGCGGAAGCCTGAATATTCGGACTCCGCTTAGCCCACAAACGATGGCCAGCGCGCTCGCCCA
>Ga0335078_10007071_pt1 | contig 16627 bp, 13 predicted proteins | sample Lox_Sample_32_FD_206711 | JGI IMG/M metagenome (GOLD analysis project Ga0335078, IMG submission 206711) | Soil microbial communities from Loxahatchee National Wildlife Refuge, Florida, United States - Lox_Sample_3.2 | ecosystem: Environmental > Terrestrial > Soil > Wetlands | place: USA... | reverse complement strand
TACATCGCCCAGGAATTCCACCACGCTGGACTGGAGCCCCTGGCCGGCGGCAAGGATCCATTTTTCCAATTCTTCACGGTGACCGTGGGCGCGGAGCTGGGCCCGAAGAATCACCTCAGCGTGACGTCGGGCGCGGAACGCACGGAGTTGCGTCCCATGGAGGAGTGGCTGCCCTTCAATTATTCCGAGAGCGGCGAGGCCGAAGCGCCGCTGGTGTTTGCGGGATTCGGAATCACCGCTCCCGAGTATCACTACGACGATTACTCTCACCTGGACGCCAAAAACAAAGCGGTGATCGTGCTCCGCAATGAACCGCAGAAGGACGACGAAAAAAGCGTTTTCGACGGACGCCAGCCCACCCAGTATTCCGCGCTGATCAACAAGGCCATTAATGCCAGGAACCACGGCGCGCGGGCCATGATCCTGGTGAACGACGCGCCCTCCACCCTGCCCGGCGCCCCGCCGGAAGAAGACCGGTTGATGGAATTTGACTCTCTCAGCGGCCCCCAGAATCCGGGGATCCTGCTGCTGCAGGTGAAACGCAGTGTGGCCGATCGGTGGCTGAAGCCCGTCGGGAAATCCCTGGACGCGTTGCAGAAGCCGATGGATGAAAAACTCGAGCCGCAAAGCTTTGCTCTGGAGGGAATGGCGCTCGATCTGCGCATCGACGTGAAACACATCCAGGCGCGCACCCAAAATGTGGCCGGGGTGGTGCGCGGCCGCGACCCGCTACTGGCCTCCGAGGCGGTGGTCATCGGGGCGCACTATGACCACTTGGGCCTGGGCCGCCACAACGCGCTGGACCCGGATGCCGCCGGGCAGGTGCATCCCGGGGCGGACGACAATGCTTCCGGCACGGCTGCGGTAATGGAACTGGCGCGAACCGTGGCCGCGCGGCGCGACGATTTGCGCCGTAGCGTCATCTTCCTCGCCTTTTCCGGAGAGGAACTGGGCCTGCTTGGCTCAGCGTATTACACCGAGCATCCCCTTTGGCCGCTCGCCAAAACTGTGGCCATGCTGAACCTGGATATGGTGGGCCGGGTGCGCGACGGGAAAGTGTACGTCGGCGGCGTGGGGACCTCGCCCGTGTTTCCGAAGCTTCTCGAAGAATCCAATACCTCGGGCCTGCACCTGGAATCTTCCCGCAGCGGATATGGTTCCAGCGATCACACTTCGTTCTACATCAGCGATGTCCCGGTGCTGTTTTTTTTCTCCGGACTGCATCCCGACTACCACCGCGCTACGGACACAGCGGACAAGATCAACTTCGGCGAAGAGGCGCGGGTGGGCGATCTGGTGCTGCGCGTAGCCATGGCGCTGGCCTCCGGCGAGCCACGGCCGCAGTTCACCCGCGTGCAGGAACCGCGGCCCGTGGGTGCCACCGGCAGCAGCGGCGGAGGCTATGGCGCCTATTTCGGCTCCATTCCGGACATGGGCGCGGAGGTGGAAGGCGTGAAATTTGCGGACGTGCGCGACGGCAGCCCCGCGGCCAGGGCCGGGCTGCGCCGGGGCGATGTGCTGGTGGAGTTTGCCGGCGCGGCCATCAAAAATCTCTATGATTTCACATTCCAGCTCCGCGCCCACCGGCCGGGCGAAGAAGTGCGCGTGATCGTGCTGCGCGGGGGAGAGCGCGTCGAGGCCACCGTAAAGCTCGACGTGCGGCACTGACCGGCTGTTGCGTCCGGGGGGACAGCGCGGCGCCGGGATCCCCAGGCGTCCTGAGCCGTGAACGCCCCGCAATGTGATATGGTTCAGCGTTTCAGTGCCACCGGGGACTCCTATGCTCCGCAACTTCATTTTCTGGCTTTCCACCAAAAAGTCTGTCACCAGCGCGCTGGCGGAGCGCGGCATGCGCTACGGCTTCGCGCGGCGGTTTGTGGCCGGCGAATCGCTGGAGGAGGCGCTGGCGGCTTCGAAAGATCTGAACCAGTCCTCGCGCTCCATCAGCCTGAATTTCCTGGGCGAAAACGTCTCCACGGCGGAAGAAGCGCGGCAGGTGGCCGAAAACTACACGCGCATGCTCCGCGCCATCGCCGCGGGGACCATCGACGGGAATATCTCCATCAAGTTGACGCAACTCGGACTGGATTTCGATACCGGGATGTGCCAGGCGCTGGCGCGGGAGATTGCCGCCACGGCAGCGGGCATGGGGCGCAGCGTGGAGATGGATATGGAAGCCTCCGCGTACACCGAGAAGACCCTGGCCATCTTCGAGGCGGTGCAGCGCGAATTTCCGGGAACCGGGCTGGCCATCCAGGCTTATCTGCACCGCACGGCGGAGGACGTGGAGCGGCTGGGACGGCTCACCCGGCCGAAGCTGCGGTTGGTGAAAGGCGCGTACCGCGAGCCGGCTTCCGTGGCCATTCAGAAGAAGAGCGCGGTGGACGAGAATTACAAAACGCTCGCGGCCACGCTGCTCGACGGACGCTTCTTCCCCGCCATCGCCACGCACGACCTGGCCATGCTGGACCATGCTCGCCAGGTGATTCGGGAGCGGAAGGTGGCCGCGGACCAATACGAGTTTCAGATGATTTACGGGATCCGGCGCGATTTGCAGCAACAGATTCGGAATGAAGGCCACGCGCTCCGCATCTACGTTCCCTTTGGAACGGAGTGGTGTCCTTACTTCATGCGCCGGCTCTCCGAGCGGCCTGCCAACTGCCTGTTCGTCCTGCGCAATCTGGCCGCGGAAACGTTCCGTCCCCACGGTTCGAACGGCCGCCGCGAAGCGTGAATCTGGCGCGGGTCAGCGCCCCGCACGAAAGGCATCGAGCGTCCAGATGTCCTGGCGCTCGTCGTGGCGCAGAACGTAGAGATTTCCGTCGCCCGCGCGAACGCGGAAGTACCGCGCCTCCGGTGAATACCACTGATCATCCACCTCTAGCACCTCATACTCGTGGCCGTGCAGTGTGAAGCGAAGGGGGCGCTCGTCGGCGCGGTGACCCGAATGGCACTCCACAACAACCTGGTTCTCTCCGGGAGTCGGGGGTGAATTGCCGGTGTCTTTCATTTGAGCGGGGGCGCGCCCAGCACTTCCGCATTGTAGGCTGCGCCCAGAAACACCACCAGGGTGCTCAGTTGCAGCCACACCAGCAGACCGATGATCGCCGCCAGCCCGCCATAGACGGGACCGTACGGAGTCCGGGTCATGTACGCGCCGAAGCTGACATTGGCGAGCACCCAGAAAACCGTGGCCAGCACCGCGCCCGGCAGCCCATCGCGGAACCGCCGCACACAAGGCTGCCCGGCACGGTAGAGCAGCGTCAGAATCAGCACGGCAAAGAACCATGCGGTCACTGCGGCAATCACGATCCAGAAAATCTGCATCACCGCGGGAAGTCCAAACTGCCGCGCCAGCCACCGGCGCACCAGCCGGCCGGATACGGTGACCACGACTTCGGCCAGCGACGGAACGATGGCCAGCGCCAGCAAGCCCATGGCTTCCAGGTGCTGCCGCCAAAAGGGCGGGCGGCGCGAACTGGCCTCCATGGCCCGGAAACTTTCCAGCAACACGGACATGCACTGCGTTCCTGCCAGGAGCGTGCCCACCAGACCGATGGTGATCCACTTGGTTGAGTGCACGGCATGCTGGTGCAGGTAGGTAAACAGCAGGTCTCGGCTGCCCTGCGGCAGCATCCAGCGGTCGCGCAGGATTTCTTCAATCACGCTGCTGGCGTCGCGCGAGCCGGCCAGCAACGATATGACCAGCAACAGCAGGGGGAATACGGTAAGGAAGGAATTAAAGGCCAGCGCCTGGGCGTAAAGCCCCGCGCGGGGAAAAACACGGCGCAAAGCCCTGCCGAGGCGGCGGAGAAAGAGCATTCTGGCAATGCCTGCGTCCAAGCGTACATGGGAGGATGCCCGGAAGGGCCGGATTTTGCGCCCGGGGTGCCCCGCGCGCAACGGAGGCCGGTTTGCATTGGCCGCGCCAGCTTCCACCCTGTGCCGCCTTGCCGCGCTCCTGCCGGGGCGATAGACTCGAATCCAGGCAGCACACGCCGCCCACAAACTTTCGCATGCGCGGGCGCGTGGAAAGAGGTCCGCTCATGACTCCGCGCACGGAAACAGCCACGAGCCAAAGCGAAGATCTGGTTCGCAAGCACCGCGAGTATCTGTGGCCTTGTGTGGTCAACTACTACCAAAGGCCTCTGGTGGCGGCGCGCGGCTCGATGCAATACCTGTGGGACCTCGAGGGACGGCGGTACCTGGATTTCTTCGGGGGCGTCCTGACCATTTCCGTGGGCCACGCGAATCCGAAGGTGGCGGGGCGCGTGCAGCAGCAGGTTGGCAAGCTGGCGCACTGCTCCACCCTCTACCCGACCGAGGCCATCGTCGCGCTCGCCGAAAAGCTCGCGGAAATTACTCCCGGCGCGCTGCAGAAGAGCTTCTTCACCAGTTCGGGTACGGAAGCGAATGAGGCGGCCATCCTGCTGGCTCGCATGGCCACGGGCAGCTACGACGTGGTAGCGCTGCGGCAGGCCTATTCCGGAAGCTCGCAACTGGCCAAGGGCGTCACGGCACACGCCTCTTATCGCAGAGCCGGAATCATCAGCGTGGGAATTTCCCATGCCCTCAATCCGTATTGCTACCGCTGCCCGCTGGGGCTCACCTACCCGAACTGCGAGGTGGCCTGCGCCAAAGACGTGGAAAACCTGATCCAGACGGCCACCAACGGGGCGCCCGCGGCGTTCATTGCCGAACCCATTCAGGGCGTCGGCGGGTTCATCACTCCCCCGCCGGAATATTTCAAGATCGTCTTCAAGATCGTGAAGAAGTACGGCGCTCTGTTCATCTCCGATGAAGTTCAGACCGGCTTCGGCCGCACGGGAAAGAAATGGTTCGGCATCGAGCAGTGGGAGGTCATCCCGGACATGATCACCTGCGCTAAAGGACTGGCCAACGGCGCGCCGGTGGGAGCCACCATCACCACAGCGGAACTGGCCAATTCCTACCAGGGCATGGTGATTTCCACCTTTGGGGGCAATCCTGTGACCAGCGTGGCCGCGCGCGCCACCATCGAAGTGATTGAAGAGGAAAATCTTCTGGAAAACGCCCACACCATGGGGGCGCACTTTCGCGCCGGCCTGGAGGCGCTCAAGGAAAAGCACGCGCTGATCGGCGAGGTGCGCGGCATGGGCCTGATGCAGGCCCTCGAGCTGGTCAAAGATCGCGGGACCAAGGAGCCGGCGCCACAGGAAACGGTTGCGGTAATGGAACGCGCGCGGGAAAACGGCCTCCTGATCGGCAAGGGCGGCCTGTATGGCAACGTCCTGCGGCTGGCTCCCATGCTCAACATTTCGCGGGCCGACGTGGAGGAAGCGCTGCGCCTCCTGGATCGCTCCTTTTCCGAACTGCGGATGTAACGGCGAGACACCATGCGGAAAAGGACAGAAACTGGAAAGGCCGGCACGGGCACGCGCAACGGACTTGCGCGGGTGGCGCCGGCCGCCCTGCTCCTGGTCCTTGCCGCCAGCTCCGCGCGGACGGCGGACAAAGTCACCTGGAAGCGGGTGGCCGATGCCATGCTGAAGATTGACAACCGCCCGGCGAAGGTTTGGTCGCTGTACCACGCGGAGAAGGACAAAAAGGACCACCGGCTGCTTCTGCAAATAGGCACGCGCTACCTGATGATCGACACCAAGCTCCGCTTCATTACCGAATACGATCCCGCAACGTTCGAGAAAAAGGGCGAAGCGTACGAAATGGAGCGCGAAGCCAAAGGCGTGAAAGCGATCGCCACTGACGACTGGGTTCTTCGCGACGTGGGCACTTCCTATCTGATCCACACACAGCTGAAGGAAGAAGGCCGGGTGCTGGAAATTCAACTGCCCAAGATGCCCGATTTCCGCAACGTGCTGTGGTAGCCACGGCCAGAAACGTACCGGCCGTCGCTACCGGTGCGCCGGGCGCGTTTCGCCTGCGGGATGCGGAGCCTGTGGAGAAATTGCTTCCGGCGGATGGCACAGCGGGCACGAGCGCGGCTGGCGGACGCTCGAGGCATCGCGAGGAAAGATCATGGCCAGCGCCCAGTCAAAGGCCACCTGCACCTGCTTCCGGAATCCCACCAATTTGAGCAGGTGGATGGCATTCCACACCAGCCAGGCGAAGTAGCCCCGGAATTGCATACCGAAAATCTGCACCACCGCGTAGTTCATTCCGATCTCGACCAGCGAGCCCTTGTCTGCGAAGGCGTAACTTTCCAAAGCCTCGCCGCGCCCGCGATGCCACACGTTGCGCGCGGCGATATGCCCCTGATCAATGGCCACCGGGGCGATGCGCGGGGCACTGGGCGCGCTGGCCGAAGCTGCGGAGTCGCCGGCCACGAACACCTCGGGATACCCCTCGAGTTGGAGATGTTCATTCACTAGGGCCCGCCCCGCGCGGTCATGCGGCCCGGGTAGCGCCTCCACCAGCGGGTGCGCACGCACCCCCGCGGCCCAGACCACCGTGCAGGCGGGGATGTATTCGCTGCCGGCAATCTCCACGCCGTCGGGCAGGCAGCGCGATACCTTGGCGCCGGTGCGAATCTCGATGCCTCCCTTGCGCAGGCGCTCCTCGGCGCTGCGGGCCAGCGAGGGATGCACGCTGCGCAGAATGGCCGGGGCGGCCTCCAGAAGGACCAGGCGGACATCCTCTTTGCCGATGCCGCGGAATTTGCGGAAAACATATTGATAAAAGAAGTCGCGCACCTCGGCCATCAATTCGACCCCGGTGTAGCCGCCGCCCACCACCACAAAGGTGAGCAGCCGGGCGCGTTCCATGAAGTCTCTGGAGTGGTCGGCATGCTCGCAGAGATCCAGCACGCGCTCCCGAAGGTTAACGGCGTCTTCCAGGCTCTTGAAATCCTGGGTGTTTTCGCGCACTCCGGGGATGCCGAAATCGTCGCTGCGGCTGCCGGGGGCGAGGATCAGCGAGTCGTACTCCAGTGTTCCGCCGGTCGTGCGCAGACGCCGCGCGCCCAGGTCAATGGCCTCCACCCTCTCGCGCAGGAAGCGGAATCTCCGCGAGCCCCGCACATCCCGCACCGGCTGCACGATGTGCCGCGGATTGATGTAACTGGAGGCGACCTGCGGCAGCAGCGGCGTGAACAGGAAGTAGTTCAGTTCCCCAATGAGAAGAATTTCGCGCTCTGGGCTGCGGCGGTACAACCGCTCGAGTTCCATCGCCGCCTGCAAGCCGGCAAACCCCGCGCCGACGATGGCGGTGCGTTTCATTGCGGCTCTGCTCCCTCCCACTGGTTAGATGACTCGGGACGCCAAGGGGTGAGAACGGGGTTCTGGTTAACTGAATCCGGAAAGGCGGTTTACAGCTTTCAGCGTTCTCCGCAAGCTGACGCGGACTTTCCCATTGCATCGCCGCAAGGCGCCACTGGCACACCGCGGTCGCGCGGCGGCAGGGCTTGCCGCTTGGGTGAGAAGAAACTTGCGCAGTTTCGCGCCTAGCGCAGCACGTAGGAGCTCAGCACCTTCATGTAATTGCCGCGGTCGTAGGCGTTGGAATTGGCCACCGAGCGGCGGCTCATGCTGCCCTGCATCTGCTGGATGGACTCGTATTCGTGGTCCTCCATCCACCGCTTCAACTCGTCGAGCACCACGCGAACATGTCCCAGGCCATTGCGCAGCAGCGCGGAGGTCATCATGGCCACGCGCGCGCCGGCCATCATGGATTTCAGCACGTCGCCGGCTGTGTGCACGCCGCCGGTGACGGCGAGATCCGCCTTCACATGGCCGTACACGATGCCCACCCAATGCAGCCGCAGCAGCAACTCGTAGGAGTGGCTGAGCACCAGGCTGGGGACCACCTCCAGAGCTTCCACGTCCAGGTCCGGCTGGTAGAAGCGGTTAAAAAGCACCAAAGCGTTCGCTCCAGCGGAGTCGAGCCTCCGCGCGGCATGGGGGAACGCGGTGAAGAAGTGGGAAAGTTTGACCGCCACGGGAATTCCCACGGACTGGCGCACTTCCCTCACCAGCTCTTCGTAACGCGTCTCCACCTGGGTGGCGGATTCCTCCGTGCTGGTGGCCAGGGCATAGAGGTTCAGTTCGATGGCGCTGGCGCCGGCCTGCTCCATCAACCGCGCGTAGCGCGTCCATCCCCCGCGGGTCGAGCCGTTGAGGCTGGCGATCACGGGTACATCCACCGCCGTTTTCGCTTCCTGGATCAGCTCCAGGTAGCTTTCCGGCCCCAGGTTGTAATCCGTCAGGTCCGGGAAATAGCTGAGCGATTCGCCGAAGGAATCCGAGCCGCGGGAAAGGTCGGAATCCAGGGCCTCGCTCTCCAGCTCCAGTTGCTCCTCGAAGAGCGAGGGGAGAACCATGGCGGCTACGCCCGCGTCCTCCAATTGGCGGATGCGCTCCACCGATTCCGACAGCGGCGAGGCCGAGGCCACAATGGGATTCTTCAACGGATAGCCGAGGTAGGTGGTCGTCAGGTCGGTCATCACTCCTCCTCCGCTTTGGCCGCCACCAGCTCCCCGGCCTTGCCGCCATTCGTCTCCGGAGGCTCGTCCAGCGGTTTCGTGCCCGGCATCTGGGAAAAGTAGTGGTACAGGTCCCACATCCGCCGCACATCTTCCTCGGCGCAGTGCAGCAGGTGCTTGGCGCCGTGCGGGTCGGTGCGCTGCAGCATGGTGTAGCGCGTCTCCTGATACACATACTGTTTGAGCGGGATGGAAGGCGGCCGGGAGTCGAGCTGGAAGGGATTCTTCCCTTCCGCGCGCAGCGCCGGGTTGTAACGCACCAGCGGCCAGTAGCCGGAGAGCACAGCGTTCTTCTGCTGCTCGATACCGTGCACCAGATCATAGCCATGCGCGATGCAATGGCTGTAAGCCACCACGATGGACGGGCCCGGATAGGCTTCGGCCTCGAGGAATGCCTTGACCGTGTGGGTGTCGCTTGACCCCATGGCCACCCGCGCCACATAGACGCTGCCGTGGGCGATGGCCTCCAGCGCCAGATCTTTTTTGCCCACGGCCTTTCCGCCGGTAGCAAACTTGGCCACCGCGCCGCGGGGCGTGGCTTTGGACGCCTGCCCGCCGGTGTTCGAATACACCTCGGTATCCAGCACCAGCACGTTGACGTCGAATCCGGAAGCCAGCACGTGATCCAGGCCGCCGAAGCCGATGTCGTAGGCCCAGCCGTCGCCGCCCACGATCCACACGCTCTTGCGCACCAGCGCCCCGGCCACCGCCGTCAGGTCCCGCGCCTCGACGGTATCGAGCTTCTTCAGCCGCCGTTCCAACTCCTCCACACGCGCCCGCTGCGCCCCGATGAGCGCCTCGGTGTTTTGTTTGGATTCGAGAATCTCCGTAGCCAGAGGCTCGCCAATCGCCCCGGCCAGGCGCTTCACCAGCTCGCGCGCATATTCCGCCTGCTTATCGAGCGCCACGCGCATGCCCAGACCGAACTCGGCGTTGTCTTCAAACAGAGAGTTGGACCACGCCGGTCCGCGCCCCGCGCGGTTCGCCGTATACGGCGTGGTGGGCAGATTGCCGCCATAGATGGAAGAACAGCCCGTGGCGTTGGCGATCAGCGCCCGATCGCCGAAAAGCTGCGTGAGCAGCTTGATGTACGGGGTCTCTCCGCAACCCGCGCAGGCTCCGGAAAACTCAAACAGCGGTTCCAGCAATTGGACATCTTTCACCAGGTGGTGGGCCAGCCGCCCGCGGTCGAAGTCCGGGATGTTCAGGAAGAACTCCCAGTTGCGGCTTTCCTCCTGCCGCAGCGGGGCTTGCGGCAGCATGTTGATGGCCTTGTGTTTCACCTCGCTCTTGCTCTTGGCCGGGCAGATTTCCACGCACAGGCTGCACCCCGTGCAGTCCTCCGGAGCCACCTGCAGCGTGTAGCGCAGCGTTTCCAGGCCCCGCCAGCGCGGTGCCGTGGATTTGAACGATTCCGGAGCGCCCTTCAGATCCGTGGAGTCATAGACTTTCGCGCGGATCACCGCGTGCGGGCACACCAGCACGCACTTGCCGCACTGGATGCACAGCTCCTGGTCCCACACGGGAATTTCCTGGGCGATATTGCGCTTCTCCCATTGCGCCGTGCCCGTGGGATACGTCCCGTCAATGGGCAGTGCGCTCACGGGAATGGAGTCGCCGCGGCCCGAGATCATCGCCCCCAGCACGTTGCGGACAAAGTCCGGCGCGGCATCGGGAACCACGGGCAGCAAATCGAAGGTCGCGGTCACCTGCGCAGGCACGGGAACTTCGTGCAGGTTGGCCACCGTCTGGTCCACGGCCGCCCAGTTTTTCTGGACCACGGCTTCCCCGCGCTTCCCGTAAGTCTTCTGGATCGCTTTCTTGATCTGGGCGATGGCATCCTCGCGCGGCAGCACCCCGCTGATCGCAAAAAAGCAGGTCTGCAAAATCGTATTTACGCGGGAGCCCATGCCGGTGTCGCGCGCCACGCGGTAGCCGTCAATGACAAAAAACCGCAGCTTCTTGGAAATAATCTGCTGCTGCACCTTGCGCGGAAGGTGGTCCCACACCTCGCCGGGAGCAAACGGCGCGTTCAGCAGGAAGACGGCGCCAGGCTCGGCAGCCTCCAGCACGTCGGTGCGTTCCAGGAAGGAGTACTGGTGGCAGCCCACGAAACTGGCGCGGCTGATCAAGTAAGTGGAACGGATGGGGTCTGGACCGAATCGCAGGTGGGACACGGTGACGGATCCCGCTTTTTTCGAGTCGTACACGAAGTAGCCTTGGACGTAGTTGGGCGTGTCCGTGCCGATGATTTTGACGGAGTTCTTGGTCGCCCCCACCGTTCCGTCCGAGCCCAGGCCGTAGAACACAGCGCGCACCGTGCGCGGATTCTCCGTGGAGAATTCCGGGTCCCACGCCAGGCTGGTGTGCGTCACGTCGTCGTGGATTCCCACCGTGAAGTGGTTGAGCGGCGCGGGCTTCTTCAGCTCCTCAAACGCGGCCAGCGCCATGGCGGGGGTGAACTCCTTGGAGGAAAGCCCGTAGCGTCCGCCAATCACGCGCGGCGCGGCCAGCGGACCTGCCGGCTTTCCGCTGCCCGCCTGCTGGCGAGACGCGACCGCTTCATACAGCGCGGTGCAGATGTCCACGTAGAGCGGTTCACCGGCGGCGCCGGGCTCCTTGGTGCGGTCGAGCACGGCAATGGACCGCACGGTGGAAGGCAGCGCCGCCAGAAAAGCCTCCGCGGCAAAGGGCCGGTAGAGGCGCACCTTCAGCACACCCACTTTTTCTCCCCGGGAGAGCAGCGCCTCCAGGGCTTCTTCCACCGCGCCGGCCCCCGAACCCATCAGGATGACCACGCGCTCCGCGTCCGGGGCGCCGACGTAATCGAACAAACGGTATTGGCGTCCGGTGCGCGCGGCAAAGCGGTCCATCACGTCCTGCACGATGGTGGGGCAGGCCCGGTAGTAGGGATTGCACGCTTCGCGCGACTGGAAAAACACATCCGGGTTTTGCGCCGAGCCCCTCAGCACCGGGTGATCCGGCGAAAGGGCGCGCTCCCGGTGGCGGCGAATGCTGGTCTCGTCTAGCAAGGCGCGCAGATCGTCATCCGCGAGCCCTTGAATCTTGTTCACTTCGTGCGAGGTGCGGAAGCCATCGAAGAAATGCAGGAACGGCACGCGGGAGGCCAGCGTGGCCATCTGCGCAATCAGCGCAAAATCCGCTGCCTCCTGCACCGAGGCGGAAGACAGCAGGGCGAAGCCGGTCTGCCGGGCAGCCATCACGTCGCTGTGGTCGCCAAAAATCGAGAGGGCGTGCGTAGCCACGGACCGCGCGGCCACGTGGATCACCGCGGGAGTCAGTTCCCCGGCAATCTTGAACATATTGGGGATCATCAGCAGCAGGCCCTGCGACGCCGTAAACGTGGTCCCCAGGGCGCCGCTTTGCAGCGCGCCGTGCAGCGCGCCCGCTGCCCCTCCTTCACTCTGCATTTCAATCACCCGGGGAATGCTTCCCCAGATGTTCGGCTTTCCCTCTGCCATCCACTGGTCTGCCAGTTCGCCCATGGTCGAAGAAGGGGTAATCGGATATATGGCAATAACTTCGTTCAGGCGGTATGCAACCCAGGCGGCGGCTTCATTGCCGTCCACAACCAGACTCTGTGAGGCCATGCGATCTCCTCCGTATCACTCCCTTATGCGCCCGCCTGCGGGGGGATTCGGTGACAGCCGTCACATGGAGAATATTCCGGCGTCACACCCCAGGAGTGATTGCAGCGCAATAGGTTATGGAGGTTGTGAGGCCTGGAGGCGATGTTCTCGGGTTCACGCGGACCCGTTAGGCAGGCACATCCGGAGTCGCGCCCTCGTGCCATGCGGCATCGATTGCAGGCCCGCTCACTTCCCAGTCGCCCGGGGCAGGTGCAGTCCGCCCAAAGGTGGACTAGAATGCCCTCAGAACCCGCCCCCGGCGCGGTCTGGCCGGTTGGGCGCCCGAGCGGAGGAAATCATGCGTGCAGATCGCGTGGAGATCTCCTGGGACGAACAGAAATCCAAGTGGCTGGTGCGCGTTGTCAGCGGCGACGAGGTGATCCGCCGCCATTTGAGCGAAGCGAAAACCGCGGACGAACAGGCTCTGCGCACCGCCGCCCAGCGGACGCTCCAGGACGAAGGCTACGAGCCGGAAACCACCATCAGCGTGAAGAAATAGCCGGAGGCTGGGGGCGCCCCACAACTCCGGCGGCCGGCGCTGGCACGTGTGGCAATTCGTGGCGCAGCACCGAGTACACCCAGGGAATCCCCACCAGCCCGGGCTCTACGCGCACTTCCACCACGTCCCCGGGACGGAAGCGGGAATAGTCGTCCTCATCCACCGGCAGCCGTTCCACTCCCCTCTCTGGGCGCCAGGAATGCACAATCAACCGGTGCGGCCGTACCAGTCCGGGCATGGTGAATTTGGAAACCACCGCGGTCGAATGCACCATGTAAGCCGAGTTGTCCAGCCTCCCGTTCACATACAACAGCAGGCTCAGCATCCAGGGCAGCGGCAAGAGCCCCCGGAAGATTCTGCGGACCACCTCCAGCGGCTGGCCGCGCCGCGCGCGAAGGTCCAGCAGGATGGCCAGGACCATGTTCAACCCCGCGATCACTCCCAGAAACACCAGCATGCCGTCCAGGTCCAGCGGGGGATAGCTTTGCGCCGCCGGGAGAAACACCATTACCCCCAGCAGGAAAATCGCGGTCAGGTACACCAGGCGGCGGCGGAAGATGAAGGCGGCGAGCTGTCCCGTGAATCCGCAGAAGTCGCACGGCTCGGCGGGATTTTCCGCGCCACAGTTCAGGCAATAACGCATGGGACCGCAGGCCCTCAGGAGACGGCGGGAAGCTCGGAGACCAGTTCGGGCACGTCGATCCGCACCAGCGTGCCGCTGCCCAGGCGGCTGGTGATTTCAAAGCGAAAATCCTCGCCGTAGAGCAGGCGCAGCCGCTCGTGGACGTTGGACATGCCGATGCCCTCGTCATGCACCCGCGCCAGCCGGGCCTCGGTCATTCCCAGGCCGTTGTCCTCGATTTCGATGCGCATTCTTCCGTCCTCCACCATGCTCCGCAGGGTGATGACGCCGCCTTCCAGTTTCGGCGCCAGTCCGTGGCGAATGGCGTTTTCCACGATGGGTTGCAGCAACATGGCGGGGACGAAAGCCTCGAGAGAGGCGGGATCGATCTGCTTGGCAATCTCCAGCTTGTCCCGCCCGGAGCGCGCCACTTCGATGTCCAGATAGTCGTCCACAAAAGCCAGTTCCTCGCGGAAAGGCACAAAGTTCTCCTGCTGTCTTAATAGACGCCGCAGGATGTTGGAAAGTTTGAGCACTACCTCCCGGGCCATATCCGGCTCGGTGCGCACCAAGGCGGAAACTGTGTTCAGCGTGTTGAACAGGAAGTGCGGGTTGATTTGATTGGAAAGCGCGTCCATGCGCGCCCGCAGCAGCATTTTTTGATGCTCTTCGAGGTTGGCCTCCACACGAATCGTGTTCCAGATTTTGATCGGCGCGGCCACCGCGATCATGGAGGCAAACACCTGCGGCACCCAGCCCCAGCGCTTGTCCGAGGCAAACATGAACAGCCAGTGCCGGGCATGGAACGCCGATCCCAAGGCCAACTGCCCCAGTTCCAGGGTGACGCAGCCGGCCAGGGCCAGCATCTCCCAGTGGCGTTCCAGTTCCCTGCCCCGCGCCCAGCGCCACATGTAGCGGGGCACACCCAGGAACGTAAAGGGCCCCAGGTTCCAGACCGCTTCGGTGTTGGGCATGGCCTGTCGGATCATCCCGCCCAGCAGCCCGGCGAGCACGGCGATGGGCATGGAGAGCCATTCATGGTTGAAGAATGCGGGAAGACTGATGATGGCGCCACCCAGCAGGCCGGGCACGCGCCCGCCCAGAAGCCCCAGGAGAAACGCGCCTTCCAGAGTGAGGTCCGCGAAGGGATAACCGAGGAGGCGAAACATGACGCCGGTGGCCAGAGGAGGCGTGAAGAACAGCATCAGGCGGACTTTTTCGTCGGAGTCGCGTTGCTCGGTGTACAGCACCTTGCGGAATGTGGCCGAGCGAGCCAGCAGCGCCGCCAGCGAGGCCGCCAGGCCCATCTTGAGGCACAGGGTGAGCAGCAGCTCTTTGAAGGAGAGAAAATCCATGTCACTGCACGCGGCACGGGCGGAAAGCTCGGGCTACGAAACCGTCCGCCACCACAAGGCTAAATTAGCCCAGGCCGCGGATGGTGTAAAGGCGCGTCCTGCTATAATTGCGCGTTTCTCCATGTCCGCACATCGACAAACGAGGGAATCCCGGCCGCGGATTGTGGCCCGGGCGAAACTGCCTTCGCGTTACGGAAAGTTCACCATCCTGGGGGTCGAGGGGCGCGGCCGGCAGGATAGCGCGGTGGTGCTGGTCCGCGGGAATCCCGCGGCCGCCGGCGCCCCGCTGGTACGCATCCACTCCCAGTGCCTCACCGGAGACGTGCTTTGCTCCCAGCGCTGCGACTGCCGGGCGCAACTGGAGCTTTCGCTCGCGCAGATTGGCCGGGCGCGCGCCGGAGTGTTGCTGTATCTGCCGCAGGAAGGGCGCGGCATCGGCCTGATGAACAAACTGAAAGCCTACGAATTGCAGGACCGGGGCCGCGACACGGTGGAGGCCAACGAAGAACTCGGATTCTCAGCGGACTCGCGCGATTACGCCTTTTCGGCGGCGGTGCTGCGCGCGTTGGGAGTGCGCGCCGTGCGCCTGCTCTCTAACAATCCCGAAAAAGTGCGCCAGCTCGAGGCGGGCGGCATCCACGTAGTGGAGCGCGTTCCCTGCCAGCCCCGGGTTTCCCGCCGCACGCGCGGCTACCTCAAAACCAAAAAGAAAAAACTGGGACACCTGCTGGCCGGAGTCTGACGGTTTTCAAGTAAGCCGATTTCCGCACGGTCTCCGGCGCACCCTGCGGGGTACGCCCTGCCGTGTCGCTCCCACCGCTCAGGAAGCCACCAGGCGCCAGCCGAGATACAGGCCGCCGAGCGCGCAGTCCCGGGTGGACGCCGCCCCACTGTGCATGGCCAGCCAGCGCGCGAACAGGCGCGGCTCCTCGGCGAGAATGCGCAGCACGTGACTCCGGAGCCGGGGACGGCCGTCGAGCGCCAGCAAAAGCCTGGACACGATGGCGGGCCGCCGCATCATGCGCCGGTGCGCCGTCTGATAGAGCGAGAGATCTCCCGCGGCGAGGGAAGCGGCCAGGGCCTCCGCCTGAAGAAACGCCAGCGTTAGCCCCTGCCCGGAGATGGCATCCACACTTCCGGAGGCGTCCCCGAGCAAGGCCACGCTCCGGCGAAACACGCGGGGCAGGCGCATGGATGCGGTCAAAGCGCCGCGGCTGACGCTGGCCGGCCCCGCTGCCGCCAGACGGGCTTCCAGCTCAGGAAACGCACGCAGAGAAGTCTCGATGCGCAGTCCGGGCTGCCGCGAAATCAGCACCACGCAGGCTTCGTCCTCTGTGACTCTTGAGACGTAGAACTGGGCGTCGTTGCCCCAGTGGACTTCCACAAAGTCCGGCCAGGCGCGCGAGTGGAAGTGCTGCCGCACCGCGTAGCGCGGGGCGGGCGGCACGCGCGGTTCCAGCCCCAGCCAGCGCCGTACGCGAGACTGGCCGCCGTCGGCACCGACAATCCACCGTGACCGAATGATTTCACGGCGCAAGGTGACGCCGCCGGGAGAAATTCCGATGACCGGCGTGCGCCACAACAAATGGACCCCGCAACCCTCGGCACAGGCTGCCAGCGCGGAATGCAAGACAGTGCGCCGAATGCCCAAACCGGCACCGCGTGTGAAGCAGGCTTCCGCAGTCACCCCGCGCTCGACAAAGCGAATGCCCCGAAATGGACGGGCAGCGGCCGGCGGAATCTCCACCCCCAGCCGCCGGAGCGCATCCAGGCCTTCCGGAAGCACGCCTTCTCCGCAGGCTTTGTCCGCCCCCGGCGAGGCAGGATCGGCCAGCATGACCGCAAAGCCACGGCGACGCGCGGCGATGGCCGCCGCCAGCCCGGCAGGGCCCCCGCCAATTACAAATACGTCCGTGGAACCGCTCACCGCCATCTCCCAAAGCCCATACCGGGCTTTCCGATTAGATGAGCGGAATCGTTGGGGTGTTGCAGTAGGGAGCGAAAACGGCAGGGCAGATGGGTCCT
>Ga0335078_10007070_pt1 | contig 16628 bp, 15 predicted proteins | sample Lox_Sample_32_FD_206711 | JGI IMG/M metagenome (GOLD analysis project Ga0335078, IMG submission 206711) | Soil microbial communities from Loxahatchee National Wildlife Refuge, Florida, United States - Lox_Sample_3.2 | ecosystem: Environmental > Terrestrial > Soil > Wetlands | place: USA... | reverse complement strand
GGTGCAGCCGTCGCCGTTGTGGCTGCAATACCGGCTGGAAGCGATCGGGCTAAACGCGATTAACAACATCGTGGATGTGACGAATTTCGTGATGGCGGAACTGGCGCAGCCGATGCATGCGTTCGACGCGGACAAATTGCGCGGCGATACAATTTTCGTGCGGAGCGCGAGGGCGGGCGAGCAGATCACAGCGTTGAATAACGAGAAGTACGATCTCGCGGCATCGAACCTGGTGATCGCCGATAGCGGGGGGCCGGTGGCGATCGCGGGTGTGATCGGTGGACTGGACAGCTCGATCGGCGATGGGACCAAGCGCATCGTGCTGGAGAGCGCGAATTTTCAAGCAGCCAGCGTGCGGAAAACGTCCGTCGCGCTGAAGCTGCGGACGGACGCGTCGATGCGGTTCGAGAAATCGCAGGATCCACTGAACACGGTGCGGGGACTGGCACGCGCAGTGGAACTGCTCCAGCAGGTGTCGCCGGGAGTTCGGTTGGTGGGCGGCGTGTCGGATCGCAAGGTGGATTTGAAGGAACCCGCGCCGATCGAAGTTACGGTGGAGTGGTTGAACCGCAAGCTGGGGCGGACGGTGAGCGCTGGCGCGGTGCGTGGGATTTTTCAGTCGCTCGAGTTTGGCGTTCGCGAGACGGCACCCGGGCGCTTTGCCGTTACGGTGCCAAGCTGGCGCGCGACCAAGGACATTTCGATCAAGGACGATCTGCTGGAAGAGGTCGGGCGCATGATCGGATATGAATCCATTACGCCGCAAGCGCCTTTGATCGCGGCCGTGGTGCCGCCGGCCAGTCCACCGCGTTTGTATTATCGGCGTGTGAGGAGCATGGCAGCCGCACAGGGATTCACGGAGGTTTACAATTACTCGTTCGTGAGCGATGAGATGATTGCGCCGTTCGGATTTGCGGCTGGAGAGCACATTCGGGTGACCAATCCGATCGCGTCGGACCAGACCATGTTGCGCGGGAGTTTACTGCCAGCGATCCGCAGGAATATTTTGGAGAATAGCCGAAGATTGGACGCGTTCCGCTTGTTCGAGATCGGCCGGGAGATTCATCCGCGCGGCGAAGGGCTGCCGGAAGAGACGCCGCATCTGGCGGCCGCGATGTACGAGCGTCAAGGTGATGGCAAGGCGCTGCTGTTCGAGCTGAAGCGGCTGGCGGAATGCCTGATGCGAGGATGCGAGGTTCGTCCGGCGACGGCTCGGCCCTTCGAGCATCCCGAGCGAGCGGCGATTGTGGGATGGAAAGGTCAGGAGATCGGTCGGCTGTTCGAACTGCATCCGGCACTCGGAATCGAAGGGCGCGCGGCAGTGTTGGATCTGGATCTTGCGGTAATGGAGCAGCTGGACAGCGGGGATGTCCGGTATCAGCCGCTGCGGCGGTTTCCGACCAGCGCGTTCGATTTGTCAGTGGTCGCGAATCTGCGCGAGCCGGCCGGCGAGATCGAACGGCGCATGGCGGCGGCGGGCGGCGCGGATTTGGCCGGAATCGAATTTGTGCGCGAGTACGTGGGCGCGCCGCTGCCCGAGGGATGCAAGAGCGTGTCGTACCGGCTGACGGCGGGAGCAGCCGATCACACTTTGTCGTCCGACGAAGTGGCGGCGATTCGGAACCGCGTAATTGAAGCGCTGCAGCGCGAGGGGTTCGAGCTCAGGATTTAGCTCCCATTGGTAACGGCCCACAAAACGGAGTGCGCCGGCATCGCGATTTGCCAGAAATGAGGGAGCTGTGGGACCCTTTGCCGGCTAGTGAACGTGCATGGGCTCGCCGAACCGGCCGATGATCCGTTCGGCGCACATGCGGCAGGCCTCGTCTTCATCGGGATCGCGGCCTTCAGAGACCAGCACCTGCTCGTCCTTGATAGCCATGCTGCGGCCGCAGACCCAGTCGTCACCGTCGCGAGAGTGGATATGGTTGAAGTCGGTCAAACGCAGAAGTCCTTGGAATAGGATGACCTAGCCAGAATATCAGATGGTTGCGGGGGGCCGTTTGGAGTTGTTAAACTAGGGATTCCAATCAAGGAGCAATAAGGAAAATGGCGAAAGTATGTGATGTGTGCGGACGCGGGCCGCAGTTCGGCAACCGGATCAGCCACGCGCACAACGTGACCAAGCGCCGCTGGAATCTCAATTTGCAGACCGTGCGCGCCCTGGTGAACGGCGCATCCAAGCGCATTCGAGTGTGCACGTCGTGCATCAAGAGCGGCAAAATCCAGAAGGCTGCGTAGCACAGCAGCGTTATAAGATTTCGAAAACCTCGTAGATCACGCAATCGGGCTTTCTGTCTCCTACGCCGACCGCGACGATTCTGTTCATCCATCCGTACTTTTCGGACGACGTTTCGAAGAATGGCGCGGTGCGGAAATAGTATTCTGACGCCGCGACAGGCTCCCCGCGCGCGAGCCGCGCGTTGACTTCGGCTGAAGTGTGACGAACGCCGCGATAGGTCATCAGGATCAAAGCGCCGTCGTCGGTTTTTAGCAGCAATCGCACGTCTTGTTGCGATGAGCCGTCGGGCCGGATGAGAAGCAGGTCCGCGCCCACCACGGGCAGGACGCTGCCGCGCATTCGTTCACCTGAGAATTCACCACCAGAGATCGGAATGACGCGGCGTTGGCCGGCCGGCGTGTTCCCGACGTCTTCAACCGGGTGAAGCTGGAGGGTGACCGTGAAGAGATGGCGCGAATTCAGTTCCGTCATATTCGCAGTGCGGACCTTCGACGTCTCATAATATCGGATGTCATGCGTCTAGTCATGTTTCAGAAGCCCGGCGGCGAGCCGGAAGCGGGTGTGGTAGTGGAGGAGCGAGTGGTCGGGCTCTCGGGGGCCGGCTTTAGCGACACGATTGCAGTGTTTGCGGGCGGCGATGATGCCAAGGCCAAGATCGAAAACTGGGCGTATCATCCGCCGGAGAGCGCGGCGTTCGCGCTCGATACCGTAAAGCTGCTGGCACCGATCCCGAGGCCGCGCAAGTTTATCTGCGTGGGTTTGAATTATCGCGATCACGCGGCCGAAACGAAGATGGAGATTCCGAAGATTCCGACTATCTTCTCGAAGTTCTGGAACACGGTGATCGGGCCAGGCGAGGCGATCGTGCTGCCGAAAAATTCAACGCGCCCGGACTACGAGGCGGAGTTTGCGTTCGTGATCGGCAAGGGCGGCCGGCATATTTCACGCGACGAATGGGCGGAACATGTGTTCGGCTACACGATTGTGAACGATGTGAGCGCGCGCGATTTTCAGATGGCCACTTCGCAGTGGCTGATGGGGAAGACGTTCGACACGTTCGGGCCTATGGGGCCGCACATCGTGACGGCGGACGAGATTGCCGATCCGCACACGCTCGATATCGCGCTGAGCATTGGAGGGGAAACGCTGCAACGCTCGAATACGCGCGAGCTGATCTTTAAGATTCCGGAGCTGGTGGAGTTTATTTCGAGCGCGATGACACTGGAACCGGGCGATATCGTCTCCACGGGCACTCCCGCCGGGGTGGGGTTCGCGCGAAATCCGCCTAGATATTTAGGACCGGGCGATGAAGTGGTCATCCGCATCGCGGGAATTGGCGAATTGCGGAATCCAGTGATCGCTGAGGTTTAGCCGGCGCTATTCCAGGTGCTCGCGATTGAAAAGCTCTTCAAGCTCCTTGGCCGTTGGAGTTCCCTGCACGGCGTCATGCATGTCATGCGCGAAGGTTCGCATGATTTCGAGTAACTCGTACTCGCGGCCGAGCGTTGCGTAGAGTTCGACGCCGGCCAAGACCAGGGCCAAGCGAGCGTCGCCGCGTTCGGCAACTTCAAAACGCAGACGCCGGATTTGTTCGATGGATTCCGGATCCGTGGGATGCCACGACATTGAAAAGGGATGGGGATTTAATCCCCATCCCTACGATAGCGCTTCGCGATCAGAAACCGCTAGGCTGAAATGCTCTTTCGCTGATCGCCGGTTTGGACTTGAATCTGGCGCGGGCGGGCCTTCTCGGCGATCGGGATTTGGATATCGAGGACACCATCATGCAGATGGCAATTCACCTTGTCGAGGTCGAGGCCCGCGGGGAGCGCGATTTCGGTGCGAAAACGTCCGTAGGCGAGCTGGGTGTAGCCGCTCTTGCCTGATCCTTCCTGGGCCTTGCGTTCGCCTTCGATGATCAATTGATTGTGCTGCACGGTTACCTTCACATCGTTCTGAGGAACGCCGGGAAGAACCGCGCGCAAGTTGAGATTCGTGTCACCCCAGTGAGTTTCCACTGCTGGGCTGAACGTCCATTGCGACCCGGTCGGGGCCGCGAGCAATCTTCCGGTCTCCGACGGGAAACCATAGAAATTTTCGAAAAGTTGATCCACCGAGCGCCGGAACTGATCCAGCGTTTGCCGTACGTCGCTGCCGAGGACACTACTGGTCATAGCTACTCCTTGTATTGGATTCATCTCGGGAGTCACACATTCGTGCTTCGGGAGATGAGGCAGACAGCTTCCGGAAGTTGTGCCTTCAACCGAATTCTATCACCGGGTTTTGATTTAGAAACCGTAATTTTTCAATGTAACCGTGACCGTTTTCATGCTGCGTCGGATGGCTCAATTTACGATCGAAAACGCTCGTCGATTTCCACCTGGTATCCGCTGACGAGACGGTTGGTTTCGTTGGCCATGCCGACCACGGCCATCAGCTCGGCGAACATCGCGTCGTTCATTCCGGCTTTGCGCGCGGCCGCGGTGTGGGACGCGATGCAGTAGCCGCATTGATTGGTCGCGCTGACGGCAAGATACAGCATTTCCTTGGTAAGAGGATCGAGCGCGCCGGGCGCCATGATTTCCTTGATGCTCTGCCAGGTGCGGCGGAGCGTGGCGGGATCGTGCGCCAGAGCTTTCCAAAAATTGTTGATCCAATCGGTCTTGCGAGTCGCCATGATGTCGTCATAAACGGCACGCACTTCCGGGCTTGCGTCCGCGTATTCGATGAATCCGAGCGTTGCCATTGGGGCTCCTCCGTACTCGACCATCGTAACGGTTCGCGCCATAATGAGAGTACCCCAGCATGATTCCAGAAACGATTCCAGAAGGCCTTACTTTCGACGACGTATTGCTGCAGCCGGCGTTGAGCAACATATTGCCGGCGCAGACCGATACGCGCACTTGCTTGACGCGGCATATCGGCATGAACATTCCGATCGTCAGTTCCGCCATGGACACGGTAACGGAATCGCATCTGGCGATCGCACTGGCGCAGCAGGGCGGGATCGGGATCATTCATCGCAACATGGCGATCGAGCGGCAGGCTGAGGAAGTAGATCGCGTGAAGCGCAGTGAGAGCGGGATGATCGTGGATCCGGTGACGATTGGGCCGGAGCAGAAGATTTCGGAAGCTCTGGATTTAATGAAGCGCTTCCGGATTTCAGGCGTGCCGGTAACTCAGGGTGGCAAGCTGGTGGGTATTCTGACGAATCGAGACTTGCGATTTGAGACCCGCTACGATCTGCCGATTTCGCAGGTGATGACCAAGGAGAACCTGGTTACCGTTCCAGTGGGGACGACGCTGGACGAAGCTGAAAAGATTCTACACCGGCATCGCGTCGAGAAGCTCCTGGTAGTGGACGATCAGTACATGCTGAAAGGCCTGATCACGGTGAAGGATATTCAGAAGAAGCTGAAGTATCCGCTGGCGGCTAAAGATGCGCAGGGTCGATTGCGTGTCGGCGCGGCGGTGGGATCGGGCAGCGATTTTCTGGAGCGCGCGCAAGAGTTGATGGGGCGCAAGGTGGACGTGATTGTGGTGGATTCGGCGCACGGGCACAGCGAAGGCGTGATGCAGGCGGTGCGGACGCTGAAGCAGAAATATCCCGAGGTGGATCTGATCGCGGGGAATGTGGCGACCTACGAAGGCGCGCGGGATCTGATCGATTTGGGCGCCGATGGGATCAAGGTAGGGATCGGGCCGGGATCGATTTGCACCACGCGCGTGGTGAGTGGCGCGGGTGTTCCGCAGATTACGGCGATCGCGGAGTGTTCGCGGGCGACGCGGGCGGCGAGCGTGCCGCTGATTTCCGACGGCGGGATTAAGTTTTCGGGCGATATTACCAAGGCGATTGCGGCGGGCGCGGATGCGGTGATGATCGGGAGTTTGTTCGCCGGCACGGAAGAGAGTCCGGGGGAGACGATTCTATATCAGGGACGCACCTTCAAGAGTTATCGCGGTATGGGGTCGATGGGCGCGATGACGCAAGGTTCGGATCGGTACCCGCAGGATTCTAGCGGCAAGCTGGTGCCGGAGGGAATCGAAGGGCGCGTGCCGTATAAAGGGCCGATGTCGGAGATGGTGTATCAGCTAGTGGGTGGGTTGCGCGCGGGGATGGGGTACTGCGGGTGTCCGAATATTCGGGAGCTGCAAGAACGCGCGAGTTTTCTGAGAGTGAGCGCAGCAGGATTGCGGGAAGGTCACGTGCACGACGTGATCATCACCAAGGAAGCACCCAACTACCGGTTGGAATAGTTTCGGCGAAGTTAAGCCGCGCCGCTCTGCTGAGTCTGGTAGCCGTAGAGGACGTAGTTCAAACTTTGCACCTGAGCGTTGACATCGGTCTGTTCCGATTCGAGGTTGGCCACTAAGGCGTCGGCAGCCTGGACTTGGGACGTAAGCACATTTTGCGCGAGCGTGGCCTGAGCCGTCATGTTGGTGATCTGATCGTTGATCTGATCGTCCTCGGTAGTGTAGTCGTTCTGTTGCAGCGCGATCACGCCATCGATGGGATCCGTGATGCCGGTGAAATTATTGGCCAGCGCGCCCAGTCCTGACGTAGAAGAGCCGAGAAACGTGTAGGCGTCGGAGATTTGCTGCTGCGAGAGCGAATTGAGGGTGTCCTGGTTGAAACTCATCTGACCGGTATCGCTAAATTCGATGCCGAGATCGGAGAGACTGTGGATGCTGCTGGAGCTGCTGGGGCTCCAGTAGGTGGCGAGCTGCTGCATATCGCTATTGATCTGCCAGATGATGGGATCGCTGGTGAGCACGCCGCCTGATTGTCCCTCCTGCTGCGCGGTCTGTTGCTGCAGCGAGTTGTAGCTGCTGACCAAATTCTGGAGCGCGGTGGAAAGCTGAGAAGCATCGCTGGAAACGGAGATGGTGGCTGAGGGATCGGTGGAGGTGCTGAGGCCGTTGAGAGTAAAACTCACGCCGGAAATGATCCCGTTGGCGGTGTTGCTGGCGAGATTTTCCTGAATGCCATTGAGCAGGAACTTTGCGTTCGAGCCTTGATTGGTGGCGGAGATCAGATCCTGGGGGGTTGTGTCGTCCACCTGAATAGTGGTGGCTCTGCCGTTGTTGGTGGAGATGGAGAGCGTGCCGTTGTTCACGGAGGCCGTGACGTTGGCACCAGCGCTGTTGATCGCCTGGACCAGGCCGTTCAGATTGTTGTCGCTCGAAAGGTTGAGGTTGTAGGTTGTGGAACCGACCACGAGGTTCACATAGCCGCTAGTGGAGACGGGAGTGCTGGCTGGGTTGGCGTAAGTAGTGAGCGAGGTCTCGGTACCGGTAGCGGTATTAGTAACCTGGTCGGTGGGGGATTGCAGATCGTTGAGCTGTAGCGTGGTCGCGCCAGAGTTGTTCGCGGTGACTACCAGATAGTCCGGAGTTGCGCCGCTTCCGGTGGCCAATATGGATGCGGTGACACCTGCGCCGGCGTTGTTGATCGCATTCACGAGCCCGGTGAGATTGTTGTTTTGAGAGACGTTGAGCTGATAGGTTTGCGAACCAACCACTAGATTGACAACGCCGGTCTTGGACACGGCCGCAGTAGTAGCGTCGGCGTAGCCGGTGAGCGATGTTTCTGACGCCGCGGACGCGAGCGATGTGACGTCGGATATGGTGTAGGAACCAGCGGCCGGGTTGCCCGTGCTGACCGCCGATACGATAGTGGAATCCGAGCTGGATGCGGCCAATCCGCCATTCGCTGCGAGCGACCCGAGCGATGCGACCGCTGAACCCAGGCTCGCGACCACTGGGTCCAGAGTGTCCAGCGCCTGCGACTTGCTTTGGTTCGAACTCACCTCGTTTTGCAGAGCCGTGATAGGGATCTGCGCGATTTGCTGCGCCCGGGTCAGGATGCTTTGAAAATCGCTGGAATACTGGCTGATTCCGGTGAAATAAAGCGAGCCGATACTGCTTGTGGTGCCCATACGCACCATTTATCGGCTGGAGAGGGCGGTGGCTTGATTTGTTTTTGGCCTTAGTTGGGAAATCTTCTGGGCCACCTGTTCCACTTGCTCGCGAGTCATGTGCGCGTGCAGCGGAAGGCTCAACACGGTACGCGCGGCGGCTTCGGCAGCGGGAAAATCGCCGGCGTTATATCTCGGTTCAGCGTACGCAGGCATAAGGTGAATCGGAGTGGGATAGTGCACCGCGGTCGAGATGCCAGCGAGTTCCAGCTCGCGTTGCAGCGCATCGCGCTGGTCGGCGCGAATGGTGTAGAGACAGAACACGTGGCGCACGCCGGGGAGAGAAACGGGGAGTGCGACACCGGCCGACTGGAGCAGGCGGTGGTACAGGGCGGCGAATTCGCGGCGAATTTCGGTCCAGCGCTCCAGGTGCGGAAGCTTGGCGCGCAGGATGGCCGACTGGATAGCGGGGAGGCGATAGTTGAAGCCTTTTAGAATCGGGTGATAGCGATGCTCTTCGCCCCAGTTGCGGAGCAACGAGAGCTGGCGGGCGAACTCGGGATTGCTGGTGGTGACCATACCGCCTTCGCCGGCGGCTCCAAGGTTCTTGGTGGGATAAAAACTGAAGCAGCCGATATCGCCGATGCTGCCGATGCGGCGGCCCTTGTATTCGGCGCCGTGGGCCTGCGCAGCGTCTTCGATCACAATCAAATTGTGGCGGCGTGCGACGTCGGCTATAGGGTCCATGTCGGCGGGCTGGCCGTAGAGATGGACCACTAGAATAGCGCGCGTGCGATCGGTGATGGCGGCTTCGATCTTGGTCACGTCGATGTTGAACGTTTGCGGATCGACATCGACGTAGACTGGAGTGGCACCGACGTAACCGATGGTGGCGACGGTGGCGAAGAATGTGAAGGGAACAGTGATGACTTCATCACCCGGTCCGATTCCAGCGGCGAGCAAGGCCAGATGCAGGGCGCTGGTTCCTGAGTTCACGCCGATGGCGTAGGCGGTATCGCAATAGGCGGCGAATTCCTCTTCGAACGCGGCAGTTTCCGAGCCGAGGATGAACTGGCTGGTGGAGAACACGCGTGCGACGGCGGCGTCGATTTCCGATTTCAGCTCGCGATACTGCGCGCCGAGGTCGAGGAACGGGATCAGATCAGGCATTCTTCAAATTTTCGGGAGACTACTTCCCAAGAATAACAGGCAGTTACCATTTCCCAGGCTGAGGAAGCCAGGCGGCAGCGCGCGGCGGGATCCGAGAGAAGTTCGATGCAGCGGTCGGCGAAATCTTCGGGCGCATCGGCGATGCGGATGTTCTCGCCGTTAGACACGTGGAGGCCTTCGGCGCCGATGGTGGTTGAGACCACCGGAACCCGCGCGGCCATGGATTCGAAAATCTTGAGGCGCGTACCGCCGCCGATGCGCAGGGGCACGATGGAGACTGCAGACCCCCAGAGATACGGGCGGACGTCGTCGACGGTGCCGGTGACGCGGATGTGGGGATAGTCTTCGGCAATTTTGCGAGTGGCGGCGCCGGGCCGACGGCCGGCGATGGTGAAGAAACAATCGGGAAGACGCTGGCGGATGCGCGGGAGTATTTCGGCGACGAACCATTGGATACCGTCGACGTTGGCGGACCAGTCCATGGAGCCGACGAAGACGAGGTTGGGAGAGCGTTCGACTTCGTCGGGCGGGCGGAAATAGTCGATGTCGACTCCAGTGGGGACGGAGCGGACGTAAGGAGCGCCATAGTCGGCGCGCATGGTTTCGGCATCTTCCTCCGAAACGGCGACAATGCGTTTCACGGCGCGGCACACCTCTCTTTCGTAGCGGCGCAGCTTTTCGTGCTGCGTGTGGAGGAACACTCGTTCGATAGCGTTGGAGGTGTGTTCAATGCGGCGGTGCAGGATTTGCGCTTCAACGTTGTGCTGGAAGAGCGTCGCGCGGGAGAGGTCGGCGATGTTGGAGGCAGCGAACAGGAAGTCGCAGACGATCGCATCGAACTTTTCGAACGCGATGAGTTCGGATACCTGGCGCTTCATCGCGTCGGAGGTATAGCGGGCGACAGAGAGCGGGAACTCGGAGAAGATGTTACTCGCGGCTTGGAGCAGGAATCGCGGTGAGGCGTGGGATGGGGAGCGGTGGGCGATCGGATAGGCGGTGGCGGAATACTCGGAGCTGCGCTCGAAACCACCGGGTTGGTCGGCGAGATCGAGCGCGACGTAGTGGATTTCGTGGCGTGCATGCAGTTGTTTCAGGATCCCGAGAGTGCGGATGTGTCCGCCCTTGGTGGTGGGATGGAGGAAGTCGGATTTCACCCACAGGATTTTCATGCGGTGGAGCGCGCCGTCTCTTGTGCTGCGAAGCCGTTCCAGACTTGGTTGCGCCGGCCGGTGAGGAAGAGGTCGGCCCAGAGCTGGAGGTTGAGCAAACGCCAGATGCGATCGGTTGCGTCTTCGGCGCCGGAGCGGTGGCGTTCGATGAGCGCGGCGACTTGTTTACGATCGAAGTGCGTCGCGAGCCAGCCGTCGCGCGATTGCAGCGCTTGGTAGACCGGCTCACTGCACGGTTCGCGCAGCCATTGGCGCAGCGGCGTCGGGAAGCCCATTTTGGGGCGGCGCAGAATGGAGCGCGGCACGAGATCGTGAACGGCTTTCTTGAGCACGTATTTTTGGACGCTTCCGTGGATTTTCAGCTGGTCGGGTATGGAGGCGGCGAATTCGACTAGCGTGTGGTCGAGAAACGGGACGCGGCTTTCGATGGAGCAGGCCATGCTCATCTGGTCCTGCTTCATGAGGAGCTCGACGAGGTAGGTTTTCTGGTCGGCGTAGAGTATGCGCTGAAGCGTAGACGACGCTACGCTGCGGTTGAAGTGATCGAGGTAGTGGTCGTAGGCGGAGTCGGGCGCGAGGAGAAGGCGGCCACGGTCGAGGCGGGAGAACGCGCAGTAGAAATTGTCGAGGAACAGAGCTTCGAGGGAGTTGTCGCGCGCGAGGAATGTGTGGCCGAGCTTCCGGCGCAGAGATGGACTGAGTAGTCGAGAGGCGGTGGCCTGTTTCCGAACCCAACGGCGGAATCCGTAAGGCACAGCGGCGTAGCGGTGCGCAGCGCTTTGGTTCCACAGATGCCAGCGGTAGCGTTCGTAGCCGCCGAATAATTCATCGCTGCCTTCGCCAGTGAGCACGACCTTGACATGTTCGGAGGCGAGCTTAGAGACGAAGTAGAGCGAAACGCTGGAAGGCCATGCTATGGGTTCGTCCTCGTGCCAGATGAGGCGGGGCAGCGCGGTGAAGAAATCATCCGGGCCGATGGTGGTTTCGAAATGCTCGGTTCCGATGGCGCGGGCGGCTTGCGCGGCGTAACTGAGCTCGCTGAATTGTGGTATGTCGTATCCGACGGCGAAGGTTTTCAGCGGGCCTGATGTGGATCGCTTGAGAATGGCCGCGATGGCGGTGGAGTCGATGCCGCCGCTCAGGAACATGCCGAGCGGGACGTCGCTCATCAGGCGCATTTGCACGGACTTTTCGAGGCGGCGTCGTGTTTCAGCGATCCAGTCGGTGTCGCTGGGCGCCGGGGTTGGCTGGACGTCCCAATACTGTTGGATTTGGAGTTCCGGCTCGCGCGCGCTGAGGTCCAGGGTCAGATGATGCGCGGGCATCAGCTTGCGGATGCCGCGGAATAGAGCGCGGTCGCCACTCGCGTAACCGAACGCGAGCACTTCGGGGAGAATTTCGTCGTCGAGCGCGGGGGAGATCGCGGGATGCTCGAAGAGCGCCTTGATTTCGGAGGCGAAGGCGAACAGGCGGCCGTCCCAATAATAGTAGAGGGGCTTTATGCCGAGGCGGTCGCGCGCGCAGAAGAGACGGCGGGCATTTTTGTCCCAGATGGCGAAGGCGAACATACCGCGGAAGAGTTCGAGGCAAGCTGGGCCGTGCTGGGTGTAAGCGTGCAGGACGGTTTCAGTGTCGGAGCGTGTGCCGTAACGATGGCCATCCCGTTCGAGCGCGGGACGGAGATCGGCGTGGTTATATACTTCGCCGTTATAAATGATGACGAGCGAACCGGATTCGTTGAGGAGCGGCTGGCAGCCGCCGGCGACGTCAATGATACTCAGGCGGCGATGGCCGAGATGAGCCCATTGGTCATGGTAGAAACCAAAATCGTCAGGTCCGCGATGTCTAAGGGCCTCAGTCATGCGACCGAGGTGCGCCACGCTGCCGGAATCAGGCGTCGTGGTGACAAACCCGGCCACCCCGCACATCCAGGTTTTAGTGTAGCGTGCGCGCGTTACTGCGGTTTGGTCGAAAGCGGGGTGAGTCCGGTGCCGGCGATGGAGGTGTTGTAGGCTGGCACGTCTTTTTCGATCAAGCTTTTGTATTCCGCAGCGACCGCTTGCAGCTCGCGTTCGAGGCCCAGGACCAGGCTGAGCGACGTTTCTGTGGGGCCGTAATCGCCGCTGCCCGCGACATCGCCGAGGCCGGAGCCGATCTCGCCCTCAAGCCACATGAAGTTCATATACAGCTTGAACTGCGAGATGAAATATTTGTCGTCGCTGAGCGCGTCGTTGCGCGAGATGAGTTTGTACTCGACCTCTTGCAGCTCTTGATCGATGGCGTTGATGCGCGTAAGCAGCTCGGCGCGCGATGCGAATTTCTTGTGATCGTCCTCGAGCGTCTTGCGCATGCGCTCGATTTGGTTGGTCATGTCGGAAACGTTCGAGAGGTCGTCGCGAACGCGAGTTTGCAGGCGTACGGAGGCCTGGATGTCGGCGTCGGTGCCGTGGCTCGCGGGCGGCAGGAGAACTTCGAGCGGCTGGGTGTAGGATTGGCCGTCCACGGTAAGACGCACGCTGTATTTGCCGGGCGCGGCGATGGGGCCGAATCCGGACTGCTCGATGCCCCAGTGGGTGACGGGGCGCGTCTCGGCCTTGTCGAAACGCGGCTCTTCCCAGATGCGTGGGTTCTCGACTGGGGTAGTGCGCAGGGCCACTAAATGCGGGCCTTCCATGCGGAGGTTCCAGACTACGCGGGAGACCCCGGCTTCTTTTGGGAGATTGTGCAGCTCGCGGACGACTTTGCCGGCGGAATCGAGGATAGCGAGTTCGGGCGCGGCCTTGGCTTCTGATGCCAGCGAATAGTTCAGGACGCCACGCGCGCCGTGAATGAGCCGATAGGCCGGGCGCGGAGCGAATAGTTTCACCGAGGCGCTGTCCTGCTCGAGCGGCGTGAGGTCTTCGAGGATGTAGAAGCCACGGCCGTAGGTGGAAACGACGAGATCGTGGTAGTTTTTCTGCACGACGATCCAGGAGACAGGGGCAGCAGGGAGACCGTCCTTGAGCTGCGTCCAGTGCGCGCCGTCGTCGAGCGAATAGTAGAGCGCGTTGCCGGTGCCGGTGAAGAGCATGCCTTTGCGATTGGGATTTTCGGCGATCACGCGTGCGTAGGCGAGCGGGCCGTGCGGGAGGTTGCCGGTGATTTTGGTCCAGGTCTGGCCGAAGTCGGTGGTCTTATAAAGGAACGGATCGCGGTTGTCCATCAAGTGGAAGTCGACCGCGACGTAGGCCGTTCCAGGGTCGAAGTGCGACGGCTCGATCTTCGAGACGGTGCCCCACGCGGGAAGGCCGGTGATGTTCTTCGTGACGTCGTTCCAGTGCGCGCCCGCGTCGCGCGTGTACCAGACTTTGCCATCGTTGGTTCCGGCCCAGATGAGTCCTTTCTGAACGTCGGAGGGCGCGATGGAGAAAACTACTTCGCCGTAGAATTGGCCGAGGTTGTCGCCAACGATGCCGCCGGAGGAGATGATGCGGCTGGGATCTTGCGTGGAGAGGTCTGGACTGATGACCGTCCAACTATTGCCGCCATTGGTGGTGCGAAAGATCACCTGGCAGCCGTAGTACATGGTGTTGTGATCGAACGGATCGGCCGCGAGCGGCGGAGTCCAATGGCAGCGGTACTTGGCTTCGTTGGGTGCGGAGTCGAGCGTGTGCAGCCAGGGACTGATGGAGCGCGCGATTTTGGTGCGAGCGTCGTAGCGTGTCACTTCGTCGCCGTAGCAGGTGGCCCAGACGATGTTGGTGTCGGTGACGTCCGGGATTGTGAAGCCGGACTCGCAGCCGCCCAGGTTGTGATCCCAGGGGCCGGGCGTGATGCTCGGCGGAAGCGCGCGCCGGCTGACGTTGGGCGTGTCGATGCCCTGGCCGCCGGATTCGGGGCTGTTGCTAGGGCCGCGCATGGTGCCGTCGTCCTGCATGTTTCCGTAAATGTGATAAGGGACGTCGTTGTCGACGGCGACATGGTACATCTGGCCGATGGGGAGCGTGACGGTGGTGGAAGTTTTGCCGTGATCGGTGGTGACGTACATGCCGCCGTCGTGCGTGACGAGGATGCGATTGGAGTTGAGCGGATCGATCCAGATGTCGTGCGTGTCGCCGCCCCAGCGGACGGACTTGAACGTTTTGCCGCCGTCGTCGGAAATATGGAAGCTGCTGTTCGCGACGAGGACTTCGCTATCGTTCGCGGGCGAGACGGCGAGGCGGATGTAGTAACCGGCGCGGCCGATGAGAGAGCGATCCCAGCTTGTGTCGGTCCAGTTGTCGCCGGCGTCGTCTGAGCGCCAGACCGAGCCCTGGTCGGCGGTCTGGATGAGCGCATAGACGCGACTGCCGTTGGTGGGCGCGATGGCGACGTCGATTTTTCCGACGGGCGAGTGCGGCAGGCCGTGGCCTTCCAGGCGCTTCCAGGTTGTGCCGCCGTCGCGCGAAACGTAGACGCCGCTGCCGGGTCCGCCGCTGAACATGGCGTAGGTGTGCATTTCGGCCTGCCACATTCCGGCGAATAAAACTTTGGGATTGTGCGGATCCATGGTAAGGCCGGAGCAGCCGGTGTTGGGGTCGGCGAAGAGCACGCGGGTCCAGTTCTTGCCGCCGTCGGTGGTGCGATAGACGCCGCGTTCCTGCTGCGGTCCGGTGAGGCGGCCGAGCGCGCAGGCGAAGACGATGTCGGGGTTGGAGGGATGCACGATCACGCGGCCGATGCGGCCGGTTTCATCGAGGCCCATGTGGGTCCAGGTTTTGCCCGCGTCGGTGGATTTGTAGATGCCGTCGCCCATCATGTCGACGTCGCGGATGGCCCAGGCTTCGCCGGTGCCGGCCCAGACGATTTTGGAATCGGATGGCGCGACTGCGAGCGCACCGATGGCTTGGACGGGCTGGTCGTCGAAGATTGGGGTCCAGCGCACGCCCGAGTCGGTGGATTTCCAGACGCCGCCGGAGGCCGCGCCGACGTAGTAGGTGCTGGGGTCGCCGGGGAGTCCGGCCGCGGCGGAGATGCGGTTGCCGACGGATGGTCCCATGAAGCGGAAGCGGAATGGTTCGACGGGCGAGGCGGGTTGGGGGCCGCGTTGGGCGGCGAGGGGGAGGGCGCACAGGAGTAGGGCGAGGGCAACGCCACGATTCCGATCGATGGCCGGTAACATGAATCTCAGGATATACCGGGATGGTAGCGAATGGGTTGAAAACGGCACTGTTTCAGTGGGGAGCCGAAGCCTTTGGTGGCGGAGGAGCAGGTGGAAGAAGTTGCTGGAGTTCGTAACGCATTTTGTGGACTTTGCCGGCCTTGTCGACGAGATAAATCGATCTTCCGTTAATGCAAAATCTGACCAGCGATCCAACGTCTAGAGAAATAAATTTGGAATCTCCGCCTGTGTATACGTCGCGAGAGACGAGAATCCGGTATTCATAGTGATTGTCAATACGATCCACGCCTACAAGTTCGCCGGTTTTCCAGTTCTTGGGGGATGCTCCAAGATCGACGCGCCCCACAGAGAGAACAGCCAAGGTGACAAGCATTCGAGGCACAATTGAACCTATCACGCGGGTTGCGCGAATCCGGCCTTGGGGCGACGGCATATTTTTGAGGATATAACGGAGCGCTGTACAGAGTTAGGTCAAGCGCAGGGTCAAGGTGCCGTCGAGGCGAAACTCGCGGCAGCGTTCCAAAGGCTACGCGTACGGGAATCTCGGTTCGAATCCACGAAAGGAAGCCAAACATTATCGTGTCGTGGCTCTGGGCGCGTTTGACAAAACCAGGACCTATGTCCCATAAATATGGGATACTGCGGTCATGAAGACGACACTGGAGATCCCGGACCCAACCTTTCGCAAGGCGAAGGCTACGGCCAGCGCTCTGGGAATTCCTCTGCGAGAGTTCGTTACGCAAGCTGTCGAGGAAAAGCTCTCCCTGGGCGGCCGGCGCCGGGGCAAACCCTGGCTGGAATGTGCGGGCGAGTTGGCCCATCTCCACAAGGAAACCAAGCGCATACAAAAGCTGATCGACGAGGAGTTCGAACACATCGAACCTGAGGACCGGACGTGATTCTGGATACGAATGCGCTTTCCGCTTATCTGGACAGAGCGGCGAAAGCGGTTGAGATTGTCTCCGAAGCGCCTGAGATCGCGATCCCCGTCA
>Ga0335078_10007068_pt1 | contig 16630 bp, 14 predicted proteins | sample Lox_Sample_32_FD_206711 | JGI IMG/M metagenome (GOLD analysis project Ga0335078, IMG submission 206711) | Soil microbial communities from Loxahatchee National Wildlife Refuge, Florida, United States - Lox_Sample_3.2 | ecosystem: Environmental > Terrestrial > Soil > Wetlands | place: USA... | reverse complement strand
TCCAGCAGCGCCCCGGCCGTGCCCAAACTCGCCTCTTCGCTGATATGCGGGTCGTGCCGGGCGAACGCCAGGTACAGCAGCGGTTCCCAGCCGTAAGGGCCGCCTGCCTGGCTGGCCCGAGCCGGGTCGGCGGCCAGGTGCGCCCGCAGCGCCGACTCGTCCGCGGCGGCCGCAGCGACATGGATGCTCGCGGCGGCCAGCAGCCGAGACGCTCGTTCCCATCTTTGCGGTGAATCGTCCCCGCCGTGCCGCAGGCAGGCGTAGGCGAGGAACTCCTCGGCCGGGTCCGCCGTCTCATCGACCTCGTCGGGCGCGTAAACCGGGTGCGCGCCCTTCGGGTGATACTCGGCGACCAGGTCCAGGGCGCCGGGCACGCCCGCCTGGGCCAGGTTACGAAGATCCTTGACCAGCTTGCGGGCTCAGCCCTGTCCGCGGACCCGGCGGCGCCCCGCGCGCCGTCTCCCAAAGACTACGCCCCGGACTGAAGGTGCGCCCGTCCGGGCCGTGGCAGCGGCGGATTCACTTTCCCGGCGTATCCTCACCATATGCGCAGCGGCGCCGCCAAGGTCCGAGGTTCTTATGCCGACCAGTAAGGCTCAAACGACTCCGAAGCCGGGGCACGACGCCGAGGTACTTGCGCGCAGAGCGGAGCATTTCGCCTCCTGTATGCGGTTCAGCCTGGATGAGCCTGCGGCGATGCGGCGCCTGCACCTGGTGACCAGGAAGTTGAGCGACGCATCCGATCTGAGCAAGCTGCTGCCCGAGGTCCTCGAGGGCGCGATGGCACTGACCGGCGCGGACTTCGGCAACGTCCAGCTCTTCGATCCCGCAACTGGGGCGCTGGCGATCGCCGCGCACTCTGGATTTAGCGCTGAGTTCCTTGAGTACTTCGCGATCGTGGACGACGAACACGCCGCCTGCGGCCGCGCGGCCAAGACCGGCGCTCAGGCCGTCATCGTCGATGTCGACACCGACCGCGGCTTCGCGCCGCACCGGGGGATCGCCGCCACAACAGGGTTCCGTGCTGTCCAGTCCACCCCGCTGGCCGACTACTCCGGCCGCATGATCGGGATGGTCTCGACCCACTTCCGGCGCCCGTGCCGTCCGCCCGATCGGGACCTGCAGATCCTGAGGTACTACGGTGACGTCGCCGGCGAGGCCCTGGCCGGGCGGCTCGGCACGATCGCAGCGCAGGATCACGACCCGATCGGCAGGGCCGCGCTCGCCGCCGTGCTCGATCCCCGCGAGGAATGGCCGGCCGACTCCGCGGACCCTTGGCACACCGTGAGCAAGCTCTTCTCGGCGGGCCTCCGACTGGAAAGCGCGCGGAGCATGATCGGCGACGGCGCAGCGGGGGACCGGATCGCGGCGGCCGTCGATGAACTCGACCGGATGGTCCGGGATATCCGGACCACGGTGTTCAGCATGCACCAGCGCTAGCGACACCCGCGACCAGCTGGTCAAGGACCGCGGCAAGGCTGTGCAGCTCGACCAGGTGCGCGGGCGTCAGCTCGCTGAGGATACGGTCGCCCTTGGCGGTCAGCCGCACCCGGACGAGCCGGGCGTCATGGCTGTCGGCGATGCGCCGTACCAGTCCGGCTGCCTCGGCGCGGTCGACAAGCTCGACCGTGCTGTGGTGACGCTGCAGCAGGTAGCCGGCCAGGTCGCCGACCGTGGGCGGCTCGGCGCCCGGATGGCCCTTGACCGCGACGAGCAGCTGGTGCTGCACATGGGTCAGCCCGGCCGCGCGAGCCTGGTCCTCGCTCCACCGCTGGAAACGGCGCAAGCTGGAGCGGAATGCCAGCAGGTGCTCGAAGTCCTCGTGGGTCAGCTGGTGCGCGCGGTCATGGTCCATTCCGTGGCCGGTTGGTTGCATCGTTCCACGATAGGCCCGGCGGATGCCGGTCACGCGGCGGCCGGCTGATTCTCGGACTCGGCCTTGGCGTGGACTTCGTCGGCGAGCTCAGCCGCTTCGGCGAGCTGACCGACGCGGTCCAGCGCGGTCACCTGCTCGACGAGGGCGCCGACCTGGGGCGGCGCGGTGGCCTGGACGGCTTCGACATCGCCTTGCCAGCCTCCGCGGAGACCGATCTTGACGCGATGGCAGAGGCCGGGGCAACGTGGGCCATCTGGGCCTTCCAGCCGGGCGAGCCGCTGACCGACATCCGGGCCCGGATCAGGGCACGACCAGGGAGGCCGCGATGAAGACACCGATCTGCGACATGCTGGGCATCGAGCTGCCGCTGCTCGCGTTCAGCCACTGCAGGGACGTGGTGGCCGCGGTCACCAACGCGGGCGGCTTCGGCGTGCTTGGCGCGTCCATGCACTCCCCCGAGCAGCTCGAGCACGAGCTGGCCTGGATCGATGACCACGTGGACGGCAGGCCGTACGGCGCGGACATCCTGGTGCCCGAGAAGTTCGTGGGCAAGGGCGAGGGCCTTGACTCGGCCGCGATTCACGCGATGATCGGGCAGCCGCAGCGGGACTTCGTCGCCGCGCTGCTCGAAGAGCACGGGATCCCGGCCGCCGGGCCGGGCGGGCCGTCCAGGCTGCCGACCTCGGTGGCGATCAGCGACGACGCGGGGGAGCAGCTGCTCGAGGTGGCCTTCAGGCACCCGATCAGGCTGATCGCCAGCGCGCTCGGCACGCCCCCGGCCTTCATGATCGACCGCGCCAGGCAGGCCGGGGTGCCGATCGCGGCCCTCGTCGGCGCCAAGGAGCACGCGATCAGGCAGGTCCGGGCCGGGGTGGACATCATCGTGGCAGCCGGTACCGAGGCCGGCGGGCACTGCGGCGAGGTCACCACCATGGTGCTCGTTCCCGAGGTGATCGAGGCGATCAGGCCGATCAGGAAGGTGCCGGTGCTGGCCGCGGGCGGCATCGTGACCGGGCGCCAGATGGCGGCCGCGATCGCGCTCGGCGCGGACGGCGCCTGGACCGGCTCGGTCTGGCTGACCACCGAGGAGGCGGAGACCGCGCCGTACACCAAGCAGAAGATGATCGCGGCCACCTCCCGCGACACGGTCAGGTCACGCAGCCGCACCGGCAAGCCGTCCAGGCAGCTCAAGTCCGACTGGACCGCGGCCTGGGAGAGCGAGAAGAGCCCTGGCGCGCTGCCGATGCCGCTCCAGTCGCTGCTCAGCGAGCCGGTCATGCGGCGCATCGACGCGCTGGCCGACCAGGGTGATCCTGGCGCTCAGCAGCTCGCGACGTACTGGGTCGGCCAGGGCGTCGGGCTGATGAACAAGGCGACCACGGTGCGCGAGGTGGTCTACGAGATGGCAAGGGACTTCGCCGAGGCCGCCGAGCACCTGGCCCAGGTCGTCTCCGACTGACGGCCGGCCATGACCTCGGCAGCCGAGGACGCCGCCGAAGGCGCCTTCAGCCGGCTGACCTCGGGGCGGTGGGCCGCGCTTGCCTGGCTGAGCCTCGCCGTGGCCGCCTGGGTGGCCGGCGGGCAGGTCAGCTCGATCGTCGCCGAGGTGACGCCCACCGGCCAGTACTCGGCCGCCGAGCTGTTCGGCGTCGGCCAGCTCGGCAGCCTGACCGTCCCGCCGTACGACACGCTGCGCGCCTGGGCGCAGGCCAGCGGGCACTTCAGGCTGCTGCCTGCCTGGCTGTGGTGGTACCTCGGGCTTGACGGGGTGTTCCTCGTCGGCCTGCTGATGCTCGGCATCGCGCTGCTGCGCAGGTACGTCGCCCGCCGCCGTGAGCTCTGGCCGCTGTACGCCCTGGTGGCCGGATTCGCCGCCGAGGCCGCGCTCGCGGCGGCCGCGCTGGCCGCCGGGCCCGGCGGCTGGCAGGACGCCCTCGCCTGGGCGCTGCACGCGGTCACGATCGCCAAGTGGCTGGCGGTCCTGGTGCTGGCCGGCTGGCTGGCCGTCCGGCTGCACGCCAGCCATGCGGACTACAAGGACGCGGTGGCGCCGCTCCAGGCCGGCCGGGCGGCAGGCGAGCTCCCAGCACCGCTGGCGGCGGCCAACGACCCGCAGGGCATGTACGCCGACGTCAGGCGGGTCGCGATCGCGCTCGAGGTGCAGCGCTTCTCCGCGCTCGTCGTCGTGCTGCTCGGCCTGATCGCGATCGGCCCGGCGCTGAATGACGTCTTCCAGCAGGTCCCCGACGTTGCCAGGGCCATGCTCAGCAACTGGTCGGCCGAAGGCGTAGGGCAGCTGCTGATCGCGCTGGTCGCCCAGGCGCTGCTCGCCCTGCTGGTCTTTCACCTCGGCCGGATGCGCGAGCGACGCGCCGAGGCGAAGTTCGGCGCCGCCCAGGCCGGGCGCGAGGACGGCAGGCTCGGCCATCAGTACCGGGTCTGGTACGTGCTGCCTGCCGTGATCGCCGGACTGGCCGTGGTACTGCGCTTGCTCGGCTGGGCGAGCGTGGCCTGGCAGCGGGTGATCGCGTTCAGCGTGATCCTGCTGGCCGTCGCCGGGCTCTCGCTGCTGATCGAGCGCCGTGACGGCAGCTACCGGGCCGGCCGGCCCGGCAGGCCCAAGCCGCTGGCCGAGCCGAGAGTGGTGGACGTCACCAGGCAGGCCGGCGAGGTGATGGCGGTGATGGCTTTGGTGGTGCTGCCGGTCGGGCTGGTGCGGGCACTGACCGTGCCTGCTCTGGTCGGCGGCGACCTCGGGCCCCTGGTCGCCTTGATCGCCGGGCTCGCGCTTGCCACGGCGGTGCCGATCGCGCTGCCGGTGTGCTGGCCGACCCTCTGCCGGCTCGCCCGCCCCGTCGACCATCTCATTGACCGGGCATCCGGCCGGCCGGCCCGCCGGGCCAGGCGCAAGGCCAGCAGCCACCTGGCGGGCAGGACCGAGGTGATCTGGCTGCTCGCCGTGCCCTTCGCGGTGGCCGACGTGGCGCTGATCGCGCTGCCGCTCGCCGCTACCCGGGTGCTCGGCGTGCTCGGCACCACCGTGATCGGCATGGGGACACTCACCGTGCTGCTCGGCGTGCTCGCCTACCTCGGCCAGACCAGGCTGCCGCTGCCGGCGTTCCGTGCGCTGCGCCTGAACGTGACGCCGGTGATCACGATCGTGCTGCTGATCGCGATCATCGACGGGGTCGCTGACAGTAACTCGGCGCTGCACCAGCTCAGGCCGGTCGCGGCCAGTTCGGTGCCCGCCAGGCCGACCCTTGCCGCCAGCTTGGCCCGGTGGCTTGGCGCGTTCAGGGCCAGGCCGCGCTGCGCGCTTGCGGCAGGCACCGCGGACGGCCACCCGGTCAGAGTGCTGCCGCTGGTCCAGGTGGCCGCCAACGGCGGCGGGATCAGGGCGGCCTGGTGGACCGTCAAGGTGCTCAGCGACCTGGCGCGCAGCCCGTGCGGCACCGCCGATGTGTTCGCGGTGAGCAGCGTGAGCGGCGGCTCCGTCGGGGCGGCGGTGCTTGCGTCAGTGCCGGCCGGGACCCGCCACCCGGTCGCGCTGGCCAACGCGGGCATCGCCGCGATGGCCGGTCCCGACGCGCTGGCGGCCGCGTCCGACGGGCTCATGCTCCGCGACGCCATCGCCGGCTACACCGGCATCGAACTGCGCGCGGTCACGGTCCCCGGTGGGCCCGCCTTCCCCGACCGAGCCGCCCTGATGACCCTGGCCTGGCAGCGCGAGTACCCGCCGATCGGCCGCCGGTTCCTGGGCGGCGGCTGGCTCGGCTGGGACCTGCTGTTCAACGCGACCTCGGTGACCAGCGGCTGCCGCGCGATCTTGGCCACGGTCGCGCTGCCGCGGTCGAGGCCGGTCGGGCCGGGCGGCGCGCTGTGCGGACTCGGCACCGCGAGCCCTACCGGCAGCTACGACTTCTTCACGCGGCTGCACTGCATGGACGGCATGTCGGCGGCCACGGCGGCGATGCTGTCGGCCAGGTACGCGTTCATCACCCCGTCCGCCACCGTCGAGTGGTGCCCTCCGCGCAGCGGCAGGCTGGCCGACCAGATCGTGGACGGCGGCTACGGCGAAGGGACCGGGCTGTCCACCCTGATCGACCTGGCGCCCGCCGTGATGGCCCAGGTCAGGCAGTTCAATGCGCGGGCGCTGCGCGGCGCGGGCCGCGGCGCGCCCGTCACCCTCGTCGTGCCGGTCACCGTCTACCTGCAGAACAGCGTGCAGTCCGAGCCCGTGACCCGGCCGGCCGCCCGCACGCCGGAGATCAGGGCCGTGACGGCCGGCCAGTCCGCCGGCCCGGCGACCGAGCTCACCGGCACCACCGCGCTGCTGCAGGCCATGCTGGTCGCGACGGGGCAAGCCCAGTGGCTTGACTGCACCGGCGCAGTGCCGTTCTGCGCCGCCGCGGCACGAGCGGCCGCCGCCCGGGTACCCGACCCGGCCATCATCGTCGCGCCCAGGGAGTCGCCCGGCGTGGCCACGCCGCTCGGCTGGCTGCTGTCGCCGGCCAGCAGGGCCGATCTGGACCAGGCGCTGGCCGCCGACGACGCCGGCCTGCCGTGCGGGCGGTACCTCGATGCCAGGTCCTATCGGGCGGCGCACCCGTTCTGCCTGCCCAGCGTCGGCGGCCTCGCCGACCTGCGCGCGCTGATCGGCCGCTAGCTCGCTGCATCTCGTCGGGCAGCCCGCCCGACTAGACTCGGCGCATGCCTGTCACCGGTGAGTACGAGCCGAGCCCGCGCGGCTGGGTCAGGAATCAGGTGGACCTGTTCGAGAGCTCGGGCGGCACCGAGGGGACCACGCTGCTGGACACGGGGCTTCCGGTCGTGATCGTCACGAGCATCGGCGTGCGCAGCGGCAAGGTGCGCAAGACGCCGCTGATGCGGGTCGAGCACGACGGCAGGTACGCGGCGGTCGCGTCCATGGGCGGCGCGCCCACCCACCCGCTCTGGTACCACAACCTGCGCGCGAACCCGCGGGTTGAGCTGCAGGACGGGGCGGTCCGCACCGAGATGATCGCGCGCGAGGTGAGCGGCGACGAGCGGGCGCAGTGGTGGGAGCGCGCGGTGGCCGCCTACCCCCCGTACGCCGAGTACCAGATCAGGACCGCCAGGCAGATCCCGGTGTTCGTGCTCGAGCCGGCCGCAGGCTGACCCGAGCGCTTCGCTCTGGACGAACGCCCCTGGCTCATCCTCCGAGGTAATGTTGTAATCATCTCGGAGGAGGTCCGATGGCTGCTGACGCGCCTCTCGACGCGTACTCCGCGATCGTGGCGGCGGTGGCCGCAGAGCTGACCCCGGCGGTGGCCAGCCTGCGGGTGACCGGCGGGTCGCGCCGCTCGCCGGAGAGCCTCGGGTCGGCCGTGGTCTACACCACCGATGGCTTCCTGCTCACCAACGCGCACGTCGTTGGCCGGGCATCCGGCGGAACGGCGCTGTTCTCCGACGGCACGAGCTCGCCGTTCACCGTGGTCGGCGCCGACCACCTGTCCGACCTCGCGGTGGTCAGGGCGGGGGCGGGGACGCCGCCGCCCGCCGAGCTCGGCGAGGCCACCGACCTCGTGGTCGGCCAGCTCGTGGTCGCCGTGGGCAGCCCGCTCGGCCTGGCCGGGTCGGTCACCGCCGGCGTGGTGAGCGGGCTCGGGCGCTCGCTGCCGACCAGGAGCGGATCGGCAGCCTCGCTGGTCGAGGACGTCATCCAGACCGACGCCTCCCTGAACCCGGGAAACTCGGGCGGCGCGCTGGCGGACTCGCGGGCCAGGGTGGTCGGGATCAACACGGCCGTCGCCGGGGTGGGCCTCGGGCTCGCGGTCCCGATCAACGCGACCAGCAGAAAGATCATCTCGGCGCTGATGCGGCACGGCCGGGTGCGGCGCGCCTACCTGGGGATCGTCAGCGCTCCGACCCCGCTGCCCGCCTGGCTGCACCAGCGCGCCGGGCGCAAGGAGGGCCTGCGGGTGGCCGAGCTCGTGCCGGGCGGGCCGGCCGACCGGGCCGGGTTGCGGGCCGGAGACATCCTGGTCAGCGCCGCGGGCCGACCGGTGACCGCGGCGCAGGACCTGCAGCGGCTGATGTTCGGCGAGGCGATCGGCAAGCCGCTCGAGATCACCGTGCTGCGCAACGGCGCGCTGGTCGACGTGATCGCCGAACCGTCCGAGCTAGCCGCCGCGTGAGCCCCGGCGGTGCCGACCAGTCCGTACGGTGCGCAACAATGACGTATGAGCAAGCAGCCTAGCGCGCCGCCGCCGGGAGACAAGCCGGTGCCTACCGCGCCGCCACCGCCGCCCGCCTGGCGGCACTGGCTCTGGCCGATCGCGCTGATCGCGATGCTGGCGCTGTACTTCTTCCTGCCCGGGCTGAGCACGTCGAGCACGGTCACGCTGAACTACTCCCAGTTCATCACCTACGCGAACCAGCACAAGATCAAGAACGTCACGTTCGAGTCCTCATCGAGCGGCGGCAACACCTCGGCCAGCGGTACGCTCAGGAACGGCAAGCCGTACACCACCGAGATCCCCGGGGCGCCGACCACCCAGCTCGGCAACCAGCTGCACGCCGACGGCGTGACCGTGACCGCCAGCGCGTCGTCGCCCGCGCTCGGGTCGATCATCTTGTACTTCCTGATCATCTTCGCGCCGCTGATCTTCGTGATCTGGCTGTTCCGCCGGATGTCACGGGGCGCGTCCGGCGCCTTCCAGGGCGCGATGGGCGTCGGCCGGTCGCGTGCCAAGGTGTTCGACGCCGAGCGGCCGAGCACCAAGTTCGCCGATGTGGCCGGCTACACGGGCGCGAAGGAGGAGGTCAGCGAGATCATCGACTTCCTGCGCAATCCGGGCAGGTACCAGCGGGCCGGCGCGATGGCGCCGCGCGGCGTGCTGATGGTCGGCCCGCCTGGCACCGGCAAGACCCTGCTGGCCAGGGCCGTGGCCGGGGAAGCCTCGGTGCCGTTCTTCTCGGTGACCGGGTCGAGCTTCGTCGAGATGTTCGTCGGCGTGGGCGCCGCGCGGGTGCGCGACCTGTTCGCCGAGGCCCGCAAGCGCGCGCCCGCCATCATCTTCGTCGACGAGGTGGACGCGATCGGCCAGCGCAGGGCCGGATCGGGCTCGGTCGTGGCCAACGACGAGCGGGAGCAGACGCTGAACCAGCTGCTGTCCGAGATGGATGGCTTCGACATGACCCAGGGCATCGTGGTACTCGCGGCCACCAACCGGCCGGAGGTGCTCGATCCCGCGTTGCTGCGCCCGGGCAGGTTTGACCGGCAGATCGTTATCCCGCTGCCGACGCTGGACGAGCGGGCCGCGATCCTCGCCGTGCACTGTCGCGGCAAGCAGCTGGCCGGCGACGTCGACCTCAAGGTCATCGCCAGGGGCACGCCGGGGTTCTCCGGCGCCGATCTCGCCAACCTGGCCAATGAGGCGGCGATCTTCGCGGTCCGCGGCAACCGCGAGGTGATCACCGCGACCGACTTCGACGACGCCAGGGACCGGATCCTGCTCGGCCGGCGCGAGGGCTCCAACGTCCTGCTGCCCGAGGAGAAGCACTCCGTCGCCGTGCACGAGGCAGGCCACGCGATCGTCGCCGCGCTGTCCGACCACGCCGACCCGGTGGCCAAGGTCACGATCCTGCCCGCCGGCCAGGCATTGGGCGTGACCCAGCAGCTGCCGCTGATCGAGCGGCACCTGTACGGCGAGGACTACCTGAGGGACGCGCTCGCCGTCCGGCTCGGCGGCCGGGCCGCCGAGCTCGTGGAGCTCGGCCAGGGCTCGACCGGCGCGGCGAACGACCTGTCCACCGCCACCGACATCGCGACCAAGATGGTCCGCGAGTACGGGCTCTCCGACAAGGTCGGCCCGGTCGGCTACCCGGAGGGCGGGTCGGTGTTCCTCGGCGGCGGCAGCAGCGGCTTCTCGAGCAGGCCGTTCGCCGAGTCCACCCAGGCCGCGATCGACGCCGAGGTGGCCAGGCTGCTTCGCCAGGCCGAGCAGACGGCGGTCGAGCTGATCCGCGCGCACAAGGACATGCTGGACCGGCTGGTCGAGCGGCTGCTCGAGCACGAGACCGTGGACGGCGACGAGGTGTACCGGATCGTGGGCAAGCCGACCCCCAGGCACCGGCCCGACGAGGTGGCGATCGCGCCGCGGGCGAAGGTGCCGTCGCTGGCTAAGGGTGGTCGGCTGGCACAGAGCAGCCCGCTGGCGCAGAGCGCCCACGGCCACGGCCCAGCCGCAGGCGCCGAGGTCGCGGCCGACGGCCACCAGGACCCGCGGTAGGCCCGCCCGTGCAGCTGCTCGTGCTGTCCGGCAGTGCCGTCCGCGGCGTACTCGGCTACGCCAGGTGCGCCGAAGCCATGCGCGCGGCGCTGGTCGCGAGGGCACGAGGCGAGGTCTTCCAGCCGCTGCGGTCGGTGATCAAGCCGGACGGCGCGGCCGGGTTCATGGGCCTGATGCCCGCCTACCAGTCGGGCTCCGCGGCCGCCTACGGTCTTAAGGCGATCTGCGTGACCCCGGCCAACCCGGCGGCCGGGCTCGACGCGCACCAGGGCATCGTGCTGCTCTCCGACGCGGCGACCGGCCAGCCGCAGGCCGTGCTGAACGCCTCGGCGGTCACCGAGATCAGGACGGCCGCGGTCTCGGCCGTGGCCACCGAGCTGCTGGCCAGGCCGGAGGCCGACGTGCTCGCGATCGTGGGCACCGGCGTGCAGGCGAGGGCGCACCTGATGGCGGTCAGCGCCACCAGGCCGCTCGCCGAGGTCAGGATCGCCGGACGGACGCCGGAGAAGGCGGCCAGGTTCGCCGCTGACGTCGCGCCTGCCGCGCTCGCCGAGGTGGACGCCCAGGCGCCCGACGAGCAGATGCCGCACGCGGCCGACGCCACGGTCGTAGCCTGCCGCTCGGCCGCCGACGCGGTCCGCGGCGCCGGGATCGTGGTGACCGCGACAAGCTCCGCGGTGCCGGTGATCGTGCGGGACTGGCTCGATCCCGGCACGCACCTGAACGCGGTCGGCGCCTGCCTGCCGCACGCCCGCGAGCTTGACACCGCGACCGTCGCCTGCGCCAGGCTGTACGCCGACAGCAGGGAGTCGGTGCTCGCCGAGTCCGGTGATTACCTGCTCGCCGCCGCCGACGGCGCGATCGGGCCCGATCACATCAGGGCCGAGATCGGCGACCTGCTGGCCGGGCTGGCCGACGGCCACGGCCGCAGCGACGCCGCCGAGATCACGGTGTTCGAGTCGCTCGGGCTGGCGGCGGAGGACCTGGCTGCGGCGGTCGTCGCCTACCGGGCCGCGCTCGAGGACGGCGCAGGCGCCTGGCTGGACTTCGACTGACCGCATTTCCCGGTCATGCCAATCGTCTCCGTCATGCCATTAATATGCCATTGGATGTCAGCTAATCGGAATCTGCTCGAATTAACTGTCACCCGATTAATGCCAGTGATCTGCGGCATTGCATGCGATTCTTAGCACATGAGCAAGCATGCCGCCTTTTACGTGGCGATCTTCGCCACCGCGGCACTGGCGATCGGCTGGCACAGCCGCGCCTTCGATGCCGCGCGCCGGGACGTGACATCGCTGATCGGCAGGCTCGCCAACACCAAGAAGGAGCGGGACCGCTACCTGGGCACTGCCGCGCTGCTTGCCGTGATCACCGCGGCGGTCCTGTTCGTGGTCGCCACCGGGCACCGGTAGCACGGCGGACCGGCCGCCCACGCGGGGGCGGGGCGGCCGAGCGGAACCGCGCCCGGATGGCATGCGTCACATCCCACGATGCGACGCATGTCAGGAGACCCTCGTGAACCTTGCCATCAAGCCCAGGTACCGCGCGCCGCTGATCGGCGCGGCCGCCGCCGCCCTGCTGATCGGCTCCTTCCTGCTCGGCACCACGCGATCGGGCGGACCCGGCGGCGTCGGCGTCGGCGGCCGCCCGGTGACCACTCTGCTCAGCTCGTCCTCGGGCGACGGGAAGATCACCGTGACCGGGAGCGGTACCGTCACGGGGACGCCGAATCAGCTTGTGCTCGACATGGGCGTGCAGGTGAACGCCGCCTCCGTTTCCGCCGCGCTGAGTCAGGCCAACAGCGCAGCCGCCAAGGTCATTGCCTCGCTGGAGAAGAACGGCGTCGCCAGGAGCGACATCCAGACCTCGGACCTGTCGATCCAGCCGACCTACCGCGGCAAGGGCATCGCCCCGGTCGGCTACGGCGTCAGCGAGGAACTCACCGCCACCCTGGTCCACCTCGCCACGGCGGGCACCCAGATCCAGGACGCGGTGACCGCGGGCGGCAACGACGTCGTGGTCAACGAGGTCTCGCTGAACCTGACCGACACAAGCGGGCTGCTCGCGCAGGCCAGGGCCAAGGCCGTGGCCGACGCGCAAGCGAAGGCCACCCAGTTCGCCAGGGCGCTGCACCAGCCGATCACCGGCGTGATCAGCGTCTCCGACCAGACCACCACGCTGCCCACGCCGTTCTACGCGGCCGCGCAGCCGGCCAGCGCGGCGCCTTCCGTGCCGGTCTCACCCGGCTCGCAGCAGGTGACCGTCCAGATCACGGTGGTGTACGCGATCGGCTGATACGCTGCCTGCGTGATGACAGCGAACCCGACCGCACGCTGGTGGCGCCGCCGTTAGGCGGCCCCGGTTCGCGCACCCGCGCAGATCCCACGAGGCGACCGCCCGGCTATCGAGCGGTCGCCTCGGCGCGTCCGCCGTGATCCGGGCCTGACCAGGCAGGACGGTCTCATGCCAGCAGCACCGAGCACCGAGCTGAGCGTCGAGTACGGCCCCGGCTTCGCAGCCCCGCCACCGCACGGGGTCTCCCGCTACACCACCGCGGGCGGCATCGCGGTGACCAGGACGGTCACGCCGTTCGAGCCGGCCGAGCTGGCCGAGATCACCAGATGCGTGGACCGGCGGCGCGGCGGGGTGTTCAGCTCGGGCATGGAGTACCCGGGCCGCTACAGCCGCTGGCACATGGGCTACGTGGACCCGTGTGTCGAGCTCACCGCCCGCGGCAGGGAGCTCACCGCGACGGCGCTGAACGAGCGCGGCGCCGTGCTGCTCCCGGCGATCGCCGCGGTGATAAGCCGGGCCGGCCAGAGCGCCGCCCGCGACCACGACCGGGTCGCCGTCACGATCCCGGCGTCCGCCGAGGCGGTGCCCGAGGAGCGGCGGAGCAGGCAGCCGACCGTGTTCAGCGCGATCAGGGAGGTCATCGCGCTGTTCGCCGGGCCCGATGAGCATCTCGGGCTGTTCGGTGCGTTCGGGTACGACCTGGCGTTCCAGTTCGAGCCGATCAGGCTGCGCCCCGGCAGGACCGGTCCCGGTCAGGGCGAGCTGCGCGATCTGGTGCTGCACCTGCCCGACCAGATCTACGTGATCGACCGCAAGCGCGAGACCGCGCTGCTGCACCGCTACGACTTCGCGGTCGGCGGCCGGTCCACCGAAGGACTCGACCGGGCGACCCAGCCCGCGGCGGGACCGGCCGGGCGGGCCGGCGCCGCGGGGCTGGATAGCGTTATCGCGGGTGGGGTTCCTGCCGATCCCGAGCCGGGTGGCTACGCCAGGGTGGTCGAGCAGGCACGGCAGCGGTTCGCGGCCGGCGACCTGTTCGAGGTCGTGCCCAGCCACGAGTTCTGGGCGCCGTGCGGGTCGCCTGCCGCGTGCTATGAGTCGCTCCGGCGGCGCAACCCAGCGCCCTACGAGTTCTTCATCAATCTCGGCGACGGCGAGTACCTGGTCGGCGCGTCGCCCGAGATGTACGTCCGGGTGACCGGCGACCGGGTCGAGACCTGCCCGATCGCGGGGACCGTGCCGCGCGGGCCGAGCCCGCTGGCCGACGCTGAGAACATCAGGACCCTGCTCACCTCCGCCAAGGAGGAGTCCGAGCTCACCATGTGCACCGACGTGGACCGCAACGACAAGTCGCGGATCTGCGTGCCCGGCAGCGTGCGGGTGATCGGGCGACGCCAGATCGAGCTGTACAGCCGGGTGATCCACACGGTCGACCACGTGGAGGGCAGGCTGCGGCCCGGGTTTGACGCGCTCGACGCGTTCCTCACCCACATGTGGGCGGTCACGGTCACCGGCGCGCCCAAGACTTGGGCGATGCAGTTCATCGAGGACCACGAGGCAAGCCCGCGCCGCTGGTACGGCGGCGCCGTGGGTGTGCTCGGCTTCGACGGCTCGATGAACACTGGCCTCACCCTGCGCACCGCCCACATCAGGGGCGGCCTGGCCTCGGTCAGGACCGGCGCTACGCTGCTCTTCGACTCCGACCCGGCCGCCGAGGAGGCCGAGACCAGGCTGAAGGCCCGCGCGCTGCTTGAGGTGCTCAGGCAGGCTGATCCGGCCGCGGCGGCTCCCGGCGATCACACCCATACAGAACGCAGTTCGCCCGGCGACTCGGCTGCGCGGCGGCCGGGCTTGCTGGTGGCCGGCCCGCCGGGCGAGGGGCTTTCGGTGCTGCTCGTTGACCACCAGGACTCGTTCGTGCACACCCTGGCCAGCTACCTCGCGCAGCACGGCGCGCGGGTGACCACGCTGCGGGCCGGGTTCAGCCCGGCCCTGCTCGACGACTACGACCCCGACCTCGTGGTGCTCTCGCCAGGCCCGGGCAGGCCGTCCGACTTCGGGTGCTCTGATCTGCTCGGCGAGCTCGACGCGCGCGCGATCCCGGCGTTCGGCGTGTGCCTCGGCCTGCAGGCCATGGTCGAGCACTCGGGCGGAACGCTGAGCCTCCTCGCCACCCCGTCGCACGGCAAGCCGGGGACGGTGCGCGTTACCGGCGGCGAGCTGCTGGCCGGCCTGCCCGAGCGGTTCATCGCGGCGCGGTACCACTCGCTGTACGCCGCGCCCGGCGGGGTACGCGGAGGCTTTTCGGTCACCGCGCTGACGACCGACGATGCCGCCGACGGCGGCGAGGTGGTGATGGCGATCGAGGACGCCGCGGCCGGGCGCTGGGCGGTGCAGTTCCACCCCGAGTCGATCCTGACCGATGCCGACGATACCGGGCGACTGGTCGTCGGCAACGTACTACAGCTCTGTCGTTAGACGCACTGGCCAGCCGGTTCGTTCCGCCGACCTTCAGCGGCACGGAGACCTACACGCTGGTGCTGCACGACGCCACTCAAGGCTGGACCCAGACCGTGGTGAAGAACCAGTCCGGCCTGGACAGGTCGTCCGCCGAGGTGATCACCGAGGCGCCGTCGTCCAGCAGCGGCGTTCTTCCGCTGGCCGACTTCGGCACCGTGAACTACTCGGTGTCCGCGGCCAACGGCACCTCGCTCGGCACCCAGAACCCGGTGCAGATCATCATGGTCGACAACAGCGGCCTGGATAAGGACTCGACAAGCACGATCAGCAGCGGCGGCGCGTTCAGCAACACCTGGCTGCGCGCGAACTAGCGCGATCTAGCTCAAGCTCGCGCGCGCACTGCCCGGCGGCCCTTGCGGACCGCCGGGCAGTGCCGTGTGCGGGCCTCAGCCGACCGGCTTGAGCGCCCTGGCGAACCCGAGCAGCACCTTGGGCCGCTCGCCATACGAGGTCGCCAGGTAGCCGATGCCGTGCCGCTGCCAGGTCAGGAACAGGTAGATCCTGGTCGAGGTGCACGACGGCATGCCGTGCATGCCGCACTCGCCGGACAAGATCGCGGTCACCCCGTGCAGCACGACCTTGGCCAGCCGCCTGCTCTTGCCGGTGAGCGCGCAGGTGGAGCCCGAGTTGCTCTGGCCGATCGTGAAGCCGGCCGTGGGCTTGCGCCCGTAGGTGGCCACCACCAGAAGGTGCTTGGAGACCTTGCCGCCCTGCTCGCACCTGGTCACGATGATCTTATTGCTGCGCGCCTGCCCGTAGGTGCGGCCCGGCATCAGCAGCATGAACCCGGCAGCCTTCTGCGCGGCCCGCCAGCTGGCGAACTCGCCGAGCCTGGCCGGGGCATTCTGGCCGGCCACCGCGGCGGCGCCGCCCGCGGCAACCACCCCCGCGACGACGGCCGCCGCCATTATCCGCTTGAAGCGCATGGTCACGTCCTCCCGTAGCTGGCCCGGTCACCTGACCGCGCCCTCGTCGTCAACGGACGATATGCAGAGAGAGCGTAGGAGCCCGAGGCCGCCGTTGTGGTCACAAGGAGAACTTGCCTGATTACTGATGGCTATGTCACCGACGCCTGACTGGCGTGGCATGTGGGCCGGCCGCCGGGAGCCCGCTGTCGCACCTCGCCGGTAGGGTGCCGGACATGAGGAACGTGGATCCGGAGGTCTTCCTGGTCGCCAGGCCCCAGGTGGACTACGACGCGCTCGCCGCGTACCTGGCCGAGGTGGGCGGCGAGAGCTGGCTCGAGCATCTCGACCGCGGTCATCTCGACGACGCGCAGAACCTGGCCGAGTTCGCCGGCAAGCTCTGCTACCGCGCGTGGGAGCCGGGTCTGAACCCCAACGTGGTCCGGGTGCGTACCGACCAGCCCACGTACCTGCAGAACATCCTGAGCCAGGCGCACGGGTCGGTGCTCGAGCACGTCAGCTTCTCGTTCGTGCTGCACAACGTCAGCCGGGTGCTGACGCACGAGCTGGTCAGGCACCGGCCGGGCACGGCCGTCTCGCAGGAGTCGCTGCGGTTCGTGCGGCTGGCGGACATCCCGTTCTGGTTCCCCGAGTGGGCGCGCGCCGACGCCGAGCTGATGAGCAGGGCCACCGCGCTGCTCGAGCAGATGGAAGAGTTCCAGCACTGGATGACCGGTCACTTCGACCTTGAGGCGCCG
>Ga0335078_10007067_pt1 | contig 16632 bp, 18 predicted proteins | sample Lox_Sample_32_FD_206711 | JGI IMG/M metagenome (GOLD analysis project Ga0335078, IMG submission 206711) | Soil microbial communities from Loxahatchee National Wildlife Refuge, Florida, United States - Lox_Sample_3.2 | ecosystem: Environmental > Terrestrial > Soil > Wetlands | place: USA... | reverse complement strand
TGGTGATCATCGCACCGCTGAAATCGAAGGTGGCCGCTGCGCCGGGCGCGCCGGTGAAGGCGTCGACCCATCCGGGTGCGAAATCCTGCGCCGTCACCGGCTGTCCGGCGCTCAGTGCGTGAGTCGCGACCATCACCTGGCGCTGCGCCTCGAGGCTGGCGCCGCAAAGGCGCGAACGATGATCGCATTCGAGCTCGACCATGAAGACTCGCGCGCTCAGGCGGGTGATTCCCGGCGCCACTGCCTTAAGCGTGGTGCCGGCGGCGACCGCGCATCCCAGCTTGACGCCGCGAATTTGCACCTCGGGCGCGAGCAGTGACGCGGCGCGCTGTGCTATCTGAGCTTCGAGCGCATTTGCGGTTGGCGGATCGTTTGCCGGTAAACTCACAGGCGCGGCGGCGTGCGCGTAGGCGAACACCGCGGTCATCAGGACCGCGCCGAGCAGGGTCAGGATGGTTCGCATGAACCTGCCGCGCAGAATGCGGCGGCTAAGTTTCAGTTTCCGATTGTTACTTGATAAGGCCATTTGCCATCCCCTGCATCTGGTCCGCGACCTGGACCGCTTTGGAACTTGCTTCGTACGCGCGCTGCGCTTCGATCAGACCAACCAATTCCTGCACCGTGCTGGCGTTGGGCATTTCGAGAAAGCCCTGGCTGATCGAGCCGAAACCGCTTTGCCCGGCGATTCCGACCTGCGGCGGTCCGGCGGCCTGGCTCTGGCTGTAGAGGTTCTGGCCGATCGCCTCGAGTCCGGCGGGATTCAGAAACCTGATCACCTGCAACTGTCCGACCTGGGTTGGCGCGGTCTGATTACCGACCAGCACTGAGACCGTTCCGTCGGGCCCGATCGTCAGATTGCGCGCGCCCTGCGGGATATTGATCCCGGGCAGCAGCGTGTAACCGTCGAGCGTCACCAGGCGGCCGTTCTGATCGAGCCGGAAGCTGCCGTCGCGGGTGTACGCGATCGACCCGTCAGGCATCGTGACCTGGAAAAATCCGTCGCCCTGGATCGCGACGTCGAGCGGATTGCCGGTGCTCTGGATATCGCCCTCGGTGAAGACCTTGTCGATCGCGGCGGTATGCGTGCCGAGCCCGATCGATTCGCCGGTCGGCACCTGGCTCACCTGCGACGATTGCGTTCCCGCCTGGCGCTCGTTGACGTAGAGCAGATCCTGGAAGCGCGCCCGCGAGACCTTGAACCCCGGAGTCGAGGCGTTGGCGAGATTGTTGGAGATCACCTGTATCTGGGTCTCCTGTGCTTCCATCCCGGTGGAAGCGATCGACATTGCCTGCAGCATTGGTCCGCTCTCCTGATCACGCCTGCAGCGTGAAAGTTTGAATCGTGCGATCTTCGGATTGGTCGATCGTATGAACCGCGTTGATAGCTGATTCGTAGCCGCGCATGATCCGCATCATGTCGACCACGCCGGTTATCGGATCGCCGCCCGAGTCTTCGAGAAAGCCCTGATGGAGCTGGCTTTGGCTGGCGGCCGGCAGGGTCTCGCCGTCGGCGGTGCCGTAAAGCGAGCTGCCGATTGGATTCAATGTCGCGCCCTGCGGATCGGCGATCCCGATTCTTCCGCTGGTCTGGTTGTTGACGGAGATCGTGCCGTCGTTGGCGATCGCGACGGTTCCCGGCTGCAGCGTGATCGTGCCGCCGCCGTCGCTCAGCACCGGCTGTCCGGCCGCGAGCAGGGTTCCGTCGGGCGATACCTCGAGTTGGCCGTTGCGCGTGTAGGCCTCGCCGTTGGGCGTCTGCACGCGGATAAATCCTGATCCCACCACCGCTACGTCGAGCGGATTGCCGGTGTTGCGAAGCGGTCCCTGGGACATATCGAGCGGCGCGGACGCGGGTACGCTCGCGTATTCGTACGGCGACGGCGCCTCGCTCACCGCCTGGGCAGCGAGCTCGAAGCGGCGGAAGCCGGGCGTCGAGCCGTTGGCCATGTTGTGCGCGGTGATATCGAGCGCCTGGACCTGGCTGGCGGCGCCAGAGGCGGCGACGAACAATCCGTTCATTTGTCCCCCCGTGAATCCATCGCAGAGCGCAGTTTGCCGAGCGCGCCTTTGATCACGCGCGCGACGCTGCTCGGCGATTGTTCGAGCACGGCGGCGACTTCGGCCACCGTCAACTCCTCGAAGTAGTAGAGCGTCAGCGCCAGGCGCTCGACGCTGGAGAGCGCGTATTCCATCATCTCGCGCACTTCGGCCGCTTCGGCCGGATGAAGCCGGTTGGCGCCCTCGGTATCGGGCAGCAAATCCGATTCGATTTCCTGGGTGGGCGGCGCCAGCACATTGTCGCCCTGGCCGCCGACCGCGCGCAGCGCAAGATTGATTTCACGCATAACAGCTCCATGAACGTGCGAGCGGGCAAACACCCCGAAACCGACGCCGCGGCTGGGATCGAAGCGCCGCGCCGCCATCAGCAGGCCGTAAGCGCCGGCGGACAAAAGATCGTCGCGGGTCAAACCGATCTTCGAGGACAGCCACACGCGATCGACCTGTTTGGCTACCAGCGGCAGATAATTTTCGACTGTGGTCGCGATCTCGTCCGCTGTCAGGCGCGCAACCACCGGCGAATCGAAATCGTCGCAAGTTTCCGCCAGTGCCGGATAAGGCTTCATCCGATCCTCCCCACGATCGTCGGAGTCACGCCGGCGGGAATGTCAGTCGCGCCGAGCACCACCAGATGTTTTGACGCGCGCCGCGCGACGCGCTCGAAGATCCGCCGAATCTGGGGCGAGACCACGATCGCCGGCGCTTCCATCGTGCTGGCTGCGGTTTGGCTCGCGGCCTTGGAGATCGCCTCGCTGACCTGGCGCGGAATATTGGGATCGAGCGGCATCTGCTGGTCCGCGGCCGCGGCGGTGAAGAACGGCTCTTCAAGCGCCGGATCGACCACCAGCACCGGCAGGCTGCCGTCGGCGCGGCGCAGCGGCTCGCAGATGATCCGTCCGATGCGCGGGCGAATCCGCTCGACGATTTCGGCGGGATCTTTCGATCCCCCTTCCGCCGCCATCGCTTCGAGTATCAGCGGCAGGTCTCTGATCGAGATCCGTTGCGCGAGCAGCAATTGCAGCACGCGGTACACCGTGCCGAGATGAATATTGACGCCGGAGAGCTCCTCGACGATGCGCGGCACCATCTTCTGCGCCTGCTCGAGCATCGACTCGACATCCTTGCGCGTCAGAATCTCGCTTGCATTGGCGCGCAGCGCTTCGGCGAAGTGCGTAACCAGCACGGTGAGCGCGTCGACCACGGTGTAGCCATGACGGCGCGCCTGGGTTGCCTGCTCGGCGGTAACCCACAGCGCCGGCAAGCCGAAGGCCGGCTCGTGCGCGTCGATTCCCTTGACCGCGGCGTTGGGTCCGCGCTGGCCGGGAATCGCGAGACTCATGCTCGGACGCAGCGTGCCGCGCGCGACTTCGCTGCCGCGCAGCTTTACCCGGTAGCAGTTCTGCTCGAGCGTAAGGTTGTCGACGATCCGCACCGCCGGCATCGTCACGCCGAGCTCGTCGCGCAGCTTCGAGCGCAGGCTGTGGATGCGCTCGGTCAACTTCCACGGCTCGTTCACGAATGGCACCAGCGCCACGCCGAGCTCCAGGCACAGAAGATCTGGCCACGGCGAGCTCGCGCCCTTGTCTGCGGCGGGCTTGGGCTTGGGCACCGCGTCCTCGGAAGCGGCCAGGATCGCGTTGCGTGCGCGATAGCCGAGTCCGGCGAGCGCCCCGGCCATCGCGATAAACGGCAGATGAGGCAACCCCGGCATGATCGCGATCAGCACGAACAGACCGGCGGTGCCGAACAAAACGCCGGGGCTGTGCAGCAGTTCCTTACCGATGGTCGAGGGCAGGTCGAGTTCATTGCCGGTATGCGAGACGATCACGCCCGCCGCGGTCGAAGTCAGCAGCGCCGGCACCTGTGCGGCGAGGCCATCCCCGATCGTCAGCAGGCTGTAGGTATGGAGCGCGTCGCCGATCGTGAGGCCCTTGTCGAAAATTCCTATAAACAGGCCGGCGACCAGGTTGATCACCATGATCACCGCCGCCGCCACCGCGTCGCCGCGCACGAACTTGCCGATACCGTCCATCGCGGCGTAGAAGTCGCCTTCCTGCGACAACTCGCGCCGGCGTCTGCGGGCCTCTTCCTCTCCTAAAAGGCCCGCATTCATGTCGGCGTCGATCGCCATCTGCTTGCCCGGCATCGCGTCGAGCGTGAAGCGCGCGGCGACTTCGGCGACGCGGCTCGCGCCCTTGGTCACGACAGCGAAATTGATAATCGCGAGCACGATAAACACGACAATTCCGACCGCGTAGTTGCCGCCCACCAGCGCCCGCCCGAAGGATTCGATCACCACGCCGGCTGCCGCCGGTCCGCGATCGCCGTGCAGCAGGATAAGCCGAGTCGAAGCGACGTTGAGCGAGAGCCGAAGCAGGGTTGCGATCAGCAGCACGGTCGGGAAGGCCGAGAAGTCGAGCGGCTTGCGGCTCGAGGCCGCTACCATCAGGACCACCAGCGACAGCGCAAGCGATAGCGACAGCAGGATATCGAGCAGGGTCGCGCTCACCGGCGCGAGCATCCCGGCCAGCACCAGCACGGCGGTCGCCGGCAGCGCCAGCTCCGACATCGTCATCAACGCGGTCTGCGTTTTGGAGGTCGCCATCTATGCCACCTTCGCGGCCTGCGCGCGCATCACCACGGTCAAAACTTCGGCGATCGCGCGATAGAACTGGCGCGGGATATGGTCGCCGACCTCGGTGACCTTGAACAGCGCGCGCGCCAGCGGCTTGTTCTCCATCACCGGAACCGCCGCCAGCCGCGCGACCATCTTGATCCGTTCGGCGCCTTCGCCGGCGCCCTTGGCGACCACCAGCGGCGCGCGATCGAATCCGCGCCGGTAGCGCAGCGCCACCGCGATATGTGTCGGATTGGTCAGGACCACCGTCGCCGCGGCCGCCTGATGCATCCCGCGCGTGCGCTTGAAGTTCTTGCGCTGGGCCCGGCGAATCGCGCGCTTTACGTGAGGATTACCTTCATCCTGCTTGAGCTCGTCGAGGAACTCCTGGCGCGTCATCTTGAGGTCGTTTTCGTGCTTGTAGAGCTTGGCGGCGTAATCGGCAGCGGCGACGATCAGTCCGACCAGCGCACTCCATCCAAGCAGGCGGCTGACGCCGGCGCGCAGGATCTCGACTCCGCCCGTGATCGGGCCGCCCGCCGCGTAAAGCTCGAAGGCGTGGCGCGCGCTGAGCCACGCCAGCATCGCGACCAGGACGATCTTCGCCGCGGCCTTGCCGAGCTCGATCAGCGTCGGGGCCGAGAACACCCGTCCGAAGTAGGGAAGCGGATTCAGCCGCGTGAAATCGGGATTGATTTTCGCCGGGGCAAAGAGCAGACCGCCCTGCACGACCGCGCCGATTGTCGAGGCGAAGCTCAGAATCAATGAAACTCCAGCGGTTGCGATCACCATCCAGGCGAGCGGACGCAGCGAGCCGCCTGCAATATCGCCGCGGGTGTTGCCGAGCACGGCGCGCAGCGCGCCGACGCTCCAATGGCCGAACGATGCAGCGAAGCTGGCCAGCGCCAGGGCGGCGATCAGGAACGAGACCGCCGCTGTTAGATCGTGGCTGCGCGCGATTTGTCCCTGCTCGCGCGCGCGCTGTCGCCGATGAGGCAGCGCGGGATAAGTTTTCTCTTCGCGATCAGCCATTGGTCCAGCTCAGCGCCTGGTCGATCGCCGCCTCCCACGCACGCGCGATTCCGATCATCAGGCCGTGCGCATCCATCAGCAGCAGGACCAGACCCGCGATCACGATCGCGGCCGGCGCGACCATCAGCATGTTCAACTGCGGCGCCAATCGCGCGAGCACTCCCTGCGCGACCGACAGGATAAAAAGCGGCACCAGCACCGGCAGCGCGAGTTCGAGCGCGAGCACGAAAATCCGCTCGCTCATCGCGAGCAGGCTGGCCACGCCCGGCATCGCGACCACGCCCAGCGGCGCGACTTTGAGGCTGCGCCCGAGGCCGAGTAGCAGCGTGCGATGGAACCCGGCGATAAAAAACAGCATCCCGCCGAGGCCGGTCAGCGCGTCGCCGAGCACGTTGGGCATCTGGATCGAGCCGCGCAGGATCGCGCCGCCATGAAGCTCCATCCCGCTGCCGAGAACGTCGCCCGCCGCCACCACCGCGCCGATTACGATCGCGGCGGCAAAGGCGAGCACCACGCCCATCGCAAGCTCGCGCACCATCATCAGCATGATCGGGAGCGGGCCGCCGGCGGCCGGCAGCGTGACGCTTGCCAGCGGCATCAGCGAGCCCGCGAGCAAGGCCGAGAGCAGCACGCGTACGCGAATCGGGATCGCGACGCCGAGCACGGTCGGCAGCGCGATCGTGAGCCCGCTGCATCGCGCGAACAGCAGCACGAAGGCGATTGCGACGTCGTCGCCGACGTTAAGGTTCATCGCGCCACCATCCATGGAATCGCGACGAAGGCGCGATGCATAAAATCGCTCAGCAGGCGTGCGGTCCATGGCGCCCCGAGCCATCCGACGACCAGCGCCGCGCCGAGCTTGGGCGCAAACGACACGCTCGAGTCCTGCACCTGCGTCGCTGCCTGCAGCACGCTGAACAGCGCCGCCACCGTGGTCATCGCGACCAGCAATGGCGCTCCCGCCTGGACTGCGGTCCACAGCGCGGAGCGGAACAGATCGGCAGCGAGCGTCGGCGTCAAATTGATCCCCCCTTTCTGATTGCGAGCTAGGCGAAGCTTCCCGCCAAACTCCCGAGCAATAACGGCCATCCCGAGGCCAACACGAAGATCAAAAGCTTCAGCGGAATCGATATAACCGCCGGCGGCAGCATGAACATCCCGAGCGCCATCAGGATTGCCGACGTCACCAAGTCGATCACGACGAACGGCAAATAGATCAGGAATCCAACGCGAAACGCCGAGGTCAGCTCGCTCGAAACGAACGCCGGCACCACCGCGTAAAACGGCATCGTGCTCGGATCGCCGGCGGGAATTTCGACGTTGCCGCGCGAGAGCAGCTTGCGTGCCATCTCGAGGTCTTCCTTGCGCGTCTGGCGCAGCATGAACTGCTGCAGCGGCGCTTCGGCGAGCTCGGCGGCTTTTCCCGGAGCCAGGGTGCCGGCCAGATAAGGATCGAGCGCGACTTTCTGAATCCGCTGCCACGTCGGCGCCATCACGAGAATGGTTAGAAACAGCGCGAGCCCGGTGATCACTGTGTTGGGCGGCGTCTGCTGGAGGCCGAGCGCCTGGCGCAGCAGTGAAAGCACGATCACGATCCGCGTGAACGACGTCAGCATGATAAGGACCGCGGGCGCCAGCGTGATCAGCGTGAGCAGGCCGGCGACTTCGAGCGGACCGGCGGCGCGGCCGCCAGTTTCGATCTTGAAGTCGAGCGCGTCGGCCCTGCCATAAGCTGCCATCAGCAGGATCGGCAGCAGACAACCGAGCCAGAACGCGCGCCTGATCAGCATCTTGGTCATCGCCGCTTACTGAGTCACCAGCTGATCGAGATAGCCCTGCACGCTGTCTTCGGTCTGCAGGGCTTTGGCGTTGGCCTGGAAGCTTCGCTGCAGCACGACGAGACTGACGAGCGAGGCGGTGGTATCGACGTTGGAGCTTTCGAGCGAGCTCGGCCGGATCGTGCCCGAAGCGGCGGCGCCGGCGGTGGCGATCGTCGGAGTGCCTGACGCGGAGGTCTGCTGATAGACGCCACCAGAGCTCAGCGCCAATCCTTCGACCGACGGAAAGGTGGCAACCGCGACTTGGCCGACTTTCACCACTTGCCCGTTCGAATATGAAACCGAGACCAAGCCGGTGTTATCGACCTGGACTCCGAGTGGCGTGCCGACCGCGTTGCCGTCGGCGGTGGCGCTGGTCGAATTCGCGGCGGCAAACTGCGTCACGCTACCGAAGTTGAGCCCGAGAGACATCGGCGCCGCCCCTGCAGGCGTAACCGTGACCGGAGATGCCGGAACCGCGCCCGATACCAGCTTGCCGGTGGTGTCGAAGTTCATCGACCCGGTGTTGTTGCTGAGCCCGGTCGCGCTGCCGTCCAGAGTCGCCATCCAGTTCCATTGCTCGGTGCCCGCATTGGTTTGCCCGCCGGGAACCGCCCCCGCGTTTTGGAAGAAGAAGGTCATTACGTGGCTGTTGCCGAGACTGTCGAAGACCTGGACGCTGACCGAGGAATTGTAGGTGGTAGGATCGCTCGGATTGATCGCGATCGGATTGGTGATACTGCCGGTGATTCCGCTGGTCGAATCGAGATTGCCGCTGAGTCCGACGTTGGACGAAGCTGTTGGCGACAGCACGCCCTGCGGAATCTTGAGCGCGCCCAGGATTCCGGTCGGCACTCCCGACGCGTTCAGGCTGAAGCCCTGCAAAGCGTCGCCGTTGGGCCCCTGTAGCGTGCCGTCCGCGCCGACGATCGTGTGACCGTTGCGCGAATAGACCTGGTTGCCCGAAGTGTCCTCATAAACGAAGAAGCCGTTGCCCTGGATCGCCATGTCGGTGGGTGAGTTGCTTTGCACGATCGCGCCCTGAGAAAAATCGCGGTCGACGCCGGTGACGCCCACGCCGCCGCCCATCTGGCTGGTGCCGACCAGCGAGCCGAGCAGGGTTTCGAAGTCGATCGATTCGGATTGATACCCGGTGGTATTGGAGTTAGCGAGGTTATCGCTCACCGCCTGGAGCGCGGTATCGACGCCCTGAAGCCCGGTCTGAACAATTGATAGTGTATCGCCTGACATTATTTATTCCCCTTGATTTAGGCGTCTTACGGTTGCGCGACTTCATCGACCGCGCTTTGCGAAAGCACCAGATTGCCCAGATCGAGCTGGACTCCGCTGCTTGAAAGCGACACGTTTTGCACCACGCCTTGTTCCAACAATCCTTGCACTTGGGCGTTGTGGCTATTGACGATGTTGACGGTGTACGAACCGTCCGCGGTTGACGACGAAGGCTGCCACGAGAAGGTTTGCACCGAGCCCGCCGGCAACTGCCCCAGCGAGACCGCGTCGACCTGGTTGCCGTTGGCGTCGGAAACCAGCGCGGTATACGTGTCGCTGGTGGACGGCGCATAAACGATCGAGGTCGCCTTGCCGCCTTTGACGCCGACCGTGTTGCCCGCCGCGACCACTTCGCGCCCGATTAGCGAAGACGCGCTTTGCAGCGTGGTCGAAGGCGATTGCGTCACCGCGGTGTCGATATTTTCGAGCTGGCCCAGGTTCGAGAATTCGACCAGCTGGCTTGCGAACTGGGTCGGATCGACCGGTGTGGTCGGATCCTGGTTTTGAAATTCAGCAACCAGGATCTGCAGAAAATCGGTTGAGGTCAGCGCGTTGGTCGCCGGCAGCTCCGAGCTGGTATTGGTCGGCGGCGAAGAAGCCGTGGTTGGAACCGAGATCATTAATTCACCTCTCCTAGGACAAAAGTTGTGCTGTCGGCGGATTCGCGGCGCGCCGGCGGATTACCTTGATGATGACCGCGCTGGCCGCCTTGGCTATCGCCATGATGGCTTACGTCGGCCGCTTTGAGTTGCATCCCGGCAGCGTCGAGTGCGCGGCGCAGCGCGGGGAGCTCGGAGCTGATCGCATTGGCGCTCTGCTGGCTCGCAGCGACGATTCTCACGTCCACCGCGCCCGCATGCTCGCGTATCGTGGCGTGCGTGCTTTGTCCGCTCGCGAGATCGATCGTGAGGCTGGCGATCCGCGCTTCGACGACGGGGTCGGCGACAACGCGCAAAGTCGGCGCCACACTTGAAGCCGGTTGCGAAGAACCGGTGCCGATGATTGCAGGAGCGTTCGAGGTAGAGGCAGTTATGGGGCCGTCGGCGTTCGAGCTGTGCACGAGCGTCGCGTCGGAGTTGGTTTTCTGCGCGTCGGCATGTTTTTCATCGGCGACGATACCGGGATGAGCGGCATCGTCTGCCGCTTGCTGAATCGCGCTTGCGATCGTCGACGAACTGAGCGCCTGCGCCGCTGGCTGGTGCGTGTTCGTCGAGGCGCTGCTGGCGGAACTGGCAGTCGACGCGAACTCCGCAGATCGATCGCTTGAGGCCGGATTCGATCGCGCCGAAGGCTTGGAATGAGCACCACTGCTATCCAGCGCAGACGGCTGGTTCGACGAGGCTTGCGCCTGCTCCGCCGATACTGCGGCCGCGATCGCGTCCGCGGCACTCTCGTGAGAGGCTCCGTCGGCAGCGGCGATCGTTGATCGCGAGGTTGCGTGAGACGGCTTGGATGCGGACGCCGCCGCGTTACCACCAGCTAAGGGAGACTGCGCGTGATAGACGATCTCGATTGTCGCGGCGAAGGCGCTGTCGGACAGGTTCGCGCCGGTCGCATTATTCGCGATCAATTTCCCCGACGCGCTCGAATCGTCGAAATCCGAACTTACCGCCAGATCTCGTGACGAATTTCCGAGCGACGCTACGTCAACGACTTGCGCGCTCTTGGACGCCGTACTGCCATCGCTTGATTCGGTCTCCGATTTAGATCCGGTGGTGACGCTGACGTCTGCGCCCTCGGCGGACGAAGAATCGGCTGCGTTTCGCGATCCGAAAACTGCGTTATTCGCTCCCGGCGGAATCGCGAACGAAGCCGGAATCGCGAACATCGCGAGGTCGAAAGCCGAATCGAAGTCGTTCTCGTTTTTCTTCGCGCCCGAATCGCCCGGCGAATGTTCGAGATTGGCCGGACGGCTGTGCACGCTCGCTGCCTGCATCGCCATGACTAACGCCTCGGCTCCAGCGACGCGCGCCATCCAAAAAAGCTCTCGGCCTCGAGGTCGAATTTATTGTCCTGACGCGAGAGCTTGGCCGCGCGCAGCTCCTGATGCATATCGCGGGCGGAATCGTGAAGCTGCTTGGCGTGATGAACTTTTTTGCTCGCCGCGAGCACCTGCTGATGAAGCGCGTCGGCACGCCGGCGGTTTTGAAGGCGCGCCTCTCCCAGCGCCCCGAGGTCGGCCAGCGCGCCGCCGGAATCTATCGCCGCCGCTGCGGCGCATTGCGCCTCGCTTCGCAGACGCTCGATATCGTCGAGCGCGGCGACTCTCGATTTGAGCGCTGAGATCTCGGCGCGCAGCGTGAACGTGCGGATCTTGAGCAGGCGTTTAACCAGGTCGTTCTTGCTCATTACTGAACTGCCTCTTGAAGCTGCTGGATACTTTGCGGAAGCGAAAACTGCTCCGCGATCCCTTGTTTGAGGAAAGCGTCGAGCTTGCCGTGCGCGGCGACCGCCTCGTCGGCGCGAAGATCGGCGCCCGGATGATACGTGCCGAGCGCGATCAGCTCTTCGGCGTCGCGCCATCGCGCGTAAAGTTCGACGAAGCGCGAGCGATTGCGCGCATGCTCCGGGCTGGTCACGCGATGAGCCACGCGTGAAATCGAGTTCAGCACGTCGATCGCGGGATAATGGCCACGTCCGGCGAGTTCGCGGCTCAAGGTGATATGGCCGTCGAGCACCGACTTGGCGAGCTCGCCGACCGGATCGTTTTCCTCGTGCAGCAGCACGGTGTAAATCCCGGTGATCGAGCCGTTATCGCCGACCGATCCGGCCTGTTCCACCAGTCGTGGAATCACCGCGAACACCGACGGCGGATAGCCGCGCGCGGTGGGCGGCTCGCCGCTGGCGAGTCCGATTTCGCGCTGCGCCATCGCGACCCGCGTGAGACTGTCCATCAGTAAAAGCACGCTGCGGCCCTGGCGGCGAAGGTAGGCGGCGATCGCGGTTGCCAGGAATGCGCCCTTAAGCCGCATCGGCGCCGGCTGATCGCTGGTCGCGACCACCACGACTGAGCGGGCCATTCCTTCGGGCCCAAGCGTATCTTCGATAAATTCGCGCGCTTCACGGCCGCGTTCGCCGATCAGCGCGATTACATTGCAATCGGCGGCGGTGCCGCGCGCCATCATGCCCAGCAGCATGCTCTTGCCGACGCCCGGCATCGCGAACACGCCGATCTTCTGGCCGACGCCGAGCGTCAGCAGGCCGTTGACCGCGCGAATCCCGACGTCGAGCGGAGTTGCGGTCAGTCCGCGCGCCATCGGATCGAGGCTTGGCGGATCGAGCTCGATCTCTTCACCGGCGGAAGGCAGCGGCTTGCCGTCGAGCGGCCGTCCCAGGCCGTCGAGCACGCGGCCCGGCAGCCACGGTCCGGCTTTGAAGGTCAGATGAAGCGGCTCGACCGCGCTGGCGGGCGAGAGCTGGCGCGACTCGTCGATCGCGAGCAGCAGCAGCCGATCATCCTGGAATCCGACGACCTCGCACGCGACTTCATTGCCGCGATCCTTCACCAGCGCAAGCGCGCCGACCGGAAGATGCGGTCCGGTCGCTTCGAGCAGCAGGCCGACCGAGCGCGTGAGCCGTCCGCATGGCGGAAAATTGATCTCGGGCAGAGCCGCGACGTACTCGGCCAACATCACGCCTTGCTCCTTTTGGCCGCGCGGCGGGTGCGAACTTCGAGCACCGCACCCTTGAGCTGCTCGAAGGCGCGCTCGATTCCGCCTTCGACAAACAGGCTGCCGGTTTCGAGCCGCGCCAATCCGGGAGCGAGAGCTTCGTCCTCCTTGATCGGCAGGTCTTTCAGCCGCTCCGTGAGCAAAGCCTGATCGGACGGATGGACGTAAATTACTTGCGGGCGTTGCGGCGCGAGCGCTTTGAGGGCAATCGCGACCATGCGCGCGATAAAATCGGCACGGACCGAATCGACCTCAACCATTCGCGAGACGATTGCGGTCGCGAGCTCGGTGCTGAAGCTTTCGATCTGCGCCGCCATTTGCTGGCGCTCGGATTCGAGCTGCGCGAGCGCTTCGCTCAGCGCGGCGAGCGGACTTTCAGCTTGTGAGAGGCCCTCAGCGCGGCCGGCCTCGGCCGCTTCCTGATGCGTCGTTTGACGAAGCGTTTCCAGCTCGGCCTCGGCCGCGGCGCGTCCCTGCGCGAGACCTTCTTCGTAACCCTGGCGGAGCGCCTCTTCGCGCTCCTCCTCGAATCGCGGCGCTGCCGGAGCGTTGCGGTTGGAGCCCGGGCGTTGTCCGCCGAGCAATTCTCCCATCGTGGGGAAAGTGAAGGCTGTTGCCGTCTCGCTCATGCTGCCTCTCTTTGGTTATCGTTCCTGCTATTCGCGGCAATCCATCTGCGGATAAGCCCCGCCGCGCCTTCCGGATCCTGCTCCACTTCCTGGTTGATCTGCTGTTTGATCTGCTCGTAGCTGCCTTCCAGCGGCGGCGCCGAGTCGTCCATCGGCGTGTATTCCATCGGGGTGTAGCTATCCGGGCTGTCGAAACCGTCGAGCGAGGGCGCAGGCGCTTCTGCGCTCGTGCTCGCACTGGCGGTTGCGCTCACACTCTTGCTTTCGCTGGAGCGCTTGCCGCCGAACAGCTTCTTCACCATCCGCACCAGCATCCAGAGGACTGCCAGTATCAGCAGAAGGGCACCGCCGAGCGCCGCGTACAGGTACTTGGTGTTGCCGAAAAGCTGGCGCAGTTGGGTCATCGGATCGATCACCACCGGCGGCACGTAGGGGCGCGACAGGGCCGCGCTCTGCACGTCGACCGAATCGCCGCGGTCGTTCTGCGCACCGATCGCCGCCGCCAGCAGCCCCTTAATCATGTCGAGGCGTGCCGGCGGCAGCGCTTTGAATTCCCCCCCTTCGTAAGTGCCGTCGAGCACCGCGGCGACTGACAGGCGGCGCACGCGGATCGGCGCGTCGGTCTGGGTCACTTCGCGGGTCGAGGGCTTGTAATTGACGATATCCTTGCGGCTGACGTCGTTGGTCTGCGTCTGCGAAGCGGTTTTTACCGGCGCCGCAGACGATGAGCCGGCGGTGGCGGGCGTAGCGGAAGCGGTTGCGTTGGCCGCCGGCAAATTCGAGGTCAGGCCGGGAATTCCGCCGACCGTGGCCGAGGCGGGAGAGACGCTATGCTCTTCGCTGACGATCGTGTGATCGCCGTTGCCGTAAATCTGCTGCTTGGTCGAAATCTGCGTTGAGTCGAGCTCGGCCGACACTTCCACCGCGAATCGCCCCTGGCCCATGATCGAGGTCAGCAGCGACGACACCTTCTCCTGTAGCCGATGCTCGAGGTCGGTCCGCATGCGCATCGCGTCCGAGACGCCGTCGCCGTGTGGAATTGGAAACAGCACGGCGCCGTCGTTGCCGGTCACGGTCACCTGGTCAGCGGCAAGCCCGTGCACTGAGCCGGCGACCAGATGCGCGATCGCGCTGGCCATGGTGGAGTCGATCAGCGCGCCGCGGGCAGTCGTCAGCAGCACCGAGGCGCGTGAAGCTTCGGCAGCGCCGAGCGCAAAGGGCGACGGCTGCGCCATCGCAAGCATCACGCGCGCGCTGTCGATCCCGTGGATATCCATGATCGTGCGCTCGAGCTCGCCCTGCAGCGAGCGCTGATAGTTCACCTGCTGGTCGAATTCGCTCTGCCCCAACGTCGAATGATCGAACAGCGCAAAGCCATTCTCTCCGCCGTTGAAGCCGGGGCTTGAATCCAGCAGTTGCTGCGCGCGGCTGAGCTCGCTTGACGAGACCGTGATCGAGTCGGCGCCGAGATCGAAACTGATCCCGTGGCGGCGCAGGCGGAGCGCGAGAGCGGTGCGATCGGCGGGCGACAGATTACTGGCCAGGATTGCGGGAGCGCCAGGATTGATAATGTAGAACGCTGCGCCGATCGCAGCGGTGACGAGAGCGGTGGCGACGATCAAAGTAAAGCGCGCCGGATTATCTTCGCGAAACTTGCGAACCATCGCGACGATTTGTGCCAAGACTCCCTGAACTTGTTCCATGACTCGCGCCTATACCGACATGCTCATGATTTCTTGATAGGCCGACAGCGCGCGGTTGCGCACCGCCATCGCGACGCCGAAAGTGGTGTCGGCGTGCTCCGCGGCCAGCACCGCGTCGGTCAAGCCGACCTTGCCCTGGGCGTATCCGGCCGCCATCTGGTCGGCGCGCTCGAGGATGTCGTTGACCTGCTCGAATACCTTGCTGAAGCCGTTGGCACCGCCGGTCGCATTCGGATCCTGCGGCGTGATCGGCGCCAGGTTCGGCAGCCCTATTCCGGTGATCTGGTTCATTTCAGGATATCGATGGTCTTGAGCGCGACGTTGTTCGCGGTCTGAATCGTCGACAGGTTAGCTTCGTACGAGCGCGAGGCCTGCATCATGTCGACCATTTCCAGCACCGGATTGATTGATGGCTGTGCGATATTGCCGGAGGCGTCGGCCAGCGGATTCGACGGATCGTGCGTGACGCGCGGCGGAGTCTGATCGCGCAGCACCGCCGCCACCTTCACGCCGATGGGATCCTCGCCGTCGCCGCCGGGCAGCGACGTGGCCTCGAACACCGGGATTCGGCGCTGATACGGTCCACCGTCGGGTGAGGCGACCGAATCGGCATTGGCGAGGTTCTGTGCGATTAACGTAAGTCTAAGCGATTGGGCTGATAACGCGCTCGACGCTACTCCGACTATCCCCTGAATTGGCATTGGCCGTTCCCCCCGTGGCGCTATCAGTTGTTAGTGGTTGCCGAACGGACGCGATTCACCGAATCGGAGTAAAGTCGCAGAGTGGCTATATAGTCGAGTGAGTTTTCGTAAACCTGGCCCATCTGCTGATTGACATCGACGTTGTTGCGATCGATGCGTAAGTTCTCTGCCGCGATCTCGGTTTTGCTCACACTGCCGTCGACCGGCTCCTGCTGCATCACTTGCTGCAAGGCGCCGTCGAAGTTCAGATCGCGCTGAAGGAAATTGGGAGTGTCTGCGTTGGCGACGTTTTCCGCCAGCAGGTCGGCGCGCATCGAGCGCACCTGGAGCGCAGCCTCCATCACCGACTGGTTATTGCCGAGAATGCGCATGCACCAGTCGTGGTGCAAGGAGCGCACCAATATACATACAAACTTACCGACGCGCCGAGCTATTCATCAGTCGTCGCAGAAATAGGTAATGACTATGTCTTTTTATTTCCTAGTCGTGAGCGGAAGACTAGCTATTGCACGCTGAGACAATCCGCGGCGCCGCGGGTGAAATTATTGACTATTCGATGAAGCAATTGTGCAACGTTGTGGAGTTGCCGCATGCGTGGCGTTTGAGCCTCATCCGAGGATCGGAAATCAAGGTTTGAATCGAGCGAAAAATCGAGAACTCGAATCGGATGGGTAACGCGAAGGACAGTGAGGCAGCGATTGGCCGCCGACTGGACCTAGCGAGGCTCGTAGTGAAGGTAGCGCAGGTAGCTTTTGTAGACTTCCTGGTTGTAGCGATCGCGCTCACCAGGCCGGCTGGAATGGTAAGCGCCGATACGTTGCCATAGATCGCCCGAGCGATTCAGACTTTCCTTCAGGATGCGAGCGCCAGCCAACAGATTGGTTCGCGGATCGAGCAGCTGCTCCTTGGTCAAACCCAGGCGATGGCCCCACAGGCGATAATTGATCTGCATCAGGCCGATATCGACGTCCTCGGAATTGACCGCGGTCATGATGGTCATGGCCTCGGCGCGCGAATGGCAGTAGATCTGCTGTCCAGATTCGTTCAGCGCCCACGGATGATACGCGCTCTCGGCTCCTGCGATAGCCGCCAGCAGCGGCAGCGGAATGCCCGT
>Ga0335078_10007065_pt1 | contig 16634 bp, 15 predicted proteins | sample Lox_Sample_32_FD_206711 | JGI IMG/M metagenome (GOLD analysis project Ga0335078, IMG submission 206711) | Soil microbial communities from Loxahatchee National Wildlife Refuge, Florida, United States - Lox_Sample_3.2 | ecosystem: Environmental > Terrestrial > Soil > Wetlands | place: USA... | reverse complement strand
CGTCGAGCATTTCGACGCGATCAACGAATGGATGGACCGGGCCGACAGCCCTCTGCACGGCCGCATCGAGCTATTCTACCCGCAGGGCGGCTTCATGATCGGCGCGACCACCGCCCGCCACGCGACCGACGCGGAATTCGACATCGACGTGATGGCCCAGATCAACTGGCCGGCCAACATCGACCCAGAAACCGCGCTGTCCACCACGCACAGCGCGATTCGCGGCGAAGCAGGCTCGCGATACTACCGGAAGTCCGAGCGCAAGACGAGGTGCAGCACGGTCCAATACGACGGCATGCACCTCGACGTGACGCCGAGCGTCCGGTTCATCGGCCGTGAGGAACGGACGAGCTTCATCTTCCATTCCAAACCGTCCGACTCGAAGGAGCCCAAACAGACGCTGCTCGCCAACCCGTTCGGCTTTGGGCAGTGGTTCATTGCCAGGACGCCCGCCGATGAAATCTTCGGCCTGTACTTCGAGAAGGCGTCGCTCGACTACAACCGCATGCGGCTTGAAGTCATGGCGAAGGCGGACGCCGAGCCCGTCCCCGCCCAAATGCCGGCTTACCGCAAATCGCGCGCGGTGATCGCGCTCCAGCTCATCAAGCGCTGGCGCAATCTCGCCTATGACCGCCGCCACGCGACCCTGCGGCTGCCACCTTCGGTGCTGATCGCCTATTACGTCGCGACCAACGCCAATGCGACGAAGACGCTGGCGGATGAATTGATCCACCAAGTCGAGCGCATGATCGCGGCGCTTGAGGCGGCCGAGAAGACCGGCCGCACCGTCCGCGAATTCAACCCCATGTGCCGCGAGGACGAGCTGACCGACCGCTGGCCGGGAAGCCTCGCCGAGCAGCGCGTGTTCATCGACGAGCTCAAAGCATTCGCGGTCCAGCTTCACCGGTTGCAAGACGGGGTGCCCATCGCCGAGATGCAGCGCATCCTCGAAGACCTGTTCGGCGAGCGTCCGGCGCGCGACGCCGTGCGCAAATACACCGAACAGCACGTCGGCGACGACAGGGCGGGCAAGGGCTTTCACATCCTGCGTAGCGGCAGCATTCCGGCGCTCGGCTCCGCCGCCGTGCCGGCCAATGCCCGTCCTACGCCGAAGAGCAGCCCATGGGGTGATTGATCCGTCATGCTGCCGCTCCCAGTCGAAGAGCAGGACCGGAAGCTGCGGACCGAGTGCCCGCAGTTCCGGCTTGTCGCGCACGCCGGCTGGATCGGCGTCTGGGAGGGCACGGTCCGGCCCGTGTGCCAGACCTACCGCATCCGCATCGTCTATTTTTCGCGCCGCTTTTTTCCCGGATGGGACCTGGACAACCCTTATCTTAGCGTCTTTGTCATCGATCCGCCGATCAGTCCCGACCCGCGCGGCACGGGCGAGAAGCCGCAGCACGTGTACAGTTACCGGCGTCCGCCCGCATTCCCGGCGCTGTGCCTGTTCGACCCGAAGGACGACAACTGGCAGCCAAGCGAATACATCGTCGACCGCATCATCCCCTGGACGATCAAATGGCTTTTCTTCCATGAGGAATGGGTCGAAAGCGGCGTCTGGAAAGGTGGAGGCCGTCACCCGGAGTTGTCCGAGTCATGGTTGATTCAAGAAGGCTTGGTCCCGGTGAGCCGCGCTCCGCAGGCGCGATACCGCAACGCCGAATTCCACAGGATTGGCCGAAAGATCGGCGTTTTCGCATCCTGTCCATTGATGGAGGCGGCATCCGTGGGGTGTTTCCCGCCGCCGCCCTGGCCGCGCTGGAACGGGCTTACACCGGCGGACGTTCGATCGCGGATTTCTTCGATCTTATCGCCGGGACCTCGACAGGCGGCATACTCGCCCTTGGCCTGGGAGCAAGGCTTTCTGCCGCGAAGCTTCTCGACCTCTGCGTCGCGCGCGGATGCGAAATCTTCCCTCCTTTCTCCGACAACCGCCTTGGCCGCATAAGGGCCTGGCTACGCGACCAGTGGCAATACGCGCGCTACATTTACGACAGCGAGGCTTTGCGCCACCTGCTGACCGAGCAGCTTGGCGAAAGGTTGTTCGGCGAATCCCGATCGCGATTGTGCATTCCGGCTTTCGAGGGCAGGCATAGCGAAGTGTTCGTCTTCAAGACTCCGCACAACCGCGACTACAAGACGGACCGCTTTGAGCGCATGGTCGATGTGGCGCTCGCGACCGCTGCCGCGCCGACTTACTTCAAGCCGCTAGCGCACAACAGCTACACGCTGGTCGACGGCGGCGTATGGGCGAACAATCCGATCATGCTCGCCGTCATCGAGGCGTTAATCTGTTTCAATATAGGTCCCGACCAGATCGACGTGCTGAGCCTTGGCTGCGGCGTGGATCGATACGTCGTATCGCAGGCGGAAATCGCCAATGGTGGCATCTGGCACTGGAAAAAGATCATGGGGGCCGCCATGCGCCTGCAATCGCTGGCGGCGACCAATCAGGCGCGCCTTCTCCTCGGTCCGCCGCAGGTCATGCGCATCGAACCTCCGGAATTCACGCCGCCGATTAGGATGGATGACTGGCGGCGCTCGGTCGCCGCGCTTCTGCCAGCGGCTGAGCGGGCCCTCGCCGCAAGCGGAAGCGATATAGCGCAAATATTTCTTCGCGAACCGGCCTCCGAATATGTGCCCGTTCTCACCGTGGAATAGATCGCAGCCACATTAGCTCCACTTATCGGTCCAACACAATTTGGAGATATTCCATAATGGACCTTACGCGCGGCTGGAAAATCTCTCGCGCGCGGTGAGCTCCCGGCAAAGGATGTCGACGTCGCGCTGATAGATTTCTCGTCTGAGGTAATCCAATTCAGCCTCGCGCTTGTCCTCGTCGACATCGATATACCATGACCGAAGCCGACCATCCGAACCGTCGCTCCAGCGGTACCCGCGGTGCTTCAATGCGTCTTTGAGATCATACGGAGAGCTTTGCGCCCAGACGCGAAATGTCTTGCGGCGCGCGCTATCAACCAGCATCGCAAACGCGGTTGTCGGTGTGTCAGGCAGCGGGCGGGCCAATAATTCAAGGACGGCCATGCAGTCGCCCATCGCCCTGTGTGCTCCGTGGAAGAAACCGGCATCCGCCAAAAGGTAAGCGAGCTTAGTCCCGCCGAACCCATACTTTTTCCATTTGATCTCTGACATCGAGCAGCCCCAGTGCTTCTGCTCGAAGACCGTCCAAGATCGCTCAGCGAATCTTCGGTCAAATTCCGCGTTATGCGCGATGACGACGTTCGCATTTGACACAAATTTCTCGAGCGCTACTGCGTCAATCTTGTGGCCGGCGACCATCGCGTCGGTGATGCCGGTGAGGTCGGTAATCTCCGTCGGGATGGGCGCCGACGGCTCATTGAAGCTCTGAAAGATTTCGCTGATGCCGGTGATCTCGTCGTCGTTCGAATAGCGAAACTTCACAGCGGCCACCTCGATGATTTCGTCCCTGGTGAGATCGGTGCCTGTGGTCTCGACATCGATAATGATACCGATCTTGCCGTCGTAGCCGGCCGGCGTCGGCGTAACCTGACGCGGCACGAGGCGGCGCAGCACTTTATAATCGCCGGTCGCCGACAGCTTGGCGGCCATTTCGTCCAGTTCGGTGTTTTGCAGCTGGATATCATTCGGATCGGTGTTGGTGATCATTTTGCTTGCTCAGTCTGTTCTAATCACTAACGGTTCGTTTCGCCTTACGGCGCAACGGTGGTGGTAGCAGAGCCTTCATCGGCGACGGCACCGGTGTCGGCATGGCCGGCTTCGAGTGACGGTGATGGCTGCACGGGCGGCGCCCCCGTGGTATCGGTCTTAAGGGGCGCCTTCGCCAAGATCGCCTGGATCTCGGCGTGGTCGAGATAGCCACCGGTGAACAGGGCGCCGGCCAGAGCATCGAGCGTGGGTCGGTGCTTGGCCAACAATTCGAGCGCGGTAGCGTAGGCCTGGTCCAGCGATCTCCGGACCGCCGTTCGCAGGTGCTCGAACAGCAGGAGGTCGTGCGCCCGTTCGTCGCCAACACAAACCAGTCCGTAAGAGCCTAATCCAAAGGAGGTCTCAATCTCGGTTGCCAGCTTTGTGGCGCGACCAAGGTCACTCTGCTCGGCGGACCCGCCGGAGCCTGCGGTGCCTTCGCCGAACACAAGCTCCTCGCTCGCTCGGCCGCCGAGGAGAACGACAAGGTGATCCTCGATATAGGTCCGGGTGAGAGAACTCATTTCGTTGCGCTCACTCTCGGCCATGCCACCCTGACCGCCAATCGATAACGACTTCGGTTCGGCCAGCCCGACGGCCAGCATCACGACGGCGTGGCCGGCCTCGTGATAGGCGATCCGATGGCGCACATCGTTTGACCATTCGGGCTCGCCGCCGCGCACGGCTTCGAGCAGGTCCTGGAGAGTGACGATGCGGTTGGCGATGCGCGCCTTGCGGCGGGCGTCGCGCACCCAGCGTTCGACATCGGCGCCGGTGTGACCTCGGGCGGCGAGAGCAGCTGCGCGCAAGTCAGCGCCTTCCAGATCGCTGCCAAGATGCGTACGGAAAATCCCGATCAGCCCGGGAATATCGGGGAGGGGAATTCGGATGTGACGATCGAGACGCCCGGCACGGACCAGCGCGGGATCAAGCCTTGCGGGATCGTTACATGCGGCGATAACGACAACACCTTCGCGCCGTTCGAAACCGTCCATACATTCGAGCAACGTGTTGGTAATGCTGGTCCACCAGTCATCGGATCGATTGGTGCTGCCGCGCGCCGGGATAGTGTCGATTTCGTCGATGAACAAAATTGCAGGCGCCTGCTTCTGAGCTTCGGCGAAGGTGTTGCGGATCGCCTGCGTCACGTGGCCGAGATGGCCCTCTTTGTATGCTTGCCATTGGGCATAACTGGTGGCGGTAAAGAATACGCCGGCTTCACGCGCCAAGGCGCGAGCGAACGATGTCTTGCCGGCGCCGGGAGGGCCACTTAACAAGCAGCCGCGCGCCACCGCCGCCCAAGGAAGCCGGCCGGCGGCGTAGTCCTTCAGATCGCGGGCTAGCGCCAAGCCCCAGTCCCTAGCGGGCCCCAGACCATGAAGCTCGGAAAGCCGAGGTGCGGGCTCATCATTGACGGCTTTACGGTCGAGCAGATGCGTGAGCCGTGCCAATGAACGCTCGGCGCCGAGGTCGGCGCGCACGGAGATCATCAGGCTCTCCAACGTGGTGCGGCGGGCAAGCTCATCGTCGACGGCGCCCGGGTTGCGGCCGGTGACCGCCTCGATCACGGCGCCGACAGCCGCACCGTCGAGCGGCGGCACGACGATGCGATATTCGGCCAGGCGGACGAGGTTGCGCGGCAACAGGCGGTCTGGGTCGGCGGCGATGCCGATAATGGCGCAACGCAATTGAATTGCGGTTGCAAGATTTTCATTATCGGATGTCGGCTTCTTGGTCTTGCCCTCATCCACTCGTCTAAAGATCACCACCGTGCCGGCGTCGCCGACGCGGTCGTCCTTGGGCAGGGAATTGTCTTCGAGCACCGGCGCATCGTTGCCAATAAGATGCTGTCGGATAAGCCGAGCGACAAGGCCGACGTATTCGGTCGACGGCACTTCAACGGTGGTGATCGCGTCGAGATTTTGCAGCTTGGCCAGCGCCGCGCGGTCGCGGTCGAGCGCTCGCCCGAGCAGGACCGCCGCGGCGGCATCATCAGGCCGCACGTTCTGTGTGATGTCGTCTTGATCGGGCGCGTCGGCGTCAGCGAGCCGAAGATCGAGTTGATTAAGGTCGGCACGGCCGTTCGAGCCCGTCTGAGATTTATGCGTCGATTTTGTCTCGGCTCGAAGCGCGTCGATCAGCACCTCGGCGAGCGGCCTCTGCGAGGCTGCGAGCGACTTGACGCGCGTCATGACACGGTCCCGCCATCAGAGGTGAGGCTGCCGTACAGCAGGGTCAAGGAGAACGTCATGAACATCATGCGACCTCCACCACCAGCGCCGGGTCGAAGGCGGCGTTCTCGTTGCCGTAGCCATTCGGATTGCAGAGCACCCTGGTGGCGCCAAGTTGGTAGTCGAAGGCATCATGGACGTGGCCGTGCACCCACAGCTGCGGCTGGCTCGCCTCGATAACCGCCGTCAGATCGCTGGCGAAGGCGGCGGACAAAAGGTCGTCGCCGTAGCGGGGATGGATCGAACGCGGGTGAGGAGCGTGATGCGTCACCACCACGGTGGCGCCGGCGAACGGCTGCGCCAAGGCCGCCTCGATGAAGCCGCGCGACCGTTTATGCAGGCCCAAGGCCTCCTGCGGGCGAAAGCGTTGCCACGGCTCTTTCGTCCAAGTGATGCGCTTATGATCGTTGAGGCCGTCGGCGGCGGCGTGCACGGTGAGCGGCACATAGGCCTCGCCGAACAGCGCATAGTCGGTCCATAGCGTGGCGCCGACGAACCGCACGCCGCCGACGACCACCTCATCGTTTTCCAACAAATGGATACCGTAGAGCGGCGCAGCCGCACGCGCCTGCGCGACCTCATCACGCCAGCAACGGCGATAGAATTCATGATTGCCAAGCGTCATGATGATCGGAATCTGCATCGGGACGATTTGGCGCAGGTGTGCAAAGCCACGCTCTGCACCTTCACAGACGTCGCCGGCCACCACTACGACGTCGACATCCGGGCCGACCTCGATTGCCTTGGGCCGCCTGACGTCCATGTGCAGATCGGAGAATACCTGGAGCCGCATGTCAGGTCCCCGACTTGGCCGGGGCCGAGAAAGCGAAGCGGCGGCGCAGATGGTGCGGCGTAGCCCACGGCTCGGCAGCGACGTGAAGATTGGCCCAGGCCTTCATTTGCGCTTCCCGCCGCGATGGATGAAGTCCTTCACCACAAACACGAGCGGGCAGCGCGGCACTTTCTTCCAGACGTTGGCGTTGACCCGCCAGCCGGTGAGAATCTTGGCCGCGATCGCCTTGGATCCGCAGTCGACCCAGGCCAGAAGTCTCTTGCGATCCGTAATGTGTTTGATGTCAGCGAGGATATGCTGCTTCTCAAGTTCATTCCGGCGAACGACGTAAGACCTGTCCAGGCTCTTGGTTGCGGCGAGCCAGTATTCGCTGCCGGGCATGATGTAGAAGCGATCATTGGCAGCAACACCACGCGCCCACATGCCGGCCCTGGCTTTAAGCTCGAAGGTCTCTGCGTTGAGCGGAATCTTGATCGGTCCGAAGACGACGTGTGCGTCTGCAGGCTCACTCTTGCCATTCTTCGTTGTCGCCGGTGCCGGCCGCTTTTCCAGGATACGGCAGCCGGCATCGCGCAGCGGGATGAACATCTCATGCAACAAACGCTCATGATCGGCCCGCTCGGATTCGGTCATCTCCGGAGTTGGGGGCCGGTCCACGTTATCGAGTTTGGTGCCGGCTTCGTCCGCGAGCTGAATGAACCGCGCCTCGGCGTACTGAGCAGGCCTCATGCCGGCGTTCGGGTCTTTGAAGCAAACCACGAAGAGTTCATCGAAATGCGGACGGGCCTTGACCTGTTCACCCAGCCGGCGTTCGCCGTTGCCGGAATGGCCGATATACCCTGACCGGATTGTGGTGGAGCAGTGCAGGTACGTCAGCGGCCTTCCGTCCAGGCTGCCAAACTCGACCAGTTTCTTGACCTTGCTGCTCGGCCCGGCGAACACCGATACGGGGCTTGCCGAGGAGGTCACATGGCGAATTGCATCGTATTCCTCGCCGTGCCGCAGGATCGATGTGTGGCGCCCCGGTGCGACAAGACGGTTGGCGTCATCGGAATTCTTGGGTTTCATCGGTCAGCCCTCCTCGGATTCGAAGAAAGCCTCGACCGGGCCGTTGTGCTGCTCCAGGAGCCGGCGTGCTTCGGTCTGGGAGATGAGCTGCAAGCCGTCGCCGGGCGCGCGACTGCCGTCGATCGAGCGACGACCCCAGTGGCTGAGCGCGCCGCCCTCGCCAGCCAGGAACCACTGACCGCGCGGGCTCAAGAACAGCCCGGTGCGCTCGAAGTGAAAGTCGGCCAACTGCGAGGTACCGGAGCAGGCGATCACGCAGGCCAGCGCGGCGGTGGAGGTGCTGAACTTCCGGCCCCCGATGACCCGGCTGATGTCGAGGGTGAACGGCTCGATCGCGAAAAGCCGGTTGCGTTGCTCACCGGTGGCGGGGGTAGTCTGGGCAGCTTGATTCGTCATAGCGGTGTACTCCGTTGTCATAATAATGGACTTACGGAGTAATGCTACCCCTATAGGGCACTCTTGTGCAAGAACCCTCGCTAGTCATGATTAACAAAGAACAACTTAGGGCTGCGCGTGCTTGGCTTGGCCTGTCACAGGACAAGGTCGCCAAAATGTCGAGAGTAGCTTCGAAGACGATCAAGAATTTCGAGCGTGGTGCATCATTGCCGTATGAGCGGACGCTTCGCGATATTCAAAAAGCGCTTGAGAATCTGGGGATCGAATTCGTGTTTGATGAAGGGGAGGGCATCGGAATCCGGATACGTCGTCCCGGATCGCCACCGTCAGCCTCTTGAATAATAATAATCGAACCGGACGCACTTCGGATTGAATGAGGATTCGCCGGTAACAGTTCTATACTCCTGCGAGACCGGCTTGCCGGCCTCATTCTTTGCCCAGTAGCCGCGGGGCGGGGTCGGCACGCGGTGGCGATCGCAAATCTTGGATAGGCCCACGTCCGAGATTCCGAAGCTTTCGGCAAGCTTGCTCATCGGCGGCGACCAGACGAGATCGTACAGTGCTTGCACTTGCGGCCATACAGCGCCGAAGGCGCGAAGGACCGGAATCAGGAAGGCCGCGCAGGGCGCGGATCAGGAAACGGAGGAGGAAAAAGGGGGGCTTACGGAAACGGCCCAGCGTTTCGGAGCGCAGCGGGCAGGTGATATGATGCAGGTATGAGCAGGATAGTTTCACAGCGCCGGAGCAGCGTTCAGTTACTGACCGCTAGGATGCGGAATCTCGGACACTTCCTATGCCTTCAACAAGCTGTATTTCGATTTCATGATTTTTACATTTCGCGCGTAACCCATTGACGGATTTAACGCTATATAGACCGCTTTTTACAGCCAAGCCATTGATGCGCTTGAAATGCACGGAGCCTTCCAAGCTGATGACGAGGGTTCGATTCCCTTCACCCGCTCCAATTTTTATTTCAAGCGACGCCCGGCTGCCTAGGCGAATTGAGTTTCTATCGGCGCCCTGTAGAATTCGCCGCCGGGGTTCGCCGAGCTTTGTTGATCACACCGCCGCTTGCGCCAGGTGCGCCCGCACGAAGGCGGGATCGAAGATGCGGTCGGCCATCACCTGGCAGCGCTTGATCAGCCGCAGCTCGTCCGGCCGGTAATCGGGAACGGCGTTGTGCAGCGTGCCGATGTGGTCCCACATCAGCACGTCGCCTTCGCTCCAGCGATGGGCGTACTGGTATTTTGGCTGTAGTTGATGCGCGAACAGCTCGGCCAGCACCGCATCGCCTTCCGTTTCGTCAAGCTCGTTGATGCGGGTGACGTAACCCGGATTGCAGTAGAGCACCTTCCGTCCGCTGATCGGATGCGTGAGGAACACCGGATGCACCGACGGCGGGCGCGCGGCGCGCTGCTCCGGCGTCAGCGCCGGCCGCGTCGAGCCGAGGCGGCGGCGCATCTCCTCCCAGAATTTGTTGAAGTCGTGCGTGGCGGTGGCGTCGGCGAGCCTAGTCTTGAGTGCGGGAGAAAGATCGTCATAAGCCGCGTGCATGTCGGCAAACACGGTGTTGCCGAGCGCCACGCCGTCGCGGCGCGGCACCTTGATGGCGTAGAGCACGTTGGTGAAGCCGACCACCGCGTTATAAGACATGTCGGTGTGCCAATCCTGCCCGGCGTCGGCGAGGCCGATCGGTTTGCCGTCCTCGAGGATATTGGACAGCAGCATCACTTCCGGCACGCCCGGCTCGCAGTAGGCGTCAGTCGGCGAGCCCTGCAGGGTGCCAAATCGCTCCGAGAACGCTTTCAAGGCGCGGGCATCGAGCGTTTGTTTGGGGAAACAGAGCACGCCGTGGCGGCCGAGCGCGGCAAGGATCGCGGCGAACTCGACCTCGCTGATCGGCCTTGCGAGGTCGATCTCGTCGATGCGGACGCCAAGCGTGCCCGGGTTCGGGGTTAGTTTCATGGCCCAATCTTATGAGCGGCATCCGGATTGTACAGATCGGCCGCCGCGCGCCGGACCGGCGGTTTTGCCCCGATCCGCCCCGAACGGGCCCTAAACCGGGTACGTCCACCCTTGCATTGCCGGCCTCTATAATGCATGACATCGCGGCGGCGGGCCCCTAAGGTCCGCCGCATCCGCTTCCAGCCTGCGCTCGCGCGGCGAGTGGAGGAGTGTAGCTCAATGGCTAGAGCACCGGTCTCCAAAACCGGGGGTTGCAGGTTCGAGTCCTGCCACTCCTGCCAGGCGGCTCGTTGAAATGCCGCGAGACATTGCCGGTTCCCCAGCGCCCCGTTGCGCCGGCCGGGCCGCTGCGGGTTTAATCGCCGAAGGTCCCGATCGGGGGGAACGGGGTCGAATGTCGAATGCTCGCTTCGTGGTCACGCTCGCCGTTGACCGCGGCCTGTTTGCGCCGGCGGTGTTTACCGCGCATTCGGTCTTGAGCCGTCCGGCGAAGCACCCGTTCGATCTCGTCATCGGCGTGCCGCGCAATGCAATCCCCAGCTCGTGGATCGACTACGCCGAACGCAAGGTCGGCGTGCGGGTGGTCGAAATTGCCTTCGAACGCCACCTGTCGTTCGACCAGAGCATCAATCGGTATCCGCCATCCGCCTTTTACCGATATGCGTTCAATCATTTCCTGCAAGGCGCCTATCAAAAGGTCCTTTTCCTCGACGCCGACATTCAAGTGGTGGGCGACATCTCGACGCTGTTCGGGCTTGACCTTGAGGGTAAGCCCTTCGCTGCCGTTCCCGACGTTGTCATCCACTCCGACGCGCTCGGCCAGTGGCAGAGCTACCTCGGCGGTCTTGGTCTCGACACCGGCATCAGCTACGCCAATACGGGTGTGCTCGTCATCGATCCGGCGCGCTGGGAGCAGCAGGACCTGAGCGCGCGCGTCCTCGACTACGTCAACAAGCACGCGGCTGCCTGTTTCCTGGCCGATCAAAGCGCGGTCAACGCTCTCGTGCGCGGCCAATTCACGAAGCTATCGCCGATCTGGAACATGCTGAGCGTGCTGTGGTTTCGCTCCAGCCTTGCCGAGCTGGTAAGCCCGGCGGTGTTTCATTATTCCGGTTCGTCCAAGCCCTGGCGGCCGCTGACGTGGCCTATGATCGCGCCGTCAGCGATCTTTACCGCGACTTTTTCCGGCCGATACCCTGGTCCGGCGCCGTGAACTGGTCGGGCTCTGCGACGGAATGGCGAAACTTCTTAAGAGCGCGATACCGTGCCGGGCTTCGGCGGTTGCGCGGCAACGATCCCCCCATGTTGGTCTCACGCCAGACGGTGTTGAAATTCCGCCAGTATCTGCAGACCATGCCGTTCGCCGATCTCCAAAAGGGCCTCGCGCTTCGGCGGCCCGACGGATCACTGTATGCGGCGTGACAGCAGACCGCCGGGCGTGGAAATGCCGCCATTGACGGCCGTCGTCGTTCAGCCGGACGCTGACAGCCACCGTGGCCGCTGCAGGCGAGATGCCGATGTCCCTTGAGCAACAAATCCTGGTGACCGGCGGCTCCGGCTTCCTCGGTTCGCATTTATGCGAGCGATTGCTCGCTTCAGGCGCCACGGTTGTTTGCGTCGACAATTTCTTTAGTGGCGCCCGCGCCAACGTCGAACATCTGCTTGACCACAAGCGCTTCGAAATGATCCGGCACGACGTGACGTTTCCGTTCTACGTTGAGGTCGGTCAAATCTATAATCTCGCTTGCCCGGCCTCGCCGATCCACTATCAACGCGACCCGGTGCAGACCACCAAAACCAGCGTTCACGGGGCGATCAACATGCTCGGCCTCGGCAGGCGGGTGAAGGCAAAGGTGCTGCAAGCTTCGACGTCGGAGGTGTACGGCGACCCGGCGATCCATCCGCAGACCGAGGAATACTGGGGCAACGTCAATCCCATCGGACCGCGGTCCTGCTACGATGAAGGCAAGCGCTGCGCCGAGACCTTGTTCTTCGACTACTATCGCCAGCACCGCATGCCGATTAAGGTGGCGCGTATCTTCAACACCTATGGACCGCGCATGCACCCGAACGACGGCCGCGTCGTCTCGAACTTCGTCGTGCAGGCGCTGCTCGACCGCGACATCACCCTCTACGGCGACGGCTCGCAGACGCGATCGTTCTGTTACGTCGACGACCTGATCGACGGGCTGTTACGTTTCATGGCGACGCCCGATACGGTGACCGGACCGATCAATCTCGGTAATCCCGAGGAGTTCACCATTCGCGACCTGGCGTCGCAAGTGATCGAACTGACCGGGTCGCGCTCGAAGATCGTCCACCGGCCGATCCCCGAGGACGACCCACGGCAGCGTTGCCCGGATATTTCCAAGGCGCACGAATTGCTGGGTTGGCGGCCGCAAACACGCTTGCGAGACGGGCTGCCGCGGACCATCGCGTATTTTCAAGGGCTGCTGAAAGACAACTCGATCCGCGACATGTTGGTCGACAGCGAGCCCGTTCAACCGCTCTAAGTCTTTGCTTCGCATGTGGAAACGCGAGACTCCTTGACGTCGCGAGTGGCCGAGGCTAGGACACCGACATCGCTAGCGGCCCGGTGACGGACTTCCGCGGCGAACGTGCCCCCAAAAAGGATAATTCCGGTCTCGTCCTCGACCTTGGGCGGGCGGACCACTATTTGGAACACATATGGCAACGTCCCCGTTCAAATTTCTCCAGGAAGTCCGCGAGGAGACCCGCAAGGTCACCTGGCCCTCGCGCAAGGAAACCATGATCACCACCGTCATGGTGTTCGTCATGGTGGCGATCGCCTCGGTTTTCTTCCTGGTGGCGGACCAATTGATCCGCATCGCCGTTACCTTCGTACTCGGCATCGGCACTTGAGGGCTTAAAAAGCGATGAGCGACACCGCCACGACCACCCGGCCCAAGCGCTGGTACATCGTCCACGCCTATTCCAACTTCGAAAACAAGGTCGCCGAATCGATCCGCGAGCAGGCCAAGCAACGCGGCCTGCAGGATCATTTCGAAGAGATCATGGTGCCGAAGGAAAAGGTCACCGAGGTTCGCCGCGGCCGCAAGGTCGAGGCCGAGCGCAAGTTCTTTCCCGGCTACGTGCTGGTGAAGATGGACCTGACCGACGAGGTCTACCATCTGATCAAGAACACGCCGAAGGTCACCGGCTTCCTTGGCACCGACAAGAAGCCGATGCCGATTTCCGAGGCCGAGGCGAACCGCATCCTGCAGCAGGTGCAGGAAGGCATCGAGCGGCCGAAGCCGTCGGTCTCGTTCGAGGTCGGCGAGCAGGTGCGCGTGTCGGACGGCCCGTTCGCCTCGTTCAACGGCATCGTCGAGGAAGTCGACGAGGACCGCTCGCGCGTGAAAGTGGCGGTATCGATCTTCGGCCGCGCCACGCCGGTCGAGCTGGAATTCGGGCAAGTCGAAAAACTCTAAGATGCTCGAGGCGGCGCTCGCACGCATCGCCGGCGCCTATGCCTTGCGCGCCTATCTGCCGGCCTCGCTCGCGGCGCGGTCGCTTCGCCGTACATTACGCAAGCTGCTCGGCAAGACCGGCGACGCCGCCACGCGGCTGCCGCAGGTGGCGTGGCCGCAGGTCCTCAAGAGGCGTCCCATCGAACTCACCGAAACCGCCAAAAGCGACGGCAATGTGCGCCTGTCGGAACTCGCGATCCTGGCGCTGGCCGCGAGCGAAGCTCAGCCCGGCAGCGAGATCGTCGAGATCGGCACCTTCGACGGGCGCACCGCGCTCAATCTCGCGATCAATGCGCAGCCCGGCGTCTCCATCGCGACGCTCGACCTGCCGCCGGACCAACAGTCGGCGATGGCGATCGAAGAGTCCGAACGGCGCTATGTCGACAAGCCGGCGCCCGGCGCCCGCCTGCGCCAATGCGCCGCGCCGTGGCAGGCTGCGGCAGCCCGTGTCGTGCAGATGCACGGCGATTCCGCGACCTACGACTGGTCGGCACATCTCGGCCGGGCGGGATTGGTCTTTGTCGACGGCTCGCATGCTTATGACTATGCCAAGACGGATTCGGAAACCGCGCTACGTCTGGTGCAGCCCGGCGGCATCGTGCTGTGGCACGACTACGGCGTCTGGCCGGGCGTGACGCAAGCGCTCGAGGAACTCGAAGCGGCGCGCCGGCTCGGCTTGGTCAATATCCGCGGCACCAGCCTGGTGTTCTGGCGGGCGGCCCCGGACTCGTAACGGGCGGCACGTCCGCAGGCCGCCTCTACGACGCTCCTCCGAAGTAAATTTGGTCGCAGCGAAAAGCTGCAGCCCTCGCTGTGTGACCAAACCACGAATCTTATTCGGGAAGGGCGCCCTGACGCGGCCTTCCTATTGCGCGGCTGTCATTTCACTGACGTTGGGTGTGCCGCCCTCGACGCTCGCGACCTCGCGCCATTGGTGAAGACACATCTCGATTTTTCAGCACGAGAGGTGGCGTGACACAGAATACATATGTCTAATCTCGGTCGCAGAGGCAGCCGGCGGCCCGAACTCACGACGTCGCCCGAATTGCAGCTTTCATCAAGGTAAAAGTCGCGGCAATCCGCAGCGCTCACGCCGCCGCGCATTCGATCGCCTCGGTCAGCGCAGGTGCGATGCGGTCCTGCCTCGCGGCCTGCGCCCACGTCGCCACGGGACCGAGCAACTTTTCGGTCTCGCGCAACGCGATGTCGAGGCGAGCCAACAGGCTCGACGACCGCGAGGCCAGCGCGCGCTCTATCCACTCTTCCTGCTGCGGCCCCTCGCTGCTCAGCATCTTGAACAATGAGAGGGTTACCGGTTCGACGATTCCCGCCGCGTGGCACACCACCTCGCCGTAGCCGGAAATGGAATGCGTCTGGACGCCGCTCCCCTGCATGAAGTTGTCTGGCCGGCGCAGCACGTGAGGACAGCTGCCGACGCGACCCAGCAATTCCAGGTCAAGCCGCGTCGCCTCGGCGCCGTATACGATGCGTTGCCCGGCAAGATGAGAAAGGATCAGCCAAGGATGGTAGTCGCCGAGCAAGCCGCCGAGTCCCTCCGGATCGGCAGGAATTTTCTGGCGTTTGCCACCGATTTCGGCAGTGAAAGACCCGTCCTCCTCGAAAGTCATGTCCACCATACCCACGCCGTCGATGTGCATGGCCGCATGGGTGCCGGCCGCGATCGGCGTCCAGCGCGGAGGCATGTCGGCCAACGCCGCCACGACTTTCAAGGGAACACCTCTTTGACCCTGCACAGCGTCCGCGAAGGCGTGTGCGGCGATGATATCGCCTAGCGAGATGCGTGAGGTCACCGCGACGAGCCACCGCGCCGCTTTCGCGGGGCCGGACGTAGCCCGAGCCATCAGCTCTTCAGCAAGCACGCGGGATGCCTCGCTCGCCAGGATCTCCGGCAGCCGCACGAAAAGCACTGGCACGCCGGAATCGTGGATAGCAGGCTTGAGGTAACCGCTGGCCATCAGACCATCGATGTCCGCACGATCGAGATGACGCTCAAGCGTTCCGCGGCGGACCACGAAGGTCGCCATCGCCTCCAGCTTCAACGCCAGCGGCAGATCCGGGTCTTCCACATGGTGCAGCACGCCGCGCGCGAGGCGAAGGAATTTGCGGCGTAGCTCTGGATCCGGAAAGCGCTCGCGAGTGTGACCAATGACGTCGGGGCTCAACTGGGCGGGAAGGACGACTGCGCGGTCGGGCGGATCGTTGGTGCCAGGTGCGTAATGGCCGCCCAGAGCGCGGAGCACCCAAGGCACCCTCAGCTCCAACGCGCTCGCAGCGCCGTGCTGCAGTCCCATGCGACGGTCCCACAACGCCTCCGCGGCCTTTTCGAACTCGTCGTCGTCGAGAAGACCTAAGCCGATCTGCACATCGACGCGGCGGCCGATGGCGGAAGCTTGCCGTCCATTCGGATGCCCCAACAACTTCGTCGCCACGGCGTCATCGGCAGTCACGATCAGCCGGAGCTGCGGTCCGAAGGTGGATGAACTCAAGTCCTCCAACTCGCGCCTGGCGAGGTCGTGGTCCGGCCCGATGCCGTCGACGGCAAGCACTAACGCGGGTCCATCCGCGCGCGACAACTGCCTCAGCCAGTGGCGCGCCTCTTCGGGCGTCACCGGCCACGATAGCGCCGACGTCAGCAGATCGGCGACGGCCTGGAGTACTCCGCGCCCATCGTCGGCATCGACGAAGAGGACGGCCACGTCCGCAGAACGCACGCTCCGCACCGTCAGCTCGCGGAGAACGCTGCTTTTACCACGAGCGGTGCGCCATGCATCAGCAGGAAGCGGTGACCTTCGTGGAGCGCTCCCAACGCCGCAAAGGCGGCCTTGCGTGGGAACAGAAAACTCTTGACGAATGGCCGCAAGGGCTCGTCCCAATTTCCCGTCATTTCCCCTATGCGCGCCTTCGAGGCGGCCCGCACCGCCTGCATCCACACGGTCGGAGCCGATCCCATGAGCGTGGCGACGGCTTCCTTGAGCGCACCGG
>Ga0335078_10007064_pt1 | contig 16637 bp, 15 predicted proteins | sample Lox_Sample_32_FD_206711 | JGI IMG/M metagenome (GOLD analysis project Ga0335078, IMG submission 206711) | Soil microbial communities from Loxahatchee National Wildlife Refuge, Florida, United States - Lox_Sample_3.2 | ecosystem: Environmental > Terrestrial > Soil > Wetlands | place: USA... | reverse complement strand
TCTCATACAATGAAGGCCTTCGACGAGGAGCTGGACATCATCAAACGAGAAATCTCCACGATGGGAGAGTTGACTCTCGAAATGTTGTCTAGCGCCGTCGAGTCGTTTTCTTCGGGGTCCGAAGGGCAGGCCGCTGAAATAATTTGGCGCGATCATCGTATCGATGAACTCCAGCGCTTGGTCGAAGAGAAAGTCGTTGTCACAATTGCACGTCGACAGCCGGAAGCCGATGATCTTCGACATCTCATTGCAGCGATTCGGATTGCGGCTTATCTGGAGCGCGTCGGCGATTTCGCTAAGAACATTGCAAAGCGGCTTCTCCTAATGCAAAACTTTGCGCCAGTGCCGCAGGTTCTCGTAATGGCGAAGCCGCTCGGTAAAGCTTGTCATCGTCAACTCCGTGCTGTGCTTGACGCCTATGAAGCCGACGACGCCGTCACGGCGGAAGCGGTTTGGCGGGCGGACGCCGAACTTGACGCGCAGGAGTCGGTTGCGTTCAGGGACGCCCTAACCTTTATGATGGAAGATCCTCGAAATATTTCTTTCTGCTCCCACGCTCTTTTTTGCTACAAGAACTTGGAGCGCATTGGCGATTACGCCACAAATATCGCGGAGTCGGTCGTCTATATGAGCACGGGACGGACCCTCGTCGACCGGCCGAAAGGCGCTCTCTAATCCTCCCACGGCTCCTTGCGACACGTCTGGGTTCAAGGCTAATCCGTTGACGCCCTCGGGGCCAGCGACTGCGCAGCGGCGCTCGCGTTGTTCAAACGCGCGGTCGACCGAGCATTTGCCGCAGGCGCGGCGACCGGGATTGCGCCAACATTAATCACGACGCGCGGTGAATCCGAGCCATGCAAGCGCGCCTGCGACAAACAGGCCGATCCAGCTTGCCTCCACCGGAATCGTCATTCCGTCCAAAGTCGCTTCGGCGCCCTTCAGCGCCCGAATGAGATGCAGGACGGCTATGAGGGCGAAGATCGCGCCCGCCAGACGCGAGTAGGTTTGTGCGTTCACCGCGGTCCTCGCTCCATGGTCGTTATGTTTGCAGGGTCAAGGGCGGAAGCGACTGGCGAGGACAGACGCAGGATCGAACGCGCCGCCGCCCGCGGTGAGCCCTTGGCGACGACCTTGAGGCCATCGCCGGCGCGAGCCTCGATGAGGGCGTAGAACGGGATGCGCTGGCCAGCGTTCATTGTGAGGATTCTGTGATATCCTAACCCGAGTATTCTTCGTCTAGCTTTGAAAGCTTTTCAAGCAATACTTTTAGCTCCGCTTGGCAGAGCTTTATATGCTTATGAAGGTCTCGTCTCTCTTGGTCTCGCAAAGGATTGGCATATAGCTCGTCCCAGTCAATTTGAATCGATTCTCTGAGCGCGTGGATATCTCGAAGCAATTTCTCGACAGCCGGCATGTGCCTCTCCCTCGGCTTCGCACCAACCGACTGGGGTTAGAATAGGGCGCAAATGGCTAGATTCGATCCCGCGTCCCGCCGTCAGTCTCCCTTTAACGCTCGCGCCGCCGCCATTAAAGCGAGTTCCGCAAAAGTTGACAGGCTTTGGCGATCAGAATTCGATCAGGGCCTTTGGCTCAAGATCGGCGGACGGGCCTCCTTTTTATGGCGGAGCCGGTCGCCGATCCATAGGGGGAGACACGGCGCTCGACGGCATGGCCTCCTCCTACCGGCTCGGGATCACCATTTCCTTCTCAAGGGACGCGGTCGCCGCGAGGACTGCGGAGAAGGGAAATAACGCCGTGGGACGGTTCGCCTCGACGGTCGCATTCTACGAGCGCGCCCGGCAACCTTACGGTGAGGCCTTCTTCGCCGAGGTGGCGCGCGCTCTCGGTTTCGATGGAGGCGAGCGCCTCCTCGATCTGGGGACGGGTCCGGGATTGCTGGCGCTCGGCTTCGCTCCCTTCGTCGGGGAGGTCGTCGGGGTCGATCCGGAGCCTGCGATGATCGACGCCGCGCGCGAGGCGGCGAAGCGCGCGGGGAGGCCTTTGCGCCTGATCGAGGGCCGGGCCGAAACCCTGCCTGCCGACGTCGGGCTGTTCGATCTCGTGACGATCGGACGGGCGCTCCATTGGATGGATCCCGAACGCACGCGTTCCATGCTGGACAGCGTCGTCGCGCCCTTTGGCCGCATTCTCGTCTGCCGCGCGGCCAGCGTCGCTGACGAACGCAACCTTTGGCTCAGGCGTTACGACGCCGCGCGGGAGGCATGGACCGAGAAGGGCGGCGAGCATCGGTACGGGCGCGATCCTGTCGCCTTCTTCGCGGGCACGCGTTTCCGTCACGACGGCGCCATCCGCGTGGAGACGGAGCAAAGGATCCCGGCCGAACGTTTGATTGATCGAGTGCTCTCGCAGTCCTCGTCGTCGCCGGCGCGACTGGGGAGCGAGGTCGAGGCGATGCGGGGCGCGATGGCCGAGGTCTTGGAGCCCTTCGCGCGAGACGGCTTCATCCACGAGATCGTCGAGGCGCGCGCGGAAGTGTTTAAGAGGGATTGATCCGAGGGGAGGGACAGGGGACGGCGCGGCGTTCCGGCGAGCGCCAGCGGGATTATAGGGACCGCGCGAAGCGGCTCGTGTCCGCTTCCGTCAGGCCGCAGCATGAGAAATCTGCGCTCTCGGCGCGCTCACATATGTCTTGGACCCGCACAGCGATCGGGTGAAGCGGCGGTTTGGGCCGCCGTTAGAGCTCGACGAAAGCGGCAGTGCCCGAGAGCGTGACAGGGTGGTAGAATTCATTCTGTCCGTGCGGCGGCCCGATGATCGAGAAACGATGGACCGTCGTCACGCCGATGGTCGTGATCGGCACGGATTCGAAAAGGCGCAGGCTGATCTGGGGCACAAAGAGCGTGAAGTCCGTTGACCCTTGATCGACCGTTAGCGCGATCGTCACGGAGACGAGGGAGCCGATTTCGGTCTCGGCGAGGCGAATCGCGTTACCGCTGAAAGATTTCGAGATATTCGCATCCTGGTAGGCGAATTGAGGAGTTCCCGTAATGCTCGTCGTCGCGTAGCTGACGAAGACGCCATCGCCTTGCAGCTGGAAGAAGTTGGGTTTGTTGACGATTGGAAGCGCTTTAGCCATGTTCAAACCCTCATGGTAAGGCGGATCGCTGGCCGGAAGAAATGATGCTTCTCGAAAGCTCTCCGCTAAAACCCGGCGTCATCAATGGACCGGAACGCCGAGATGAAACGCGCAAGCGGCGCCGATGGTTCCCGTTTCCGGCGGATTTGACCTTTTGGTTTGGCGCGAACTCATCACGCGCTAGCGCTATACGCCTCTCGTGAAGTCCCGCCCCGGCGGCGCATCCCGAAAATTCGTAAAGACCCCCGTATGGGAGAACGCATGCGCCTTGATCCCCTCTCCAGCGCCTTCGAGGCCGCGCGCGAGGCGGCGGCGGCCGGGGAGTCGCCGATCGGGGCGGCCGTCGTCTGCGGAGCGGAGATCGTCGCGGTCGCCGGCAATCGCGTGCTGAGGGACCGCGATCCGACGGCGCACGCCGAGATGCTGGCGCTGCGCGCCGCCGCGCGCGCGCTGCAAAACGAGCGGCTCGTCGGCTGCGATCTCTATGTCACGCTCGAGCCTTGCGCGATGTGCGCCGGAGCGATCTCGCTCGCGCGCATTCGCCGTCTCTATTTCGCGGCTGGCGATGAGAAGGGCGGGGCGATCGAGCACGGACCGCGCTTCTTCTCGCAGCCGACCTGCCATCATCGGCCGGAAGTCTATGGGGGGCTGCGCGAGGCGGAAGCGGCCGCTTTGCTGCGCGAATTTTTCGCGGCGCGTCGGTGAGGCGGCGCGGGCTCCCTCTCCCCGCCTGCGGAGAGAGGGGGAGGCGCGGGCGTCTTACCTTGGAAACACCCGGTCGAGCACGTCTTGGAGCTCGGCGTTGCGTCCGCCGGCCGGAGCGCTCTGAGCGCCGCCGCCCTGCGCCAGCGTCTTCTTGATCATCTCGATCGCCGATTGGATCGCGGCGGGATCCAGTCCTCCGGGCAGGCCCGTCGTCTGCGGCGCGCCGGGCGCGCCCGCGGGGCCTCTCGCGCCGCCGCCAAACAGCGCCCCGAGCAACCCGCCGAGCAATCCGCCAAGGCCGCCGCCCGCCTGGCCTTGCGGAGCCTGCGGGGCCTCCTGCGGGCGCGGCGCCGGCGCGCCGCCGCCGGCGAGCTGGCCGAGGATCGCCTCCAGTCCGCCGCCGCCGGCGATCTGTCCGAGAATCGGGCCGAGGCCCTTGTCGCTGAGCGATTTCGATAATCCGCCGAGCACGACCGAGGCCAGCACGGGCAGCAGCTGGGTGAGGATGTCGGGACGCAGACCCGCGTCGCGGGCGGCGATCTGCGCCACCTGGCCCGCTGTGGAGCCCGATCCGAATAATTGGTTGATCGCGCCCTGCCCCAGAGTCGCCGTCTCCTCGCAACAAGCCACCGAGTGGTCCATGAAGGCCGCCGCATGAGTGGGATGCGAAAGTCCCCCCACGATCTTGTTCAAGGCCTCAGGATTCGACGCCGCATTGCGCAGCCCGAGCGCGAGCGCGGGGGCGAGCGCCGTGATCGCCGAGCGAATCTGCTCCGGCGTCAGGCCAAAGGACTGCGCGAGATTTTCGATGAGCTTGCCGCCCTGGGCGGAACTCAAAATATCGTCGACCATGGACATCGATGCTTTCCCCCTCGAGCCTTCTGCGGGCGGCGCCATCCCTTGCTGATCGCCTTCGTCACATTAGCTTAAAGCAGGTTAATCCGCGAGACTCTTTGTCGATTAGCCTCGTTGGGCCATTTCGTTTGACAAAAAGCAGCGGCGGTGGCGAAGATGAAGGTTCCTTTCCGGCTTCCTCCTTCCCCAGGGAGTCGGCGAGCGACGGGCGCGGCGCGGGGAGGCGGAAGTCTGCCGGGTTTGGAGTTTAGAGGAATGGATCGTTACGCCTATCAGATGTACGAGATGTTGCACCTCGCCTTCGCGCCGGCCCGGGCGATGTCGGAAGCGACCGTTCACATGCTGAACAGCTCGCTGCACCCGTTCGGCGACAACTCGCTCACGCGCAGCATCACCGCCACCGCCGAATTGTTCGAGCGGATGACGCGCCGCTATGGCAAGCCAGTCTTCGGCTTTCACAAGACCACCGTCGACGGCGTCGAGGTTCCGGTCTTCGAGGAGGAAGTCTGGCGCAAGCCTTTTTGTCGGCTGCTGCGTTTCCGGCGCGAATTCGAAGGCCCCACGCCCCGGCAGTCGAAGCTGCTCCTGGTCGCTCCCATGTCGGGCCATTACGCGACGCTGCTGCGCGGCACGGTCGAGGTCTTTCTCCCGACTCACGACGTCTACATCACCGATTGGTCGGACGCCCGCGCCACGGCGGTCAGCGACGGCCGTTTCGATCTCGACGACTATATCGATTATCTGATCGAGATCTGCAGCTTCCTCTCGCAGTTCGACGACGATGCGCCCGTGCATACGCTGGGCGTCTGCCAGGCGAGCGTTCCGCTCATCTGCGCGATCGCCGCGATGGAGGCGGGAGACGCTCCGTATTCCCCGGCCTCCATGGTGCTGATGGGCGGCCCGATCGACCCGCGGGTCAATCCGACGGCCGTGAACAAGCTCGCGCAAAAGCGCGGGATTCGCTGGTTCAAGCAGCATTGCATCCATACCGTGCCCTTCCCGCACGCCGGCTGGGGACGCGCCGTCTATCCGGGCTTCCTGCAGCTCTCCGGATTCATGGCCATGAACATCGAGCGCCACGTCTCCGCCCACCTCGAAATGTTCGAGCATCTCGTGGAGGGCGACGGCGACAGCGCGGAGAGGCACCGCGACTTCTACGACGAATATCTCGCCGTGATGGATCTGACGGCCGAGTTCTACCTGCAGACCGTGGAGCACGTGTTCATCAGGCACGCGATTCCGCTCGGCCTCTTTCATCACCGCGACGCGCCCATCAATCTCGGCGCGATTCGCCGGACCGCCCTTCTGACCGTCGAGGGCGAGAAGGACGATATTTCCGGGGTGGGGCAGACCTACGCGGCGCAGGAGCTGTGCTCGAACATCCCCGGGCAGCGTCGCGAGCATTATCTTCAGGAAGGCGTCGGCCATTACGGCGTGTTCAACGGCTCGCGCTTCCGTCGCGAGATCGCGCCGCGCATCCAGGATTTCACCGCCCGGGTCGAAAAGGTCAAAGCGGCGGCGGCGTAACGGGCGGCCTCAGCGCCTTTGGCTTCAAGGGAATCCTTCGAGCGAGCGAGCGCCGGCACGCGACGGCCAGAGCGAATTCCGCAAGAGTAGACAGACGTCTGCGATCAGAATTCGTTCCAACATTTTGATTTGGCGCGATGCCTCATCGCTGAAACGATTCCGTTCGAGCGGGAAGCGCGCTAAAGCACCGGCGTCGCGCCTTTGGCGAGGTTTTCCTTGGCGAGCTCTGCGAGCCGGCTCGAGAGCGCCGGGTCCTCGAGCCATGCGTCGATACGCGGGTGGGCGATCTGCTCGGGACGGGCGCCCTTGTAGACGGCGTAGCTCGCCGCGAGGAACTTCGGCAGCGTCAAGAACTCGCCCACGCCATGGGATATGTGGAAATTGCCGCGCTTGAAGAGATAGCCGCCTTTGACGCCGAGCCGCGCCGCGATCTCCGGGTAGACCGGCCAGATCTCCGAGCGCGCCAGATCGTCGATCAGGAAGTCCTCGAGATTTTCGTTCTCGATCGAGATTTTCGCCGACTCGAGCAGGCGGCGCGCGATCGTCGCGAGCACATAGGGCTTGGGATGCACGATCGAATACATGAACACGCCGCGTCGCGACCAGTTCATCAGGTCGTTCGAGAAATCGAAGCCGAAATAGCTCTTGGCGTCGTCGATCAATTCGCGCGCCGAGGCGCTCCAAATGTCGTAATAGCCGACGGTCGCGAAGACGTTGTCGTTAAAGAGCGCATTGGCCTCCGCCAGCGTCAGGCCGATGCGAAAGGCGAAGACCGCGAGCGCCGAGTGATAGGCGCGCAAGGGGCCGTTCAGCGGCTGGTTTCCGCGCGTCGCGTCGAGGAGATAGACGAGGTCCGGCTGAAAGGCCGCAAATGACAGAGACGGCATTCGCGTCACTTGCGTCAGGCGCGCGAGAAGATCCCGCCAATCGCCGCCTTTCACGATGCCGGGCGGGAAATTCTGCATGAAAACGTGATCATAGCCCTGAAGGGTTCGGGCGAGCAGCTCGATGTTGACCATCGTCTTGCCGATCACCGAATATGGGTCGATCTGCGCGGAGGGCGTGAGCAGCTTCATGCCATAGGCGATCCCGTAGCTTTGGCAGTTGCCGACCACCGCGATGCGCCGCCCGGCGGGGGGCGCGCGTCCGAGGAGCTTGTTCACGCGAGGAAGCAGGTGGGCTTTGAGGATTTGCTTGTCGATTTGAGAGAGCATGATGCAACACGTCGATAGTCGCCCTTGCGGACGCGGCGACATCGCGCAAACTTGCGGATATCGTGAGCCGGCGCGACTTTAAGGCCAAGTCCAGGGATGACGAGGGATCGGGTTGGAAGTATGGTTCTCCACGCGCAAAGCCGACGCTAGCTGGTGACAGCGGCTGCGGCCACCCGCGAGGAGACCGACGCGTGACAGATAATCCATATTCATCCCTACCTGACCACCGCTTTTGGCGCAAGGCCGTGACCGGCATGCCGCCCTTCGCGCTCGATCCGCTCGTGCGCACGCCCTTCAAGATCTCGCGCGAGGACAAGGTCGCGACGGGGGGCAGCTGCTTCGCGCAGGAGATCGCGCAGCAGCTGCAGAAGAGCGGCTTTCATTATTATTTGGCGGAGCAGCCGCCTGCCGGCATGTCCGCGCAGGAGGCGGAGCGGCGCAATTACTCGATGTATTCCTGCCGCTACGGCAATATCTACACGACCGCGCAGTTCCGGCAGTTGCTGGATCGCGCCTATGGGCGGTTCAAGCCGGAGCTCGATTTTTGGGTGCGGCCGGAGGACGGCAGATTTGTCGACCCTTTCCGCCCGCGCATCGAGCCCGACGGCTTCGCCAGCGCGGAAGAGATGCGCGCCGAGCGGGAACGGCACTTCGCCGCCGTGCGCCACATGGTCGAAACGATGGACGTGTTCGTCTTCACCTTCGGACACACGGAGACGTGGCGTCACAAGAAGGACGGGGCCATCCTGCAGCTTGCGCCGGGCGTCGCCGGCGGGGAATGGGACCCGGACGTCTATGAATTCTACAACATGACCGTCAGCGAAGTGATCCGCGACTTTCTCGCCGCCGTCGATCGCATCCGAGAGCTCAATCCGACCGTGCGGCTCGTGCTGAGCGTGTCGCCGGTGGGCATCATCGCGACCTATGAAGATCGCCACGTGATCGAATCGAACTCGGCCGTCAAGGCGATCCTGCGCGCGGCGGCGGACGAGATCGGGAGGGTGCGGCCGGGCATCGCTTATTTCCCGTCCTACGATCTCGCGACGGTTTCGCCCAATGTGTCGCGGTTCTATCGAGAGGACACGCGACGCATAACGAGCCTCGGCATCGATCAGACGATGCGCGTTTTCTTCGACCATTTCACCGAGCAAGGGCAGGAAGAGTCGCCGGCCAAGGTGGTCCGGCTCGATGTGGTCGCGGAGGCGCAAGCCAATTCCAGGGTGATTTGCGACGAGGAGGCGATCGAGGCGGTGTAAGACCACGAAAACCGGCTCTTGCGGGCGGAGACCTATCGACCCCGCTCGCTGCGCAGACAAACCGCGGACATGACAGAAGTCAAGTCCGCGGTTATGGTCCCGGCGGAAAGACGAGACTTGGTCCCTGCCCAGGAGCTTATCGGTGGCCGAAAACCCCTACGCCGATCTTCCCGACCATCGTTTCTGGCGCAAGGCGGTGGCGAGCCTGCCGCCCTTCGCGCTCGATCCGATCGTCGAGACGCCCTTCAAGATCGCCAAGACGGACAGGGTCGCGACGGCCGGAAGCTGCTTCGCGCAGGAGATCGCGCATCAGCTGCAAAAGAGCGGCTACAATTATTATCTGTGCGAGGAGCCGCCGCAGGGGCTCTCGGCCGCCGAGGCGCGAGCCCGCAACTACGCCATGTATTCCTGCCGCTACGGCAATCTCTACACGACGACGCAGCTGCTGCAGCTCTTGCGCCGCGCTTATGGAGACTACAAGCCGCAGCTCGACGTGTGGCGCGACGAAGACGGCCGTTACGTCGATCCGTTCCGGCCGCGCATCGAGCCGGACGGCTATGCGACGCCGGAGGAGATGCGCGCCGATCGCGACCGCCATCTCGCCGCCGTGCGCAAGATGGTCGAGACGATGGACGTCTTCGTCTTCACCTTCGGCCTGACGGAGTGTTGGCGCCACCGGCCGGACGGCGCGGTGCTGCAGCTCGCGCCGGGCGTCGCCGGCGGCCAATTCGACGCCGAGCTCTACGAGTTCTGGAACATGAGCGTCGGCGAGGTCGTGCGCGACTTCCTCGACTCGGTCGACATCGTCCAGTCGCGCAACCCCAAGGCGCGGATGATCTTGAGCGTTTCCCCCGTCTCGATCATCGCGACGGGCGAGGACCGCCATGTCCTGGTCTCAAACTCGGCCTCAAAGGCCATTTTGCGCGCCGCCGCCGACGAGGTCGTGCGCGCCCGCGCCAACATCGCCTATTTCCCGTCCTACGACCTCGTGACCGCCGCGCCCAATGCGGCGCGCTTCTATGGGGACGACACCCGCCGCATCAACCGCCTCGGGATCGAGCGCACGATGCAGATCTTCTTCGACCACTTCATGGAGCGCTCCGAGGCGGTCGTGCGGGGGGCCGCCGTCACGAAGCTCGACATCGCCGCCGAGGCGAGAAGCGCCTCGCACGTGGTCTGCGACGAAGAGGCGATTGACGCGGCCTAGCGCCGCGTCGCATAGCTCCCGCCACACGCCACCGCGCACGAAGGATAAGCAGACAATGGTGATCGGCTCACTCGCGCTCGCCGCCGCCGGCGCTCTCGTCGGCGCGGCGGCTTACGTCAACACCGTCGAGCAGCCGGCGCGACTGGCGCTGGACGACGAGGCGCTGGCCAAGGAATGGGAGCCGTCCGACCATCGAGGCTTCGTGGTGCTGGCGGCCCTGGCGCTCATCTCGGCGGTCTTCGGCTTCATCGCCTATCGCGAGCTCGACGACGTGCGCTGGATCCTGGGCGCGCTCGTCGTCCTGGCGACCTGGCCTTACGCCTATGTGGCGATCGTGCCGCTCAACAATCGCATTCTCGCGCTGATCGAGGGCGGCGCCCTGCATGAGGCGCGCGGCGTCATCAAGCTCTGGGGCCTTTTGGAGCTCGGGCAGATTGGCATCGGCCTTGCTGCGGTCTTGATCTACGCCTGGGCGGCGGGCTAGCGCGCTTCCCGCTCGAACGGAATCGTTCGAGCGATAAGGAATCGCGCCATATCGTAACGTTGGAGCGAATTCTGATCGCAAAAGTCTGTCGACTTTTGCAAAATTCGCTCTAAGCAGGATTTCCAAAAAGCCCAGTAGCGGGGGAGGATTGCGCGGATGACCTATGATCTCGTTGTCATCGGCTCCGGCCCCGGCGGCTATGTCTGCGCCATTCGCGCCGCGCAGCTCGGCCTGCAGGTCGCGGTCGTCGAGAAGCGGCCGACCTTCGGCGGCACCTGTCTCAATATTGGTTGCATCCCCTCCAAGGCGCTGCTGCACGCCTCGCAGATGTACGACGAGGCCGGAAAGCTCGCTCCTTTGGGAGTCCTCGTCGAAAAGCCGCGGCTCGATCTCGCCGCGATGATGAAGCACAAGGACGACACCGTCGCGGCCAATGTGAACGGCGTCGCCTTCCTTTTCAAGAAAAACAAGATCGCAAGCTTCATCGGCTCGGGCCGGCTGGTCGTCGGCAAGGAGGGCGCGCTCAGCGTCGAGGTTCAGGCCGCGGACGGATCGAAGCGGGCGCTCGAGACGAAGAACGTCGCGCTCGCGACGGGCTCGACGGTCGCGCCGCTGCGCGACGCCTCGGGCGCGGCGATCGAGATCGACGAGACGCGCGTGCTCTCCTCCACCGGCGCGCTGTCGATCTCCGAGGTTCCGAAGACGCTCGTCATCGTCGGCGCCGGCGTGATCGGGCTGGAGATGGGGTCGGTCTGGCGAAGGCTCGGCGCCAAGACGACGGTGATCGAATTTCTCGACCGCATCTTGCCGGGCTTTGACACGGAGATCGCCCAGCGCTTCCACAAAATTCTCGAGAAGCAGGGCTTCGCCTTCCGTCTCAAGACCAAGGTGACGAGCGTCGCGCGTCAGGAGAAGGGCGTGGTCGTCTCCTATGCGGCGCTCGACGGCTCCGGCGAAGGGACGATCACCGCCGACGCCGTGCTGATCGCGACGGGCCGCGTTCCTTATTCAGAGGGGCTGGGTCTGGAAGAGGCGGGCGTCGCGCAGGAGCGCGGCCGCGTCAAGATCGACGACGGCTTTTCGACCAATGTCGCCGGCGTCTATGCGATCGGCGATCTCGTGCGCGGACCGATGCTCGCCCATAAGGCCGAGGAAGAGGGCGTGGCGCTCGCCGAAATCTTGGCGGGCCAGCATGGGCACGTCGACTATGGCGTGATCCCGAGCGTCGTCTACACGCATCCCGAGGTCGCCGGCGTCGGCATGACCGAGGAAGAAGCGCGCGCGGCGGGGCGCGCCGTCAAGATCGGCAAGTTCCCCTTCAGCGCGAATGGCCGCGCGCGCGCGATGCGCGAGACGGAAGGCTTCGTGAAGATCATCGCCGACGCTTCGACCGACCGCGTGCTCGGCGTCCATATGCTCGGCCCTTTTACCGGCGAGCTCATCGCCGAAGCCGCCGTGCTGATGAGCTTCGGCGGATCGTCGGAAGACCTCGCCCGCATTTGCCACGCCCATCCGACGCTCTCGGAGGCGGTCAAGGAGGCGGCGCTCGCCGTCGACGGGCGGGCGATTCATATCTGACAGGCTTGGAGGTCGGTTGTTTGCGCGTCTCTAGACGCGCAAGAGGCGGCGGAGGTACTTAAGCCTTCCCGCGCTCCGCCTTGCTGAAATTGGAGAGATCGCCCTCGCGCGCCGCCCTTTGCCGCCAGGAGCGGGCGATCGCCGGATATTTGATCTCGTTGCAGATCTTGGCGATCTGCTGCGTGAGACGCGCGCTTCCGCAGGAGGGGCATTGCGGGGTCTCGCCGGAGCGAACCAAGAGCTCGCACTCGGCTTGGCAGTCCTCGCAGGCGTAAGAATAAAGCGGCATTGCGGTCCCGATGGCTGTTTGTGACGTGGCTTGCGCCCTCTCGCTCGCAATTTTTGCGCCAACAAGCGCCCCTTTTAGGTCACCTTCCTGCGGCAGGATCGTCGAAAGACCGAAACCTCCAGGCGCCGATCCTCGCCTCGCTCAAGGAGACATCGTGACCGACATCGCGACGAAAGATCACGCCGCGTTCGAGCGGAATTGCTCAAACGCAGAAAACGTGATCGATTCTAAAAGCTTGGAGCGCGTTTCGAGCGAAAGGCCGGATTCTGCTTTTTCGCAGCGCGCTCCAGAAACCGGCCAGGGCGAAGGCCGAAAGGACACGAGCGCGGCCGGGCCGAAACGAATGGACCTCGTCGCCGCGCTCGCCCAAGTGATCCGCCGTGCGGCCGGCATCTTCGAACCGCTGCGCATCCTCGTCGTCAACACGATGGTGATCTTCGCCGTCTTCGTCGGCGGCTTCACGATCTACAAGCTCGCGGCGAAGACGAGCTTCGTGGTGAAAGACATTTCCGTTCCAGCCTCGCTGCAGGAGCAGGGGATCACCGGAAACGTGATCGCTCAACAGATCCTCGACCAGATCTCGGAAATCGACGCGGCCGCGGGCTCGCGCAAGCAGAAAGCCGCGATCTCGGGCCTCGACTTCCAGAGCACGATGCCGACCATCAACCTGCCGGTGGGCGGCTTCAACATGGGCACGATCGTCTCAGAGGTGCGCCGCCTGCTGGGCTACACCGAGACCGTCATCACCGGCGAGGTCTTCGTCGAGGAGCCGAAAGATAAGGAGCAGCCCGCCAAATACGGCCTGCGCCTGCGCATCGCCGGCGAAGGGCCGATTTACAAATCTGACGCGCCCGAGCCGGACGTCCAGCGACTGATTACGGCGGCCGCCGAGCGGGTCATGCACAAATTCGACCCGATCAATCTCGGCTATTTCTATTACCGCGAGAAGGACTACGACAAGGCCGAGGAGACCGCCGACTTCGCGCTCGCGAGCTCGACCGCCGACAATTACCCCTGGGCCTATACGATGCGTGGTCTCATCGCCCGCGACCGCGGAAAGCTCGGCGAAGCGGCGCGCAACTTCCGCCAGGTGGTCACGCTCGATCCCAACTTCGGCATGGGCCATGTCAGCCTCTCGGGGATCTTGCGCCTCGACGGGCAGCTGGACGCGGCCGAGAACGCCGCGCGCAAGGCCATCGAGCTGATGCCCAAGCAGCACGAAGGCTATGCCGCGCTCGCGCTCGTGCTCCTCGATCGCGGCGAGCGAGATCAGGCGCTGGCCGAGATGGACAAGGGGGTGGCTGCCGATCCCAAGGACGCCCGCAGCCATATGGCGCAGGGCGCGCTCCGGCAACGCCTGCAACGCTATGAGGAGGCGATCGAATCCTATCAAACCTCCGCCAAGCTGCAGCCCTCGGCCGCGTCGCTGATCGGCGCCGCGGACGCCTCCACGCAGCTCAACCGCCGGGACGAGGCGCTGACGTTTCTGCAACGCGCGACGCAGGCCGAGCCGAAGAGCGTCGACGCCTGGCTTGCGCTCGGCGCCGCGACGCGGCAGCTCCATGACTGGAAGAACGCCGAAAAGGCTTTCGAGAAGGCGCTCGCGCTCGCGCCCAGTTCTCCCACTCCGGTCGTCGAGCTCGCGAACCTTTATGTCGCGCAAAAGCACTATGCGGCCGCCGAGGCGCTCTATGCGAAGCGCGAGCGGCTCTTCCGCCACAACGCGCAGTTTTTGATGGGCTGGTCGCGCCTCTATCTCGAAGAGGGAAAGAAGGACGACGCCAAGGACAAACTGCTCGAGGCGCAAGTCGAGGCGATGTTCGACACGAGAGCGCTCGAAAGCGTCGCGCGCGAGCTCGAGGCGCGCGGCGACATCCCCGAAGCGATCGCCGCCTATCAGAAGATCGTCGCCGTCGACCCGAAGATGGCGGAGATCCTGACGCCGCAGATCGACAAGCTCTCGGCGCGGCTCGAGCCGAAAACGCCGGTTGCGCAACCGCGGGTCATGGCGCCTGCGACTTCCGCTAAAGCGGCCGAGCCTTCCGCCAAAGTTTCCGCGCCTTCCGCCAAAGCGGCCGAGCCCGCGACCGCCTCGGCGTCGAGCCCCAAGATGCGGTGAACGCGAAAACGGCGGCGCGGACGGGATTTGAAGCGGACGCGCCTCGACCATTCTCTTCGCCAGGGCGCGCCGCTTTCGAGCCGGCGCGCCTTTCGCTATATCAAGACTCGAGATCACGATCGTCCCAGAACGCGAGGAATGCTCCGATGACCGCCGCCGCTTCCACCTCTTCAAAGCTCATCCGCGGCGCGACGGGCGACTGGGAGGTCGTCATCGGCATGGAGATCCACGCCCAGGTCACGAGCCGGGCGAAGCTCTTTTCGGGAGCGAGCGCAGAATATGGCGGCGAGCCCAATGATCATGTCTCGCTCGTCGACGCGGCGATGCCGGGCATGCTGCCGGTCATCAACGAGGAATGCGTCGCGCAGGCGGTTCGCACCGGCCTCGGGCTCAAGGCGAAGATCAACCTGCGCTCGGTTTTCGACCGCAAGAATTATTTCTATCCGGACCTGCCGCAGGGCTACCAGATTTCGCAGTACAAGAATCCGGTCGTCGGCGAGGGCGAGGTCGTCGTCGACGTTTCGCCGAGCGAGCGCATCACCGTCGGCATCGAGCGTCTGCACCTCGAGCAGGACGCCGGAAAATCCCTGCACGAGCTCTCGGCCTCCGAAAGCCATGTCGACCTGAACCGCGCCGGCGTCGCTTTGATGGAGATAGTCTCGAAGCCCGACATGCGCTCGGCGGAAGAGGCGAGGGCCTATGTCTCGAAGCTCAGGACGATCCTGCGCTACATCGGCTCCTGCGACGGCAACATGGATCAGGGTTCGCTCCGGGCGGATGTGAACGTCTCGGTGCGGCGGCCGGGCGAGCCGCTCGGCACGCGCTGCGAGATCAAGAACGTCAACTCGATCCGTTTCATCGGCCAGGCGATCGAGACCGAGGCGCGCCGGCAGATCGGCATCCTCGAGGACGGCGGCTCGATCCGTCAGGAGACGCGGCTCTTCGATCCCGGCAAGGGCGAGACGCGCGCCATGCGCTCGAAAGAAGAAGCGCACGACTATCGCTATTTCCCCGATCCCGACCTGTTGCCGCTCGAGTTCGACCAGGCCTATGTCGACGGCTTGGCCAAGGGCTTGCCGGAGCTTCCCGATGCGAAGCGCGCCCGCTTCATCGCGGATTACGGTCTCACGCCTTACGACGCCGGCGTGCTGGTCATGGAGCGCGCCAGCGCCGACTATTTCGAGGCCGCCGCCAAGGGTCGCGACGCCAAGCTCGTCGCCAACTGGGTCATCAACGAGCTCTTCGGCCGTCTCAACAAGGAGGGGCTCGAGGTCCAGAGCGCGCCCGTCTCCGCCGAGGCGCTCGGCAAGATCGTCGACCTCATTTCCAAAGGAACGATCTCGGGCAAGATCGCCAAGGATCTCTTCGAGATCGTCTGGACGGAAGGCGGCGATCCGGAAGCGATCGTCGAGGCGCGCGGCTTGCGGCAGGTCACCGACACGAGCGCGATCGAAGCGGCGATCGACGCCGTGATCGCCGCCAATCCCGACAAGGTCGCGCAGGCGCAGGCGAAGCCGACGATGCTCGGCTGGTTCGTCGGCCAGGTGATGAAGGCGACCGGCGGCAAGGCCAATCCGCAGTCGGTGAACGATCTCTTGAAAGCCAAGCTCGGCCTCTGAGCGGCGCGTTTCCAAGGCCAAAACGAATCAGTTTTTGCGGCGCGCTGCGCGATTCCGTCGCGCGACGGAAGTTCGTGTCGAGTTTTTTTTGCGTTTCGGCGAGTCATCGACAATTTTTTTTTGCGACCTTCGCGCGCCGCCGCGGTCGCCGTCGCACCGCATCGCCGCACGCTGCATCGGCGGCGCTCGCCGCCGATGCGAGAAGCCGAAAACATCCTTTGCGCATGGACCGGACGATCAGCGGGGCGCGTCGCCGAGCGCAACTGCAACAGGCGCGCGGCGCGTTTGCATAAATTAGAAGAATCAAAGAATTGACGTTCAGCGCGCGCGCCTGCGCACCGCTTGAGGGACATCCGGCCTGCGCGCGAGAGCGCTTACTCTCGCGCTTCGCATAGCGTGCGCTTAACGATTTCATCGGGAGCCTTCGAAGCCCTCGTTGGCTTGTTTCAAACGTCGCGCGCGGCGCCGTTGAGCGCGTCTTCGAGCGCGTCGCGAGCGTCTTCGACACGCGTTGCGATGATGAATCGCGTTTGCGCCTCTTGCACGCTTGCTTAACCTCGCTACGCTAGCAGAGCCAATTGTCGGTCGATTGTGTTCCGGCAGTTCGGATGAAGGGGACCAATTATGGCGAGAGCAACCACCAAGCGTAGGCCGGCCAAGAAGACGGCGGCCAAGAAGGGTGCGCGT